>ENA-UOXV01000350-UOXV01000350.1-marine-metagenome-genome-assembly--contig:-NODE-350-length-64770-cov-29.559515_pt1 | contig 64770 bp, 55 predicted proteins | sample MGYA00238165_ERZ766961 | MGnify/ENA primary metagenome ERZ766961 (study PRJEB28924, sample SAMN03173240) | marine metagenome | biome: Marine; feature: Water; material: Subsurface seawater | place: North... | reverse complement strand
GTTGCAGCAGTTGTAAAACCCTCTGAGTATACTTCTTATTTGACAGAGCTAATGGTAAAAGAAATTATAGATTCTAAAATATTACCAGAAGGTAGTCTCCAACTAATTCCTGGAACTGGAAAAGGGATTCTAGATCATGTTGGACACAATGATGTAGTCACATTTACAGGTTCTGCAACTACTGGAAAAATTTTAAAATCTCATCCCAACATACTAGAAAACTCGGTGTCTTTCAATATGGAAGCTGATTCGCTTAACGCATGTGTTTTAGGAGAGGATGTAGACGAAAATTCAGATGAGTTTGATATTTTCATTAAAGAAATATATAGAGAGATGACTGCTAAAACAGGTCAAAAATGTACTGCAGTTAGAAGAATTTTAGTGCCAGAAAATAAAATTGATCAAGTTCAAAAAGCTTTAATAACAAAACTTGAAAAAACTATTATTGGAAATCCAGAAAACAAAGATGTTAGAATGGGAGCTTTGGCTTCTAAAATTCAAGTGGAAAGAGTTAAAGAAAATGTAGAATTACTTATGGAAAGTCAAGAAAAAGTTTTTGACAACTCTTCAAATTTAAATCTTAAAGATGCTTCTGAAGAAAAAGGTGCTTTTTTCTCTCCAATTCTATTTAGAAACGACGAGCCATTTTTTAAAGATGCAGTGCATAATATTGAAGCTTTCGGTCCAGTATCTACTTTAATTCCTTATAAAAATATGGAGGAAGCTGTAGAATTGGTAGAAATGGGAAAAGGGTCTTTAGTAACTTCTTTTGTTTCCAATGATGACCAAAAATCCAAAGAATTTGTAGTAGAAACTGCACATACCAATGGAAGAATATTGGTTTTAAATTCTAGATGTTCTAAAGAAAGTACTGGTCATGGATCTCCAATGCCACTTCTTGTTCATGGAGGCCCTGGAAGAGCTGGAGGCGGAGAAGAAATGGGTGGAATCAGAGGAATAAAACATTATTTACAAAGAACTGCTATTCAAGGCCATCCTGAAACAATAACCAAAATCACAGAGCAGTTTCAAATTGGAGGAAACCAACCTGAATCAAATCCACATGTATTTCGAAAGCATTTTGAAGAACTGAATGTCGGGGATACAGTATTTACTCACAAACATACCGTTACTACAGCAGACATAGTTAATTTTGCCAATGTGAGTGGAGATAATTTTTATGCTCATATGGACGAAACTTCTTTGGATGGTACCATTTTTGAAGAAAGAGTAGCTCACGGTTATTTTTTACTATCCAAAGCAGCAGGACTTTTTGTAGATCCTGCTAAAGGACCTGTTCTATTAAATTATGGAATTGATGAATGTAGATTTACTAAACCAGTGTATGTTGGTGCTACAATTGGGGTTAGATTTACTGTGAAAGAAAAAATTGACCAGAAGAAGAAAGACGAAGAAGATATAGCAAAAGGGATAGTTAAATTTCTTGTTGATATTTACGATGAAACTGATGAGACAGTTGGAATAGCTACTATTTTAACAATGGTGAAAAAAATAAATCAAACCAAATGAGGGGTTTAAAAGTTTTCAATTTTGTAGTTGTATTTCTTTTTAGTGGGTTATTGCTACATGGCCAACAAGTTGTAACAAGAGCTTCTACTAAAATAGAGCTTATTAAGCGACGAATTAAGAAATCTAAAAACGATACTGCTAAAATAAAATTATTGCAGCAATGGAGTGATTTAGTATTTATTACAGATCCTCAAAAAGATTTAGAATTACAAGAAGAAGTAATTAATATATGTACAGAACATTTAAAAAAAGAAAAAATTCCATATCTGCAGCAGTGGTTCAAGGAGCAAGAGTCTATGGCTTTAGATAAAACTGCAACTTCCTATTATTACGATGGTCAAGATAAAAAGGCATTAAAATTTTATACCGCAAGTTGTAAAATTTTAGAGGACTTAGAGGACGAGAACTTACTCTTAACAGACAACATATATTTGCTTTCTAATACTTGTAATAAAATTGCGAGAATGTATGAGGGAAATGGAGAATTTCGAGAAGCATTGCGTTATTATCAAAAATCTATGAAACTAGATGGTGATGTGCAGGCTCAAAGAAATAAACAACAGTCTCTTCAGCACCTAAGCGACAGCATATTATTAGTCAGTACTGAAATAATGCACGATAAAGAAATTAGTTATCAAAAAGAAGTTACAAAGCAATCAGAAAAGAATTTATTTTATATCTCCTGCAGTCTTTTCGCATTCTTGATTCTCTTTGTATTGGTTCTACGTTCCTGGAGAAAAACAAAATCACAAAATAAAATCATAGAAAATCAAAAAACAGATATAGAAAATCAAAAAGCAAATCTTGAAGAGTCACATAAAGAAATTACAGATAGTATTAATTATGCAAAGAATATCCAAGATGCTTTAATGCCCTCTAAGAGTTATATGGACGAAATATTGCCCGAAAATTTTGTTTTCTACTTACCAAAAGATGTAGTCTCTGGCGATTATTACTGGGCTTATAAAAATTCTAATGACGATATTTTTTTCTGTGTAGCCGATTGTACAGGCCATGGTGTTCCTGGCGCATTTATGAGTATGATTGGAACATCTTTACTCAATGAAAACATTATTGAAAATAACATAGAAAATCCTGCTGAAATTTTGGGAAATATGCGAACCAAAATAATTGAATCTTTAAATGACAATGCTTCTAACACCAATAACAAAGATGGGATGGATATGTCTCTTTGTAAATTAAATTTTAAGAAAAAAACTCTAGAATTTGCAGGGGCTAATAATCCACTTATTCATATTTCAAATGATCAGCTAGAAAATATAAAAGGAAATAGTCAACCTGTGGGCTTATCTGTGATTGACAATAAACCTTTTACCAATCATAAGTTAAAGTTAAAAAAAAGAGATATGATATACATTTACTCTGATGGCTATCAAGATCAATTTGGTGGTCCAAATGGGAAAAAATATATGGTCAAAAAATATAGAATATTTTTGAAAGAATTAAGAAAATTACCAATTGAAGAACAAGGAGTAAAAATTCAGGAAGAGTTTCATTCTTGGAAAGGCAACCACGATCAAGTAGACGATATTTGTGTGATGGGATTAAGGGTTTAGCTTAACCATTCAAAGCAACCACTTCATTAATTTCAGGGATATGAGATTTTAATAAATTCTCCACTCCTCCTTTTAAAGTAGCAGTACTAGATGGACAACCGCTACAAGAACCCTTTAGCACAACCGTTACTTGTCCATTATCTTCATTATAGGACTGAAAATGAATTGCACCTCCGTCCTGCTCTACAGCTGGTTGAATATATTCATTTATTAAATCCACTATTTTCTTATCCATTTCAGTATTAATTACTGGTGAGATATTGGTAGTTTTTGTCTGAGATTCTGAAACCACCTCAATTTTGGATTGTTCTGGAATCTTTTGAACAGCTTCTTCATTTTCCATCAACCACTCTCTTATAAAATCTCTCATTTCCAAACTAACATCACTCCACTCTATCATATCGTTCTTAGTAACTGTTACAAAGTTTTGAGCAATAAAAATTTTGGTTACAAATGGAAAATTGAATAAAGCATCCGCAAGAGTAGAATATCCTTTTGAATCAGACGGAGAGAGAAACTCTACAATTTCTCCCGAACTAATAAGCATGTGGTCTGCAACAAACTTCATAGTCTTGGGATTAGGTGTCATTTCTGCATAAATAGTAACTGGTCTGCTCATTTTTTATAATTTACAACTAAATTAATCAATCCTAATCGATATGAAACCACTCATTAAAGAAATTAATGGTAAAAATCCACAATTTGGAAAAGATTGTTACCTATCCGAAAATGCTACAATTATTGGAGATGTCATTTGTGGAGAACGTTGCAGTTTTTGGTTTAACTCTGTTACAAGAGGCGATGTTCACTTTATAAAAATGGGAAATGAAGTAAACATTCAAGACGGAGCAATAATTCACTGCACCTATAAAAAGAGTCCAACTACCATTGGCAATCAAGTAACTATTGGCCACAATGCTATTGTTCATGGTTGTAACATTAAAGACCGGGTACTAATTGGAATGGGAGCTATTGTACTAGATAATTGTATTATTGAAAGTGATAGTATTATTGCAGCTGGAGCTGTAGTTACTATGGGAACCCATGTGAAATCTGGAGAAATATATGCTGGTGTTCCAGCAAAAAAAGTGAAAGAGGGGGACTTTAAAAAACAACTTTTAGACTTGGCCCATAAGTATGTTGAATATTCTAAGTGGTATAAAGATTAAATAATTTGAACGGTTTTAGAACTATAATTTGAATTGTAGAATAAATTTAAATGCTCGTCAAACTTATCACTTTCTTCAGTAGTAAATATCTCTATATTTCCAGACTTGGATATTTGATCATCAATGATTGAATGTCTTTTAAAATACTCTATTAGCTTAACTGCAACCAAATCTCCTTGGTCAAATAATTTTACTTCTTTAGGTAAGAACTTCTCTATGGATTCTTTCAAAATTGGATAGTGTGTACACGCCAAAACTACTGTATCTATTCTTGGTTCTTTTTCCAACAGCTCATCAATATACTTCTTTATATAATATTGACCTCCCTCTTCTAAAAAAGTATTATTTTCCACCAAAGGAACCCACATAGGACAGCTTTGTTGAACTACCTGAACATTGGGAAATAATTTTGATATTTCAATAGGATAACTATTAGAAACTATTGTTCCTGCAGTACCCATAATTCCAACGTAACCAGATTTAGTAAAATGCCCAACTTCTTCCGTAGTTGGTCTAATAACTCCCAATACTTTTTTATTGGGATAATTATTTGGTAAAATATTTTTCTGAATATTTCTAAGTGCTTTTGCAGAAGAAGTATTACAAGCTAAAATAACAATTGGACAGTTTTCGTTAAATAAATACTCAACGGCTTCGAGTGTATACTGATTAATTACTTCAAAAGATCTTGCCCCATATGGAGCTCTGGCATTATCCCCTAAATAAATACAGTCGTAATTAGGAAGTAGATTTTGTATGGATTTAAGAACTGTTAAACCACCATAACCAGAGTCAAATATACCAATTGGACCTTTCATTATAATTAAAAAAAAAGACTCTTAAAAAGAGTCTTTAAAATTAGTTGGAAATAGATATACCAAGTTTCTTTCTAACCTTATCACTTATATCGTCTCCACCAGCATGTAAAAGAGTAGTCAACTCAAATATATAAGAATAGCCATCTGCTTTAGCAAGTTCTTTAACAGCGTTATTTACTTTCATCATAATTGCTTGTAGGAGCTCCTGCTCTTTTTGTTGCAATTTCTGCTCTGCTTCATAAGCTTTCTTTTCATAGTTCTGCTGTCTCTCCATTAAATCAGCTTCTTTTCTCTGTCTAGATTCTTGAGACATTTCAGCTTTTTGTTGTTCATAAGCTTGAGCAAATTCCATGATTAATTTTTGATACATTTCTAGTTCTTTAGCCAAATCATTTTTATAACTTTCTAACTCTTGCCTTGCAGATTCATAATCTGGCATTTCCTGAACAATAGCTTGAGAATTAACATGACCCAATTTTTGAGCATTTACGTTAAATGCAGAGGAAATTAGTAGCGCTATTAGAATAGATTTAATTGTGTTTTTCATTTTTACTTTTTTAGTTTTCTGATTATTGCATCGCTTTTATCATACTTTGGATCGGCGTACAATATATTCGAGTTTTTACTTTTATCCAAAACATATCCGTAATTATTGTCTTTGGCTAATGACTGGATTGCCTTAAATACTTTTCTTTGAATGGGTTGGATTAATTCTTTTCTTTTTCTAAAAAGATCTCCTCCTACGCCAAATTTTTTAGTTTGAAATTTTCTTAATTCATCTTGAAGAGTAGTTATCTCTAACTCTTTTTCTATTCGGGTATCTTCTGGCAGCAAAAGTTCGTTCTTTTTTAGTTCGTTACTTTTTTGCTCTATGATTATCATTTTTTGGTCTAGCTCTTTTTGCCACTGAGCAGCCAAGTCGTCAATTTGTTTCTGTGCTTTTTGATAACCTTCCATTTGCTCTAAAATATATTCAGAGTCTACAAAAGCAAATTTTTGTCCATTACTTTTTAAGGTAAATAAAGCAACTGTTAAAAATAATATGATAGATCTTAAAAACATATTTTATAATTCTCCAATATTCATGCCAATTGTAAAATGGAATTGTCCTCTATATCCCTTTGCTTGAATTTGAGAGTTATGATTTACTTCTCCTTGTGCTCCAGGGTCTAGTGGATCAAAACCAAATCCGTAATCAAGACCCAATAACCCAAACATAGGTAAGAAAATTCTTACTCCAAAACCTGCAGATCTTTTGACTTGGAATGGGTTGTACTTTTTATAATCGTTCCATGAATTACCGCCTTCAAGAAAACTTAGAAGATAAACAGTTGCAGATGGATTTAAACTTACAGGATACCTAAGCTCTAAAGTATATTTACTTATCAATCTATCTCCAGTACTGGAAGAAATAGTTTGTTCGTCGTAACCTCTGAGTGCAATAATTTCTCTACCATCTAAACTAAAACCTGAAAGACCACTTCCTCCCAAATAAAATCTTTCGAAAGGTGGTGCTCCCAAATCTTTATTCCAACCGTTAAGCAAACCAAACCCTAATCTAGCATTAACTACTAATTTTTTATCTTTTGAAATAGGAGTAAACCAAGAAGAAGTGAATTTGAACTTATTATATTGTAAGAATTTATATTTTTCTTGATCTGTAAGCGTACTATGGTCTTCTATATTATTAATCCTAGAGTAGGGATAAACGCTAGATTTTAGCGACAGGGTTATGGAAGAACCACTTCTTGGATACAATGGCTGATCGATACTATTTCTAGAAATTCTCCACTGAACATACGGATTATTTACATAGCCATTTGCAAAACTAAATATACTTCCAAAATTATTTAGCTTGTAATGTTGGTAACCTGCTTCATAATAAACACTAAAATAATCATCAGGCCATTTCAATCTTTTTCCCAACCCCACTGAAACTCCAGTAATTTTAATAAATCTTCTATTTTCATTTATTACGTTATTTCCTTCTGCATCCAAAGAATCAAATAAGAATTTTCTATCGTAAGACTGCATAGAATGAAAAGCAGATATGGTAAACGAATTTGGTTTCTTTCCACCAAGCCAAGGTTCAGTAAAAGACATATTATAACTCTGGAAAAAATAGCCGCTAGACTGAGCACGAATGCTCAATCTTTGTCCATCCCCTGATGGCAATGGCGACCAAGAACCTTTTTTAAATAGTTTTTTTGCTGAAAAATTATTAAAAGTAAGACCTAAAGTTCCGACTAAAGAATTATTTCCCCAACCTCCAGAAAGCTCAATTTGATCATTTGGTCTCTCTACCACTTCGTAGTCAATATCTACTGTTCCATCTATTGGGTTAGGGATAGGATTTACGCCCAATTTCTCTGGGTCAAAATAACCATTTTGAGCCAACTGTCTTTGTGTTCTAATTATAGCATCTCTAGAAAACAAATCTCCAGGATGGGTATACATATCTCGAAGAATTACATGGTCACTGGTTTTGGTATTTCCATTGACATTGACTTTTTTAATTCTAGCTTGTTTTCCTTCAAAAACCTTTATCTCTAAATCAACCGAATCGTATTCAATTTTTTTCTCCAAAGGTGTGACTTGAAAAAATAGATAACCATCATCCATATACAAGGAGCTAATATCATTCCCGTTAGGATTCATAAATAGTTTGGTATCTAAAGTGGCTTGATTATACAAATCTCCTTTTTTTATTCCCAATATGGTATCTAATAAACCCGTAGAATATTTTTGGTTGCCAGACCACTCAATATTTCTAATGAAGTATTGATTCCCTTCCTCAATTCTAAATATAATGTTTATGGTATTTTCATCGAAATCAACAATTGTGTCTGATACTATTTGCGCATCTCTATGAGCAATCTGCTTATATTTTTCAATTATCTTTTCTTTGTCTTGTTCAAATAATGAATTTTGAAACATAGATCTTTTATAGAATCGATACCATTTTTTTTCTTTGGTCTCTTTCATTAATCTTTTTAACTTATCTGTAGATAGTGAAGAATTTCCTTCGATAATTATTTCGTTTACTTTATATCTTACTCCTTTTTCGATATCAATTTTCATGATTTTACTGTTGTTTACCAGCGTATCATTTTTTGTAGATATTGTAGCCTTGGCTTTTAAAAAACCTTTTCCTATAAAATAATTTCTAGAAATACTTTTGACATTCATTTTTAGTGACTCGGAAATTATTTTACCACTGTAAAGGTCCAAGTCGTCTCTTAATTGGTCGGCCTCAGATTTAGAAACACCCGAAAATGAATACCTAGACATTCTTGGACTTTCTTTTAGTTTTATTCTTAAAAAGAGATTGTTTCCTTGAGTTTTATCTTTTGAAATAGATACCTCACTAAATAGCCCTTGGTTCCATAAATTAGTAATTGCCTTAGAGATATTATCACTTGGTATAGCAATTTTCTCTCCTCTAATTAGTCCAGATTTTTGGATAATCATTTCATGATCTAAATGAAAAACACCATCAATAGAAATACCTGCTAGGGTATATTCTCTTGGTGAAAGCTGGTAATCTGTGTAAGATTCCTGTCCATAAATATTATTTACAGCTAAGATTATAACTAATATAATTTTAAAATATCTATGCATTAGAATCCAGTAGTTGTTCCGATGTTTTTCCAAATCTTCTTTCTCTTTTTTGGTAATCAAAAATTGCTTTGTAAAAATTCTTCTTCTTAAAATCTGGCCATAAAATCTTTGTAAAATAAAGCTCTGTATATGCCAATTGCCACATTAGAAAATTACTTACTCTATTTTCACCGCTAGTTCTAATTAATAATTCTGGATCTGGATAATCAGATGTACTCAAATAAGAACTTATTAATTCTTCATTTATTGCACTAGAGTCTAACTCTCCTTTTACAACTTCATTGGTCATCTTTTGTACAGCAAGAGAAATTTCTCTTCGTGAGCTATAACTCAATGCCAAAATAAGCGTTATTTTTTTATTGTTTTTTGTACTTTGTTTTGCTTCTCCAAGGGCTTTTTGGCAGGATTCTGGAAGAAATTCTACATCGCCAATGGTGGCTAGTTTTACCCCTTTACTATTAAGTTCATCAACTTCGTTATAAATAGATTGGACTAATAAATCCATCAATGCAGAAATTTCTTCTTTAGGTCTACTCCAATTTTCAGAACTAAAAGCATATAAGGTAAGATATTCAACACCTATCTCAACTGCAGCCGTCAAAGCTTCTCTAACTGAACCTACTCCGTTAGTATGTCCAAATATTCTCATCTCCCCCTTTTTCTTGGCCCACCTTCCGTTACCGTCCATAATAATGGCCACGTGTTTGGGAATTCTAGTACTATCTAAATTAAAATCTTTCATAAAAAATGAATTTCAAGAAATGTTATTTTTGTTACCATTTTGGACAAACTACATCCTTAAAAATTTCATACGTTAATATCATACCACTTACTGCATACCAATCCTTGTTACTCGCATCTCCTCTTTGCAACCCATAACTTGAATCATTTAAGCCTTGAGGAAATCCAGATCTATCACTCATTTGAGCTGCTTCTTGGCTAAATGCTCCCAGATCTACTAAATCTGGGTAAAGGCCACTTACATCGTCAAAATAATCTGTGAAAGTCTTTCTCATTCCATACTCTAAACCAAATGACAAATGATGTGTAATATTCATTTTAACACCTACTCCAAAGGGAATAACTATTTGGTTTCTAGAGTACTTTTTTACTAATTCGTTATTATCATTTCTCAAAATAGTTCCTTGACCTTCAGTACCCAAAGGTTGCAATTCCACCCATTCTCCATCTAATTTCCCTTTGGGATTCATTCTCATATAATTAATTCCAGCAAAAAAATAAGGGGAACCGAAATCGGGTTCATCTGTATGATTTTGACCAGGATGAAATTTAAAAAAATCAATCTCAATAACAGGACCAAACTCAATAACTTCAGATTTAAATTCTAGGTTTCGATAAATTTGACTTTCATCTCCTGATTTACTATCGTTAGCCTTGAACTTATTATACATTAAATGAAATCTAAGAGACATTCTTTCGTTGGGAAAGTCTGTTTTGTAAACTAAACCAAGACATAAATCTTGTTGGGAAAAATGACTTTTATTTAAATCACCAATATAGTAGCCGGTTCCCGAAAAAAAACCAAATTCAGTAACTTGTGAAATGGAGCTTAGGCTAATTAAAAAAGTTGAGAGTAAAATTAAATTTTTCATCTAGCTATAACTTACAGTGAAATTACAAAAGAAATTATAGGAAAACCTTAAAAAGAGTTAATTTCTTGAATCTTTTCCCCAAAATAACTTGTTTCTGATAGTTTTAAAGAAATTATGATCCGGCAACTCTATTAATTTAATGGAAAAATCAGCTTTGCTTATAAATATTTCTTCATTATTTTCTATAGAGACAGACCTACTGTCCATAGTTAAAAGTAATTGACTTTCTCTAGACTCTGCTCTCAACCTTATTACCACTTGATCACCAACAACCATCGGTCTAAGATTTAAATTATGGGGAGAAACAGGAGTAATTACGAAATTATTAGAACCAGGGGAAATAATTGGACCTCCACATGACAAAGAATAAGCTGTTGATCCAGTGGGAGTAGAAATAATTAAACCATCTGCCCAATAAGAATTTAAAAACTCATTATCCAAGAAAGCATCAATTTTTAACATGGAAGAAGAGTCTTTTTTATGAACCGTAATCTCGTTAAGTGCAAAATTTGAGGTTTTAATTTCAGACAAAGTTTTACTTTTTACCTGAAGTAAAGATCTCTTATCGAGTTTATAGTCTTTATTTTTAAGTGCTTTTACAGCTAAAACTATATCCTCTTGAGTAATATTTGCTAAAAACCCTAGTCTTCCAGCGTTAATTCCTAAAACTGGAATATTGCTGTCTTTGATCATTGTAACGGTATCTAGCAGAGTTCCATCACCACCAAAACTTATCAAAAGATCAATTCCATTTGATAATAAATCTTGGCCATCAAAAAAATTTATATTAAATCTTTCAATTAATGAAGAATGATCTTCTAAAGATTGGTGGATAAATAACTGAGGATTTAGCTCGTCTTTTAACGTTACAATAAGCGCTTCTAAGAATTTTAAATTGTTCTCCGAAATAGACTTTCCATATATAGCAATATTCTTCACTCTAAACTTCTAAATAATTAATTAAATGATCGTATCTATCTTTGGTTTGGTTGGCTATTTCTTCATCGCTAAATATTTCATCTATTTTATAATCATATCTGGAAAAAGTTTGCAAAACAGCTCCTAAATTGGTTTGGGTAATTTTAATTGTAAGTTTTATTTGGTTTGTTCCTTCAATAAAATCGTTGTAAAAAGCAAGAATTTTAGAGTTGTTACTTTCAATTATTTGGGCTATTTCTGAAAACTTATAATCCATATTATTTAAATACAGGATTAAAGTTGCTCCATTTTGAGTAAAACTTGAATGATTACTAAATATATTTATTAAGTTTTTTCTACTTATAGACCCTTTGTAATTGTTTTGATTATCACAAACAGGAACTACACTTAGATTATAATTGGAAAGCAGTAACATGATTTGAAATAAATGGGCATTCCCAAAAACGAACTGCTGCTTGCCAATGAAATTAATTTTGGAGATTATTTCCTTTGAATTATTGAAATCATAAATCATATCATCAGAGATCAAACCAACAAATTCAGAGCCACTTACTACCGGCAGATGATTTACTTTAAACTCATCCATCCAGTTCAAAGCCTTTTCCAATGACTCATGAATTTTTATTGGTGGAACGTCGTTTTGTATTAAATCAATTGCCTTCATTTATTATAAATAATTGTAAAAATACAATTAAAGTAGCGATTAAGATAAATTGTCTTTTAATTTTGTGTCATGATCGCATTAAGTGTAAATATCAACAAAATTGGAACATTGAGAAATGCTAGGGGTGGAATTATACCCAATGTTATTGAGCATGCTAAAAATATTGAACTTTTTGGAGCTAATGGAATTACTGTTCACCCAAGGCCAGATGAGAGACATATAACTTATCAAGATGTTAAAGAATTGAAGAAAGTTCTTAAAGTGGAACTAAATATTGAAGGAAATCCAAAAGAAAATTCTTTTGTAGATCTTGTTCTAGAAACCAAGCCTAGTCAGGTTACCTTAGTTCCTGATGAAAGTGGTCAATTAACTTCCGATCATGGCTGGGATACAATCAAAGAAAAAGACTTTTTATGTGAAATGGTTCAACTTTTTTCAAACAATCATATAAGAACCTCTTTATTTATAAATCCAGATGAAAAACATGTACAAGGAGCTAAGGAAATTGGATCAGATAGAATAGAACTTTATACAGAAAGTTATGCAAGTTCTAATGTTTTAGGGTTTGAAAAAGCTATTGAACCATTTGTGAAAGCAGCTAATAAAGCCAATGATTTAGGAATAGAAATAAATGCGGGACATGATTTAAATCTGGAAAACTTAAAATTCTTTGCAACAAATATCCCAAACTTAAAGGAAGTCTCTATTGGTCATGCCCTAATTGCAGATGCTCTAAATTATGGAATGGAAAACACTGTTAATTTATATCTCAGAGCTCTTTTAAAATGAAACTTAATTACAAAAAAATAGGTAAGGGAAAACCCTTGCTAATACTACATGGATTATTCGGCTCATCTGACAACTGGGGAACACTTGGCAAGAAATTCGCTGAAAATAATTTGGTTTATTTAATAGACCTTAGAAACCATGGCAGATCTCCTCACAGCAAAGAGATGAGTTATGACCTTATGGCGGATGATTTGCTAGAGTTAATAGAGTACGAAAATATTAATTCTCCTATAATTCTTGGACACTCTATGGGAGGGAAGGCAGCTTTATTATTTGCAGAAAAATATCCAAAATATCTAGATAAACTAATTGTAGCTGACATTGGAATAAAAGAATATCCCATGCATCACGATGAGATTCTAAAAGGTTTAAATAGCGTTAACTTACAAGAAATTTCAAGTAGAACTCAGGCTCAGCAGTCTATCCAAGTTCATATTGACAATTTAGGTGTCCAACAATTTTTACTAAAGAACTTGTATTGGATTGAAAAAGGAAAATTAGCATGGAGAATGAATCTAAAAGAAATAGAGAAAAATATTGGAGAGATTTTAGTGAAAATCAATGTCTACAAAAACCCAACTGATACACTTTTTATTCGTGGAGAAATGTCCAATTATATATTAGAGGAAGATTTTCAAAATGTTCTAGAATCTTTTCCCAATGGGGTAATCAAAACAATTCCAAAGGTCGGACATTGGTTGCATGCAGAAAACCCTGTAGAATTTTACAAAATTGTAAATAAATTTATAAGCCAATAAGAAGAAAGTGATTTACTGCTTATTGAGTTGCATCTCAATATCAATTTCAGAGTTTATTGTAAAACCCATTGTGTCAATTACAAATGGTATAATCCCTTTAAGAAAACAAATGTCTTGTTGAATTGATAATATTTGATAATCGGATACCAATCCAGTTGTTAAATCTGTAATTAGTAAGTTGTTATCGTCATTGGATAATTCCCAAGTTCCTTCACTAGTAATATCAATTGGAACACCTGGCAAGGTTTGTCCAAGAATATCAATTCCTTCAGTAACAAAATTTAATGAATTTGAGCAAGTATATTCTGGAAATTGAAAGTACCAATAGCCAGCATCATTTGCATCTCCGGAAATAGTTTGGCTTCCTAAAATAGGAATATCAATTTGTGTCTCGTATTGTAAATTGGTAATGTTCCAATCACCATTTAATAAGTAGGAATTTGAATATATACACGAACCATTGTCGTCGGTGGCATTTGGATTGTAATTAATTGAATTTGAGTCTGTGCATCCTAGTATAATACAAGAATTATCATCCTTATCGGCAGAAGGGTTATAATTGGTTGCTGTTGGATCTGTACATCCATCTTTTCCGCAAGACGCTATTAAAAAACTTAAGAATAGAATGCTCGATATTTTTAAAAACCTTTTCATATAAAATTATTATTCAATTATAAATTTATGATTTATTCTGCCATTTTGCAAAAGACAATCTACGATATAAAATCCTTTAGGCAGAAAAAGTAATTCAATTTCTACATGTTTTTGATTATGAAATCTATTGTTGTAAATGATTTTTCCCGTCAAATCATAGATATTTATATTCAAATCCTCTTTAATAGGGAAATCCAAAACTAAATTTTTGGTTGAATTCAAAAACCTTACATGGGTATTTTTACCTTTCGAAGTTAATATAGACAAAGGGGGATTCATCGAAAACATTAGAGATACTGGTAGATGATCACTCATATAAAAAAGAGCTCTGGCTATATCTTGAGTTACTTTTGAATTATTGATGCTGTTTATAGATTGATTGAAATAACTACCGTCTTGACCATCTGCAATATAAGTATTGGCTATATATTCGACGCCTGAGCTCCCATCCATAACATCATTGGAGGTGAAAATAATATCAAATCTATCGTCCATTCCACCATATGCTCCACCAGCATAACCACCTGTTGCAGATCTTGTACTTTGAGTATGTACATTTTTATAAAAACTGTTGTTATGCCAATTTCCCATTTGGTTAATAGGGTCTATTAAATCTAAGCCTTGCCCGTAAAGAATTTCTTGACAAGCTGGTTCGGTATGGTAATAAAAATTGAAATCTCCCCCAACAATCAATCTTTCAATCCTGTTATTATTTACTAAAAACTGCTTAAAGGTTTCAGCCTCTTGCCTTCTAAGTTCTTCATTAGTAGAACTACTTCCTGCTTTTAAATGAATTGAATAGATGTATATAAAGTTGGTATCGTTAAGAATACCTAACTGATTTTTATAATAAAGAACATATTCACTAATATCTCTAAGCTGGGTTGGTATTTGTTGCTGAGAATAAAGTTCAAATTTATTTTGATCATAAAATAGCAAGTTGTCTGTATCAGGACCATTAAAATACAATGCACTTTGAAAGTCGTTGCTCGATCCAGAATTTAAAACATTATTTTTAATTAAAGCTCCACCATTAAATGAGGTGAGCTCGTTAACCACAAAAATATCTGGCTGAATAAAATCTAAAATCTTTTTTAAAGTATCTACTCTGTCTTGTTGAGAAGATGGGAAATTTAACAGGTTATAATAAGTGATTTTTAAGGAATCTTGAGCAAAAAAAAACGTTAGAGAAATAGCAAAAAAAAACGTTAGTAAAAACTTCATGAAGCCTTCTTTACTAAGAACATATAAACCGGGAAATGATCACTATATCCTCCTAAAAAACTAGAACCACCATAAGTCCTAAATGGGTATCCTTTGTAATTTCCACTTGGATTTTTTAAGAAGGATTTATTGTAAACTACTGACTTGTAAAAACTAAAAGAATTATACATATTATCAGTATCTATCTCCGAGGGATTCACAATTAAAGATGGTGTTAAAATAAATTGATCGAATAAATTCCACTGATCTCTGTATGCTAAGGTTCCTATTCCTTTTTTGTAATGATCGTACATGGTATTATACATTTGATTGTTTCTTAAAAGTGTAGATCCGTTGGCATGTAAAAAATCTTTAATACTTGGTGAGATAGGATCGTCGTTAAAATCGCCCATTACAACCACCTTTGCTTTTTTATCTATTTGCTTAAGAGAATCTACGATAGATTTGGTCAACTTAGCAGCTTCTATACGTTTGGGTCTACTTTTCGCCTCACCTCCCCTTCTCGATGGCCAATGAACAACAATAAAATGCATTTCTTCACCTAATAATTTCCCAGAAACTACTAATTGGTCTCTAGATCTGAACCTATCATTACCAGGAATTTTAAACTTTACTGATTTGCTTGAAGTTACCTTGAAATGCAAGGGGTCGTAAATTAATGCACAGTCAATTCCTCTAGCATCTGGCCCTTCGTGGTGCACAATTTTATAATTCTTGTCAGCAATTGAAGGTTGAGTTACTAAATCTTCTAAAACCAATCGGTTTTCAATTTCACAAACGCCAATAATACTTGCCCCAAGTGGAGTTACTTCTTTACCAAGAGTGTCTATAACAAAAGCCATATTTTTTAGCTTAAGAAGATATTTAGGTGTATCGAAGTTTTTAGACCCAAAAGGAGTAAAATCCTCTTGCAAAATCTTGTTGGTATCAGGATCTACTATGGTATCAAAAAGATTTTCAAGGTTATAAAATGCAATACATTCTAAATTTAACTCAAGAGACTTTCTGTCTTGAGAATATCCCGCTTTTAGGAAAAGAAAAAATGTTAAAAAAATTAGATGGACTTTCAAGTTGAGAAATAATTTAAGTTACTTTTGAATAAAAGTAAACAACTTAATTTAATTTCTATACTTTAGGACAAATGATTCTTAATTACTTCAAATCTCGTTTTATTTTTCCTTTGTTGCTAATATTTTACTTTACAGGTTTTAAAGGCCAAACAGATTCGTCATTTGTTGTAGATTCTGTTAAAAATATAATTCCCGTTTTTACTACCACGGTAGATTTACTTGACAATGAATTACAATCCCAAGACATAAGTGGTTTATTACAGTCTTCAAGAGATGTATATGTTAATCAAGCAGGATTTAATTTCAGTGCAGCTAGATATAGATTGAGAGGTTATAGCTCTGAAAATACTCGACTTTTCATCAATGGAATCCCAGTTAACGATCCAGAAAATGGATGGACAATATGGAGCTATTGGGGAGGGCTAAATGATGTTACAAGATATCCAGAAACAAGTTTTGGTATAACTAACTCTGCTGCAAATTTTGGAAGTATTGGAGCGTATTCTTATATGTCTGCACTTCCATCAGTGAAAAGAACAGGGTCTAGAGTCTCTTATGCTTCAACCAACAGGTCTTATAGAAATAGAGCAATGTATACTTACAATTCTGGTCTTAACAACAATGGCTGGGGATTTTTAATAAGTGGTTCTTCTAGATGGTCTGATGAAGGATATGTTCCCGGATCTTATTATAGTTCTGGAAGTTATTTGTTATCTATTGAAAAGAAATTTAATGAAAACCATACTTTAAACTTCATGGCTTTTGGAGCACCAACCGTACAAGGGAGACAAGGAATTGCTGTTCAAGAAACTTATGATTTAACTGGAGATCCTTTTTACAATCCTTACTGGGGCTATCAAACTCAAAGTGACGGAAGCCTTAAAAAGAGAAATGCAAGAAGTAGAGACAACCATAAACCATATATGACCTTGGGTCATTACTGGAAAGTTTCAGAAAAACTAAATATACAATCTAACTTTTATGCCATTACAGGAAAAACAAGTAATACGAATTTAAACTGGGTAGATGCAAATGATCCAAGGCCAGATTATTACAAGTATTTACCAAGTTATTTTGTAAACGATCAAGGAACACTTTCTGGAAATCAAATTATTGAAAACCAAGAACAGTACGACAATATTTCTCAACAGTGGCAGCAAAACAATCCTGATTATACACAGTTGAATTGGGATTTAATGTACAATGCCAACTACAATAATTTATATACTCAAAATAATATTGGCAATATAGATTCCTCATTTACAGGAAGAAGATCAAAATACATCGTGGAAGAATACAGATTAGATCCAAGACATTATGGATTTAATACTTTTGGAAAATATGACTTCAACGAAAATAGCAGTTTAAATTTCGGGCTCAATATCAGCAATTACACCAGTAAAAACTACCGAAAGATAAATGATCTTTTAGGAGGAGATTTTTGGGTAGACATTGACCAGTTTGCCCTCAGAGATTTTAATGATCCTGCCCTTGCACAGAACGATCTTCAAAAGATTAATAATATTGTTGGTAATGGAGATACTTTTGGATACAATTACGATATTCATGTAAATAAAAATGAATTATTTAGCACCTATAGCTACAATAAAAAAAGAATAGAATCCTTTATTGGTATAAATGCGTCTACTACAACATTTTGGAGAGATGGAAAAATGCAAAATGGAAGATTTCCAGAAAGTTCATTAGGAAGTTCTGAAAAACAAAATTTTTACAATTATGGTGTGAAGTTTGGCTTTCTTTATAAAATTACTGGAAGACATTTATTATCCTTCAATGGAATGTATAAAACGGAAGCTCCTTACGTTAGAAATGCCTATGTATCTCCAAGAACAAGAGACCAATTGGTCCCTAATTTGAGTTCTACAGAAATAATTTCAGCAGACCTTAACTACAACATAAGATTGCCTTTTCTAAAAGCGCGATTGACTGGTTTTTATACCCAAATAAATGACCAGACTTGGGCAAGATCTTTTTACCATGATGAGTATAGGACTTTTGTAAATTATATGATGACCAATGTAGATCAAATTTTCATGGGAATTGAATTAGGATTTGAAAGTAATATTACCTCCACCGTGCAATTAACTGGTGCATTTACAATTGGAGATTATTTATACAATTCTAGGCCAGTTGCTACCATTACAAGAGACAATTCTCAAGAACTAATTGCTTTAGATAAAGTAGTTTACCTTCAAAATTTTAAGATTGGGGGGATGCCCCAACAAGCTACTTCTTTAGGGCTTAAATACAACGCTCCAAAATACTGGTATGCAGGAATTAATTTCAATTATTTTAGAGATATATATCTTTCACCAAATCCTGATAGAAGAACAGCAGAAGCAATTAGCGCATACGGAGCTGAGTATCCTTATAGAGACGAAATAATTGACCAAACCAAACTAAGTGATGGTAATGCTGTGAATTTATTTTGCGGAAAAAGCTGGAAAATCTATAAAAACGATAGTTATATAAGACTTGGTCTTAATGTCAATAATTTATTAGACAATACTTCTTTCAAAACCGGAGGGTTTGAACAACTTAGATACGATGCCTCAAATATTCAACGGTTCCCCAACAAATATGGCTACATGTATGGCAGAACCTATTTCCTAATGTTAAGTTATTTATTTTAAAGATGAAAAAAATTCAAAATTTACTACTAATAATATCTGTTACCTCACTGTACTTTTCATGCAACAAACAATACGATGACCCGCCTGTAAATCAAGTTCCTATAGGAGAAGTTATTTTAATAAGTGACCTTAAAGATATGTTCACTGGTTCAGTTACTTTAATTGAAAGCAACTACAGTATTTTTGGCAATGTAACTTCGGAAGAAACCAATGGTAATTTTTACAAAGAAGTTTTTATGCAAGATTTAAGTGGAGCCATCAAACTAAAATTAAAATCATCTGGTGGTCTTTACATTGGAGATAGTATAAGAATTAATATTCAGAACGTATCTATGAGTGAATATGGAGATTTAATACAATTAGAGAATATTGATGTGGATCAACAAGTAGTGAAAATTGCAACAGAAAAATTTATTGAGCCATATGAAACTACTATAAACCAACTTAGTCTTTCTGAAGACCAAAGTAGATTAGTTAAATTAAATGATGTTGAATTTACAGAACTAGGAATGACCTACGCTGATGCAGTTAATTTGAGTACAGGATCAAGAATTCTTACAGACTGTAATGGAAATACTGTTTCTGTTAGAACAAGTGGATACGCAAATTTTGCAAGCGATACTTTACCTTCTGGAAAGGGTTCTATTACTGGAATATTTACTATTTATAATTCCGAAAAACAATTTGTCATAAGAGATATTAATGAAGTACAATTAGATTCTTCTCGATGTAACGGATCCTCTGGCGGAGGCGGAAGTAGCGGAGATATTTTGTATAAAGATTTTGAAGATGGATCTATGACTTCAGGAGGCTGGAAAAACTTTTGGAGTGGAACTAATCCAAATATTGGAGAGTGGGAGATTTATACCACTTTTGGGGTTAATGGACCAGTTGCAAAAGCAAGTAACTATTCAAATAGTAGCAACTATGCATGTGAGAGCTGGATGGTTTCACCATTATTTGACCTAACTGTTGCCTCTGCCCCATATCTAGTTTTTGATAATGTTACTAGATATAGCGGAAACGCATTGGAACTATATATCTCCTATGACTACGATGGATCTAGTAATCCTTCACAACAGGGAACTTGGATAGATATTACCGGATATGTTCCTAACTGGGATACAGACGATTTTCAGTGGGACTTAGTATCTAGTGGAAACACAGATTTAACACCGTTTATAGCACCGTCTGTTGCCATAGCTTTTAAATATATAGGAACCAATTCTAATGGTGCAACATGGGAGGTTGACAATATTATTATAAGAGAATAATATTAATAATTCATTAAAATTTTCTTCGGATCTTTTCCTTTGAAAACCATGTCTTCAGGATTTTCTAGTACTTCTTTAACTTTTACTAAAAACCCAACACTATCTTTTCCATCTATTATTCTATGGTCATACGAAAGAGCAACGTACATAATTGGTCTAATCTCTACTTTTCCATCTATAGCCACTGGTCTTTGAACAATATTATGCATTCCTAAAATTGCTGATTGTGGAGGATTGATAATTGGAGTACTTAACATAGAACCAAAAACACCTCCATTGGTAATAGTAAAAGTTCCACCAGTAATTTCTTCAATCGAAATTTTACCATCTCTAGCCTTAATTGCAAGTTCTTTAATTTTAGATTCTATTTCTAATAAATTCATCTCGTCTGCATTTCTTAGTACTGGAACCATCAACCCTTTTTCTGTACTAACAGCTATTCCTACATCGTTAAAATTATAGGAAATCATATGGTCACCATCTATCATAGAGTTAACAGTAGGGAATTCTTTTAAAGCAATAGTACAAGCATGGGTAAAAAAGGACATAAATCCCAAACCAACACCATATTTCTCTTTAAAAGCGTCTTTGTATTTTGCTCTTAAATCCATAATTGGCTTCATGTCTACTTCATTAAAAGTAGTAAGCATTGCTGTTTCATTTTTTACAGTAACCAATCTTGATGCAATTTTTCTTCGTAGCATACTTAACTTACGTATTTCACTTTTCCTATTGCCTTCTTCAGGTAAAGAAGCCAATAACTGAAGAATATCTTGTTTGGTAATTCTCCCTCCTTTTCCCGAACCCTCGATGTGCTCTACTTGAATATTATTCTCTACAATTATTTTTTTAGCTGCAACACTTGGATGTCCAGATGCATATGTTTTTTCATTTGATGGGTTAGAACTAACTGGACCTGGTGATGGGGTTGAACTTTTTGAACTAGTCTTAGCTGTAGATTTACCACCTTCTGGTTTAGCAGCAGATGTATCAATCAAACATACGACTTGACCTACTGCTACAACATCACCCATTTCAGCCTTTAAAGTAATTATTCCTGCTTCTTCTGCAGGTAGTTCAAGAGTAGCTTTATCAGAATCAACCTCAGCTATCGTTTGATCTTTTTCTACATAATCTCCGTCTTCAACCATCCATTCTGCAATTTCAACCTCTGTTATAGATTCTCCTGGACTAGGGACTTTCATTTCTAATACTGACATAATTTATTTTTTTAAGAATAGGACATTACTTTATTAATTATTTCTTGTTGTCTTCTTTCGAAAACTTTAGGTGAACCTGAAGCAGGACTTCCAGATTCTTCTCTTGAAAAACACACTATTTTTGAATATTCCCATTTTCTGAGAATATAAGACCAAGGACCCATATTTAATGGTTCTTCCTGAGCCCATACATACTTACAATCCTTTCCATATTTATTAAAAATGGATTTTAGTTGAGTTTCTGGATATGGATAGAGCTGTTCTAATCTAACAAATGCAATGTTTGCTTTATTTAGAGTTTCGTAATGCTCAACTAAATCATAATAAAATTTACCAGAGCATAAAACTACCTGATTGATTTTTGAGGGAGTTGCAAGAGAATCATCAATAACTTCTTGAAAAGAACCTGTAGACATTTCCTGAATTGAAGAAACTGCTCTATTGTATCTTAATAGTTTTTTCGGAGTAAATACTACCAATGGCTTTCTAAAAGTTCTAGCAATTTGTCTTCTTAAAAGATGGAAGTAATTTGCAGGGTTGGTACAATTGGCAACTTGAAAATTCTCTTCAGCACATAGCTGTAAAAAACGTTCTATTCTAGCCGAAGAATGCTCAGAGCCCATACCTTCATATCCGTGTGGCAAAAGCATTACTAAACCGTTAGGCGTTCCCCACTTATCCTCCGCAGCACTTAAAAACTGATCAATTATAATCTGAGCACCGTTAAAGAAATCTCCAAACTGAGCCTCCCAAATAGTTAATCCGTTAGGTGTATTAAAAGCATAACCATAGTCAAATCCTAAAACAGCATATTCGGAAAGCAGGGAATTGTATATTTCAAATTTTCCTTGGTGATCATTAAGAAGGTTTAAAGGAACTATCTCTTCTTCATCGTCTTCTGTTTTTACAATAGCATGTCTGTGAGAAAACGTACCTCTTTCAACATCTTGACCAGATATTCGAATAGATTTGCCTTCATCAAGAAGTGTAGCGTATGCTAAAAGCTCACCCATTGCCCAATCAAGTTTATCAGATTCAATCATTTTTAATCGATCGTCAAAAAGCTTCACAATTTTTCTAAAATATTTTTTTCCTTCTGGTAAGGAATTCATTTTTTTGGCAAGTAAAAGCAACTTACTTTTTTCCACGCCAGTAGGTGGTGAGTTTTCAAAATCATTTCTTTTTGACTTTCTAAAATCAGTCCAAACTTCTTCAAGAAAATTAGTGATTTTGGCTTTTTCAATTTGTTTAGCATCGTCTAAACGTTCTTGAAGCATGTCGTCAAATTCTTTTTCCATTTGATTACCTTCTTCAATATTGACTACATTTTCATCCACTAATTTTTTTAGATAAATTTCTCTTGGATTGGGATGATTTGCAATTATTTTGTAAAGTTTAGGCTGGGTAAATTTTGGTTCATCGCCCTCATTATGGCCATATTTTCTGTAGCACAATAAGTCAACGAAAACATCTCTTGAATATTCTTGTCTATACCTTAGCGCAATGTCGAGAGTTTGAACCACTGCTTCAATATCATCACCATTAACATGAAAGACTGGACATAGGGTAGATTTTGCAATGTCTGTACAGTAGGTACTTGACCTTGCATCTAAATAGTTGGTAGTAAATCCAACTTGATTATTGATTACTATATGTAGACTTCCTCCGGTTCTATAACCCTTGAGTTGTGCCATCTGAACCACTTCATATACAACGCCTTGACCAGCTATTGCTGCATCACCATGAATTAAAATCGGTAAAATTTTCTTTTCGTCTCCGCCTAATTCGTGGTCAATTTTAGATCTTGTAATCCCTTCGACTACTGGGTCGACTGCTTCTAAATGAGATGGATTTGGTGACAAAGTTATTTTCACATTATTACCACTATCTGTCATCACTTCAGAAGTTATACCTAGATGATACTTAACATCTCCATCAAAAAGAACTTCTTCATCGTATTCTTTCCCCTCAAATTCACTAAATATCTTGTCATAAGTTTTATTAAAAATATTTGCCAAAACATTTAATCTCCCTCTATGAGCCATTCCTACAACAAATTCTTTCAAACCTAAGTTGGAACCATTTTCAATTAAAACATCCAAGGCGGGAATTAAAGACTCTGCGCCTTCAATTGAAAATCTTTTTTGGCCAACAAACTTTTTTTGAAGAAATTGCTCAAATACAGTAGCTTGATTTAATTTATGTAAAATATGTTTTTTTTGATCTTTAGAAAACTTTGGTCTATTTTTAAGTTCTATATTTTTTCTTATCCATTCTACTCTTTCTGGATGTCTGATATATTGGTACTCGATTCCAATTGATTCGCAATAAGTAGCTTCTAAATGAATAATTATGTCATTCAATGAACAAGGCTCTAAGCCAACTTGTTCACTAGCCTGAAAGACAGTCAATAAATCTTCTTGATCTAAACCAAAGTTTTTTATTTCTAAAGTAGGATGGTATTTTCTTCTCTCTCTAACTGGATTTGTTTTGGTGAAAAGATGACCTCTAGAACGGTAGGCATTGATTAAATTAATAACCCTAAACTCTTTTAAAACATTGGTTGGTATTTCATCGACTTGTTGGTAATTAAATTTAGAAAACTCGTAGCCATCAAAAAAACTCCTCCAACTTGGCTCAACTAATCTTTTGTCCACTAAATATCTTTGATGCAACTCATCAATATAGTCTATGTCTATACTGTTTAAAAAAGAAAATCTATCTAATGCCATTATACTAACAAATATGCAAAATAATTAATTGTTATAACAGTTGGAAAGAAGATTCTTTCAGGACTTTTTAAATAAAAATTATACTTAAAAAAAAATTACCATTATTCTTTTAAATTTTTAAGATTTGATACTAAACAATGCCTTCGATGTTAATTCTTAAATGTAATTTTGTAATATGAAAATTCTAATAACTGGAGGTTCTGGTTTACTTGGTTCTGCACTCACAAAAAAATTATTAATAAATAATATTGAAGTAGTTCATCTTACCAGAAATAAAAGTTCAAAAAATGATGTAAAAAATTTTCTTTGGAACTGGGAAAAGAATGAAATTGATGAAAACTGTTTTATTGGAGTTACACATATTGTACACCTCGCAGGTGCAGGAATTGCGGAAAAAGCATGGACACAAAAAAGAAAAGAGCATATCGTAAAAAGTAGAGTTCTCACTACACGACTTATGCATTCAAAAATAACCGAACTAAACTTACCAATATCTACATTTATTGCTGCTTCTGCAGTTGGAATATATGGTGCTCAAATAAGTGAAAAAGTTTTTAATGAAGAAGACGAGCCATTTGAAGATTTCATGGGAAACTGCTGTAAACAATGGGAAAGTTCAGTAAACAAATTTGAAACAATGTCTAGAGTTGTCAAACTTAGATTAGGGGTGATTTTGGATAAAAACCACGGTGCTTTACCTAGGATAGCTAATATGGTTAAAAATGGAATAGGATCACCATTAGGGGATGGGCAACAATACATGCCTTGGATTCATATAGAAGATGCTGTTAGTATATTCTTCGATTCTATTATAAATGAAAAAATTTCTGGAACTTTTAATGCAGTTTCTAGTGACTACATAACCAATTCAGAATTGACTAAAAAAATTGGTGTAGTTTTTAATAAAAAAATATGGCTTCCTAATGTGCCAAGTTTTGTACTTAAATTTCTATACGGAGAAATGTCAGAAACCATATTGAAAGGGGTTAAAGTTTCTAATGAAAAATTAAAAGAAATAGAACTGAAACTAAAATATGAGAAGATAGAGGATGCTCTTTCAGAAATTTATTCTTAAAACTTTCTATTCATTAACTGAATGGCAAAATTTTCTACAATTTTCTTTTTTTCTTCTGATAAAGATAAGTTTCGCAAAGAAATCATAGACCTATTATTAAAATCATTTTTTGATTCTTGAGCTACTTTCAAAACATCATATTTGAGGTAAAAATCTTTGACTTTTGATACTTTTTGATCATTACTAAGTTGTTTGTCGTCAATAATATCGTTAACCATATTTTGATCTTCTTTGGATGCTTTGCTTAAAAAGTCTATAAATAAAATCGTTTTCTTTTTTTCAATAATATCCCCACCAACTTGTTTCCCAAAATTATCTTCATTTGGAAATACGTCTAATATATCATCATCAATTTGAAAAGAAGTACCGAGATTAAATCCAAAATCGTAAAGCAATTGTGCATCTTTTTTGGAAGCCCCTCCGATTAATGCTCCCATTTTTAAAGAACATGCAACCAAAACTGCGGTTTTAAGCTGAATCATGTTTATATATTCGCTAATTGAAATTATTTCTAGATTCTCAAATTCCATATCTAAGGACTGTCCCTCACATACTTTTACAGCAGTTTGTTGGAAAATTTGATGTAAAGTTGGGGATTGAGAGGAAGAGTCTGATAAAAGCTGATTTACAATTGCATACAACAAGTCTCCAGAGAGAATTGCGATATTTTCATTCCACTTTTTATGTACAGCAGGCAAGTTTCTCCTAATTGGTGCTTGGTCCATAATATCGTCATGAATCAGAGTGAAATTATGAAAAAGCTCAATTGCAATTGCTTCATTAATAGCTAAAAGGGGTTGATTGGAGAATAAATCTGCAGCCATTAAAGTAAGGGAAGATCTAAACCGTTTTCCGCCGTTACTAATAATATACTTTATAGGGTCATAAATTGAAAGTAATGGTAATTTATCGCTAAATAATCTTAACTCTTTGTCAATAATTTCTCTGTACTCAATTAGCATAATAATTTATCAATCGATTAAACTCATCAAATAATTTCCATAACCACTTTTTAAAAGAGGAATAGCGAGTTCTTTTAGCTTTGCGTCGTTAATGAAGCCATTCGAATATGCAACTGCTTCAATACAACCCACTCCAGAACCCTGTCTTTCTTCAATAGTTTGAACAAAATTGGAAGCCTGTATAAGGGAAGTAAAAGTTCCTGTATCCAACCAAGCAATTCCTCTTGGAAGAGTTTTAACTTGTAGTTTTCCTGATTTTAGATATTCCTGATTTACGTCTGTAATTTCATATTCTCCTCTAGCACTAGGTTTTAAGTTTTCAGCAATTTTAATAACCTCATTATCGTAAAAATACAGGCCTGGTACTGCATAATTAGATTTTGGATTTTCTGGCTTTTCCTCTATAGAAATTGCTTTTCCTTGATTATCAAATTCTACTACTCCATACCTTTCTGGATCATGTACTCTGTAAGCAAATATTAATCCACCATCAGGATCATTAGAACTTTCTAATTTTTCTCCCATACCACCGCCAAAAAATATATTATCTCCAAGAATTAGAGCAACATTATCGTTTCCAATAAACTGTTTGCCAATTACAAATGCTTGGGCTAAACCGTTGGGTTCGTGTTGAATTTGATATTCAAATCTGCAACCTAATTTAGAACCATCCCCTAAAAGATGTTTAAATAGCGGTTGATCATTTGGGGTCGTAATAAATAGTATTTCTCTAATTCCAGCATGCATTAATGTGGAAAGAGGGTAATAAATCATAGGCTTGTTGTAAACAGGCATTAATTGTTTGCTAACTGCTAATGTAAGTGGGTGAAGTCTTGTTCCTGAACCACCTGCTAAAATAATTCCTTTCATTGGTTATAATTTATCTAATTCTATATCGGAATCATCGTAAAAATAATCCTCCGAATTTTTAAAGTTTTTACTTAAAACTATTTTCTCTAAAGATAAGAGCAAAGAAGGCAATAAAATTAAATTGGTAAGCATAGCAACAAATAAGGTTAAGGAAACTAAAACGCCCAAAGCTTGAGTACCTCCAAATTCAGAAGCAGTGAAAATTGAAAATCCAAAAAATAAAATTATTGAAGTATAAATCATACTAACACCTGTTTCTTTTATTGAAATTTCAACAGCATCAGAAATAGTTTTTGATTTCAACTCCTGACGATATTTTGCCAAGAAGTGAATAGTATCATCTATAGAAATTCCAAAAGCAATACTAAAAACTAAAATTGTAGAGGGCTTAATACTAATGCCAAAATAACCCATTAAGGCAGAAGTAAAAATTAAAGGCAATAAATTTGGGAGTAATGAAACCAAGACCATTTTAAGAGATTTGAAAAGTAGGGCCATGATTATTGCAATTACCATAATTGCCAGAATTAAACTAATCATTAAATTCTTAACCATATATGTAGTTCCTTTGGTAAATAAAACACCAGAACCAGTAATGTCAGACTTTACTTTCAAGGACCCTACTGATTGTTTAACAGCGTCACTAAATTGTTGTTTTCCATATAGTTTTTCAATTGCAGAATTTCTTTTGGGAAATTCATTATTTAAAGCCAAATCTCCATTAGTCAAAATTTGTTTTACCCTGTATCTTACAATTTGATTGGAGGAATAAAAATTATCTACTGTACCTTCTTTAACAGCTTTATGGTAAAGCAATTGTTCTGGGTTTATTATGCTATCAATTCTGTAATTTATTCTTTCGATCAAGCTATCCATTGCAGCAGTACCAATATCTGCAATTTGTAAAGTAATTCTTGTTGTTAAATGGGTAGAGTCTAGAAAACTTCCAACAAACCCATTACTGTTATCGGTTTTGGAATTAATAAAACTATTTTTAAAATACTTTGATTTTATAATTCGAGAAAAATATTTTTGATCTTTTGATTTACTAAAATTTAGATCGTATTTAGATTTCTTTCCATTGGAATAAGACTGAGAAATAAACTTCATAGCATCCACTATAGATAAAGACTTAGAAAGATATTTTTCGGATTTTAAGGACTCCTGTAGTTTTTGAATTTTAGCAATATTTGAAAAACTTTTATAAATAGTATCCCTATAGGTAAGCACTATTTCAAAAGGCAGAACTCCGTTAAGTTCTTCCTCGAAGAACTTCAAATCTTTTACTATTTGTCCTTTTTTTGGAAAATCATCTGTGAAATTTCCCGTAACATGCATTAAACTTACTCCGTAAGCTCCGAAAAATAATAATATAATTGTAGATATGTATACTTGCTTTCTGTAGTTTTTTGAAAAAGTGACTAATGTATTTACAAAACTAAAAATCCATTTCCTGTCAAGATGTTTGGTGTGTTTTTCTTTAGGAGGAGCTAAAAAACTATATATAATTGGAACAAGACATATGCTTATTATAAACATGCAGAGAATATTTATAAATGAAATCAATCCAAATTCAATCATTATTGAAGAGTTTGTGAAGACAAATGTTCCAAAACCTAAAGCAGTGGTTGCATTGGTTAAAAAGGTAGCATTTCCTACTTTCTGAATGATTTTATCTAAAGCAGAGAGTTTATCACCATGATTTTTGAACTCTTGTTGGTATTTATTAATTAAATAAATACAATTAGGGATGCCAATTACAATTATTAATGGTGGAATCAATGCCATAAGAGATGTCAACTCATAGCCAAATACCCCTATAACTCCCATAGACCAGACAACACCTACTAAGACAACAATCATAGAAATAACAACTACTTTGAAGGACTTAAAAAAGACAAAAAGTAATAAAGAGGTGACTAATAAAGCTAATAAGACAAATATTTTTAACTCTGATTTAATTATTGTCATAACATAAGACCGTATATATGGAAGACCAGAAAATCTCCAGTTTTCAAATAAATGATCATAGGACATTGCAATTTCATTGATTTCACTAATTAGAGTACCACGAGATTTAGAATTAAAAACCTCTTTATTTAAGAACAACATCATTAAGTGGAGATCACTAGAGTTTTTATAAACAATATTCTCATAGAAACTAAGGTTGCTTATAACGTTGGAAATACTATCAATCTTTTCTTGACCTAAAGGGTAATTGTCAATTATCTGAACTAGATTAAATTTACCTTCCTTCTTGTTTTTAATAATATTGTAAAGATGACCCTCAGAGAAAATAGAGTCTATTACATTTTTGTAGTAGCTGGTATCTTTTTCTTTTACTAAAACTTTAACATTTCCAATGCTATCGGCCATTTCCAACCAAGCATTAAATTTTTTTTCAGAGTAAAAATCAGGTTCTGTTGTTGCAATGACCAACATCAACCCATCTTGACCAAAATTAGATTTAAAGTTCTGGTAAGCAATAAAAGTAGAATCATTGTCCGGAAGAAGTCTATTTAGCTGGTACTGTAACTTAATTTTAGTAGCAAAAAAACCAAAAAAGATAGTTAGAACTAAAATCAGAAAAACAATTAAAATTCTATTATTAAGAATAATTTTAGAAATATTCTTCCACATTTTAAACTAAATTACAATAATCATACGCTAAGTTATCAATTAATAGAGAAGTTAAAGACTAATAGAATAAAGGAATTTAGTAAATTAAAAAAAAAATGCATAAATCTGAACTTATAGCCTTAATTAAGTTTTTTTCTGTTAAAAAAGCAGTAAATGTAACTAGGCTTTACCTAAGTTTTATCGTTTCAAGGTTTTTTAAAAAATCTTTCATTTCAGGACTTCCATTTGCATTAAGTATAGAACCAACCACTTCTTGTAATTTAGGTTGTCCAGAATGTCCAAGTGGGCTAAAACAATTCACAAGAAAAACAGGAAATCTTTCCATTGCTTTAAATAAAAAAATAATTGATGAGCTAAAAGGAAGACTAACATATATAAATTACTATTTCCAAGGAGAGCCTTACATAAACAAAAACTTTTTTGATTTTGTACAATACGCTAATTCAAAAAAAATATTTTGTTCTACTTCTACAAATGGTCATTTTCTAAATGATGAAAATTGTGTAAAAACAATTGAATCTGGCCTAAAAAGATTAATCATATCTATTGATGGAAATAGCCAAGAGACCTATGAAATATATCGTAAAAAAGGGAAATATGAAAGAGTAATCGAGGGGACAAAAAACATTATAAAATGGAAAAAGGAATTAAATAGTGAATACCCTCATGTAATCTTTCAATTTTTAGTGGTTAAAACTAACGAGCATTTAATTGAGGAGATGAAAACATTGGCAGCAGATCTCGGAGCAGACGAACTTCGATTAAAAACTGCTCAGTTCTACAATTTTGAAAACGGAAATGAATTGATTCCAGATAATGAGAAATATTCTAGATATAGGAAAACAAAGGATGGAAATTACATTCTTAAAAATAAATTTTCTAATCATTGCTGGCGAATGTGGAGTAGTGCTGTTGTAACTTCTAAAGGTGGAATTGTACCTTGTTGTTTTGATAAAGACGCAGTAAATACCCTAGGAGATTTGGAAAAGGAAAATTTTGAAAAAGTTTGGCTAAGCAAAAAGTACAATGATTTTAGAAAACAAATATTTTCGGATAGAAAAGAGATTGAAATTTGTCAGAATTGTTCTGAAGGGTCGAAAGTATGGGCATAAAAAAAGCCCTAAAAAGGGCTTTAAATAATTCTAAAAGAATTTTTAATGATCGTGACCATCGTGCTCTTCCTCTGCAGGAGCTTCTTCAGCAGCTTCTTCCATTGTAGAATCAGCAGCAGCTTCTTCCATTGTAGAATCAGCAACTGGAGCAACTTCTTCAACTGGAGCAACTTCTTCAACTGGAGCAGCTTCTTCAACTGGTTCAGCAGCAGGAGCTTCTTCTGTTGCAGCACCACACGATATCATCAATGCGGTAACTGGTAAAATCCAAAACTTTTTCATAATAATTGATTTAAATATTTATAATTTGCAAATTAATTCGTGTAAAACTCTAGATATTTTTGATAAAATCCTAATTATCAATGATAAAAGTACAATAAGATTTTAGACTTTCATGATGTCCACTTCTTTGACAGCTACTAAATCGTCAACTTTTTTTGTAAAAGTATCTGTTAATTTTTGGATAAATTCTTCAGAATCTTTGACTTCATCTTCACTAAGACCTTCTTCTTTCAAGCTTTTGATCATATCGTTAGCATCTTTTCTTTGAGATCTAATACTAACTTTTGCATTCTCACCTTCTGATTTGGCTGTTTTAACAAGATCTTTTCTTCTTTCTTCGGTCAAAACGGGAACTGAAATAATAATAACTTCTCCATTATTCTGGGGGTTTAATCCTAGATTGGCATTAATTACAGCTTTAGTAATTTCATCTAACATAGGTTTTTCCCATGGTTGGATAGTTAATGTTCTAGAATCTAAAGTGCTTACATTTCCAATTTGAGCTAATGGGGTGGGTGAACCATAATAATCAACTTTAACGGTGTCTAGCATTGAAGGGTTTGCTCTTCCAGCTCTAATTTTACTTAATTCTACGGAAAGATGAGAAACACACTTATTCATTGCTAACTCAGCCTCTTCTAAGATAATATCAACTTCTTCCATTTAAGATTTATATTGTTACTAATGTTCCAATCTTGTCACCTAATATAACTTTTTTTAAATTACCAGAGTTATTCATATCAAAAACAACAACAGGTATTTCATTTTCTTTACAAAGAGTAAATGCAGTCATATCCATAATTTTCAATTGTTTGTCATAAGCTTGGTCAAAAGTTAGAGTATCAAACTTTAGTGCATTGCTATTTTTTTCTGGATCAGAATCGTATACTCCATCCACTCTTGTTCCTTTAAGGATTACGTCTGATTCAATTTCTACAGCTCTAAGAGATGCAGCGGAATCTGTTGTGAAAAAAGGGTTTCCAGTTCCAGCACCAAAAATTACAATTCTTCCTTTTTCCAAGTGTCTAACAGCCTTTCTTTTAATATATGGTTCTGCAATTTGCTTCATCTCAATGGCAGATTGAAGTCTGGTAATTAATCCAATTGACTCCAAAGCAGATTGCAGAGCCATACTGTTAATCATGGTCGCTAGCATTCCCATATAGTCTCCTTGGGTTCTATCCATACCACCCTTTTCAGCTTGAACACCTCTAAATATATTTCCACCGCCAATAACAATACCAATTTCCACATTCATTTCAGAAATCTCTTGAATATCTCTGGCATATTGCATTAACCTTTTATTATCTATACCAAATTGCTTTTCTCCCATAAGGGCTTCTCCGCTTAGTTTTAGTAAAATTCTTTTATACTTCATAGTTTTTAAAAATTAGCTCAAAAAAAAGAGAGCTAAAAGCTCTCTAAATATAAATAACAAAATTAAATTGATAGTGAATATCTCTTAAAACTTGTGACCATTAAGTCAGGGTCACTTTCTTTAAGAAATTGACCAACTGATTTTTTATTGTCTCTAATAAATGCTTGGTTTACTAGTGTAGTCTCTTTAAAAAATTTATTTAATCTTCCTTTAGCAATTTTTTCAGCCATTTCAAGAGGTTTTCCTTCTTGTATAGCAAGTTCTTTACCCACTTCGATTTCTCTATCAATAACGTCTTGACTTACAGAATCCTGATCTAGTGCTATAGGATTCATAGCAGCTACTTGCATAGCAACTTGCTTTCCAATATCCTCTGCGTCCATTGTAAGACCTACTAATGAAGCAATTTGGTTTCCTGGGTGATTGTATGCCACTACTTTCTTTGAAACTATTTTATCAAAGAAAGAAATTTCAATTTTTTCTCCGATTACACCACTTTGCTCTGTAATTTTATCTGAAATGGATAATCCAGAATCTTGATAGTTTAATTTCAAAAAATCTTCTAAAGAATCAGAATTTGACTCCAATGCTAATTCAATAAAATAATTAGCTAGTTTACTAAAATCATCATTTTTAGCCACAAAATCTGTTTCGCAATTTAAACAGATTAAATAACCAATATTGTTATTAGATTTTGCAATAACTAGTCCCTCTTTAGCATCTCTATCTCCTCTTTTAGCGGCTATTTTTTGACCTTTTTTCCTTAGAAAGTCAATAGCATCTTCCATATTTCCGTTGGATTCAGTCAAGGCTTTTTTGCAATCCATCATTCCAGCACCTGTCTTTTTTCTTAGCTCATTTACATCTTTAGCTGTGATACTCATTTAATTAAATTTAAGATTTAACTTCTTTTTTTTCTTTGTTATCTTCTTCGCTTAATTTTTCTTCTTCTTTAACTTCTACTTTTGCAGCTTCTTTTGCAGCTTTTTCTTCTGCAATTTTATCTTTGGCTTGTTTTCTCTCACCTAAACCATCTTTAATAGAATCGCATAATGTAGTTATAACCAAGTCTATAGATTTTGTTGCATCGTCGTTGGAGGGAATAATAAAGTCAATGCCTTCAGGGCTAGAGTTGGTGTCCACCATGGCAAATATTGGAATATTTAAATTCTTGGCCTCTGCAACCGCAATGTGTTCTTTTTTAACATCTACAATAAAAATTGCTGCTGGTAGTCTATTCATTTCAGAAATACTTCCAAAAATTTTATCAATTTTATCTCTTTGTCTTGTAAGTTGCAGTCTCTCTCTCTTGGACAAATGCATAGCAGTACCATCTTTCATCATCTTGTCAATAGATGTCATTTTCTTAATGGTTTTTCTAGTCGTCTTAAAATTAGTTAGCATTCCTCCTGGCCATCTTTCAGTAACATATGGCATACTTATTTCAGAGACTTTTGATGATATAATTTCTTTGGCTTGCTTTTTGGTTGCTACAAATAGAATTTTTCTTCCAGATTTAGCTATTTGATTTACAGCATTTGATGCATCTTCTAGCTTAATAAGTGTCTTGTTAAGGTCTATAATGTGAATACCTTTTTTCTCATCAAATATATATGGAGACATACTTGGGTTCCACTTTCTTTTTAAATGTCCGAAATGCACTCCGGCATTTAACATTTGTTCAAAGGTTACTTTACTCATAATGTTTACTTTCTTTTTACTGTTATTCTAATCAGCAGAAGTATAGTAGCAAATTAATGGTCTATACAACTTAGATACTAAACTATACACCCAGGTGTATATTGTTTTAAAATTTTTATCTCTTACTAAATTGAAATTTCTTTCTAGCTTTAGGTTGACCTGGTTTCTTTCTTTCGACCATTCTTGGGTCTCTAGTCATTAATCCTTCAGCTTTTAAAAGCGGCTTGTATTCTGCATCAATCTCTACAAGAGCTCTAGAAATAGCTAATCTTATTGCTTCAACTTGACCAGTGTTACCACCACCCTTAACATTGATAGTTGCATCGTATTTGCCTTTTGTTCCGGTCAACTCAAATGGTTGAAATATTTTGTACTGCAGAACATCTGTTTTAAAATATTCTTTATGATCTCTTTTATTTATGGTGATTTTACCTTTACCACTTTTGAGGTAAATTCTAGCAACTGAAGATTTTCTTCTTCCTAATTTATTGATTACAGACATTTAATTATTAATTAAGTTCTACTTTTTTTGGTTTTTGAGCTTCTTTATCGTGGTTTTCGCCAACGAAAACATACAGATTTCCAAATAGTTTCTTTCCAAGCCTATTTTTTGGTAACATTCCTTTAACAGCTTTTTCTACTAATCTTTCAGGAAACTTTTTCAATAATGAAGATGCATTTATCGATCTTTGTCCTCCCGGATAACCAGTGTGTCTAATGTATTCTTTATTTTCCCACTTATTTCCAGAAAGTGTGACTTTCTCAGCATTTATTACCACTACATTATCACCACAATCTACATGAGGTGTGTAATCTACTTTGTGCTTTCCTCTTATTAAACTGGCTATTCTACTAGATAGTCTTCCTAAAGGCTGACCCTCCGCATCAATTAATAACCACTCTTTACTTACAGTTTCACTGTTAGCAGATACTGTTTTATAACTTAAATGACTCACTTTGATTATCTTATTTTTGTTTATTGGGGTGCGAAGATATGATATAATTTTGATACTGACAATGGAGAGAGCAAATTTTTAAAACATCTACTTAAATGACCTTTAACTCTTTTCCTACTTTTATAAATGCATTAACTGCTTTATCTAAATGTTCTTTGGTGTGAGCTGCTGAAATTTGTGTTCGAATTCTTGCCTGGCCCTTTGCTACAACTGGATAGAAAAAACCTACTGCATAAACACCTTCTTTAAGTAACATATCTGCAAAATCCTGAGACAAGGTAGCATCATAAAGCATTATTGGAACAATAGGAGAATCACCTTGTTTAACATCAAACCCTGCGCTAATAATTTTTGTTTTGAAATACTTAGTATTTTCTTCTAATTTATCCCTTAAATGGGTGTTATTTCCAATTATTTCAAAAACCTTATTTGCTGCTCCAACAATGGATGGTGCCAAGGAATTGGAAAAAAGATACGGTCTTGATTTTTGTCTTAACATTTCAATAATTTCTTTTTTTCCAGTAGTATATCCACCCATAGCTCCTCCAAGTGCTTTTCCAAGTGTCCCAGTAATAATATCTACACGATCCATAACATTATGATATTCTGGAACTCCCCTTCCTGTTTTACCAATAAAACCAGCTGAATGACACTCGTCAGTCATCACCATTGCGTCATACTTATCGGCTAAATCGCATATTTCATTCATTTTAGCAATATCACCGTCCATTGAAAAGACACCATCTGTTACTATAATTTTGTTTCTTAAATCTTTGGATTTTATTAATTGAGCCTCTAAATCCAGCATGTCACTATGCTTGTATCTAAATCTTTGTGCTTTACAAAGTCTTACGCCATCAATAATTGATGCATGGTTTAATTCATCTGAAATAATTGCATCTTCTGGGCCAAACAATGGTTCAAAAAGTCCACCGTTAGCATCAAAAGCTGCTGCATATAATATAGTATCTTCCGTTTGATAAAAGTCTGCAATTCTTTGCTCCAATTCTTTATGAATATCTTGAGTTCCACATATAAATCTTACAGAAGACATGCCAAAACCATGGGTTTCTAGCGCAGATTTAGCAGCTTCAACAACTTCTTCATTGGAGGATAATCCTAAGTAATTATTGGCGCACATAACAACAACCTCTCCACCATCACTAACTTTAACACTTGCACCTTGAGATGTTGTAATAACTCTTTCTTTTTTAAAAAGCCCTTTAGATTCAATATCTAAAAGCTCTTTACTTAGTTGGTTTTTGATTTTTCCGTACATAAATTAAACTAAACCTTGATCTATCATGGCATCTGCAACTTTTACAAAACCAGCAATATTCGCACCTTTTACATAATCAATATATCCATCTTCTTCTTTTCCATAAGCTACACACTGGTCGTGAATGTCCAACATTATATTGTGAAGTTTAGTATCTACTTCTTCTCTAGTCCAATTGTATCTAAGAGAATTTTGTGACATTTCTAATCCTGAAGTTGCTACTCCACCAGCGTTAGATGCTTTTCCAGGTGCAAATAATATCTTTTTGTTGGTAAATAAAGTAATTGCTTCTGGTGTAGAAGGCATATTAGCTCCCTCAACTACTGCAATACAACCATTCTCCACCAATAAATTAGCTTGCTCTTCATTAAGTTCATTTTGAGTCGCACATGGTAGAGCAACATCTACTGCAACCGACCATGGTTTTTCACCTTCGTGAAAAGTTGAATTTGGATATTTTTCAATATACTGAGATATTCTTCCTCTTTGTTTATTTTTTAAGTTCATTATCCATGCAAGTTTGTCTTTATCTATGCCGTCTGAATCGTGGATGAAACCCTTAGAATCACTCATGGTTACAACTTTAGCACCTAGCTGAATACATTTTTCACAAGCATACTGGGCAACATTTCCAGAACCTGAAATAGCAACTTTTTTATTTTTAAAATCATCGCCCTTGTTTTTTAACATCTTTTCAGCAAAATAAACTACTCCATATCCAGTTGCCTCAGGTCTTATTAGCGACCCGCCCCAATTAATTCCTTTACCAGTTAAAACTCCGGTAAATTCGTTTCTAAGTCTTTTGTATTGTCCAAACATATATCCTATTTCTCTTCCTCCAACACCAATATCTCCAGCTGGAATATCTGTATTAGGACCAATATGTCTTGATAATTCGGTCATAAACGATTGACAAAACTTCATCACCTCATTATCTGACTTTCCCTTTGGATTAAAATCTGAGCCTCCTTTACCTCCACCCATAGGAAGAGTAGTTAACGAATTTTTAAAAATTTGCTCAAACCCTAAGAATTTAAGAATAGATAAATTTACAGATGGATGAAATCTTAGGCCTCCTTTGTACGGACCTATTGCAGAATTAAACTCCACACGATATCCTCTGTTAACTTGTGGTTCTCCTGCATCGTCAATCCAGGGGACTCTAAATTGTATCACCCTCTCTGGCTCCACAATTCTTTTTAAAATTTTAGCTGTTTTATATTTTATATTTTTCTCTATAAATGGAATAACAGTTTCTGCCACTTCTTCAACTGCTTGAATGAATTCTGGCTCATTGCCATTTTTAATAATTAATTCCTCCATAAAGGAATCAATTTGTGTTTTATATTCAGACATAATTAAGTTTGTGTTTTAATATGGTTACCCCAAATGTATGCAATTTTATTTTCTGATTTTGTGGATGTTAATCAAATTATTGTATGGTTTACGTAAAACAAAGTATAATCGTCTGTTTGACTTTTTTAGATTTACAGTATGAAAAGGTCAAATTTTGACACATCTATTAAATCCCCCTCTAGTGAGGAGCATTTTTATTATTCTAAAGATGGATTGATTATTTTTACAGAAAAATACCATGAAAATAGAGGATATTGTTGTGAAAGTAAGTGCAAACATTGTCCCTACGGATTTTCTAAGTAATACTACATTGAATTTATTATATGTCTGAATTTAAAAACTCCATTTCCAAAGGAATCCCAGAAGTGTTACCAGATTTTAAAATAAGATCTGAAAATATTAGCCATGCCCCAAATAGAAAAGACTCTCTAACCATCAATGAAAAAGCATTAGCTCTTAAAAATGCCTTGAGGTATTTTCCTGAAAACCTACATAGTATTTTAGGTCCTGAATTTAAAGAAGAATTAGATAGGTATGGAAGAATCTACATGTATAGATATCAACCAGATTATGAAATTTTTGCAAGGCCCATTGACCACTATCCTGGTAAATCTGTTCAAGCCAAGTCCATCATGTTAATGATTCATAACAACCTTGATCCAGCCGTTGCTCAACACCCACAAGAACTTATCACCTACGGAGGAAATGGCTCTGTATTTCAAAACTGGGCTCAATATCTTCTTACCATGCAATACTTATCCAATATGGAAGATGACCAAACATTGGTAATGAATAGTGGCCATCCATTAGGATTATTTCCATCCCACGAAAATGCTCCTAGAGTAGTGGTATCCAATGGAATGATGATTCCTAACTATTCAAAGCAAGACGATTGGGAAAAATTTAATGCTTTAGGAGTTACTCAGTTTGGTCAAATGACAGCAGGCTCTTATATGTATATAGGTCCTCAAGGAATTGTACATGGCACTACAATAACTTTACTTAATGCCTGCAGAATGATAGATGACGATGGTCCTGCTGGTAAATTATTTGTCACTGCTGGACTAGGTGGAATGAGCGGAGCTCAACCCAAAGCTGGAAATATTGCCGGGGTTATTTCCGTAACTGCAGAAATAAATCCAAAAGCAAGTTTCAAAAGACATGAACAAGGATGGGTTGATGAGATAATAAGTGATTTAGACGAGCTATGTAATAGAGTTAAGGCTGCAAAAAAAAATAAGGAAGTTGTGTCAATTGCTTACGATGGAAATATTATTGACGTATGGGAGAAATTTCACTCTGAAGATATTTTTATTGATTTAGGATCAGACCAAACGTCTTTGCATAATCCTTGGGCTGGAGGGTACTATCCTATGGAAATAAGTTTTGATCAAGCAAATGATATGATGCGGAAAAACCCTGAAAAGTTTAAAGAAAAAGTCAAAGATTCACTAATTAAACATGCGGGATTTATAAAAAAACATACTGATAAAGGCACTTACTTTTTTGATTATGGAAATGCTTTTTTACTGGAAGCTTCTAGGGCTGGTGCAGATGTGATGAGTAATGATGGAATTAACTTTAAATATCCATCCTATGTTCAAGACATAATGGGTCCAATGTGTTTTGATTATGGTTTTGGGCCTTTCAGATGGGTATGTACATCTGGAGACATTAACGACTTAATAAAAAGTGATGAAATTGCTTGTGAAGTTTTGGAGAGATTAATTAAAAGTGCTCCAGAAGAAGTTCGACAACAAATGAAAGACAATATAAAGTGGATAAAAGGAGCACAAGAAAATAACTTAGTCGTTGGCTCTAAAGCAAGAATACTATATGCTGACTCCGAGGGAAGAATTGAAATTGCCAAAGCATTTAATAATGCAATAATGAATAAAGAAATCTCAGCACCAATAGTTTTAGGAAGAGACCATCACGATGTTTCAGGGACAGATTCTCCTTACAGAGAAACTTCAAACATTTACGATGGCTCTGCATTTACTGCAGATATGGCTATACAGAATGTAATTGGTGATTCATTTAGAGGTGCTACCTGGGTAAGTATTCACAACGGAGGAGGTGTTGGTTGGGGAGAAGTTATTAATGGAGGATTTGGATTGACTATTGATGGATCTCAAAACTCTGAAAAAAAGCTAGTTAACATGCTTTTTTGGGATGTTAATAATGGAATTGCTAGAAGAAATTGGGCAAGAAATAAAGAAGCTATTTTCGCAATAAAAAGAGAAATGGATAGAAATCCTAAGTTAAAAGTAACTTTACCTAATATAGCTAATCAAGATTTGATCGACGGGTTAATCAAGTAACGTTTATTATCTGTCGTTAGTTTCTTTATTTAGTGGTTTTTTAATTCAACTAATCTTATATTTATCTCATGATTGAATTTAATGGGAAAACAGTCTGGATAACTGGCGCTTCATCAGGAATTGGCAAAGCATTGGCATTAAAAATTAGTTCCTTGAAAGCAAATATTGTACTTTCTTCAAGAAATAAAGAAGAATTAGAGAATGTTGCAAAACAATGCAAGGGCGAGGCTTATATTTTACCTCTAGATCTAGAGAAACCTGAAGCTTTTGAAAAAGCAACTCAATCAGTTGTTAAGAAATATGGAAGTATTGACTTATTGATAAATAATGGTGGAATTAGCCAAAGGTCTGAAGCTAGTCAAACATCTATTGATGTCGACAGAAAACTTATGGAAATAAATTATTTTGGAACCATTGGCTTAACAAAATCAGTTCTTTCTATAATGCAAAAACAACAAAAAGGACATATTGTAACTATAAGTAGCTTGTCTGGAAAATTTGGATTTTTTCTTAGGTCTGCTTATGCTGCATCTAAATTTGCTCAATTAGGGTTTTTTGAATCTTTAAGGCTTGAAGAAGAGAAAAACAATATTGATATAAGTATTGTTTTCCCCGGCTTTGTCAATACAGATATTTCTAAAAATGCTCTTTCTGGAACTGGAGTTCAGCATGGTGTGAAAGACCAAAACCAACAAAATGGAATTAGCCCTGAAAAATGTGCACAAGATATTATTGACGGAATAATTGATAATAAACACGAAATATATACAGGAGGCAAAGAAATATGGATGGTGAAAATTAAAAGGTTTTTTCCCAGTCTATTTCATAAAATAATTAAAAAGCAATCCGGCACTTAATTCCTAATTTTTAACTCTTGTAAACTTTAATGCCTTCAGCATCCAGTTTGGAAGTGGTTGAGAAGGTTTTCTTTTTTCAACATTTAAAAAAAGACCTAATTTTTCGATAATTGGAATTTTATAAACCTCTATCAGTTCTATTAGAGTTCCATCAGGATCTTCACAATAAGTACAGTGAACTTTGGTATTTTCACCCATACTTAAAACATCTTTCGTATCACAAGTAAACCCAAAACCTTCATTAGCGAGTTTTTCTCCTAGAGCCTGCATATTTCTTACGTCAAACCCTAAATGGACAAATCCTATATCCCCCCACAATCTATTTTCGTATATTTTATTTGGCAATCTTTTTGAAGTGTCTTGAACTAATTCAATATAACTCTTGCCCGCTAATTTTGTAAATCCTCCTCCAGATGGGTTTTTCTGAGACAATAAAACTCTTCTGTATTCATTGTTTCCACCCAAAATATTGGACCAGTCCTGGAAAATCCCAGTTTTGTCTTCTATAATTTCATCGTAACCAAGCATCTTGTAAAAAGACAATGAATTCTCCATATTGGAAACACCTATTGAACAACCAACTGTTCCACCAGTTAAATGATTGTGATTTGTGTAAAAATCATTCGCTGGAATTATTTGCCAAAGCAGTCCATTTAAATCCTTAACATAAAATGTTTCCCACCCATATGGAGAGTCAACTACTTCGGAAATTATATTAGCATTATTTGATTTAAAAAAATCAAAAGCTTTACTGATATTTGGAGTTTTTATAAATCCGGTATAAATACCTAAATCTCCAAGCTGAAAATCTATTTTAGCATTAGAAGCTTTAAAAGTTGTAGGAGAAACAACTTCCATTGCGCAACCACCCTTAATATTAAGAACCATTGCAGCTCTTTTAGAAATTACTTTGCCCTTTGTATATATAGTCATTAATGGAGCCTCTGCCTCATCATTAAATAGTGGAATATCCATTCCAAAAAATTTAATGTACCAATCCCATGCTTCTTTGTGTTCTGGTACTCCAACGCCAAGATGCTGAATGCCGTGTATTGTAAAACTCATGACTTTACTCTTTCTACGTACATACTTTTTTGAATATCCACCTTTATCATGTCTCCAGTATTAATAAATAATGGGACTTTTACTTTTGCCCCTGTGTCAATAGTAGCTGGCTTCATGGTATTGGTAGCTGTATCTCCTTTAACCCCAGGTTCTGTATAGGTTACCTCAGCTTGTAAAAACTGTGGTTGCTCTACCAAAAGCGGCAACTCTTCTTCAGCATGAAAAATAATTGTACATATTATTCCTTCCTTTAAAAATTCCGGTTTTCCAATCATATGAGATTCTAAAAATATTTGTTCAAAATTCTGAGTATGCATAAAATGATAACCATCTCCCTCTTTATATAGATACTGATAAGATCTATTTTCAATTCTAACAACTTCTATTTTATGTCCAGATGGAAAAGTATGATCCAAAACCCTTCCGTCTTCAATACCCTTCATTTTTGTTCTTACAAATGCCGGACCTTTGCCAGGTTTCACATGCTGAAACTCTATTATTTGCATTAATTTGTGGTTGTGTTTAATGCACAATCCATTTTTAATTTCTGAAGTTGATGCCATAGATAATTTTTAATTTTGTAAATATAAGAAATGTTAAAAGAGTGGTTAACTAATATTACTCCAATTAGGTTTTAATTTCATTTGACGAATCAATTCTTTTTTTACTATCTGATTTTCTGCTGTCGAAAGATTTACATCTTCTTTAAGAATTTGATCTACATCATTTTTAGACAATTGTACTATTTGACCATCTCTTGCCAAATCTGCTAATTTAAAATCTAAAACACCGCTTTGTTGAGTTCCCATAACATCACCAGGGCCTCTAATTTTTAAATCTTGCTCTGAAATCTCAAATCCATCACTAGTTCTAACCATTGTCTCTAATCTAATTTTTGCTTCTTTGGAAAGCTTATATCCACTCATTAGAACACAATAAGATTTTTCCGCTCCTCTTCCCACTCTTCCTCTAAGTTGATGCAATTGTGACAAACCAAATTTTTCTGCACTTTCTATTATCATTAGTGAAGCATTTGGAACATCTACTCCAACTTCAATTACGGTGGTGGCAACCATAATTTGTGTTTTACCACTTACAAATTGAGACATTTCATATTCTTTTGCTTCTGGTTTCATTTTTCCATGAACAATACTTACTTGGTAGTCTGGTAATGGAAATCTTCTTACGATACTCTCATAGCCATCCATTAAATCTTTATAGTCTAATTTTTCAGATTCCTCAATTAGAGGATATACTATATAAACTTGGTGACCTTTTTTAATCTCATCTTCAATAAATTGAAAGACCTTTAATCTACTAGAATCAAATCTATGAATGGTATTAATTGGTTTTCTACCGGGCGGAAGTTCGTCAATTACAGAAACATCTAAATCGCCATAGAAAGTCATTGCTAAAGTTCTTGGAATAGGGGTAGCTGTCATTACTAAAACATGTGGAGGTTGGATATTTTTTTTCCAAAGTTTTGCTCTTTGAGCAACACCAAATCTATGTTGCTCGTCTATTACTGCAAGTCCTAAGTTTTTAAATTTTACTTTATCTTCCAAAAGAGCATGGGTACCAACAAGAACGTTCAAAGTCCCATTTTCTAAAGATTGATGAATAATTTTACGATCCGATTTCTTGACAGACCCCGTCAATAAAGAAACCTTTACCCCCAAGGGATCTAGAAATTTAACTATTGATTTGTAATGCTGGTTTGCCAATATTTCTGTTGGAGCCATTAAACAGGACTGGAATCCATTATCTATAGAAAGTAAAATTGTTAAAACTGCAACCAATGTTTTTCCGCTTCCTACATCTCCTTGCAACAATCTATTCATATGAATACCAGACCCCAAATCTTTACGAATCTCTTTTACCACTTTCTTTTGGGCATTGGTCAGCTCAAAAGGTAAATGTTTTTTGAAAAAATCGTTAAAGTTATTTCCAACGAACTTAAAGACATAACCCTTCAATTTATTTCTAGTGCTTAATTTTTGGGTAGTCATACTTAATTGAAGAAAAAATAATTCTTCATATTTTAATCTTAATATAGATTTTTGAAGTAGGTCTTTATCAATTGGGAAATGAATGTTTTCATATGCTTGATAAACATTGGGGAAATTATTTTTCTTCTCAATATTATTTGGTAAAGTTTTAGGAATAAAGTTTAATACCTGAGGCAATAAATTTCTCATTAGATTTTCTATTCCTCTAGACTGAAGACCAAAAGCAGATAGTTTTTCGGTAGAGTGATAAACTGGTTGAAGACTACCAAGCTTATTCTTACTTTTTTCTTCCAATTCCATTTCGGGATGGTTGAAATTCCATGAGCCTGCGTAAGAAGTTGGCTTCCCAAAAATAACATACTGTTGGCCAAGTTTAATTGTTGGCTTAATCCATTTTACCCCTTTAAACCATACTAGCTGAACAGATCCAGATGCATCAAAGGCAGAGACTAAAAGTCTTTTTTTTCTTGGTTGTCCAAGCTCTTGGACATTAGATACTTGAACTGAAATTTGAACACTTCCTTGAGGTTCTACAATATCTTTAATCAGCACTGTTTTAGACCTATCCACATATCTAAATGGAAAATGATTTAGCAAATCTCTAAATGAATATATAGACATTTCGCTTTTGAGCAGGTCAGCCCTTTTGGGCCCAACCCCCTTAAGAAATTCAATAGGAGTATTTAAAACATCTACATTCAAGGACAAACATTATTAGTTTGGTCTATGAAAATATAATAAATTAATTAAAAAACATGAAAGCCTAAATCGCTTGTTTTCCTAGCAACAGAACAGGGTTTTCTAAATAGTTTTTAAAAGAATTTAAAAAAGCAGATCCTACAGCGCCATCTACTACCCTGTGATCGCAACTTAAAGTAACTTTCATTATATTTCCAGGAACAATTTCTCCATTTTTCACCACCGGAACTTGTTGAATACCACCAATTGCTAATATGCAAGCATCAGGAGGATTAACAATAGCAGTAAATTCATCAATACCAAACATTCCAAGGTTAGAAATGGTAAATGTATTTCCTTCCCATTCTTCTGGCTGAAGCTTTTTATCTTTGGCCATTTGAGCAAGCAATTTAACTTCCTGACCAATTTGAGTCAAAGATTTTTCATTAGTAAATCTAATTACGGGAACTAACAAACCTTCGTCAACTGCTACAGCAACACCAATATGAACATGCTCATTATATCTTATAAAATCACCATACCAAGATGCGTTAACTTTGGGGTGGTCTTTAAGAGATACTGCTGCTGCTTTAACTACCAAGTCATTGAATGAAATTTTAGACGGGTTAATAGCATTATTAATTGCCTTTCTTGCTTCAATAGAGTTGTCCATATTGATAGAAACAGTCAAGTAAAAGTGTGGCGCAGAAAACTTACTCTCTGCCAATCTTTGGGCAATAACTTTTCTCATTTGAGAAACTGGCTCATCCACAAAGGACTCTTGTCCTTGAATTGTAGCACTTCCTTGAAAATTATCAATATCTCTTTTTACAATTCTTCCATCGGTACCAGTTCCACTAACAAATTTTAAATTTATTCCTCTTTCTTCTGCAAGTTTTTTTGCCAATGGTGAGGCTTTAGTTTCTAAAGAATTTAAAGAGTCTAATGAAGGAAAAGATTTATTAGAAAACACAGTTGGAGTAGGTACTGAAGGTGCAGCACTTACAGATGGCTGTGGTTTAACTTCTGCAGGAATAGGTTTTGGAGTTGGAGCGGGTTTAGAATCTTCTTTTTCAACAGATTCTGCTTCTGAAGCTTTTTCCTCTTTTATTAATTTGGCTACATCTTCTCCCTTTTCACCTAAAATTGCCAGAATAGAGTCTACAGGAGCTGTTTGACCTTTTTCTACTCCTATATGTAATAATACTCCCTCTTGAAAAGATTCAAATTCCATGGTAGCCTTGTCAGTTTCAATTTCTGCTAATAATTCACCACTTTCTATGTTGTCACCAACTTTTTTATGCCATTCTGCAACCACTCCCTCAGTCATGGTGTCACTTAATTTGGGCATTCTTACTATTTCAGCCATAACAAATATTTAATCTTTAATAAATGGGTAATCCTTTTGCATATAAACATCTTCATACAATTCGTGTGCTTCAAGCTCTGGAGAGTCTTCGGCAAATGCAATTGATTCGTCTACAAGAACTTTTACTTCTTCTTGAATTTTTTTAATATCACTTTCAGAAGCTAGTTTATTAGCTGTAATTGTATTTAAAACCTGAGAAACTGGATCCTTTCCCTTGAAATCCTCTACCTCGTCTTTTGTTCTATATTTTTGAGGATCTGACATTGAATGCCCTTTATATCTATAAGTTCTAATATCTAAAAGAGTTGGTCCTTCGCCTTTTCTAGCTCTTGCAGATGCTTCTTCAATAGCTTCATGAACAGATTCCACTGACATTCCATCAACAACAAATGAAGGCATATGATAAGATTTTCCAATTTCACTCATATCCTCAACATTTGTAGTTCTTTTAACAGATGTTCCCATTGCATAATTATTATTCTCTATAATAAAAACAACTGGTAGTTTCCACATCATTGCCATATTAAATGTTTCATGAAGTGCTCCTTGTCTCGCGGCACCATCCCCAAAAGAACAATAAGTTACACCCTTATTTCCTTTGTACTGGTCAGCAAAGGCAATACCAGCACCCATTGGAATTTGAGCACCAACTATACCATGACCTCCCATCAGGTTAACTTCCTTATTAAACATATGCATTGAACCACCTTTACCTTTAGACATTCCTGTCTTTTTACCATAAAGTTCGGCAACCATATATTTTGGATGAACTCCTAGTGCAATTGGGTGAGCGTGATCTCTGTAAGCAGTAATGTGCTTATCTTCTTTTATACATGCTGAAGCAGTTCCTGCAACCACAGCTTCCTGACCAATATATAAATGACAAAAACCACCAAATTTCTGTTGAATATATAAATGCCCGATTCTCTCTTCAATTTTTCGCATTAGCAGCATATCTTTGTACCACTTTAAATATTGCTTTTTAGAGTAAGGCAAAGCTTTTTTAGACTTTGTTTTAACTGGTTTTTCTATAGTTGATGTTGGCATGTTAAAAATTTTATAAACAAATATAATATTTATGAAAAGAAATTAAAGTTTTGTAGTGATTTTAATACCGTTTTAAAACATCAGTTTTAAAAGCCAAAGGAAGAAGGTCTTCAACACTATTTAATTCATATACTTTTCCTACCTCTCCCATAAGTAAAATTTTAATGCTTTTTTCTTGATTTCTCTCGAACTCAAACATTACTTGTCTACATCCACCACATGGCGATATTGGTTCATCAATTATTTTCTCTACTGCTTTTACAGTAATTGCAACTTTTTCAATAATACAATTTGGGTAATTTGCTTTACAAAAATAAAAAAGAACTCTTTCTGCACACATTGAGGAAGGATATGCAATATTTTCTTGATTATTTGCAGCTATTATTTCTCCACTATCAAGCAAAGCTGCTGCACCAACACTAAATCCGGAATAAACAGAATAGGCTTGCTCTAAAATTTTTTCTGCTTTTTTTAAAAGATTTTTATCAATAGGTGTTAGTTCATCAACTGAACTGTAGCTATTGTAAGAGGTTGAAATTTTTTCAATCATTCCTCATTTTTAGACCCCGAGCTACCCATATTGAGCTTGATAGAAAACCTTATGGTATTTGCTAAAGGACTTGCTTGAGTTAAGGCCAGTATATAAGAAAGATCTAGTTCCAGAACTTTGTATTTTATTCCAGCGCCAAAAGAAATAAATCTTCTATTTCCTTTTGTTGGGTGCTCGTGAAAATAACCAGCTCTTAAAGCGAATAATTCACTGTAAAGAAATTCTGCACCAAAGGATAAATTAATTTCGTTAAGTTCTTCTTTAAAGACAGATCCACTTTCCACATAGTAAGAACCATTGTCTTCAAAAACATTACCAGGGGCATCTGTGAAAGAACCAAAAATACCAGAGGCAACTCCTACATCTGGATTTCTCCCAGAAACAATATCACCATTACTTGGGTGGTAATACGGATTTGTAGGAACTAGTAATTTGTTTGCATCTATAGAAAACGAAAATTTATTAAACTCATCTAGTTCCATGTTAAGAGTAGTTCCTAACCTAAAATTTGTTGGGATAAAATCTCTTGTTGCTGCTTCGGTGTAGGACATTTTAGCTCCAATATTAGAAATATTGGTTCCAAAAGCAAGAGTAGATGGTTTATCTACTAAATTAAAAGAATTTGTAATATAGTATAGGGATAAATCAGCTGCTGCACTTTGCCCAGGTTTGGTATCTGCACCACCAACGGATGTGCCTCCAGTAAGATTGGAATAAATATATCTCGCTGCCAGACCTGCTGAAAAATTATCTCCTAATTTTCTTGAGTAAACTACATCAAAAGCAAATTCGTTAGGTTTGAAATCTCTTATTGTAGTTCCAAAGTTGTCTGTAAAAGTGATATTTCCTAAGGAAAAATATCTTAAAGAAGCTCCAATAGTAGAAAGTCTATCAATTCTTTTGTAACCAGATAAATATGCTAAATTAATGTCATTTACTAAAGCTCTAAGCCATGGAGAGTAAGACATACTAAAGCCAACATCTTTAATTGGGTCTATGAAAACCAACTTTGCTGGATTCCAATGAATTGAATTAGCATCTGGACTAATTGCTACTCCTGCATCACCCATAGCACCAGACCTAGAGTCAGGAGAAATTAAAAGAAACGGAACTGCAGTAGTAATCGTATTGATTTGACTACCACCAAGTTGCTGAGTGCTAATTTGTGAAAACGTAGAATTTTTAAAAAATACCGCTACAATCAATACGAAAAGTAGTTTAATAAATATTTTTTTATTTAGGATCATCTAGTAAGAATTATGTGTGCTAACGACAAATATATATAAATAGTATTTAGAAAATAATTATTTCAAAAGGAACATTGTTTGGGTTTTGTCTGCACTCAGGCCTTGTTCGTTGGTTACCCTTAAGTTATATACATATACACCCCGTGCTAAAACTTCATTAAAATCATCTTTTCCATTCCATGAAATACCCTGAGATCGAAAGCCTTCATTCAAAATTCTTTTATTAATTCTTTTAACTACTTTTCCTGAAACTGAATAAATAAGAATACTAACATCTAAAAAATTACAGTTTTGATTATGTTCAAAATAAAAAGCAGTATTAGTAGTAAATGGATTAGGAAAATTTAGAACATGAGATAATTCAAGTTCGTTGTCTTCAACAACCATAAAATTTATTTCACTGAGAGAAGAATTATTATAATTATCCCAGACCTTTATTTTTATATTATGCTCACCAGGATCAATATCATTAAGTTCGAAGTTTATTCTGCCACTTTTATAAGTGTCTAAATCTGCAACATAATAATCATTTAAAACAATAGAGTTTGCATAATCGTTGTCTATCACAAGCTCAATATCGTGACCAATTCCATTACCAACTGTATTTATACCATTTTCATCAAAAGCAGAAACTATTAATAATGGATTGGCATTAGAAATTCCACCAGAAACAAAATTTTCGTCGTTTAAATACAATTCCAAATCAGGGCCCTGTTCATCTAAAGATGCTGTTGTATCTATTCCACCAATTATTAGAGAATCGTTATATCCACTAGCATCTAATGTTCCATCCTCAGCATACAAACTTATTCTTGAAAAGCCATAATCATATCCAATATCTTTAGGGACTTTAAAGGTGAAGCTAAATTCGCCATTAGTAGCAGAAGATTTACCCTTGTAAATTACATTTTTCCACATTTTAAATGGAAGATTATCAGAACCAGGGTTAGTTCCCAAAGTAGATAAGGAAGATTCTTTGTCGTAAAAAGTGAGATAAACTTTACCATTAAAATTTGTTAAAGTATTTTCAAAATTATCACTCAGATGACCATAGATTTTGACTTCGCTCAAAGCATTAACAGTATCTCTGTTAAAAGAATCAATTTCAACTTTCAACTCAGGAATAGCAAATCTTATGGCTGGGTCTCCTAAAAGCGCAAATTTTCTATAATTTTTATCTGCACTAAATTGAGCAAATTTATTTTTAGTTCCCACATAGATATCACCTAGTCTTTGTGGCTTGTTATTTACAAAATCAAAAACTGTGTCGTAAAAAAACCTATTCAACCATTCATTTGGAGTAGCATAAACTAATCTCGTTGTTGTAAATAGTCCAATACCTCCTCCATCCTTATTAAGAAGAATATATTCACCGCCCGAAACCCTATCGTGGTCATCAAACCTTCCAAATTCACAAGTTGCAGTCATAAAAACTGGCAGAGCTTTGTTATTATCCCAATTTTGGATGGTTGGAACTGTTAATATTTGCTCATGAGCCCAACCAGTCTCTCCACCATGACCTATATAGTTTACCAAAAGTGCTCCGTCTTTTACTTTTTGATTAATAGCAGCCTCAGCATCTGGAATTCTTTCTCCAACAGTACTAGATTGTTGAACATAGGCATCTGAATGTATTTTAATTGTATTTATAGATTTCTTATTAACTTTTATCTTGGATGCCATAATTTCAATGTCATTGAAATATGCATTGTTATCCTCATCATCGCTAACTAAAACAACTTTATTCCTCCAATCTCCATAAATGCTATTGGTCATCGGATTATTACAATTTAAACTTGTCATTGAATTTGCGTCCTCTTGAGTGTAATTCTTGATTTTCTGAACCATTTCATTAGCCTCTAATAAGGTTGTAACCACCAATCTTCCAATTCCTATATTTAAAAAATCTGTGTTTTGCATAGATGCCCCATCGGCTAAAATTGCATAATAATCATCCGAAGCATAAGTATTTACAATACTGACAGACTCTGAAGATTCAAAAATTGGCAATATATTTTTATTGTGACCCAAAATATTTCTGTTATCGTAAGAACCATCTCCAAAAAGTAAACAGTATTTTGGAATGGTTAATGGATTGCCATTTTCTCTAGAGTAAAACATTCTTAAAAACTGTTTTATTGCAGTTGCATCGACTAACCCACCTGAAAATTCATTGTAAATCTGCTCATCAGAAACTGTTACTACATTTAAACCCTCATTTTGATGCAATAAGCTCAATTCTTCAGCAGCGGTTAAAAATTCTGCTGGTGAAATTATTACCATATCAACATTGCTAAAGCCATGAAGATTTTGATTAGACACCTGTTTAACAAAAGTTGGACTTTGAAAGTTAAAACCAGAAACTGCCACAAAATGTCTTAGGGTATCCGAATAAGACAAAAAAGTTAATTCCTCATTAGATTTAGCAAATGCTAAATTTTTAACATCTTTAAAATCTGTAATATCCCATATCATATCTACAGATGAAGAATTATCTAATACAACTTTAGAATAGTTAAGCGAGGAAGAACTCAAAACATTAAAATAGAAATCTTGTTTATCTTTTACCAATTCTCTATTACAATTTATTTCTATATAATCTAAGTAGCCCTTGGATGATGGCGCGCCATTATTGGAGTATTCTAAAGTTAACTCATAGGGAACGTTTGGGTTATTTAAAACATCAAATTCTTCAATAACTACTCTTCCTACATCTGAATAATAGGAAGAGCCAGTTGAGTTAATTGGAACTATCCTACTCACACCAAAAATTGAAGGATAGAAATAAGCTGTAGAATAATTAGACTTGCTCATTAATTTTAATTTTATGTGCGAGGAGTCCGTACAATAATTAAAAGGGAAAGGATAAATATAATTATTAGTCAAATCAAATACATCACCAAACCATTGGGAACCAGACTTTAAAAGATTTAATTTATCCTCGTTCAGGTAATTAAAATCCTTGTATTTAGTAATCGTTTGATTAAAGGTTTGACTCAAATTATTTACACTGTCTAGGTTATTTGGTATTCTAGAATTATCAATATTTAGAAAACAATACGCACTATCTGAATAAATATGTTTGGTATGGCTGAAATTTTGACCATTAAAATTAATTCTATCCGGACCATTTAAGTAAAATAAAATATAATCTCCCTGAGAAAATAGCCCATCACCACCATCAAAGACATAGATGGACTGTTGCTCTAGATCATCTGGCCTAGAATCGTCATTAACTGATCTTAGAAGCCCTTTGTTATTGGAAAATAAATGAATGCTATTTGAAGGGATTTCAGAACTAATAATAGAGTTACTTATCAAATAATTGTAATCAACTTTATAAATGCCAGACTCAAAATTACTTAGCTTATACCAATTAGAACCATTGTTAAGTACAGATTGACTTTTAAAAGTTGAATTTTTAAAGCGTTTTAAATGGTTTGTTTTTTTAACTATTTGAGCCTTAAAATCCGTCATTAAGTACAATTCACCATTAGAGCTTCTTATGCAGTTTATTAGCAAAAGGTTGTTTTTAAGAGTTGAATTTTGCTCTTGTTTTCGAAAGGAAGGGAGATATTTATCAGCAAAAGAAATACTGGAATATGCTTTTTTTTCGTTATAAGTTAGTGGCCTTTCATTGAATTCAAAACTTGTAATTTCATAGTCTGCAAATGGTAATTTATATTGATAAACAGCTTGGAATGTAAGTTGATCAAAGTACCCATTTTCAGGACACAGAAATTTAATATCTGAATTGTCAGTCCATTTGACAATTTGGTACTCGATTTGCTTTTGAACACGTATTGATTTTTGCGAAAAACAATTTGTGGCAAGAAAAACAAAGGAAAATATAACTACTTTACAATAATTCACAGTTATTTTTGTTGGTATATAACTCAAAATTAAAAGTAATATTGTATTAAAATGTATTGATTAATCATTTTTATACCTCTATTATGAATATTGAATGATAAATTTCAACAAGACATATTATTGTATTATTCAAAATTGTCTTAAAATTATATTTTCTTTTTCTGTTGCTTTTTCCTTTAAAATAGCAATTAGTCAAGATGCCGAATTTACTCAGTTCTATTCCAATCCTATTTACTTAAATCCAGCTTTCGCAGGTGCTAATAATTGTCCTCGATTGAGCACAAACCATAGATCTCAATGGACTGGGTTACCACAAATATTCAATAGCACTTCGTTTTCTTACGATCAAAATATAAGTAAAATTCATGGTGGATTTGGATTTATGGTATTATCTGACAGGCTCAACAACGCAATTCAAAACAATAGAATTAGTGGAATGTATTCTTATGAAATAAAGATTTCTAAAAATTTCACTTTAAGAACTGGGATAGAGGCAAGCTTTTGGCAGAACAAATTCAATCAAAATGAATTAACATTTGTAGACATGATTGATCCAATCCGTGGATTTGTTTATTCAACTGCTAACAATACCTTAAATAGTTCTAAAAACGGAGTAGATTTCAGCAGTGGTATTTTGGCATATGGCGAGAAATTTTTTCTAGGTTTTTCTACCCACCACTTAACAGAGCCTAAACAATCTATCTTTTCAGAACAATATAAATTAGAAAGAAAATATTCTATAAATATCGGCTACCATTTTCCAATTGGATATAAAAGCTCAATTGATGATAAAAACTGGATCGTTTCTCCAAATATAATTTTCAAAAAACAAGGACTAAATGAACAACTCAATATCGGACTTTATGGAGAAAAAGAATCTTATGTATTGGGGTTATGGTACAGAGATAATCAAAACTATGCAGTTTTGGTGGGAGCTAAAATGGGTATGATAAAAATTGGATACAGTTACGACCTAAATTTATCCAGATTGTACCTAGCTTCTTCAGGATCTCACGAAGTTTCAATTCAAATAAATTTTCAATGTGACCAAAAAAACAAAACTATACAGTCATTTAGTTGCCCATCTTTCTAAAAAAAAGCATAAATTTGTAACTATAACCCTAAATTTGCGTTAATTACGAAACTTAAACCTATTTTAAAATGAGAAATAACTTAACTTATTTATTCTGTTTTATATTTTTAACGAGCTTGACATATAGTTGTGGAAAAAAATATGAAACATCTAGCATTACTGGGTGGGACTATAATAATCCTAAAAATGGAGGTTTTCAAAAAGTTCCTTTCTCAGAACAAGAAACTGGACCTGGTTTAATTTTAATTGAAGGTGGAACTTTCACCATGGGTAGAGTTGAGCAAGATGTTACTTATGAAAATAATAATGTCCCCAGAAGAGTTTCAATATCTTCTTTTTACATGGATGAAACTGAGATTTCTAATTTCCATTGGTGTGAATACATGTACTGGGTACGTAGAACTTTCACAAATTTCCCTATGATTCACAAAAGATCTCTTCCTGATACACTTTCTTGGAGAGAAAAATTAGGTTTTAATGAAAAATATGTTGAATATTATTTGAGACATCCCGCCTACAGAGATTATCCTGTTGTTGGAGTTTCATGGCAACAAGCAAGTGAGTTTTGCAAATGGAGAACTGATAGAGTTAACGAATTTATTCTCATTAGAGAAGGTATAATGTTATCCAACCCAAACCAACAAAATGAACCTTTTACAACAGATGCTTACATGGCAGGGCAGTACGAACAAGGTATTAATCCTCAAGGTCAAATTGCCAACCTTGATCCTGCATTGGGTGGTTATGATCCAACTACAGGGAAACTTAAAGTTAAAGATTTAGCAACTAGAAATGTGAAAATGACTGATGGTATAATACTTCCAAGATATAGGCTACCTACTGAAGCTGAATGGGAATTTGCTGCTTATGGTCTTATTGGCAACACTGTGGACGAAAGGATTATTGAAAAGAGAGTTTATCCGTGGGATGGTCATTGGGTTAGAAATCCACAAGAGAATTTTCAAGGAGATATGCTCGCAAATTTTGTTCGAGGAAGAGGAGATTATATGGGAGTTTCAGGTCATCTTAATGATAATGCTGATATTACTGCTCCAGTTTTTTCTTACTGGCCAAACGATTATGGATTATACAATATGGCTGGAAACGTTAGTGAGTGGGTTTTAGATGTTTACAGACCTATGACCTCACAAGATGCTGACGAGTTTAGACCATTTAGGGGAAATGTATTCAAAACAAAAGTATTGAATGCTTCTGGTTCGGTTGATGAAAAATACAATATTACTATTTATGATATCGATGGAATTGAGCAATATATTGCCGAATTCAAGGCAGAAAGAGAAGACAAAGTAGCACAGGGTAATAGAACTTATGGTTATGTTAAGAAAAATAGACTTGATTCAGTAGAGAATGAGTTAATTGCTGTAATTTCTTCAAAAATCAATGAAGCTCAAGTGCTAATGAAAAATAGACAAACTCTAGAAGCTTCAGGAAAAATTCAAGAAATTTTTGATCAGATTTTTCAAGATTTTGATTTACAAGTTCAGCAAGATCCAGGTTTAGCAGGCTATAATATACAGATAAGCCCAATGTTAAGATCAGGGATGGCAGATTTCATACTTAATACTCCAGGAAATGTTCAAATGAGAAACGTTACTGCTGAAGAAAATATGAAAAGAAATAATTATAGAATTGCTGATAACATAGATTATTTAGATGGTGATTTAAAATCGTCTATTTACCATCCAGGTGATCCAGATAATAATCAAGGTGAAATTGATGAATTCAATAAAGGAATGGAAAATGGTGGTCTAAATGAGGACTGGTCTATGTATCAAAGAGGAGTGCAAAAGAAAAATGGTACAATTGCTGGTGCTATGACATCCTTAATTTCAGATAAATCCAGAGTTTATAAGGGAGCTTCATGGAAGGATAGAGCCTACTACCTCAACCCAGGAACACGCAGATATTTAGAGGAGGACAGATCTACATCGGCTATCGGATTTAGATGCGCTATGGACAGGATTGGTTCTCCAAGCGGAATTGATGCGTGGAAATAGATTGTTAAAACTTAAATAGTAATTAAAAGAATTAAATCTTTTTTTCTTCTAATTTATTATATTTCTTGCGATTATAATTCTTTGAATTTCAGATGTCCCTTCATATATCTGAGTAATTTTAGCATCCCTCATTAGTCTTTCAACATGGTATTCTTTAACGTAACCATAACCACCGTGTATCTGAACTGCTTCAACCGTAGTTCTCATTGCAACTTCAGAAGCATGTAGTTTTGCAACTGCACCAGACAAATTATAATCCATATTTTGATCTTTATGCCATGCTGCTTTATATACTAAATTTCTTGCATTTTCAATATCTACATACATATCAGCCAATTTAAACTGAATGGCTTGATGTTGATTAATTGGCTTTCCAAAGGTTTCTCTTTCTTTGGAGTAAGCTAAAGATAATTCATAAGCACCAGCTGCAATTCCTAAGGCCTGTGCAGCGATTCCAATTCTTCCTCCGGCAAGAGTTTTCATAGCAAACTTAAAACCAAAACCATTCTCTCCGACTCTATTCTCTTTTGGTATTATTACATCGTTAAAAACCAATGTATGGGTATCACTACCTCTAATACCTAGCTTATCTTCTTTGGCACTAATTTCAAAACCCTTCATACCTTTTTCTACTATGAAGACATTAATTCCTTTATGTCCTTTATCAGCATCGGTCTGGGCAATTACAAGATATGTAGAAGCAGTGCTCCCATTAGTAATCCAGTTTTTAGTTCCATTAAGAAGATAATGATCTCCCTTATCGATCGCAGTAGTTCTTTGAGAAGTAGCATCTGAACCTGCTTCTGGCTCAGAAAGACAAAATGCACCAATTTTCTCACCCTTTGCGAGCGGAACCAAATATTTTTGTTTTTGCTCTTCGCTAGCAAAATTTTCTAGTCCCCAGCACACCAAACTATTATTTACAGACATAGCAACAGATATAGAAGCATCTATTTTAGATATTTCTTCAATAGCCAAAACATAGCTGATTGTATCCATTCCACTGCCACCGTATTTAGGGTCTACCATCATACCCATAAAACCTAATTCACCTAACATTTTTAACTGATCGAATCCAACTTTCTGATGGGTATCTCTTTCAATAACACCAGACTTACATTCGCTTTCTGCAAAGTTTTTAGCAGCTTCTCTAACCGATTCGTGTTCTTCTGTCAATTTAAAATTCATATTCCTTATTTGGACTTAAAACTATAAAATAAATACTATATTGTAATGGTTAGTTATAGATAAAATTTATGAACAAATATAATGTTGTGGGAATTATGTCTGGCACGTCTTTAGACGGAATAGATATTGTTTGGTCAAAATTAAGTTTTAACAAAACATGGTTTTATGAAATTATAGATGGGAAAACTTATGAGTATTCTGAGGAATGGAAAAATGAACTTCAAAATGCAAGTAGGTTAAAGGGTAGAAACTTAGTTTTTTTAGACAATAAACTTGGGAATTACATAGGAGAAAAAATCAACGAATATTTAAAAGAAAAAAAGATTCAAAAAAACCAGATTGACCTAATTGCATCTCATGGCCACACATTATTTCACGAACCTGAAATTAATTTAACTAAACAAATTGGGAATGGAGCTTATATATGTTCTAAAACAAATATCAGAACAGTTTCAGATTTCAGAACAATGGATGTTGCGTTTGGAGGGCAAGGAGCACCACTTGTCCCTATTGGAGATCAATTATTATTTGGGAACTATAAAGGGTGTCTTAATCTTGGGGGAATTGCAAATATTTCATATGATTTAAAAGGAAAACGAATTGCCGGTGATGTAAATTTTGCTAATATGACTAGTAATTATCTATCCAATAAAATCGGCCATTCATTTGACAAAGATGGAGAACTTGCAACTCGTGGCAGACTAGATGAGGATTTAATTTTGAAATTAGAGAAATTAGATTTTTATAAAAAAGGATTTCCTAAGTCATTAGGAATAGAAGACTTTAACCAATGGTACAAACCTTTATTTGAGAAAAGTAAATCCTCTGTAAACGACCAACTTTTTACTTCGGGGACTCATTTATGTAGAACAATTAAAAATATTTTCAAATTTGACACCAACGAGACGCTTTTAATTACAGGTGGAGGAGCACATAATAAATTCTGGATCAATAAACTTAAAGAACTAAAAATTAAAGCGATAATTCCAGAAACAAAACTTATAGATTTTAAAGAAGCATTAATTTTTTCACTTTTGGGAGTTCTTAAATTAAGAAGCGAAATAAATATTTTAGCATCTGTAACTGGAAGTTCCAAAGATTTATCCGCAGGAGTTATCCATAATCCCTGAAATTATTTAAAAAGAGTTACAAAGAACTGCAACAATACCTAGTTTCTTTTTTACATTTGAAATATTAAAATTTAATTTGAAAGACCTACTTAAAAAATTTGAAAATAAAACTCCTGAAATTATCTTTCAGTGGCAAGATTCTCAAACAGATGCCAAAGGATGGGTAGTTATAAACTCTCTTAGAGGAGGAGCAGCAGGTGGTGGAACTAGGATGAGAGTTGGTCTAGACCAACACGAGGTAATCTCATTGGCTAAAACCATGGAAGTTAAATTTACAGTTTCAGGCCCTCCAATTGGCGGTGCCAAATCTGGAATAAATTTTGATCCTAATGACCCAAGAAAAAAAGAAGTTTTAAAGAGATGGTATGCTGCAGTTACTCCTCTGCTAAAACATTATTATGGAACTGGCGGTGATTTGAATGTAGATGAAATTAACGAGGTTATTCCAATAACTGAAGATTGTGGCGTATGGCACCCACAAGAAGGTGTATTCAATGGTCACTACCAGCCAAGAGAATCTCAAAAAATAAACAGAATAGGTCAACTTCGACAAGGTGTTTTAAAAACAATTGAAAGTGAAAATTACACTCCAGATATTGAAAGAAAATTTGTAGTTGCAGATATGATAACGGGTTATGGAGTAGCAGAATCTGTCAAACATTATTATCATATATACGGTGGAAATTTAAAAAATAAAAGAGTAATTGTTCAGGGCTGGGGAAATGTTGGATCTGCTGCAGCCTATTACATTGCACAAGATGGTGCAAAAATTGTAGGGATAATAGATAGAGATGGAGGATTAATTAATGAAAAAGGTTTTTCATTTGAAGAAATTAAAAACCTTTTTCTCAGCAAAAATGGAAATGCAATAAACGATAAAAATTTGCTTTCTTTTGAAGAAATAAATGACCAAATTTGGGATCTTAAATCTGAAATTTTCTTGCCGTGTGCTGCGTCAAGATTAATTACCAAAGACCAGGTTGAGAGAATGCTTAAATCAGGAATTGAAGTAATTGCTCCTGGTGCTAATGTTCCTTTTGCAGATAAAGAAATATTCTTTGGTCCAATTTCTGACTATACTGATCAGAATACTAGTTTAATACCAGATTTCATTTCTAATTGTGGGATGGCTAGAGTATTTGCCTATTTAATGGGAAATGATCTTGAAAGTGTGGAAGACGAATCTATTTTTAAAGACACTTCTAAAACTATCCATAATGCAATGGAGAATGTCTTTGAAAAAAATTCTAGTTCAAAAAATATTTCTAAAACTGCTTTTGAAATAGCTTTAAAACAATTAATTTAACAATTATGGAAACTGCGATAGTAATAATATTTATTTTAGGTTATCTAGGAATTACTCTTGAGCATACAATTAAAATTGACAAGCTTGTTCCTGCCTTACTAATGATGGCAATTTGTTGGGCACTAATAGCATTTGGCTTAGATGATTTTGTCAACTGGTTTGACTCAGACAGTCATGAAATGGTAAAAGGATTTGCATCTCTTCCTCACGAGGCTCAAGGTCATGGACCATCAAAAATGATGTGGTTTGAAAGCACCTTGTTACATCATTTTGGAAAAACTTGTGAGATATTGGTTTTTTTAATTGGCGCTATGACCATTGTGGAAATCATTGACCACTTCAACGGATTTGCTACAATAAAGAATTTTATAAAAACAAAAAAGAAAATATATCTACTTTGGATCATGTGTATATTGGCCTTTATTTTATCTGCTATCATAGATAATTTAACAGCAACTATTGTATTAATTACCATTCTTAGAAAATTAATTAAAGACAATAAAGATAGAGTATGGTTTGCAGGACTGATTATCATTGCAGCCAATGCTGGTGGAGCTTGGTCACCAATTGGTGATGTGACAACCACCATGCTTTGGATGGGCAAAAAAGTTTCCTCTATACAACTTGTGAAATTGCTTATAATTCCGTCTTTGATTTGTATGATTATTCCTACTGTAATAGCAAGTTTCTTAAAACCATTTAAAGATAATTTTGAACCACCAAAAGATGAAATAAAAGAAATTAAATATGGATCAACCATGCTTGTTTTAGGGTTGGCGGCAATAATATTTGTTCCTATTTTTAAAACCGTGACCCATTTACCACCATATGTAGGAATGATGCTTTCTTTGGCAATAGTTACTTTTGTAGGTGAAATTTTAAGTTCGAGACAATTTAGCTTACACAGTCTTTCTAACGATTCCTCGAGCGAGTCAGACAGTCATTCTAATAGTCCAATTTTTAGAGCTTTATCAAAAATTGAAATGCCATCTATTTTATTTTTTCTTGGAATTTTAATGACTGTTGCTGCACTTGAATCCTTAGGAATTGTATTTAATTTAGGAAAAAGTGTTCAAGAATCGATTCCAATAAATTTCTTTGTTTTATTACTAGGTGCGGGATCTGCTGTAATAGACAATGTCCCATTGGTAGCAGCTAGTATGGGTATGTTTGATTTGGCAATGGACGATACTGTTTGGCATTTTATTGCTTACTCTGCGGGTACTGGAGGAAGTATGCTTATTATTGGATCAGCCGCTGGTGTAGTTGCAATGGGTATGGAAAAAATATCATTTTTTTGGTATTTGAAAAACATTTCGTGGCTTGCTGCAATTGGTTACTTAACGGGTGCTTGTTCATTTCTATTATTTCAAAGTCTCTAAGCACTTTCAAAAAGTACTAATTTCACATTAAAACTTAATAAAATGAATTTTAATATTTTTCCTATGTTGTTAAACATTCAAGAAAATACATCTTCTATTTTAGAAGATGCACCATCTCTATTAGAAACAGAACAAATCTCCATGTGGCAGTTGATTTGGGGATACGACTCTGTAAGCGGAGAATACAGTTTGACTAGTTTAATAGTAATGTCTCTTCTTTTCTTATTTTCTTTCATAGCCATTTATGTATTCATTGAGCGTTTTATGACCATTCAAAGAGCTTTGAAAGGGGAAAAAGATTTTATGCAAAAAATCAATGATTTTGTTTTAAAAGGAAATTTAAATGAGGCTAAAGAACATTGTAATTCAAGTAATAATCCTATTGCAAGAATGATCGAAAAAGGACTTAGTAGAGTTGGCAAACCAATGAAAGATATTGCAATATCCATAGAAAACATTGGAAAATTGGAGATAAGTAAATTGGAAAGGAGATTGTCTATGCTGGCTACAATTTCTGGAGTTGCTCCAATGCTTGGTTTTTTGGGAACTGTATTAGGAATGGTAAAAGTTTTTCAAAATATGTCTAAAGAAAAAACATTTGAAATAGCTAGTCTTTCGGGTGGGATTATGGAAGCTATGATTACCACTGTTGGAGGATTAATAGTAGGTATAGTTGCCTATGTTGCCTACAACTATTTAGTAAGTAAAGTAGAAAAAGTGATCCACAATATGGAGGGCGCATCTATTGAGTTCTTAGATATTCTTGAAGCTCCAGGAAAATAAAATATGAATTTTAGATCTGGAAATAAAATAAAAATTGAAGGCGGAATGTCTTCTATGACCGATTTAGTTTTTCTGCTTTTAATATTCTTTATAATTATTTCCACCATGATTACCGCAGGAGTTAATATAGATGTCCCAAAAGATGGAGGAACAGGATCAGAAAAAAAAATATTAACTATTAACGTAAATGATAAAAATGAATATTTCATGGACAGTAGAAGAACACCAATTTCCAGTTCTGATATTAAAAATGAAATTTTAAAAAACCTTGGTTCAGATAGTATAATTTCTCTTTATGGGAGTAATGAAAGTTCTTGGGAGGCTTCTGTATACATAATAGATATTGCTAAACAAAATAATATTAAAATCTCTTTGAACGGAAACAAAAAGTGAAAGCAGGAAATAAAATAAAAATTGAGGGTGGAATGTCTTCCATGACAGATCTGGTTTTTTTATTGCTAATATTTTTCATAATTATTTCAACTCTTGTAAATACCTCCCACGAAATAAAACTTCCTGAAGGATCAGGAGATCCATCACTAACCTCTCCGATAAAAGTATATGTAGATGCTGAAAACAACTTTTATTTGAACAGCGATCCAAAACCAATTCAAATAAGTTCTATAGAAAGTTCATTAAAAAAAGAAATTGGCGACAACAAAGCAATTGAGTTACTAGCAGATAAAGATGCAAATAGAGCCTCTGCCTATGAAATAATTAGAATTGCAAAACAGAACGCACTAAAAGTAGTTATCAAAACAAAAGGGAGTAAATAGCTTGGAATTGTTACAAAAGAAAGACAATCGATTAGGAATAATTATTAGTATAGCTCTTCATCTATTCTTACTAATTGCTATTTTTTTTAGTAAGGGCTGTATGGAATTACAAAATCCTCCACAATTTACCTTAGAAGAAGTAATAACTTTGGATTTTAGTGATGCAGGTGGTGGAAGTCCAGGAAGTGCTAGCCCTACTCTACCAACTGTGGAAGAAGAAGCACCAGCCGAAAAAGTAATTACTCAGGAAGAATCCCCAGTTGCTGTAAAATCTAGCAATTCTACTACTCAAAATGAAAATGCAACTAAAAAAACTGAAACAAAAGAGGCTCCGAAACCAAAAAACGATTTTAGTAGTTTGTTTGGAAAAGAAAGTGGAGATAGTGAAGCTGGAAATGGGGAGGGCGAAGGAACAGGAATTGGAACCGGAAAAGGTCCTAATACTGGCGGAGGAGTTGGTACTGGAAAAGGAAGACAGGTAGTTGGAAATCCAGAATTAGACAATCCTAAAAATTGGGTTGGTTTTGTAATGGTTCAATTTACAATTGATGAGCAAGGAAATGTGCTAGAAACAAAAGTATTGTATCCTCACTCTAAAACAACAATAACTTTAACGAGTATGGATCAAAAATTTATTGCCAATGACTGTAAAATGAAATTTAAGTTTACTCCTACAAGTTCTGGAATTACAAAAGACAGACTAGTAAAAAGAATTCAATACATCGAAAAATAATGAACAACTACAAAGAGGTTGTAGAATTCTTATTTGAACAGTACCCATCTTACCAAAAAAAAGGAGTTAATGCCTACAAACCAGATCTTAGTAATATCCATGGGATTTGTAAAATTATAGGCAATCCACAAGACAAGCTGAAATTCATACATGTAGCTGGGACTAATGGAAAAGGATCTGTGTGCAATTTTTTATACAACATCTACCAAAAAGCAGATTATAAAGTAGGATTATTTACTTCTCCGCATTTAATAGATTTTAGAGAAAGAATTGTGGTTGGAGAAAAAGAGATTTCTAAAGAATATATAGTAAATTTTTACAAGCAAAATCTAGAAAGATTTAAAGAAATAAGTCCATCGTTTTTTGAGTGGTCTACTGCCCTAGCATTTTCCTATTTTGAAGATTCTAAAACAGATATAAATATAATTGAAACTGGTCTAGGCGGGAGACTAGACTCCACCAATATAATAATGCCACAACTTTCTATTATAACAACTATTGGAATGGATCATGCATCTATTTTAGGAAATTCAATTGAAAAAATTGCCAAAGAAAAAGCTGGGATAATAAAAGACAATACTCCTACTCTATTAGGTTCAAGTATAGAGCAAGAAAGTGTATTTAAAAAAGTTTGTAAGTCGAAAAATTCAAAACTTTACATAGCAGAGTCAAATAATAAACATCCAGAATCTTTTCTACCAAATTATCAAATTAAAAATTGGAATACCGCTAAGAAAGCAACTGAAATTTTACAAAATAAATTTAAGCTTGGGAAAATAAAAAATGAACCTCATAAATACTTAACTATTAAAGGGAGATGGCAAATAGTAGGGAAAAATCCATTAACAATTTTGGATATTGGACACAATGAGCAATGCATAGTAGAGTTAAAAAAACAATTAAAAAAAGAAAACTTTAATAAGCTTTTTTTAATTGTTGGATTCTCTAAAGACAAGGACATTTCTACACTTTTAAATTCACTTCCAAAAGCAGAGACTTACTATTTCACAAAATCCAGTAATGACAGAAGTATTGGTCCTAAAATATTGAAAACAAAATTTAATAAAGAAAATTCTAGAGTATATATTGACTACAAAGAGGCTTTTGAGGAAGCAAAAAAAGAAGCAAAAAAAGAAGATATGCTATTAATAACTGGGAGCGCCTTCCTTATTGGAGATATACTGAATGAATTTTATTAGATTAATATAAGAAGAATAAAAAAATAAATATATTTGCAGTCCTTAATTTAGGGCGATTAGCTCAGTTGGTTCAGAGCACCTCGTTTACACCGAGGGGGTCGGGGGTTCGAATCCCTCATCGCCCACTAAACCTCCACTGGAGGTTTTTCCTTTTATGGGCAATTAGCTCAGTTGGTTTAGAGCGCTTGCTTGACAGGCAAGAGGTCACTGGTTCGAATCCAGTATT
>ENA-UOXV01000349-UOXV01000349.1-marine-metagenome-genome-assembly--contig:-NODE-349-length-64807-cov-9.187407_pt1 | contig 64807 bp, 62 predicted proteins | sample MGYA00238165_ERZ766961 | MGnify/ENA primary metagenome ERZ766961 (study PRJEB28924, sample SAMN03173240) | marine metagenome | biome: Marine; feature: Water; material: Subsurface seawater | place: North... | reverse complement strand
TTTGCGCCCACGAGCATGAACGATTCGAACGACAAATACCGGAACCTCCTGTTCCTCGTCCGCAGCCACAGCTTCAGCGCCATTCTTTTGGTGGCTGGTATCGCATGGACCTCCGTCTATATCCGCAGCCTTTTGGCTTCCACGGATACCGCTGACCTCAGCCAACCCACAGATATGCTCTTTGCCGGACTGGCTTTGATCATCAGTGCCGTGTTGGCCATGCCGGCAGTGCTGGAGCGCATCCCGCAAAAGGCCTACCGTGTGATGCTCGTGGTCGGCATCGGCAGCGCCGCCTACTTCTTCATGGCATCCACCAATTCGGTGCTCGATGAGGAGCAGTTCTTGAAGGACCAGGCCAAGGTCAATGCCATCACCATCCAGCGCCTCACGGACATTCGCGATGCACAGCTGGCGTACAAGGAGGTGAACGGTGCGTTTACCGACAGTTTTGACACCCTTTTCACCTTTATCAATGCCCCCTTGGTGCCGCTCAACTTTTCGATCGGCTCTTTCCACGACACCTTGCCCGAGGCGCAGAGCTACGAAGAAGGATACGTGATCAAGCGCTCGGATGTGCCGGGCATTGCCGCTGAGATGGCGTGGGATGAGCAAACCCTGCTCGATAGCATTACCGCCGATGCCGTGGCATACAAGGTCAGGGATACGCTGTACACCTCATTTTTTGCAGAGAACTTTACCCCCCAGCAGCGGGCAGACAAAAAGCTGCCTCCGGTTGACATGGATTCGCTGAGTTTCAGCCCCACTTCGGGTACGCGGTTCATGATCGACACCACCTACGTCAATCAGAGCGGACTCACGGTCAGCGCCATCAAGGTGCAGGATCCAACGCCGTTCGGACGGGCCAACGTCAAGAAGGACACCCTTCGTTTCGGTTCGCTCGTAGAAGCGCACACCGATGGTAACTGGCGCCAATAAGGGCCAGCCCGATTTTACGCTCACTGCGCTGGACGGCACACAGGATTTGCCGGAAGGGGCCTTCCCGTTGTGGGTTTTTGATTCCGGACATGCCGTGCGTTGGTTGCGGACTTCAGAGGACAGCAGTGTCCTGCTGGAGGCGGGATTCCACGCGTGGCGGGCCGCTCCCGGTCCCGCGCGCATGCAGGAGCGGGGACAGTGGTTGGCCGAACAAAACGGCCGCGAGCGCTCGGGAACCGTCACTTGGATGGCCGATGGCGCGGCGACGGTGGTGCCCGAGGCGCTTCGCAGTGAGGCTACGGATGTAGAGTGGTTGGAGGCGGAGACAGGCCTGCGTCACCTCGGCACGGAGGCTGCAGAAGTGGTGGGCTCGCCTTACCTGGTCATTCACTCTCCCGATTACACCTTGCGTCAGGCGCTGTCCACCTTGGTGCCCACGATGGCTTTTCGCCATCCGCGCGCGGTCTTGGCCGAAGCCTTTATTCGCGAAGAGCGTCAGCGGGACCGCAAGGCATTGGCTGTGCACCTCAGGGAAGGCACGGTGGACTTGGTGCTGCTCGATGGGGATGGATTGGCGGCTTCGGTTTGTCATGCGGCAGGGACTCCGGCCGATGCGGTGTACCGTTCTGTTCACCTCTTGCACACCCTCGGCTTTGGAGATGATGTGGCGATTCAATTGAGTGGTGCGGTCAAGCCAGCAGGAGAGGTGCACTTGGCATTTCAACGGCATTTCGCCACCGTCGACTTGCACTATGGACGGTTCATTCCCGCCCTGGGCGCTGTGACCGGTCTGCAGCGGCAACACTTCCTGCCCGTTATTCAGTTGATTCGATGCGCGTGATCGGGGGCGTCCTCAAGGGGCGCCGGTTCTCGCCTCCCCGCCAATTCAAGGGCCGGCCCACCACCGATTTCGGTCGAGAAGGCCTGTTTAATCTCTTGCGCTCGCGGTTGGATTTGGACGGCCTTGAGGCCTTGGATCTCTTCGCGGGATCGGGCGCCGTGTCCTATGAATTGGCGAGCCGCGGGGCGCTCCATGTGACCGCTGTCGAAAAGGACGCCGGGGCGTGCAAGTACATCCACAAGCAGGCACTGGCCTTCGAATTGGACGCCATCCGTATTCTGCGGGCAGATGCCTTTGCCTTTCTCGGAAAGGCCGTGACCCAATTTGACCTGGTGTTTGCCGATCCGCCCTATACCGAACCTCGGTTGCCCGAGTTGCCCGGCATGGTGCGCGCAGCGGGGCTGGTTGCCGCCGGTGGGCTGTTCGTTCTCGAGCACGGCGACCGCAGGGACTTCTCAGAGGAGCCCGGATTTGTGGAAATGAGGAAGTACGGTCACGTTCATTTCAGTTTCTTTGATTTCACAGAAGGTGCTTCCGATGAGTGATTCTTTCCGCCGTGCCGTTTTTCCTGGGTCGTTTGACCCCATCACCCGTGGCCACGAAAACATCCTCCGCCGCGCGGCGGGCTTGTTTGACGAGGTCATCGTCGCCATCGGCGTCAATCAAGACAAACAGGGCATGTTTCCGCTCGAACACCGGATGGATTGGTGCCGCCGGACGTTTGCCGACTTGGACAATGTCAGGGTCGATGCCTTTGAGGGACTGACGGTGGATTATTGTCACGCCCAGCAGGCGGGGTGGCTCCTTCGCGGCGTGCGCAATGGGGGTGACTTCGAATATGAGCGGACCATTGCCCAAATGACCAAGCACTTGGACGCCACGCTGGAGACGATGATTTTGTTTACCGATCCTGAATTCGCTGCCATTTCGAGCAGCGTGGTGCGCGACATTGCACACCATGGAGGCGATGTCACGCGTTTTGTCCCCGATGCGGTGGATCTTGGACAGCGGGGTGCATGAAATGAGGCGCTCAGCGGGGCTTTTGCTTTGGGCTACTTGTGCCTGTATGCTCGGGGTCAGCATGGGCTATTCCCAGGAGACGGGAGCCAATTTCACATTGGAAGGATTGGAGAACCGCCCTTATCGGCTGAGCGAATACCACCCATTTTCTGCCACCCGAGACGCAGTGAGCGAAGGGCAGACTTCATTTCTGGGAGAGGTGAATGTCACTTGGCCGGACGATGGCCGGTTGCATTTTTTGGAGTTGGAATGTGCCGGCGTGATCTGGTCATTGCCCGTTTGCGGCCCTTTTGTGGAGGGCGCTGCGCTGCGCGCTTCTGAGAAGGGTGGCGCACCGTTTACCGCTCGGCCCGGTGATGTGTTGTGGTCTGGTACGGACAGTGTGCCGTGGACGCCGGTCTTGGTGGCCGAAGCGCAGGCATTGGTGAACCGATACGCTGCTACCGCAGCGGCGGACATTCAGCAATCCTTGCTGTGGGGCGGTGCTTCCGAGGAGGTGCAGCGCAGCGCAGGGGCACTGTTGGGTTCGCCCTTCGGAGGGGCCGCAGGTGCGGTCGACAGGGATTCGCTGTGGTCTGCCCACGCGCTGGCTTTTTCGCTGGCTTTTGATTCGCTGCTGGTGAGGATTCCTGCGGGGGCTGTGCGGGAGTATATCGGTGCCCTTCGCTGGGGGGTGCTGCCCGATTTACATCCGGACAGTTTGGCGGCGTTCCGCGCGCATTGGATTGCGAAAGGGGCACCCCAACCCCATGATGCGGCAGAAGTGGCGCTGTTTCGGCAAGGACTGGATCGTTTTGCGACATTGGATTCTTTTTCAAAGGAAGAGCGGGCGGCCTTTGGCCGCGCCTGGGCCGCCGGTTCATTGGATAGCCTCTCGGCGGTGACGGGGCAGTGGTGGGATGGTCCCAATGAGGGCATGACATTGGCTTGGTTTCTGGCGCGGATCGGGGATGGCGGTTTTGGATACGGGCCTCCTGCGCGGTTTTCCCGTGCGCGGGCATTGCCCGAACCCATGCGCACATTGCTCCTGAAGACATCATTGCATGGAACAAACGTGGCGCATGCTGAGCGGCTGCTTCAACTGCACATGCCAAAAGGCCCGTTGCCCAAGGCGTTGCGGATTTTCTCAGGCAGTGGTGACCTGGTGCGGTTGGAGGAGGTCAGCGGTTCGGGGCCGGTGGCCTGGCTGTGGATTGACGCGGGTGCCCCCTCTACGCTGGTTCAGCTGCAGGTCTTGGAGCGCATGATGTCGTCCAGCCAAGGCCGCAAGCGCAGAAATGGTGCGGCGTTGCCCCGTGACCTGACCTGGGTGGTGGTGGATGCAGGCAGCGATTGGCCTGCTTTTGAGCGGTTGGTGCGCGACGCCGCTGTGCGCAACGGCGGATTGTCCCGCATGCCGTATCAATTGCTCCACGCAGGAGGAGACATCCGCTGGACCGAGGTGTTTGAAATCCGATCCTTGCCGCGCATGCGCCACAGTGGTCCCGGCCTGCAGCCCACTCCATCTGAGCCGCCTCTGCCGGGGCCGGCCCTCATTGACTGGCTCGCCAAGCGCTCATAAGCCGGGCAATGTTGCCGAAAGCGCCTTTTTCGAGCGCGGCGACTTCTGCAGGTTGCGCCCAGCGCACCTCCGTGATGCCCTCCTCGGTTTGCGGCACCAGTGCCACATCTTCCGTTCCTGGACTGGGCCGCATGGAATACCAGTGGGTGACCTTCATGAGCTGTTGCGCCTGGCCATAAATGTGGTAGGTGGTGGCAAATGGGGCTCCGACAATGGGCAGTGGCACCCCGCATTCCTCATTGACCTCGCGCGCGGCGGCTGTCGGCAAATCTTCTCCGGCTTCCACTTTGCCTTTGGGCAGGTCCCAGTGGCCGAGCCTGTGGATGCACAAGAGCGCGCCATCGGCTTTGGTCAACAGCCCGCCGGCGGCGTGGATGTCTTCGGTGTGTCTGTTAAAAGATGCCCATGCTGTTTCCAGATCAGGACAAACCACCCAGGCATGGTTGGCCGTTTTGAGCCACTGGGCAGCAGGATCCATGGGGCTACCGTCGTGATGAAATACCGTTGCCGAAGAATCCGGCAGCACCTGCGAATCGGCCAAAGTCAACCTCTGTTTGCCGAAATCCACGTCATACCTTCGCGCCATGTCTCTTTCTTTGGATGAGCGCCGGAAAGTAGCAGAATCGTTGCTACGTATCAAGGCGATCCAGTTGGCGCCCGAAGACCCTTTCACTTGGGCCTCGGGATTGCGGTCACCCATTTACTGTGACAACAGGATGGCGCTGAGTCACCCTTCGGTGCGCACGCACATCCGCCAGCAGTTGTGTTCGGCTGTGGAAGCCTTGTATGGCAAGCCCGACATGATCGCCGGTGTGGCCACGGGTGGAATCGCCTGGGGCGCCTATGTGGCGCACGAATTGGGACTCCCTTTCTGCTATGTGCGGGGCGAGGCCAAGGGGCACGGCAAAGGCAACCGCGTGGAAGGCGATTTGGGCAAGGCCCGCAATGTGGTGGTGATCGAAGACCTCATCAGTACAGGAAAATCCAGTCTGAGCGCGGTAGAAGCGTTGAATGAACGGGGATTGGAGGTCAAAGGCATGGTGGCCATTTTCACCTATGGCTTTGACATCGCTTTGCAGAATTTCAAAAATGCCGGTTGTGCATTGGAGACCCTGAGTGATTACCCGACGTTGATTGCTGAGGCTGCACAGCGCGATTATTTGACCGAACCACAGGCCGAGGCCTTGATCCGTTGGAGAGAAGATCCCGCGGCATGGAGCCGGCAGTTTACCGATGCGGTGGCCCCTGATGCCGTAGCCTGATGACGGAAATCAAAAGCCGCGAGGTCAGCGTGACCGTTTCAGCAGATGAGCTCAAGGCCCACCTCTTGGACTTGCGCAACCTCGAGCCCTTGCTGCCCCAAGACAAGGTGAAAGGGTTTTCGGGCAATGCCGATGAAGTGGCGTTCAAAATCCAAGGTGGTTTGGAAATTCGGTTGACGCGGACGGCGGACACTTTTGACGGCGACGCGTTGCGGTTGCAAGGCGGGGGAGCCCCCTTCGCTTTTCACCTGGACCTGCATGTGGTCGGTGAGGGCGCCGGAGCACGCGCGCACGTGCGCTGTGAAGCCGAATTGAACCCCTTCCTGAAGATGATGGCGCAAAAGCCGCTAGAAGCGCTGTTTCAGCACATTGCCGGCGCTGTGGAGGCGCGGTTTGGCAACGCCTGACGGTTTATTCTTTGCCCGCTCTGGGTTCGAGGCCCAGCCAGCCGACTTCGCCGGGCGAGAAGCAGTGCTTGACCCCATTTTCCGAGACGCACAGGCGCCCTTCTATGTCAATGGATTCGAGGATCCCTCGCACAGGGTGACCGTCCAATTGCCAGCGCTGCAATTGTCCCCAGCCGTGCAGTCTTTGGTGAAACTGTTGGAGCAAGGCTTGGGGATGCGTCATTTCCGCGAGCCGTTGTTCGCTCCGCTGTAGAATGGACCGCCGCAAATTTTCGATGGTGTGGGCCGCGTTTTCGATTTCGGGCTGCAAGGGCGTGGCGTTGGGGTAGGGGGGCGCTCCCGCCACATTGACGCCTATGCCGATGACGGCCGAGGCCCAGTGGCTGCCACGCCAGCTGTTTTCAATCAAAACACCTCCCGCTTTTCGCCCCCGCCACATGATGTCGTTGGGCCATTTGATTTCAAGTCCATCGACATTGATGGCAGGCAGCGCATCTCCGATGCCTTCTAAAACAGCCAGACTGATGGCGAGGTTGAGCGCAAACGGATGTGCAGCGGGCAGGTTCCGGGTCAAGATCAGGGTCATCACGAGGTCCCGGTTGGCCTCTTGGGTCCACGCCCTTTGTTGTTGGCCGCGGCCGGCCGTTTGCTCGTTTACGTGTATGGCGAAGTGGTCGAGGCTGTGCTGCGGTGCTGACTTCAGCGCTTGCAGTGCACGAGAATTCGTGCTGTCTGTGGTGTCCCATCCCAACGCGCTCCACCTGCCGATGGTCGCGGTCGAGTGGGGCGGTCCTCCCATGGCTTTGAAGAGGTGTTGTGTTGCGGCGATGTTTGGGTCCTCCACGGGGGCTATTTTAGCGCACGTTGGAACAAAATCAAGCACAACCCGATCCGCGTACCTACGCGACCACGTCTCGGAATGCCCCCGAGCGCACAACGGGACCTTCTACGGATGCCCTCGTTACTGCCGTTGTGGACGGGATACAGGAGGTCAAGGGCAGCCGCATTTGTATCGTGAATTTTAGCACCATGCAAAACAGCGTGGCGGCCCGGTTCATCATATGCGAAGGCCAATCCAACACGCAGGTCGAGGCCATTGCCCGCAGCGTGGAGGAATTTACCGAAAAGGTCCACGGCGAGTCACCTTGGATGAAGCAGGGTTTGCGTGGCGGTCAGTGGGCGCTGCTCGACTATGCTGACGTGGTGGTCCACATCTTTCACAAGGATTGGCGGGGGCACTACGGCTTGGAGGAATTGTGGGCCGACGCGCCCCAGCAAATGATTCCCGACTTGGATGACGGCAAGCCCGACCCAGAGGATTTCCCTGAATACTGATCAATTAAAAGTGAGAACGGTGACCGCATGGGCCACCGTCAAAGCCAAAGTCAGGGCAGAAAATGCGATGTGGTATTTCAGGTTTTTGCGCAAGGCAACCTCGTCGTTGAGCATGGAACCGAAATGGGCTGCAGCCAGCAGCGAAAGGGGGAGCAATATCAGGAGACCCCAGCCATAAGCAATGGAGTGCGCAAGCATGGCAAAGGGCAACACCAATGCGCTGCGCAGGTGCCAATCGACCCAACCGCTCCATTGGCTTCCGGAGCGTTGAAAGACGGTGCGCCCGAGGGTCAAGCCCCATTGGAACAACACCAGTCCCATGACCACCAGGCCGCTGATGTTTCTGTAGTCCCGTTCGCGTTGGAATGCCAGAGACTCCATTTGGTCGACATTCAGCACCCATGCGACCAGCATGATGCCCGCTGTCAGCCAGGTCAAGTATCGCGACGCCTCGCGCATTAGAATGTGGCCGTATTGAGCATTTGCGTGAAAAGCGCGCTGTTTGACATTTTGTCGATGCTGTCCCGCAGCGCCTCGTGGCTGGGTATGTACAGGCCCTCTGAAGGCCATGTATTTCCGATGGTGGGCCGTTGCTCATCTTGGAGCGCGTCGAGCTCTCCGAGGTATTGGCCCCACACAACCTCTACGCCTTTCCTGTATTCGGAGAGCATGGCCAGGAATTCATCCGTCGTCACAGAATCTGAAGGATAGGACCAGGTGGTGGCCCCCATTAAATCGCCCAAAGCCCAGTCGGTTTTGCTGGAGCGCTCGTGTTCATTGTGGCAGGATACACAAGGCCCAGCAGAAGCAAAGTCGGGAAACATGCTCACGTGTTCGCCCGTGGCGGGGTCAATGAAATGCCGAGGAAGCAAGTCCTCCCGCATGGCCTTGAATTCCTTCATCTGCAGATCATTGAACCGGTTGGAGGATTCGATGGGAAAATCCGAACCCAAGAAGAGGTTGAGGGGGACTGTGCTGGTAGAGATTTCTAAGGCAACGCCCCGCAGAAACAGGGCAGGCAGGGGCCCGGCAATGACATCCTGGTCGGCCCAATCCTCATGGAATTTCAACCCTTGTGTTTTGCCTTTACCCACGATTTCTTTCGTGAACAGGGTGCGTGTCACATCGTTTTCCCATGCGAGCATGGTCAATGCCTCTTTCGTGGATATCGATTTTTGATTGGGCCCTTCTGCGGCGAGTTCAGTGGGGGCGGTCGCAAACAGGTAGACCAAGAGACAAGCTCCACCGAGTACAGTGAAGGTCCAAAATCTTGTAGGGGGTGTGACGGTGCTCATTTCAGCAGAATCGATGGATTCAGGTTGACAGAAACCCAGCCCCATTGTTGCAGTTTTTCCGCGGCGTTGGTGATGCCGTCTCCACTCAGGTTCGATTGGCGTTGGACATGTTTGCGCGTGGGGTCCAACAGGGACCATCCGACATGCCATTGAACACCACTGGTATGTTTTCCAGTGAGCCACACGTCCAATTCATTGCCGAGCAGGGCATCGCCCGTTGGTGTTCTGAAGTGGTGAATGGTGGCACCCAAAGCCGCGCGCTGCGAAAAACAGGGGATGCGGTGGTCGAGGCGCGCACCCAACAGGCCGTCGGAGGCAGCCCCGACATAGAAGTGGTCCATCCAGCCGTAGAACTTGTGGTTGGTGCCCAACAAGGGTTGGAATGCCGCCGAACTGCCACTGCCTGAGAGGTAGTCTATGCCCCACCTGGAGCTGCTGCCGCTGTCGCGTTGGACCCCGCCATCGAGCACCCACATGGCCGCTGTGCCCCCGCCATCGGAGAACTGCAGATAGGCCTCCATGTTCCACCAACGTCCTTTTTGAGGCGTCCATTTCCAAGTTCCGCCCGCTGTGGTGAGGTTGGGTTCTGTCAAGCTGGCCTGGTCGAAAACGAGGAGGGAGTATCGGTGTTTTCCTTCGCTGAGGTGGCCATTGTGGTACGCGATTGACCGGCGCGTCTGGGCGCCGTCATCCCATGTCACCAAAGCCGATGTCATGCCGTGATCCCGTTGCAGGTCCAAGCGCACACCGTCCAGAAAACGTCCAGGATTGGCCCAGTCTGCAGCCCCGACAATCCTTGCGTTGTCCATGTCTACGCTCATGCGGCCGAACGTCAAGTTTACCTTTTTGGTCAACGGTATCCTGGCCCACGCCTCTGCTGCGCCTGTGTTGCTTCCTGTGGGGCCCGAGAGGCCACCAAAGGCCCGGACGTCCTGCAGCTGCACTTTGAATTTGAGCCCATTCCAACCACCGTGGATGCCCAGTCGGTTTCTTTGGATGGTGGTCATTTCTCCTGCGTCTTCAACCCTGTTGGCCAGTTTATAGCCATCCCGCCATTCCGAGCGGACCCGGAGTTGGAAGTCCAGGGCAAGCACTGTGTCGGATGCGTTGGGCGGGGAGGATTGTTGTGCCGTCAACAACCAGGGACCACAGAGACAGGTGAGGATGAGAAAATGGCGCATTATGGATATTCTGCCGTAAAGGTCTTTTCGGAGCCAAAGGGGTCGGCACCACCCTTCAAGTAGTTTAAAATGGTCTCCTGTGGAATGCCTTCGGAAAGTCTCTTGGGCGCATCGTGCAAGTGATTGCCGTGGTAGTCATGGCATTGCAGACAGGTCTCCCAGGCGCCGTTTGTGATGAGTTCGGCGTGGGAGGGTTCCACATTGTCGTACATGACTTCGGTGTCTTGGTGGCAATGGATGCAAAACCCTGGTTCTGCCATGGCGACCCGCTGGCCTTGGTGTTCTCCATGGCAATTGTTGCACACGTGTGGTCCGATCGCTGCTCGCTGCTCAGCGAAGCGCGGTTCTAAAAAACGAGAGACGGGGTGGCGGTCGTTGGGGCGGTTGTGACAATCCATACAGGCATTGTTGTCCACCGGGGAAAAACCAACGGATACCATGGCCGTCTCGTGCAGTCCCAGCAGGCTGCGTGCATTGTGGCCCACCTGTTGTCTGAATGTACCAGGGGCCTCTTTGTGACAGGCCGCACACTCCAAATTTTCATGGGAGGTGTTCATGGGTCCCAGGGCCTTGAACCCCTGGCCGGGTGGCACCCACCAAATTCCGGTGACCAAGACACCGATCAGGAGAAACACGGTGACCAACTCCGCACGCCCTCCGCGTGGAGGGCCAATGGTCGGGGGCGTGCTGCCGTGGGGTTGGCTGATGCATGTGAGGATTTCTTCGCCAGGTCCAAAGACATCCTTTCCGCAGAGGACATTGCCCTCGATGACCTTGGCCCTGCACGCGCCGCAGACGCCCACTTCACAGGCATGGGGAATCGGTAATGCTTGTTCCCTGGCGCTCTCCAGCATGGTGCGTCCGCTGCCGAATGGGACAGGCAGGTGCCTCCGCCATAGGCTTTTCCAGAAAAAGGAGTTGGGCATGGAGGTGGGCGTCCCCATGGCCAAGCCGTATTTCTCTGTTTGGACTTGGTCTTCTGTGATTCCGAAAGTGGCCAATGACTGGAGGACATTGTCCATGAGTCCAGCCGGCCCACAGGCATACAGGGCCGCACCCTGCAAATCAATTTTTTCGAGTGCGCCGTGAATGTCGCGATCGTAGACTTCGATCAACTCAATAAATCCTGATTTTGCCAAGGTTCGGAAAGACTCCAGGTACATCGACTGTTCGGGAGATCGGTTGGCGTAGATCAGGACCGGAACCAATTTCATTTCCAGCAGGCGGTCAAACATGCTCCGTACCGGGGTGATGCCACTCCCCCCTGTGATGAAGACGTGTTTTTCCGCTTTAGTGTCGAGTTGGAACTGGCCGAAGGGTCCCGCCATGCTGGCGTGGGCCGGCGCCTTCAATCCGTTGAGCCATGCAGAAATGCCGCCGTCGCCATTGCGCTTTACGCCCAAAATGATGCCTTTACCTTCCGCCCGCACAATGGAAAAGGCGCTTCTTCTAATGCCGGACGTCAATTTGACTTCCAGCACCACGAATTGCCCTTTTTTATATTGGATTTTTCCTCCTCTGGGCTGCACGGCAACCTCGACCGACTCATCTGTCAGTCTATGGCGTGGCAGGATTTTGACGCGGCTCCACATGGTTTTGGCAAGCTAAAAGATACGACGCAAGAATGTCGATGGTGCAGCCTGCTGGGCGGATTGCCTTTGGGGAATATTGTGCGCTTGGAACAGCACAGTCAAAACCTACCGGGCAGTTGGTTTGTAGCTTCGTTGTATACATGCCCGCGCAAAACTTGTGTGGCGTGGAGGTTTTCAAAAAGCATTGAGTTCAATCCATGGAATCGAATAACTCCGAATCCCGTAAGTCGAACAAGCCCAACTTCAACTTTTACTGGGTTTATGCCGGTATTGGTGCACTGCTGATTGCGATGATTCTCTCAGGTGGTGCTGCCGGAGGTGCTGGCAGCGTCAGTTTTCAGCAATTGATCCGCAAGGCGGAAGCCGGTGAACTGCGCAAGCTCAGCCACAACGGGATGGTGGTCGAGGGGTGGTATACCGATGCTGCGCGGGATTCCATCATGAAGGACAGACCGGATGGTCCGCTCGGTGGAGGTTTTCTCAGGGGGGCAGACCTTGTAGTGGAAATTCCGCCTTCCGAAAAAAACATCGACCGTTTGGATCAGCTGTCGGCGGAAGGCAAGGTTTCGGTTTCCTACGAGCGGCCCAACGAATGGGGACAGCAGTTGGTTTTTTACATCATCGTGCTGGCCGTGATGGTCGGTGTTTGGATGGTCCTCATGCGCAGGCTTGGCGGTGGCGGCGGTGGCGGCGGCCAAATCTTCAACATTGGCAAGTCCAAGGCGCAGTTGTTTGACAAAGAGAACGCCACCCAAATCAACTTCAAGGATGTAGCCGGTCTGGAGGGGGCCAAAGAAGAACTGGCCGAGATTGTGGAGTTCCTCAAGAATCCCGACAAATACACGGACCTTGGCGCCAAGATTCCCAAGGGCGCTCTGCTCGTGGGGCCTCCGGGCACAGGCAAAACCTTGATGGCCAAAGCTGTGGCGGGGGAGGCGCAGGTGCCATTCTTTTCGCTCAGTGGCTCTGATTTCGTGGAGATGTTTGTGGGTGTAGGCGCAAGCCGCGTCAGGGACTTGTTCAAGCAAGCCAAGGACAAGAGTCCGTGCATCGTCTTTATCGATGAGATCGATGCCGTTGGCCGTGCCCGTGGCAAAAACGCGAGCATGGGATCCAACGACGAGCGCGAAAACACGTTGAATCAGCTGCTGACCGAGATGGATGGTTTTGGCACCAACAGTGGTGTGATCATCCTTGCGGCCACGAACCGGGCCGATATTTTGGACAGCGCTTTGATGCGTGCCGGCCGATTCGATCGCCAGATTTATGTGGACATGCCGGACCTCAAGGAGCGGGAAGCCATTTTTGATGTGCACCTGCGCCCATTGAAGAAAGACGACTCGATTGATGTCGACTTCCTTGCCCGTCAAACCCCGGGTTTCAGCGGCGCTGACATCGCCAACATTTGCAACGAAGCGGCCTTGATTGCGGCAAGACGCGATGCAGGCAAGGTGGGCAAACAGGATTTCTTGGATGCCGTAGACCGCGTCGTGGGCGGCTTGGAGAAAAAGAACAAGCTCATCACCGAAGGGGAGAAGCGGACCATTGCATTTCACGAGGCGGGCCACGCCACAGTGAGCTGGATGCTCGAGCATGCGTCTCCGCTTGTCAAGGTGACCATCGTGCCGCGCGGCCAGTCTTTGGGCGCGGCATGGTACTTGCCCGAAGAGCGTCACATTACCACGACCGAGCAAATTTTTGACGAGATGTGTGCGGCATTGGGCGGCCGGGCGGCCGAGGAAATCACCTTTGGCAAAATTTCTACCGGAGCCTTGAGCGACCTCGAAAAGGTGACCAAGCAAGCCTATGCCATGGTGAGCGTGTATGGACTCAACAAGCGCATCGGCAACCGCAGCTTTTATGACCCGCGCGCTGAAGCCACGTTTACCAAGCCTTACAGTGAGGAAACGGCGCGGATCATCGACGAAGAAGCGGGATCCATCATTGAGCGTGCCTATGCCAAGGCCCGCGAAATCCTCGAGGAGAACAAAGACAAGCTCGATGCACTGGCAGAGCGCCTGCTTGAGCGCGAGGTGATTTTCAAGGAAGACCTGATTGATATTCTGGGACCGCGCGCATGGGAGGTGCCTGAGCCGGCGGAGAAGAAGGCGGATGTTGTTGCTGACAGCACAACGGAAGCCTCAGCTGAACCTTCTCCTGAATCAACCCCTGATTCAGCTCCTGAATCAACCGTTGTGGACCCTTCACTTGCGGAAGACAGCGATCAAAAAGACGAGGAGGCGCCCAAGGGAACCGATGAAAACGCGGCCTGATGCAAGGTTGGGTCCTGGTCCATTCGGACAGCCAAACTTTTGGAGCAGCATTGTGCCGGTCACGCCTGGAAGCAGCAGCGATAAGGTGCGTGGTCCTCAATAAACGGGACAGCAGTTATGGCATGTTCGGTCCGGTAGAGGTATACGTGCCTGCTGAGGACCTCGAAAAAGCCCGTGCCTGTCTGGATTCAGCTGATGATGGCGACAACCCATCATGAGCTCAGAAAAAAGTGAAACGCTGACCCGCGGGTTGACAGGGGTGGCCATTGTCGGGGTGACCGTAGCTGCCATTTTGGGTGGTCCGTGGAGTTGGTGGAGCTTGTTGCTTGTATTGTCATTCTTGGGATGGAAGGAGGCGCGCGCCGCCATTCAAGCGGCCTGGCCCGGGCAGAGCAGTGTGCTCTGCGCTTTTTGGAGCCTCCTGGTGGTGGGCATTCCATTCTGTGCCCTGGCGGCTTTGGGATGGCGAAACGGGGTGTATTCCTCCATGCTGCCGTTGGGCTGGTTCGTTCTTCTTTGGGTCAATGATACCGGCGCCTATTTGGTGGGGCGTCAATGGGGGAGGAGGCGCATCGCACCTTCCATCTCGCCTGGAAAGTCCTGGGAAGGATGGGCAGGAGGTACTGTCATGACATTATTGGTGGGCTATGCCGTGCTGGGCGCCGCCGATGGCTGGGGCGGCTTGTCTGCCCAAGCCTGGCTTGGCTTGGGGGCGCTTGTTTCGGTTTTCGGACCCGCTGGAGACCTGTTGGAGAGTGCGCTGAAGCGCAAGGCGGGCATCAAGGATTCCGGATCTGTGCTGCCCGGGCACGGCGGCATTCTGGACCGGTTTGATTCCCACGCAGTGGCCGCACCTTTGGCCGTTCTTTTGCTGCAAATTTTCTGACTTTCGCGCCATGTATATCCACCCTGCCGGTTACCGCGTCATCTTGGTCTTCTTCCTCGTGGTGTTTTTGATTGCGCTGCTGGTGCATCAGATTCCGGGAATCCCGCGTCTGGCGGAATACGTTGTGGGCGGTGCCCTGCTGATCCTGTGTTTGTTGGTGCTGTGGTTTTTCCGCATTCCGCCCCGTCCGTTTGATGCCGCACCCAACGAAGTCACGTCGGTCAGCGACGGCAAGGTGGTCCTTGTCGAAGAGGTGGATGAACCCGAAGTCATCGGGGGCAAGGCGATCAAGATTTGCGTCTTTTTGAGCATTTTCGACGTCCACGCCCAGTGGGCGCCCATCGGAGGGAAGTTGGAGTACTTCAAATACCATGAGGGTGAATACCTCGTGGCCTGGCACGAGAAATCGTCCACCCTCAACGAGCGCACCACTTTTGGGCAGGCGACACCATCGGGGATGCTGGTGTGGCGCCAGATTGCCGGTGCGGTGGCGCGCCGCATCCGTTGGTTTGTGGAGGAAGGGCAGGAGATCGCCCACGGTCAAGAATGTGGCTTCATCCTGTTTGGCTCACGGATCGATTTATACCTGCCGCTGGATGCCGAGGTGGTCGTGAAGCCAGGAGACCGGGTGGTGGCCCGGAGCACGGTCCTCGCACGGTTGCCTGAAGTACCTTAACTTCCGGCCACAGAGCAGGGACTTAACCCCTGAAACAGAACCAACCATGCGAATCGCAACCCTTACGCTGGCCGCGTTGTGCGCGGCATTTACGGCCGTTCAGGCCCAAAGTTTTCACCGCTTAGATGCGGCACATCAGGTGCAGGCCACCTTGCCGTCTGTCGACATGACAGGAGAGGAGATCATTCCTTATCAGCCTTTGACCTCACAAAATGTGGGCGACATCGACCACTTGCAATTGCGGGAGATGGTCATCGAGCGCCAGGTCATCGGATACACGCAATACGATTTGCAATCCAACTACGCCGTTGACGACCGTGTGGTCAGTTCGAGCGGTGGAGTCAGTGCCGGATGGATCCAGTCCTTGGAGACGTCACCTTTCAGTGACCGCGGCACGGGTTACAACCACAAGAACGCCGGCGAGGGCGCGGATTTTGGGGAGATTCCCTACGACCGCATTGAGGATGTCCGGATCGGATGGCCTTCATTGGGTCACCTGGCCAATGGCAGTGAGTTTGCCTTGAGCCACGCCAGCACCGGCGGATTGGTGATGGCTTCCCGGGATGCTGTGGGAAGCGGTGCATGGAGCACCACCACTTTGCCCAATTTGACGACCGAAGACGGTACCGACATCTGGCACCTCTGGCCGCGTGCCACAGTCGGTGGCGCTGATGGCAACTCCATCCACGCCATTTGCATCAGCGCGCCAGAAGGCAACGGAGGTGTCTTGTACAACGGCCAAGACGGTGCGCTCATTTACATGCGCTCTACCGACGGTGGGGCTACTTGGGACATGGATACGTTTGCCGAATTGGACACTTCTGCCTTTGCTGGCGGATTTGTTGCCGACTCTTACGCCATCCATGCTGAAGGGGATAAGGTGGCTTTCGCCGTCTTCAATGGCTTCTACGACACCTTTGCCATGATCTCTGAGGACAATGGAGAAACCTGGACCTACGAGGCCATCGTGGACTTCCCGGTCGACAATTATGTCCTTGACTCTGGAGCATTGTTGGACACCACCATCGCTGACGCTGTGGATGCCAATGGCAATGCGATGTTCTTCAACGCAGACCGCGCGGGCGATGTGCTCGTCGATGAGGCGGGTGGCGTGCACGTATTCTTTGGCGCCATGTTCTATGCGGACAGCGACACTACGGATGCCACCAGCAGCTACTATCCATTCACCAATGGTTTGGAGTACTGGCGTCCAGACATGGGGCCGGACAGCTCCATGACCATCGCGTATGCATACGACATCGATGAAAGCGGCACCTTGGATTACGAAGACGAAATCGCCGGCTATTTCGTGGGCATCAGCTCTCAGCCTTCTGCTGGCCAGGTGGTGGAGTCCAACACCCTCGTGGTGGCCTACAGTGCCTTGATGGAGAACTTCAGCACGGGTATCCAGAACTACCGCCACTGCTATGTGGTGCACTCCACTGATGGTGGGGAGACGTGGAACTCTGAAACCGCTTGTGACGTGACGCCGGACCTCGACTTTGACCTGATTGAGAGCGTCTTCCCTTGCGTCCCACAGCGCATCGAAGGCGGTCAGCTCAACTTGACCTACCAGCGCGACTTCGAGCCCGGATTGCACGTCCGTGGTGACGAGGATCCCATTGACATCAACGACATCGTCGGACTGACCATGAACGTGGAAGACCTTGACGACTGCGCGGATGTGGAGTTTGAGGATTACGTCGGCGTCGGAGAAATCGATGAGGTCGGATTCGGCTTGTTCCCCAACCCGGCGGAAGCCATGGTGGAGATTGTGTTGGACGACCTGTTGATGGGTGCTGAGTTGCGCGTGCGCGACATGGGTGGACGCCTCGTGCGCCAGGCCCGCATCCAGGGAAAATTGGCCCGCCTCGATGTGTCTGACTTGACGCCGGGTATCTACACTGTGGAGGTAAGTGGCTCTGGTGCGCGCAGCATCGAGCGGCTGTCCATTCGCTGATTGGCGATGGCTTCCGGGCGGCTATTGGTGGAGATCCTGTCCATTGGCGATGAACTGCTGATTGGACAAACGGTCAACACCAATGCCGCCTGGATGGGCCGCCTGCTGGAAGCAGAAGGGTGGCGCGTGAACCGCTGTGTGGCGGTTTCAGATGAAGATGCGGCCATCACCGAAGCATTGGTGGAGGCTGAAGCGCGGGCCGAATTGGTCCTGATCACGGGAGGCCTTGGCCCGACCCGAGACGACATCACCAAGCATGTTTTGTGCCGCCATTTCGATACCGAACTGGTGCGCCATCCGGAAATCGAGGCCCGCATCGAGGCCTGGTTTGCATCCCGTGGCCGGGAAATTTTGCAGGTCAACCGCGACCAGGCTTTGCTCCCCGCTGCGTGCACCCCTTTGGACAACCCTTTGGGCACGGCCAGCGGTATGTGGTTTGAGCGCCCAGGTGGCGTCACCGTGTCCATGCCCGGTGTACCCTATGAAATGGAGTACATCATGTCCCACGGTGTGCTGCCCGCCATGCGCAGCCGATTGGAAGCCGAAGGGCGGCTTCCCGTGCGCGCGCACCGCTCATTGCTGACCATGGGGACAGGAGAGAGCCAACTGGCCGCCAGACTGGGGGAGTTGGAGGATGCCTTGGCGTCGCGCGGCGTCATGCTCGCTTACCTGCCCAGCCCCGGAAGTGTGCGGATTCGATTGACCGCAGAGGGTGAATCTGTGGACTTCTTGGATACCGCCCACGCCGAAGTGATGGAACGCCTCTCTGATTGGGTCGTGTCTGCTCAAGGAAACAAGGTGGAGGAGGAATTGGCCCGTTTGTGGGCTGCACAGGGTTGGACACTGGCCTTGGCGGAGAGTTGCACAGGCGGGGGGTTGGGTGCTGCGCTTGTGGCTCAACCTGGCGCCAGCGCTTATTTTCTTGGTGGGGTTCAGGCTTATGCCAATGCCGTAAAAGAGGGCATGCTCGGCGTCGATCGGGAACTGCTGGCCGCGCATGGTGCCGTTTCAGAGGAGGTGGCGCGGGCCATGGCCGAAGGCGTGAGGCAAAAACTCGGGGCGGATTTTGGACTGTCCGTCACGGGCATTGCTGGCCCCGATGGAGGGAGCGAGGCCAAGCCCGTCGGGACCGTATACATCGCGTGTGCAGGGCCTTCTGGCACCCGGTGTACCTTACATAAGTTCGGACGCGACCGGACCCGAAACCTGGGTATGACCCTGCGGAGTGCCTTTCAATTGGCCTTGGAGGTGGGCCGTTCTGCATTGACTGAAGCAAAACCCGCTTCAAGGGTTGCGGATTCACTCTGAAAACCGCACCTTTGCACTCCCGAAAAATTCGGGAACTCGAAAAAACCGGAATAGGATTACCATGAGCCGCATCTGTCAATTGACCGGAAAGAAGGTAATGGTCGGAAACAATGTTTCCCACTCTAACCGCCGCACCAAGCGCCGCTTCTATCCCAACCTCTTCAAGAAGCGCTTCTTCATTCCCGAGGAAGACCGCTGGGTAACCCTGCGCATCAGCGCATCGGGCATTCGCAACATCAACCGCCTGGGTGTGTTGGGTGCGATTTCCAAAGCCAAGGAGCAAGGCACCTGGACGGAAGCCTAAACTCAGGGTTGAGTACCCGTGAAAAAGGCCCGCAATCGCGGGCCTTTTTCGTTGGGAACGGATGGTTTGTCGGCTTTTAGTTGTTGCCGAGGATGATGGGGAGTCCGTCCTCGCCACCTCCCACGACCACCACCTTGGTGTTGGGGCTCTCGGCCAGGTTTTGGGTCGCTTCAATGCCTTTCCAGCGCAGCAGTTCGTCTGAAATGCCTTCAGACACGATGTCTTGGAAATCCCGGATGCCTTCCGCCTCGATGCGCTTGCGCTGCGCCTCCTTGGTTTCCTTTTCCAAGCGGAATTCGTACTCCAAGGACTCTTGTTCTTGCTGCAGTTTCCGCTCAATGGCCTCTTCCAGTGTCTTTGGCAGGCGAATGTTGCGGATCAAGACGTCATTGAGCTGAATGAAGTTGCTCGCGAGTTTTTCGCGCAGGAGCCGCTCGATTTCGAGTTGAATCTCCTCCCTCTGGGAAGTGTTGATTTCCTCGGGCAGATACTTGGCAAACACCTCCCGTGATACCGAGCGCATGGAGGGGATGATAACCGCTTCTTCATAGCCCCTTCCACGTTCAATTTCCAGCGCGCCCAGGTTCTCGCGCTTGGGCTCGTGAAAGACGGTCATGTCCAATTGAATCTTCAGCAGGTTCGAGGACAAGACATCGAGTTTTTGCTGCACTTCCTTCTGTCGCACCTCGTATACCACGATGCGGTCCCAAGGGGCCTTGAAATTGAAGCCTTGCCCGATGGGGGCTTCGGCGGGGTTGATGCCGCCGTTGAAGGTTCGGAAGATCAGGCCGGCGTAGCCGGATGGGATGGTGTAAGTAATGGAGGACCAGCTGATGAGCAGGGCCACGACGAGTCCAGAAATGAGGGCGATAAGCCGCAATGAGCGGGGTGATGTTTCCATGGGGCTAAACTATGACCCCTGCGCCTTGGAATCCGTTAATAAGTGCCTGCCCAACGCCGAATGATCCACTCTGTCGAAAGCAGACCAATCAGGATGTACACCAGCACTTTCCACTTGATGATGTCCAAGAGCCGTTCGGACCAATTGCGCTCCGGGGTGAATCTGCCTGAGCTCGAAAGGACCTGGGAGAGGCTGTCTAAGTTGTTGGGACCGACGGCCACCCCACCTGCGGCCAGGGCCATCCGCTTCAATATGGCGTGATCAGCGGGCCGCCCGCTTTGCTCGAGTTCCATGGCGCGCACTTCCAGGATGCCGCTTCTTTCAAAGCGGGTGCCACCGATGTCGGTGTTGGCCCGCCAGGTGTAGGTTCCCTTGGGCCAGCGGCCGGCATCGAGTGCATATCCTCCTGCAGCGGCTGCAGAGAACCGGTAATTGAAACGCGTGCCTGCGCTGTCGCTCAATTCGAGGGCGATGTCCGCCCCTTCAAAAGGTTGGAGCGTGGCGTCATAGGTGCGCGCTTGCATTTGCAACCGCTGGTCCTCATCGAGGATGCGGGGCGCCTCGACCCTGAAGCGGTCCACGCCGGGGTCGGAGGTCATGAATTGGGTGAGCTTGCCGACCAACTCATCAAAAATATCGTGCGTTCCGGTGCGCAAATAGCCCACTTGGCGCCACCGCCAGCTGCCCTCGCCGAGCAAGACCATGCCCCTTGTTTCGGCCGTTTGGGTGACGGTGAGCAGCGGTTGGTCGGTGGTGATCCCGCCGATCTGTTGAAACAGGAGTGGCGTGTGTGCAGGGCCCCAATCGGCTTCACCGAACGGCGACATCAATGGCGGAACCTCAGCGAGCCATGCCACGGTCTCGTCCTTGAGGCGAAAGTGCGGAAATGCGGGGTTGAGTGCGCCCCGTGGGTCGGTGGTGAGGCCCTGGCGTGTGGTGTTGAGACTGAAACCCAATCCGAGTCCGGCAAGCCCTGAAAAGTCGCCCATGGGGTCGAGGATGATGCCGGTGGGCACGCCGGTGTCGCGCAATTTGCGATAGGCACCAACGGCATCGGCATCGTCGGGATCAAAGGAGAACAAAAAGGCGGCATCCCACGCTTCACCGTCTTCGGTATCGGGAATGTCGTCGGTTTGGTGGAGTTCCACCTCGTAATTGATGTTGCCGGAAAGGGCATTGGCCCAGGCGCCTTGGTCGGGGTGGGGTGCAGGCCCAGCGAGCAAGATGCGCTTCTTGCCCTCGACCACATCAATCAAGGCCGTTCGCCGGTTGTTGTTGGTGTTTTCCTCGCCTTCAACTGTATCGACCGTGACGCGGTAGCGCTGGACGCCGGGGCGTTCTGCCCGAATCAGAAAACGCACGGTGAGGGGCGTCCCCGCCCCGGAAAACGTCACATTTTCTGATTGGTTGGTGCCCGGACCCTCGATGCGCACCGTGGCGGTGCCGGAGTAGCCCTGGCCACCCAGTTCTACCTCTATGGGAAAGGTGTTGCCGAGTCCAGCGACATCGTTGTGCAGCAGCCTGAGAATGCCAATGTCCTTGCGCAGGCTGGTGTCTCCCAGGGTGACGATGTGGAGCGGTGCGGGGATCCTGGTGCCGAGCGCTTCGGGATTTCTTCCCCGGTTGAACCGGCCGTCTGTGGCCACGAGCACGGCACCTACGGGTGTGCCTGCCCATTGCCCTTGCAGCAGGCCGAGGGCAGTTGCAAGGTCCGTTGTCGGGTCATCAAAGGCCTCTTCTTGGAGGTTGTCTGGTTGGGTCAGGGCAGCACCAAAGCCATAGAGGTGCACAGATGCACCGGGCTGTCCGCTTTCTGCGGGCAGTGCGCTGAGCCAAGATTGCATTTGCCCGCCCCATTCGGGTGCATCGGCTGAGACGGACCGGGACACATCTTGGAGCACAATCAATGCGGGCTGTCGCGTGTTGCTTTCCTCGATGCGCAGCACCGGCCGGAAAAGGAGCAGGACCAACGCTGCCAAGGCGCACGCGCGCACGGCACCGAGTGCGGCGCGCAAAGCAAAGGGGAGGTGTTGGTTGCCTTTGTCGATGCGATACAGCAAGGCGGCTGCCACGACCACGAGGGTCAAGGCCAGCGCGACTTGCAGAAAAGGGGCATCGAGGAGGACGTCGCGCATGGGGCGCGAAGTTACATCCGCATGCCGCCGTCCACCGAGAGTGTTTGCCCGGTGATGTAGGCGCTCATGTCAGAGCCGAGAAAGACGCAGGCATCGGCCACATCTTGGGGCTTTCCGCCCCGTTTGAGGGGGATGGCATCCCGCCATCCTTGCACAGTGGCCTCGTCCAAGGCGTCGGTCATTTCGGTTTCGATGAAGCCCGGCGCGATGGCGTTGCAGCGGATGTTGCGGCTGCCGAGTTCCAGGGCCACGCTTTTGGTGAAGCCCAAAATGCCGGCCTTCGATGCCGCATAGTTGGCCTGGCCTGCATTTCCTTGGATTCCCACCACGCTCGACATGTTGATGATGCTGCCCGAGCGGGCTTTCAGCATGGTGCGCAACACGGCCTTGGTGAGGTTGAAGCAGCTCTTGAGGTTGACCTGCATGATGTCATCCCATTGTTCCTCAGACATGCGCATCAGCAGTGTGTCGCGGGTGATGCCGGCGTTGTTGATGAGGATGTCCACGGTGCCAAATGCCGCGACCACTTCCTGAATGAGGGCCTCACTTTCGGCGAGACTGCCTGCATCGGACTTGAACCCTTTGGCCGTGCCGCCCGAAGCGGTCAATTCGGATTCGAGGGCGCGGGCTTTTTCTTCACTGCTGCGGTAGGTGAAGACCACCGTTGCGCCTTCCTCAACGAAACGCTGAGCGATGGCTTTGCCAATGCCGCGGGAGGCACCGGTGATCAGGGCGATTTTTCCTTCGAGTAGGGCCATGGTCTGGATTTGGGGCGGCAAGATAGCCGGATGAATGCGGTTGGCCGAGGTTCAAAGCAGGTCGGCGGCCTCGGCGATGAGTTCGGCGATGTCCTTGACTTCGATGTCGCCTTCGCGCTCGGCGTTTTTGACGCCATCGGTCATCATGGTATTGCAGAAGGGGCAGCCGGTGGCCACGACTTTGGCGCCTGTCTCGAGCACGTCATCGGTGCGCTCGTGGTTGACTTCGCGGTTGCCTTTCTCGGCGTCTTTGAACATCTGAGCGCCACCGGCGCCGCAGCACAGGCCGTTTTTTTTGCACCGGCGCATCTCTACGAGGTCAGCGTCGAGGGCCTGGAGTGCGGCCCGCGGAGCGGCGTATTCGCCATTGCCGCGCCCGAGATAGCAGGGGTCGTGAAAGGTGATCCGCTTGCCTTTGAAAGGCTGGCCATCGGCCACCTTGAGCCGTCCATCCGCAATGAGCTGCTGGATGAATTGGGTGTGGTGCAGCACCTCGTATTCCCCGCCGAGTTCGGGGTATTCATTTTTGAGGGTGTTGAAGCAATGCGGGCAGCCGGTGACAATGCGCTTTACGCCATAGCCGTTGAGGACGGCGATGTTTTGGGCGGCCTGCATTTGAAACAAGAACTCATTGCCGGCGCGCTTGGCTGGATCACCCGTGCAGCTCTCTTCGGCGCCCAGCACGGCAAAGGGCACTTCTGCTGCGTTGAGGATGCGGGCGATGGCCTTGGTGATGCGTTTGGCGCGGTCATCAAAGCTGCCAGCGCAGCCGACCCAAAAGAGGACTTCCGGGGATTCGCCGCGGGCGTTCATGTCGGCCAGGGTGGGGACGGTCAATGCCATGTGGGTCGGATTCAGGATTCTGCGGCGAGTTCATCGGTCCACTTGCCGCGGTCGGTGGCGGGAAAGGCCCAGGGGGCGCCGTTGTTCTCCACGTTGTTGAACATCGCGGTGATGGACTCCGGCGCTTTGGCGTCCTCCATGATGAGGCTGCGGCGCATGTCCAGGATGATGCCCATGGGGCTGATGTTGATCGGGCAGGCTTCTACGCAGGCTTGACAGCTTGTGCACGCCCAGAGTTCCTCTTCAGAAATGTAGTCGCCGAGCAGTGCCTTTCCGTCTCCATCCCCCCAGTTGCCTCCGGCGGCGTTGATGGCACGCCCCACTTCCTCCACGCGGTCGCGCGTGTCCATCATGACCTTGCGTGGGCTGAGGATTTTTCCGGTGGCGTTGGCGGGGCAGGCGGAGGTGCAGCGGCCGCACTCGGTGCAGCTGTAGGCCTCCATCAATTGCTTCCAGGTGAGGTCCTTGACGTCTTTGGCGCCAAAGGGCGCGGGCACTGCCGCTTCACCGGCTGGTTCGGCAGGGGCAGCAAAAGGGTCGCCCGACATCATCAGGTCCACTTCCTTTTTGACCGCGGGCATGTTGTCCAGACGCCCGGCCGGGGTGAGGTCGCTGTACCAGGTGTTGGGGAAGGCCAGGAAAATGTGGAAGTGCTTGGAGTAGGGGACGTAGACCAGGAAAGCCAGGATGCCCACGATGTGGAACCACCAAGCTCCGCGTTCGACAGCGATGACACCCGCGTCAGAGAGGCCGGCGTAGAGCGGATGCAGCCACTGGCTCACCGGGAAGGAGCCCGCTGCGATGTAGTGGTCCAATCCGCGGGCTTGGGCGATGCCGTCGGCTGCATTCATGGAGAGGAAGGCAAACATCAATAGCACCTCCACCACCAAGATGATGTTGGCGTCGTTCTTGGGCCATCCTTTCATCTCAGGGCTCCGGAACCGGGCGATGGGCAACACGTTGCGTCGCACCAGAAAGACCACACAAGCGACCAACACCCCCAGGGCGAGCCATTCAAAGCAGCCGATCAGAAAGTCGTAGACACCGCCGAGAAAAGGCGCAAAAACACGGTGCGTGCCAAACATGCCGTCGATCAGGATCTCCAGCACTTCGATGTTGATGAGGATGAAGCCCGCATAGATGACAATGTGCATGATGCCGGCCACGGGACGGACCACCATCTTGGATTGGCCCATGGCGACCCGTGCCATGGTCGCCCAGCGCTCACCGGGGCGGTCGCTTCGGTCGACATCGCGGCCCAGCTTGATGTTGTTGCGGATTTGGCCGATGCGCCGCGCAAACAGGAATCCTGCCGTACCGAGCAAGGCGATAAAAATGAGTTGTCCGATGAGGTGGGCCATGATCAACGTGTGGGCGTCGGAGGGTTAGTCTTCATCTTCTGCACGTCCCTCCAATTCGTTTTGAATCAGGCGCTGCAGGCGTTCGAGCTCTTTTTCGCTCATGCGGCGGTTTTCCTTGCGGCCAAAGACGGACACACGGACATAGCGCTGGGGGTTGAGGTAGAGGTCGTTGATCAGGTTCTGGACCTCCTTGTTGGTGGCCAGGAGTCCATTGTGCAGGGTGTCGTCTTGGAGCAGTTTTCCCAGGCTGCCCTCGCCATTGTTGAGGCCTTCAAGGAGGCGGTTGAGTTCGGTGATGGAGGCGTCTGCCTTGCGCAATGTGGTGGACAATTGCAGGTCGGCCAGCGAATCACTGATCTGGCTGAAATTGCCCAAAGCGTTGGACAACGCCCCTTGTTGGGTGTTGACAAAGCCGGTCAACTCTTCCATGTTGTCCACGATGCCCTTGAGGGCTGATCTGTTTTCAGATACGGTCAAATCCAGGGTCGCGGAGGTGTTTTCGAGGTTCTGCATCGTGCGCTGAATGCTCTCGAATGCCTGGGGCAAGCCCTGGGTGGCGCTGTCTTCAAATACGGTTTGCAGGTTGATGAGGATTTCATCCACTCCGGCGATGAGCTGGTCGGTTTTCTGGCGCAGTGGGATGAGTTCCATTTTGACCGCCTCTGTGATGCCCATTTCAATCTCGGACTGAAGGGTGTCGCCCACTTCGGCAAATTCAAGGCTCCTTCCGGCCAACAGCTCAATGGCCTTGGTGCCAAACAGGTCGTTGGAGTAGATGCGCGCCTTGCTGTCCTTGGAAAGGCGCAGGTTGGGTTGTTCGATGATAAAGGTGACCAACAGGTCGCCACTGCCCGAAGAAGCAAACCCGATGCTGGCGACTTGGCCGACTTGGAATCCATTGACCACGACGGGATTGGATACGGCGAGTCCGTCTATGTTTTCATAGACCGCATGGAATGCGCGCCCGCCACCCAAGGGATTGAAACCCTTCAGGTAGTTGACCCCCAAGACCAGCACCGCCCCACCGAGGAGGACGAGGATGCCGATTTTGATTTCCCTGCCTTTTTGCATTTTCCCGTGCTTCAGTTCCGTTGCCTGCGTATCGCGTCTTCCAAGGGTATTCGATCATCCCCCTCGAAGGCCACGACAAAGGCATCCGGAAAGCCATTCAACTGCAAGGTATCGCGCATACGGCAAGCATCCTTGTAAGAGGGGGATGAGCCCACGCGGTACTTATGCACGCCGCGCACTTTTTGGGAAGTGACGTGGGGAATGGTGTGGCCATCGGAGGTGAGCAACGGACCGGCTTTTCGCGCGCTGACTGCTTGGACGGTGAAGCAGATTTCAGTCGAACAATCTTGGACAAGGGTGCTGAACCAGCCGGGCAGTGCTGCGGGTTGTTGCTCGATAACGGGCTCTTTTTCTTCGGGAAGGTCCACGGGATCCTGTACCGCAGCCTCGAGGCTGAACCACTGCTCGGCGTATGACCTGAATGCCCTGAACAGGGCACTGGCCATGTAGTCTTGACCCTGTGCAGAGCGGAGGAAGTCCTCTTCGTCCGGGTTGGTGAGAAACCCGAGCTCGACCAAAACGCTCGGCATGTTGGCGTAGGCGGTGACGTAGTAATTGGCTTGGCGGACGCCCCGGTCTTTTCTGCCTACGCGGTCCCTGAATTGCGTTTGGATCAGGTCGGCCAGCTGCAAGCTCCGGTCCAAGTAGATTTCTTGGCGCAGGGCCAGTGCGATGAAGGTGTCGGGGTCGTCGGGATCAAAACCGAGGGCCGCTTTTCCGCCATCCTCGAAGAGCACCGCGTTTTCTTTTTGGGCCACCCGGAGGCTCGATTCGCTCTTTTCCAGGCCCATCACAAAAGTGGAGCTGCCTGTAACCGAAGACTTTGAAAAGCTGTCGCAATGGATGGACAGCAGCAGGTCGGCCTTGTTGTCATTGGCCATGGCCACGCGCTCGGGCAAGGTGGGGTAGGTGTCTCCCTCGCGGGTCATCACGATGCGCACATCGGGGATGCGCTCTTGGATGTAGGCGGCTGTTTTGCGTGCGACAGCCAAGGTGATGTCTTTTTCGGCAATGGAATAGCGGCCGGTGCCCAAATTGCCGGGATCCTTGCCTCCGTGGCCGGCATCAATGATCACGGTCATGGCCGGTTCGACCGGCGGATGAAAAGCGCTGCCCGCCAGCAAAACCGCTGCAAACCCCGCCAGAATGCCCAGTTTGTCCAAGCGCAAACCCGCCACTTTTTGGTGGGGCAGGGGCTGCGGTGGGATTGATGTGGATGACATGCGCATCTGCAGGGTGAAAACTATCTAGCTTTGACGGGCTTTCGCGGGTCCTTGGGGTCCGAATTTGCGCCGCGCGTTGTTGGCAATCAAAAACGAATACCGAACCTGCGATTTCCGCGTTGATTCTCACGTGCGAAACGCTACGCATCGCTCATTTCTTGTGCGGAACTTGTTCTGTATGCTCTGCTGCTGCGCCGCATGGACGGTCTGCGGCCAGCAGGTGCAGGTCAATATTGAGCAGGCGGATGAGATCGCACGCGACCCCGCCATTGTGGATGGGCAGCGGCTATTGGGCCACGTGCGGCTCTCCGTGGATGGGGCTACGGTGACCTGTGACAGTGCCTGGCGCCATGTGGACGGACATTTTCGCATGATGGGCAACGTGCGTGTGGACGATGACCCCGTCACCCTCACGGGCGCGGTGTTGACGCTCGACCCCGACAGTGGATTTGGAACCATGACGGGGCCTGAAGTGCGCTTGGTGGACCGTGCCGGCGCCGATGGTGCCCGAACGTTGGTCACCCGCAGGACGACCTACGGCTTCAGGGATGGTGTCGCCGGTTTTGGCAACGGAGGCACGGTGACCACCCAAGACGAACGCATCGTCAGCCGCAGTGGCCGCTATGACAGCGGTGCCGGGCGCATGGATTTTATGGGAGATGTGGTGTTGGAGGTGGACACCTTGGCCGCGCTTTCAGAACGCATCGGCTATTTGCCCGGCCGCCGCCGCTTGGTGTTTCCCGAGCCGGCCAATGTGCGACACCCTTCCGGAGGTGTGGAATGTGCGCGGGGGGAATGGGACCTCTCCACCGGTGGAGGCTGGTTTATGGGAGATTCGGTGGGGCCGGCTGTTTTTAGGGACGGTGACCTGGAAGTGTGGGGAGACAGCCTTGCCTTGTTGGACTCGGTCGGCGTGGCCCGGGGTGCCGTGCTGCTCACAGATACCGCAGGAACCTATCGCTTGCGCGGGGACTCCGTCGGGTTTGAAAGGCGGGCCGATGGGGTCGCCGGACAGGTCGGGCTCTTCGGCAGGGCATCCGCTTGGTTGAGTGAGGAGGGGGCGCCTTTGATGGTAAAAGGCCCCCAGATTTCCATTTCGACCGATTCGCTGGGACAACGGTCATTGCACGCGTTGGAAGGGGCGGCCCTGCATTCAGATGAAGTCACAGGAGCCGCGGACCGTCTTTCGTGGAGTGAGGCCGCCGGCAGGGTAGACTTGTGCGGAGAACCGGTCTTGTGGAGCGGGGCAGACCAGTTGACGGGGGATTCCATCCGGCTGTTTCTGCGCGACGGTGAAGCCGACCACCTCGAGGTCAGGGGGCACGCCTTTGTGGTCAGTCCGGCCACGGGGGGTTTTCACCATCAAATTGCAGGACGGGACCTCGACGGCGTCTTCCAAGGGGGTGCCCTGGAAGAGGTCGTGGTGTTGGGCAATGGCCGCACGTTGTATTTCGCCGACCCCGACAGTACGGCTGTTGAGCGCGCCCTGCGCGACAGTTTGCCCGCTCCCCTTGCACAGGCCAATCGGGCGGTGTGCTCCAAGATTAAAATGCGCCTGGATTCCGCAGGATTGTCCACCATCACCCTGCTCGAGGCGCCATCGGGAGACTTTGCCGACCTGGTCTCATTGGCGGCCGCGCCCATTGGCGGTGCGGCGGATGCCGCGAGCCTTCCGGGATTTGCTTTGCGCAGCCGCCCCGATTCGGGAAGCACTGCCTGGCCCGGTGACGGAGCCGCAGGATTCCTTCCGCTGCAGCCGTGGATCCCGCCAACGGACTCTTTGATGCCTCAGGTGCCCGACCCCATCGCCTACAAGGCCAAGGACAGCATTGTTTTTGCGGTTCGGGAAGAGCGCGTGGCGCTGTTTGGTGAGGCCAGGGTAGAGACGGCGGGCATCTTGCTCGAAGCGGCACGGGTGGACTACCTCGCCGCCGACCGTGAAATTGAAGCCGAAGGGGTGCAGGACAGCACGGGCGCTTGGGTGGGCCGGCCCGCTTTTACCCAAGAGGGCAAGTCCTTTACCCAGGACGCACTGCGGTACGACCTCGACAGCCGCAAGGGCTTGAGCCGGCACGCCATCACCAAAGAGGGCCAGCTGACTTTTCACGCCGAGCGGGCCAAGCGTTTTCCCGACGGCCGGATCTTTTTGAAGGGGGGCAAATTCACCACCTGTGATGCGGAGCGGCCCCACTTCCATTTTCACCTCACCCGGGGCTTGTTGGTTCCCGACAAAAAGGTCGTCAGCGGCCCCATGTTTGTCAAGGTGCGCAAGATTCCGCTCCCCATCGGGTTGCCATTTTTCTGGTTCCCCCAGAAACAGGAGCGCAGCAGGGGGTTGATTTTCCCCAGTTTCGGCAACGGCCGGGAGCTCGGCTATTTCATCAAGGACCTGGGCTGGTATGAACCGCTCGGTGACCACTGGGATGCGCGGGTCCAGGGCGATTTGTACAGCCGCGGCACCTGGCGCCTGGCGGGCACAGGCCAATACCGCTACCGCTACCGTTTCAATGGCAACCTGCAGCTCTCGCGGTCGAGCATTGTGACCGGCGGCACAGCGGGCGATCCGGGTGCCTCTCGGCGCACCGAGTTCTTTGTGCGGTGGAGCCACAACCAAGACCCCAAAGCCCGCCCCAACGGCAGGTTCAACGCCAACGTGAACTTCGGTTCCAGCGGCAATTTCAGGTCGCAATTGAACAGCTCCCAGGAGGACTTCCTGTCCAACACGTTTTCCTCGAGCCTCAACTACAACGCCTCGCTGCCTGGCAAGCCAGTGAGCCTGACAGCCACCGCCCGGCACAACCAGAACAGCAGCACGGGAAGGGTCGACCTGGTGGTGCCATCCATTGGCGTCAATGTCAGTCGATTTGAACTCCCGATTTCTCGGATTTTCAGGCCAAATGCCCTCAGTAAAGGTTGGTACGACCGGATCGGTGTGACGTATGCGCTCAAATCGGAGCAGCGCATTTCCGGCACAGATACCACCTTGTTTGATGAAGGCATTGCGGGTTTGCTGGAGCGGGCCCAGTCCGGCGTCAAGCACACCGCCACCGCTTCCACCCAAATCAAGGCCGGGTTTGTCAGCCTCACGCCCAATGTCTCCTACAACGGCTACTGGAATTTCAGTGCACTGAACAAGGCGGTGAGCCCGGATGTGCCCGACAGCATCATCACCGACACGGTCCCTGGATTCTATGCCGACGGGGATTGGCGCATGGGCGTGAGCGCCAACACCAAATTTTACGGCACTTTCTCTAACCGGGGTGGGGGCCGTCTCCGGGCCATTCGCCACGTGATCACCCCCCAGGTCGGGTTCAGTTACAACCCCATTTTCGCCCGGCGGGACACCGTCGTGGGCATCGATGGCGCCATCCTCGAGGTCTATGACCCCCTGGCCCCCGGGCTCTACACGCCTTCAGAACTCAATGCGCAAGGGGCGCTCAATTTTACCTTGAACAACAACCTCGAAGCCAAGATCCGGGACAAGGAAGGGGAGACCCGCAAGGTGCGCATCATCGACAACCTGTCGGTGCGGGCGAGCCACAACTTGCAGGCCGACTCCCTGCGGTGGAGCGACATTTCAGGCTCGGGTTTCACCACCATTGCCGGTCGTTTTCCTGTCAATGTGGGCTTTGCCCACAGCATCTACGACCGCGACAGCACAGGGGCGCGCATCGAGCGCTTCTTGTGGGAGGATGGCGGCGCACCATTGCGGCTGAAGCGGGCCAACGCCTCGGTGAACGGCACGTGGACGGGCGCTGGGCAGGTCCCGTGGAATGTGCGGGCGGGTTACACCATGCGGTTGCAGCGAAATTGGCGGAGCGACCTGCAGGCGGACACGACCATCCTCACCCAAAACCTCACCTTCAACGGCGATGTGACGCTGCTGGAGGATTGGCGCATCACGGTGGGATCGGGCTATGACTTCACGGCAGGGGAGTTCACCAATACGCAGGTCAACCTCATGTGGGACCTGCATTGCTGGGAGTTTTCTGCGCGGTGGGTGCCCTTCGGCTTCCAGCAGAGTTTGCAGCTGCGCCTCGCGGTGAAGGCGTCGATGCTGCGCGATGTCAAGTTGGAAAAGCGCTTCCAGGGGGAGGGCTTGATCCGTTGATTGACCGTGTTTTATCGGTTCAACGCACGGATGAACATGTAAATCAGGCAGAGCAGGAAAACGGTCATGGACACCTTGTTGATGCCGTGCATGACCCGCAGGTTGACCCCTTCTCCATCGCTTTTGCGAAACAGGTTCAAGGGGTTGGCGTAATGGAGGATTTTCCGGAGGACTTCCATGGTGTAGAGCTACGTTTAGAGAACAGGGCTGGAGCGGTGGGGTTCAATCGCAGGCAATGGCGCTGATTTCCACCCGGGCCTGTTTGGGCAGGCCGGAGACAAATACCGCTTCTCTGGCGGGCAATGGGTCGGCGAATCGGGCCTTGTAGGCACTGTCCATTTCCGCGTAATCCCGCGGGTCGATGAGGAAAACGGTGGTCTTGACGACCCGGTCGAGGCCTGAGCCCGCAGCGGCCAAAACGGCGGCCAGGTTGTCTATGGCACGGTCCACCTCTTGGGCGAGGGTGCCTTGCAGCAGCTCCCCTGTATCGGGGATGAGGGGGATCTGACCACTGCAGTAAACGGTGGCGCCGGCGCGCCGAAATGGACTGTAGCTCGCTATGGGTTTGGACATGGTGCAAGTATCGGACGCATCGACGAACCTTTGCACCATGTCTTCGTTGCGCATCCTCCTGGTGGACAACCGCGATTCCTTTACCTGGAACCTGGCCCATGATTTGGGCCGTTTTGGCGCGGAAGTCGACGTGCGACAGGCCGCAGACTGGCATGCCCAAGACGCCGAGGGGTATGACGGCATCGTGCTTTCGCCGGGGCCGGGATTGCCCGAGGAATCCGAAGGGCTGATGGCATTGGTCCACGCGTGGGCCCCGTCGCGGCCGATTTTGGGCGTGTGCCTGGGTTTGCAGGCCCTGGTTGAATGGAGCGGAGGCGGACTCAGGCAAATGGGAGCGGTGCGCCACGGGCGCGCGTCCCTGGCTTTGCGCAGAGGACCGGACCCTCTGCTGGATGCACTGCCGCAGGAGTTTGAGGTGGGCCATTACCACAGCTGGTGCGCCGACCGGAGCGCATTGCCGCCAGATTGGAAGGTGACGGCGGAGGTGAAGGAAGACCCCACCATCGTCTTGGCCCTCAGGCATGGGACGTTGCCCTTGCACGCCGTGCAATTCCATCCCGAAAGCGTCTTGACCCCGCGGGGTAGGGAAATGCTGGGGGCGTGGTTGGACACCCTTCGAAAATGAAACAGGCGCCCGAAGGCGCCTGTTCGATCAAAAGATGGTCCGACTGAAATCAGTTGCGGAGCTTGTCCATTTCTTCTTGAAAGGTCTCCTTGAACTTCTCATAGTTGTACTCAGCCATGATGCGTTCGTCTTCTGAGATCTTCTCGTTGTACTTCGAGGCGACTTTTTCTCCGCTCAATTCCAGGGCGATATAGGAGACATAGATGCCGTTTTCACGCTGGGTCAACTTCTCGCAAATGGCGATGGCGCCCCTTAATTCCTGATCGACGACGGTACGCGCCAGTTCGTTGAAGGTCTCGGTGGCTTCTTCCCGGTTGTTGAATTCCGTGCTCGACACATAGTTGTCGGTGACGGCCTTCACGGTGGCACTCACAGTCTTTGCGAGGCGGGTTTCGGCATTGGACCGGGCTTTCTTTTTGGCGATTTCACGGTCTTGGCTCTCTCCTGTGGCGCTGGTACGGAAGTGCTTCTTGTCACTTTCATATTCATCGCCATTGCAGAATTCCACGATTTCAACCTCGCCCTTGGGCTTGGCAATGTCCTTGTTCTTCTTGCAACCGGTTGAGATTACAGAGAGGCCGATGATCAGGCCCGCGAACGTCATGAGTTGGGTACGGGTCATTTTCTTTGGGTATTTGGGTTTCACTGGTATGGTTATCGAATATCGTGCCAACTCTTTCAATAGAGGCTGTCGGCGACTTTTTTTCCTGCGGTGCGTTCCACTTCTTCAGCTGTTTTGCTCAGCGCAAGGCGCAGGGCTGCCGCGGGGTCCATTTGGACGCCCTTGGTGCGTTCCAAGGGGATTTCTGATGTGATCTGTCCTTGTGCGTCACGGGTCCGGATGGTGCCTTCTACATAGGCGGTGTGGAATTCGCTGTACGCACCGGAAGGGGTCCTGAGTTCTTTGCGCAAGTCGACCTCCACAGTGAACTCAGGGTCAGAGATGGCGTCGAGAATGTCGAACCCTGCTGACCTCAATGTCCTGCGCAGGGCGGTCAGTACGCCGTCTTGCATGGGGGCAGCGATTGTGCTGCTTGCGGCGGACTTGATGTGCAGCGTGGGCAGTACGACTTCAACAGACACCCTGAATGAGGGGGTAGACAAGGAGCCAATGAGGGTCAGCAGCACGGGGTCGATGTTGGCGGCCTTCCAGAGGCGCTCGGTATCGATTTCGACGGTGAGCTCCTTGTTTTCGCGGTCCGGTGATACCCCTGAAATGACAGCCACCACTGTGCCCAAGTCATCGGTGAATTCCGTGGCGCGCTTCATGTAGGTGCCGTTGTGATAGCGGTAGGCCAGGGGCACCCCTTCTGCTCCCTTTCCGTCGATTGTGGCTTCGATGCCCAAAGGAAACTTGAAATGGTTGTCGGCTTGGAGTTCGACTTGGTCCACCGCGCTGCGCAAGCCAATGGCCAAGACGGTGTTTCTCATGGCGCGCAGCAGGTGCGGTTCCAGTGTGACGGTCTCTCCTTCAATGTCCATGCGGTTGACCTCATTCCAGAAGTCCTCCAATGCCATGATTCCGCTGCCAAAGTGGTTGAGTGCCTGTTGGATGTGCCCTTCATTTCTGGCCTGAAGACCGGCCGCATATTCGGCGCGTGCGGACTCCATCGCGGTGGTTCGCCTGGCCTCCCGGGCTTGGGCATGGCGCGCTTTATTGAGCCGATAAAAGACATGTACCCGGTCCTCTCCCTCCCAGACGTCGGCCACCTCGAAGCCGGTGATGCGCTCTTCTGCGTGGCTAGAAATGGAGCTCGTGAACCGCTCTGATACGACGCCGTTGTTTTCTGCGCTCTCCAGCAGGGAGGCACTTTGCACCTTCACGGCAATTTCCGATGCCAGGTCGGCGGCCGCTTGCTTCTTGGCCAGGGACAAGGCTTCACCATCCAATGGACTGGCGGGGGCGCTTCCAATACCGATGTAGTACCCGGAAGAAATGGGGCGTTGTGATACCCACTCAGGTGCTGGGGTTTTGTTCAAGCCCCTGTTGCCCGAGCAACCAGATAGCAGCAAGCCCAACACCACCATGGCGGCTCCGATATGGGCGCAGGTGCCGTTCATTTGATGTGCGCATTGAGAAAGGACTCGACCTGTCGCGTGCCTTTGCGCGTGGCCTCTTGCAGCAGCTGGTTGCGCATGGTGGAAGCGGGCATCAGTTCTCGTCGGGCGTTGAGCAGTTGGGTCATTTGGGATTTGCCACTGCGGTTGACTTCTCCGTTGGAGCGCGCAGGGTAGAGCATGCCTGCCTCGACCTGACTTGTGGCAAACTCCACCTGGTCGGATGCGCGCACTTCTTCCACTTTTGACATCAGCACTTCGCTGGTTTCGGTGCTCACGAGTTTGAGCTCGTATTTGAGGATGACTTCTGTGCTGCGGGTGTGCAGCATGTATTGCACGGGTGCAAATGCGGCGACCTTTTTGGTTTTGCCTTCATCGTCGCGTACTTCTTTGAAATACTTGCGAAAACCGGGCCGCATGGTGCTCAAGGGCGAACCGGTTTCGGAGGTGTACATCAGGATGGCGCCAGACAGCATGGCCTTGGCTCCGGCCAGACCGCCCACCTCTACCTGCTCATCTGAAATGCCCGAGATGGACAGTTGTTGTTCGGCGATGATCTCGTCGCGTTGGGTGCGGTCCACCACACCGATGAATGGGTCAGTGGATTGAATCAGGGCGTTTTGCATGCCGCTTCTGAGCTCCAGGGCCACATCTCGATCGCGACTGCTGGATTCGAAGTTGAGGATGGCCACATTGAACTTGCCGTCTTTGAGGACCTGGTCGCGGAGGGATGCGGCGTCCTTGTAGTTTTTGTCAAAACCCAGGACGCGGGTAAATGCTTCATGGGCACCCCGGTGAGCTTGGTCCGCCATCAACGCTGTACCCGCGCGGTATTCCGGTTCTGCCTGCGCTACGGCCAACAGTGTTTTGGCATCTCCGAAGTCCGCGTCGAGGCGGAGGATCTCTTGGAACGTGGCTGCTGCGCCCGCGAAATCCTCCTTTTCGAGCTGTTGGTGGCCCTGCTCGTCGAGCTCGATGAGGTGGTCATCCAGCAGGTTTTCGTAATCACTGGTGACGGTTGCGGGGATGATGAGGTCCACATTGACGATGGCGATGCGCTTGGCATAGGCGGTCATTTCTTCGTACGATTTGATCGCTTGTTCGCGGTTTCCATCCATGGCCGCGCGCTGAAATTCACCCAAACTGCCATCGATGACGCCTTGCCCTGAAGACCGCAAGCCCACCATGGCATCGAGGTAGCCCGGTTTCTTGCGAAGTGCTTGGTAATACATCTCCGCAGCCTGCTTGGTCAAGCCCGCGTTTTGAAGCTCCATACCGCGCTTGGTCAACACTTTGGGGCCGCTGCAAGCCGACAAGACCAAGGTGGCGAGAACGAGAAGAAAAGGGGTGATGCGCATGGGCGAAATCATAAAGGGTGAAGGGCCAGCCAAGGGCCGAAAATAGTCCGGTATCGTCTATGATGTGGACAAGTCCCGTGCCAGTCTTTGTTCGCGGGGGTGACACAACGGCCGCTCCCCCGAAATTTGGGACATGCCAAAGCGTGTTCTCATCCTCGGGGCTGGAAGGTCAAGCTCGTCCTTGATTCGTCATTTGCTCGTCCACGCGGAGGGGGAAGGATTCGAAGTCAGGATAGGCGACCTGGATGTTCAATTGGCCGCGCGCAAGGCCGAGGGCTATGCTGCCGCCAGCACTTTCGCGTTGGACGCGGGCAATCCCGGAGCGCGCAAGGATGAGATTGCCGCAGCCGATTTGGTGATCAGCATGCTGCCCGCCTTTTTGCACCCTGAAGTGGCCCGCGATGCGATCGCTGCGAAGACCCCGCTCATCACCCCGAGCTACCTCTCGCCGGAGATTGCGGCCTTGGATGATGCCGCAAAAGCGGCGGGCATTCCCATCATCAACGAACTTGGATTGGATCCCGGCATTGACCACCTCAGTGCCATGCAGGTCATCGATGGGCTTCGCCGCGAGGGGAGCACCTTGACCGGATTTGAGAGCTATACAGGTGGGCTGGTGGCGCCCGAAAGTGACACCAACCCCTGGCACTACAAGTTCACATGGAACCCTCGGAATGTGGTGCTCGCCGGACAGGGAGGCTCGGCCACGTTCCGCCAAAATGGACTCAACCGGGTACTGCCCCCGCACCGGCTCTTCAAGGAGGTCACCGCGGTGGATGTGCCTGGGGCCGGCCGGTTTGAAGGGTATGCCAACAGGGATTCGCTGGCGTATGAGCGGATTTATGGCCTCGAAGGCATCGACACTTTGGTGCGCGGCACGTTGCGCGGAGATGGTTTTTGTGGGGGGTGGGATGCGCTGTTCCAATTGGGGATGAACCGCGATGATGCCCACATTGAGGTGGCCCCTGGCACTGCTTGGAGGACATACACCGCGGGCTTTGCCGGCGGCGTCAGCGGAGATGCTGATGCAGGGACGGTTCGAGCGGCTGTGGCCCGCGCCACGGGAGCGGATGCCCGCGCCTTGGACTTGCTCGATTGGTTGGGGCTTTTCAGTGATGAGCCTGTTGCGCTTTCGGCAGGGACGCCGTGCGATATCCTGCAGGACTTGCTGGAGAAAAAGTGGGCGTTGGAAAAGGAGGATCTGGATATGATTGTGATGTGGCACCGGTTTGGCTACCGCACGGCTTCGGGTGAACACCGCGTGAGAACCTCCCACCTGGTTCACATTGGAGAGGATGACACCCACACGGCCATGTCCCTCACTGTGGGCCTGCCATTGGCTTTGGCTGCGCGCATGTGGCTGCGGGGTGAATGGACAGGAACAGGTGTGGTGTTGCCTACGGAAGAGGAGTTGTACGCCCCCTTGTTGCGCGGATTGGAAGACGAAGGCATCGTGTTCAGCGAAACAGATGCCCCGGCATGAAAAAGCACGCCGCCGCGGTAAAAGGAGCCTTGGGCCACATCATGCTCGGCGCCGCCTGGGTGCTGTTTGCAGCTGGGTTGCGCGCTGGCGGGCCCTGTGACCCGCCGCCGTTTGACCCTTTGTCGCCCGTGGCTACAGCCGAGGCGGCTGTCGAGATGGACAGCTGGGCCATCCACGCATTGCGCCGCGATGTGCGGGGCCGCACTTGCACAGAGGTGCAAGAAGTGGTGGACATCCTCTTGGTCAGGTGGCTACAGGCCCATCCCAACATCGTCATCGCCTTTGAAGGTGCCAAGGAGCGCCGTTGGTTGGGGGATTCAGCGGAATTCATGCACCATTTGAAAGCGGAGGCTTGGGCAGAAGTCAAGGCCCAACGCACTTGGTTTCCGCGGCGTTGGGGCAAAAAACCAGCCTCACCTGAGGCCCAGCGCAGAAGGGCAGCTTTCGTTTCGCGCACCTTGGAGCGGTTGCAGAACCGCTGAAAAAAGTGAAGGGACCACCCTCAGGCAGTCCCTTCTCACCACATCAACCTCATCTATGCTGACAATCAGCACCATCATCAGGTGGCTTTGTGCACGGCTCCATTCAGGGAGCGTCGTGCAAGGATGGATCGCGCAGTGAGAGGTGACTGCGTAACCGCTCGATGCCATCGCCATGTAGATACGCATCGTGCCTAAAGAGGTTGCGTTTGGGGTCATACCAAACAACAGAAAGGGGCATGCTCAGGATGAGCTGGTCTTCAAAAGTGAGTTTCTCCAAATCTGGACGCAGCATCAAGTCGATGCCACATTCGAGCTGAATGGGCTGGTCCATTTCTTGGGTGTCGAATTGGATGACCTTCTTGTATGCAGCGGCGTGTGTGACCTCTATGGTGTAGAGGTGTCCAGAAGGCAGAATGAAATCGAGGGGCTTGCGCCCGGTATGCTCCAGCGAGGACCAGGGTGCATTGTCTTGGTGAACCGTGATGTAAAATCCCTTTCTGAGCGCGGTGCCCTCAACGGTCGGCATGACGGTGAGCAGCAGTTGCGCACCATCGCGGGTCTCGCGGACAAATTGCTGGGTCCAGCCTGGACTGCCCGGCACGGAAAACACGCCCTGTCCTTTGACGGCCACAGCAGACAGCATCAAGGCTGTCGCCAAGATGGATCGTGTGAGGTGCGGGTTCAAGTGCATGGCCCATCATACGGCTGTGGACAGGGAAGGGTTGCAAGCGGCGATTGAATTGTAGCGGGGGTGAACACGGCGCCCGGTTGCCCTGTACTTTTGGTGGAGATGCGCACATTCGATATCCCGGAATTTTACCGGTCGCCGGTCATCGGAAAAGTCAAGGCCCTTCGCAAGGCGGGCGACCCGAGGAAGCGGGACCTCAGCCCGAGTGTGCTCGATTTTGGTTCGGTGCGCTTCATCCTTCCGCGCCATTTTGGGTTTTGCTTTGGTGTGGAGAATGCGATTGAAATCGCCTACAAGGCGGTGACTGAAAATGAAGGCAAGCGGTTGTGGTTGCTCAGCCAGATGATCCACAACCCCGAGGTCAATGCCGACCTCGCCTCGCAGGGCATCGGATTCCTGATGGATACGGAGGGCAACACCATCACCCCCATGGAGGAACTCAAGCCGGAGGACGTGGTGATTGTTCCCGCTTTTGGTACCACCCTCGAAATCGAGGCGAAACTGGAGGAAATAGGGGTGGACATCCAGCGCTACAACACCACGTGTCCCTTTGTAGAGAAGGTGTGGAACCGGGCGGCACAGCTGGGAAAAAAAGACTATTCCGTGGTCATTCACGGGAAACCCCAACACGAGGAAACGCGGGCGACGTTTAGCCACAGCAGTGCCTATGCGAAGTCCATGGTGGTCAAAAACATGGCGGAAGCGGAGGTGCTGGCAGCCTACGTCAGGGGCGAGCGCGATTGGCAGGGCTTTACAGCGGACTTTCCTGGCCGCACTTCGCCGGGATTCCGGGTGCCCGAAGACCTGCAGCGCTTTGGTGTGGTCAATCAAACCACCATGCTGGCCAGTGACACCCAAGCGATTGCTGACCACCTCAAGGCTGCAGTAGAGTCCAGGGATGGCGGGTCTTCCGCGCTTTTTGCCAATACACGGGATACCCTGTGCTATGCGACCCTCGACAACCAGACGGCGACTTCGAAGGCCTTGGATCTCGCCAGAGAAACAGCAGATGTGGCCATGGTGGTGGGGGGGTACAATTCGAGCAACACTTCTCACATCGTGGAGTTGTGCGAGGAAGTCCTGCCCACCTTTTTCATCAGTGGCTCCCCGGAATTTGGCGATGACGGGACCCTCGGTCATTTTGACCTCTCGCTTGGAAAAAGGCAAAAAAGTGAACAGTGGTGGCCGACCCAGTTCAAAGGGGAAACCCCCACTGTGCTGCTGAGTTCGGGTGCTTCATGCCCCGACAGCGCAGTCGATCGCGTCCTTCAGCACATTGTTGAACGTTGCGGTGGTGGACGGGCTGTGGATGATGTGTTGCGGCTTTTTGCCCAAGAGCAGGCAACTTTGGGTGCCTGATGAAAGCACCGCGCCTTCCCAGCCCATTCCGCAACGTGCGCCATGCGCCCCGGAGTTTTAAGTTTCGCTCTTCCCATGTGGATGGGCGGGCTTTGCGCTGGAAGGAAAGGAAGGAGGCCATAGAAAGTGCGATGTCATCGGCTGCCGACGGCGCCGAGGAGGCCCCGCGCAAGATGCGTTTTCGCAAGGGCGTTGGGCCGGGCATTGACCGGGCCACCCGGACCGCTGCCACGCAAAAAGCCCGGCGCAGGGCGATGCTCCGCAGTGCCGCCATTTTGGTGGTGTTGATGTATGCCGCATGGCGGGGTTTGCTGTGGGTGGAGACAACGGATTTCGCCCGTGACTATCTTTTGACACCCGCACCATGACCACCGCTACCGAGACATTGATTGCGCAGCTTCCGGAGCATGTCGCCAACCAAATCGCCGCGGGCGAAGTGGTCCAGCGGCCGGCTTCTGTGGTCAAGGAATTGATGGAGAATGCTTTGGATGCCGGTGCGCACCGCATTGTGGTCGAGCTCAAAGACGCCGGTCGCAACCTCATCGCCGTGTCGGACGACGGCTCTGGCATGGGGCCCGAAGACGCCGCAGCGTGCTTTGGCCGACACGCCACATCCAAACTGCGTTCTACCGATGATTTGCTCGCATTGTCTACCATGGGGTTCAGGGGAGAAGCCCTCGCCAGCATCGCCAGCATCGCCCGGGTTGAACTGAAGACGAGGCGGTCGGAGGATGAGCTGGGCATCGAGGTGGTGATGGAAGGCGGCGATCGTCACTCAGCCACGCCCGTGGCATGCGAAGTGGGCACGCGCATGACGGTCAAGCGGCTTTTTTACAACGTGCCGGCCCGACGGAATTTCTTGAAGAGCGACCAGGTGGAGCTGCGCCATTGCATCGATGAATTTCAGCGGGTGGCCCTGGCCCATGCGGACATGTCCTTCGTTTTGCGCCACAATGGCGGCGAGCTTTTTGATTTGCCTGCGGGCAGCTTGCGGCAGCGCATCGTGCGCATTTTTGGCGGCAAGTATGACGAGCGTTTGGTTCCTGTGGAGGAGCGGACAGATGTAGTGGCATTGCAGGGGTTTGTAGGCAAACCCGAGTTTGCCCGCCGGACCCGCGGGGAGCAATTTCTTTTTGTCAATGGCCGCTTCATCCGTCACGGTGCCTTTCACGGTGCTGTGATGCGGGCCATGGAGGGGTTGCTCTCACCCGGTCAGTTCCCACTGTATGTGCTCTTCTTGGAGGTGGACCCATCGCGGGTCGATGTCAACATCCATCCGACCAAGGTCGAGGCCAAATTTCAGGAGGACCGGGCCATTGTCGCCATCCTACAAGCAGCGGTGAAGCGCGGACTCGGGCGTTTTCACGTGGCGCCATCCCTGGATTTCGATGCCGAAAACGCGTTTGATATCGCTCCGCCCAAACCGGGTCAAGAGGTAGAGGAGCCCAAGATTCAGCTCGACCCGGGCTACAATCCATTTAACCCCAGTGGGGCCGGAAAGGCCGACACGGGTGGAAGCGGCGGTGGTTCAACTTCGGCGGCGACCGGGCCTTCCGCATTGCGCGGTTTTGGAGGCCAAGACCGGGACCGCGCGCGCATCGCGGCCACGCACCGGTTTTTTGAATCCGGTGCTGACTCCCAAAGCGACCAAGCGGCCAACCCTGCAGCTGTGGACCGGTCTGACAGCGCCTCGCGGCTGGTTTTTTCGGAAGTAGGGGCTGTCCACACTGAGCCTTTGCCCACGATGGGCAGCGGATTTGATGAGCAGCGTCCCTTGTTTCAGTTGTTTGGCGGTTGGATTGTCACGGCGACCCGCAGCGGCATGGTGTTGGTGGACCAGCACCGCGCCCATACCCGGATCCTATACGAACGCTTCGCGGGCATGGCCCAGCAAACGTTGACCGGACATGCGCAGCAACTGCTGTTTCCCGCCGAATTGGAGGTGGGCGCTGCGGATGTGGCCTTGCTTCAAGACGCCCGTTCCGCGCTGTCTGGACTGGGATTCAACATCGAGATGACCGATGATGCCGGAGTCGTCCGCGTGGTCGGTTTGCCATCGGATGCAGCGGAAGGCGACCCCGCAGCGCTCGTGGATGCTGTCTTGGAAGAGCTGAGGGATGCGGGAGAGATCGACGAGGACCTGCGCGCCAGCCGCGCCATGGCCGGTGTGGCCAGGGGAGCCGCTGTGCCCGCCGGGCGCACCTTGACCCGGGCCGAAATGCGCGATGTGGTCGATGGACTCTTTGCCTGTCAGGAGCCGGACCGCGACCCTTGGGGGCGCCCCACCATCGCTACCTTTGACCGCGAAGCGGTGGCCTCTTGGTTCCGTTGAAGAAAAATCCATGTTCAGTCAAGCCACGCCTGTTGTCCGGAACCTGTTGATCATCAACGTGATCTTTTATGTGGTGACCCACATGTTGGCACCCGATCTGGCGCCCATGCTGGCGGGATACTATCCGGCCGCGCCCCAGTTTCAGCCCTGGCAGATCGTGACCCACATGTTCATGCACGCCAGCCTCGGGCACATCTTCTTCAATATGTTCGCCCTGTACATGTTTGGGTCACAATTGGAGCAAGTATGGGGCCCCAAGCGCTTTCTCAATTATTACCTCATTTGCGGCCTTGGCGCTTTTGCCTTGCACGAGCTGGTGGTCGGTTATGGCTATTTCAGTCAATACGGGACCTGGCTTCCGAGTGTGGAGGAATTGAAACCGGGCTTGGGGTTTAGTGACGCGGTGCGGGCCAATCAAAACTTGTTTGTACCGGTTGTAGGGGCCTCGGGTGCGGTGTTTGGCTTGCTGCTCGGTTTTGGGATGCTTTTCCCCAATACCCGACTGCAGTTGTTGTTTCCACCCGTTCCCATCAAGGCGCGGTACTTCGTCTTGGGATATGGTGCGATTGAATTGCTCTTTGCGTTGCAAAACAACCCGGTGGACAATGTGGCGCACTTCGCCCACCTCGGTGGCATGCTGTTCGGTTATTTCTTGCTGAAGAAATGGCAGAAGGACCGCGATGTATTTTATTGAGCCATTCCACGTTTAAAGGCGAAAGGAGCAGTTGATGAGCAGCATTACCGATGACATCCGGATGCGTTGGGCCACGGGGGGCATGGTGATCCGATTGATTCTGGTCAATGTGGCCGTTTTTCTGTTGCTGGCCACCTTGGGATTGCTGGAGACGTTGGGGATTTCCATCCCCAACGCCGGAGGGGCTTTCGGGCTCGCCACCACTTCGGATTTGGCCGTGTTGGTGCGCCGGCCGTGGAGCATTTTCACCCACATGTTTGTGCACCTTGGGGTGTGGCACTTGGTCATGAACCTGCTCATCCTGTGGTGGATGGGGGGCATGTTCCGCAGTTATTTCGGAGACCGAAGGACACTGAGTACTTATCTGATGGGGGGGCTTTCGGGTTGGTTGGCCTATGTCTTGATGCTCAATCTCGTCCCGGGATTTGGCGGCGGTGGTTTTGCCCTGGGGGCCTCTGCGGCGGTCATGGCACTGATGGTGGCCACGGCCGTCTACCTTCCGGACCTCACCATTCGCCTGTTCATTTTGGGACCGGTCAAGCTCAAATGGGTGGCCTTGGTGTATGTTTTGCTCGACTACGTCGCGCTTTCTCGGGGCGCCAATGTTGGTGGTCACATCGGCCACCTTGGTGGTGCTGCCTACGGCCTGTTGTACATGCAACAAATGAAGGCGGGGAGGGACCTTGGGGCACCGTTGGAGCGGCTGTTGGACTCCCTGGTCAATGCATTCTCGCGGTTGTTCTCTGCATCTGCTGGGGCTTCTTCGGCGCGGCCCAAGCGGAAGCGCGGGAAGGGACTGCATGCGGTTCATCGCAGCGTGGAAAAGAGCGGAAAGACCCGCCGCGGCCGCACAGATGCTGAAATCAATGAGGAGAAGAATTCGAGGCAAGAACGGATTGACCGCATCCTCGACAAGATTTCGAAGGTGGGCTATGACCAGCTGACCAAGGAGGAAAAGGACTTCCTGTTTCGGTACGGGGGCGAAGTGTGATCCATGGGACACACGGCAAGATCTTCTGGCAAACAACGCCGCAGTAAGCGGGGAAGCTTGGTTGTGTTGATGGGGTGGCTGGGTCTTTTCGCTGTGGCGGCGGCCCAGACTGCGGTCATGTTGCCGCCCAGTGTCACGCCGTTGCCCGCTTTGGCTGGATTGGGCTTTCCTGTGGGTGCTGTTCTGCTTCTGGCGGGCTGCTACACGGCATGGCGCCAAAGGCGTTGGAAGGCCGGCTCCTTGATGTTGGTTGCACTGGTGATGACGGCGCCGCTTTTTCGCGCCACTTGGGGATGTGCGGGCTGCGGAACGCAGGAAGGTGCGGGACCTGAGTTTGCCGTGGTGTCTTGGAATGTGCGGTTGTACGACCACTACGGCTGGGTGGGGGGAGAGAGTGAAACGGGCCGCTCGGATGTTCGAAAGGGCATCATGGCCGCCATTGAGGACGCCGCCCCCGATGTCTTGTGCGTCCAAGAGCATTTTGAATTGACCGACCGCGCTGCTTTTCCGGTGGTGCAGCCGCTCAATGCAGCGGTAGGTCGCGGTGCACCTGCCTACAGCCATGTGGTCATCGCACGCAGCAAGAAAGACCGGCGGTTTGGACTGGCCACATGGTCCAAGTGGCCCATTGTCGGAAGGTCTTCCATTGCCTTTGGTACCCGCAACAACAACGTATGCGCCATCACCGATGTCGATTGGGACGGAGATACCGTGCGCATCTTCAATGCGCATTTTTCGAGTCTGCGGTTTGAGGAAGAGGACTATGCTGCGCTCGAGGAGGGGGTGCCCAACGCCGAAGGGCGGGAACGGATTTGGGGGCGCATGCGCTCAGCGTATGTAAACCGGGTGGACCAGGTCACACAGGTCATGGAAGCTGTAGAGTCGAGTCCGCATCCGGTGGTGTTGTGCGGGGACTTCAACGATACGCCCACCAGCTGGGCCCTGGCCCATTGTCGCGCCGCGTTGCAAGACAGCCACGATGCGCGCTTCCTCAGCATGGATGGCACATGGCAAGGACCGCTTCCGGGGGTGCGGATCGACCACATACTGGTGGGAGAGGATTGGAGCGTGCAATCGCACGAAACGGGAGGCGAAGGCCTCAGTGATCACCGCTTTGTGAAGGCCGTGATGCAGGGGGTGCGCCCGTGACAATGCCCAAGCGCCGGGCGATGACCTCATAGGAAATGATGGTCAAGGCGATCATCAGAAACCCGTAGAAGAGGTCGTCCACGGGCATGGAGAAAATGCGAATCGACAGGTTGTGCCCGTTGTTGTACCACACGATTTGGTCGGTGATTTGCTCCACATCGCGGTTCAAAATGGGGTAGCGCCAGAAATGGAGGCCGGTCAGGATGCCATTGGACAATATGAAGGGCACCAGGAGCGGGAGATAGGCAAACCACAACTGGTGGTTCCATTCGCGCACAACCTCCCTGCGGGCAGCGGCTACGGCCAAACCGGTACAGAGGATGGCCGTCAGGGCGCAGGTGGTGGCGATGTAGCTGCGCTCGGGCATTTTGAGGGCGATGGCGGCGGCGGCCACAGCGAGCAGTGCCGTCGCGGGAATCGCCAAGGGACGCCAAGGTGGGTTGGGGACGTAGTGCTTGAGCGATTCGTAAGTAAACACGCAAGCGTATGGGATGCAGAGAAAGAAAAGCCACTCCTCTACGGGGATGCCCGCGATCCACACGCCAGAGAGGTAGGCGGGATTGAAGCCCCACACCCCTTGTTCGGTGAAGGCCACGTCCCATGGGATGAAGAGCGCCATCATCACAGCGATGGCGGGAAAGAGGGCAGGCCAAAACCTCACAAAACGGACTTTCCGGTCAAAACTTAACGCCAAGGGGATGGCCAAAACGGCCAGGTCAACCGTGAGGTAGAGGTAGTGCGGATTCATCCTTGGCCCAAGGTACGCGCGGCTTGCGCTTTGCGGGCCTCACGGAAGTAGCGCACAGGCACCCACAGCATGCCAAAGCACTCGCCTTCTTCTTTGTTGAGGTGCTTGTGGTGCACTTTGTGCGCCTTGCGGATGGCGGCGAAATAGGGGTGCTTGGCGTTGCGAAACCAGCTGAACCGGCGGTGGATGAAGACGTCGTGTACCAGGAAGTAACACAGGCCGTAGGCGGCGATGCCGGTGCCAATCCAAAAACGGAAATCACTGTAAATGCTGCCGGTGATGAAGCACCAGGCGCTGGGCACGGCGAAGATCAGGAAGAAGGCGTCGTTCTTTTCGAAGAATCCGGGCTCGTGCTGGTGGTGGTCCCGGTGGAAATACCACATGGCCCCGTGCATCAGGTATTTGTGCGCAGCCCACGCCACGCCTTCCATGATGCAGAAGGTGCACAGCACAATGATGGAAGCGGTCATGATTTCCATGGCAACAGGTACAGTCCAATGAAAAAAGCGGTTTGCAATATCAGTAACAAACCTGCAGCGCGGTTGGTTCTGAAGGTGTGGGCCTTGCGCCAGGCCCATGCCAAGGCAAAGGCGATGAGCCACCAGCTGACGTAGTTCCAAACGGGAATGGCGTCACCGGCCCAGGTCCAGAACGTCGTGCGGATGGCGACCGGTTCCAAGACCACATCAAAGGCCACCATGAGGCTGGCGGCGATGGCGGCACGCGCTACTCCGCGGTCTTTGCCTTCTTTGTTTGGCGCCCAACGGTCCGCCCAGTAAAGGGAGCCCATGAGGGTGAGGAGCCAGAGCACGCCAATCATGGGGGGCGTGTCGTAGAGCACAGGTCCCAGCCGTTTCCCATATTGATAATCGCCAAAAGGGAATCCGGTTTGCACCCCAACCACCTCCACGGCGTATGTGATGTAGGCGGTGAGCGCCCAACGCCAGGCATCGTCGGCATGGCCAAAGCCCAAAACGACCAAGGCGGTCAACAACAGGTTGACCACGGTGAGGTCCAGGATGAGGTTGGCATCGAGCAGGACCACGCCGGTCAAGCCCACTGCGTGGACAATCACGAGCAGGGCCATCCACAGTTTCAAGGAGCCCGTCCAGCCCCGGATGCCAAAAGCGCCGCCTTCAGATGGGGTCATGCTGTTCCATCAGTTCGTGTGTGATCCGGGCGCCCAACAGGCACAGCGGGATGCCGCCGCCAGGGTGGACGCTACCGCCGACAAAGTAAAGGCCCTTGAGCTTGCGGTCGCGGTTGCGGTGGCGCAGAAAGGCGCTCATGGGCCGGTTGCTCGCCGGACCATAGAGGGCGCCCATGTGACTGCCTGTGCGCGTTGCGATGTCCGCCGGCGTGAGGACGTGCTCACATTCCAAGTGGGCGGCGACATCGATGCCGGTCATGCGCTGAATCTTGGCCATGACCCGGGTGCGGAGGTGGTCCAACCCGCTGGTTTCCCAGCCCGCGGGAGCGTTGACCATCACAAACCAGTTGCCGGCCCCTTCCGGAGCGTCTGCGGGCGATGTGCGGCTGCCGATGTTGATGTAGACGGTGGGGTCTTCGGCGATGGATTCGTCTTGGAACAGCGCCTTGAATTCGGCGCGGTAGTCCTGGGCCCAGAGGATGTTGTGGAGGTGCAGGTCGGGCGCGGGGTGACGAACGCCCCAGTAGAAAATCACCCCTGAAGTCGAGGATTCGGCGGAGAGAATGCGCTCTGGCGCCCGCTGGTCAGGCAAGAGTTGGCGATAGGTCGGTGTGACATCGGCACCCGACACCACCACATCTGCGGGGCGCTCCTTGCCATCGGCAGTGCGCACGCCACTCACCTGACCGGCTGTGGTAAGGATGCGCGATACGGGCGTGTCGGTGTGGATCCTCACGCCGAGGTTCAAGGCGGTTTGGTGCAGGGCTTCCACGATGGCGTGCATGCCGCCCTCCGGCGCAAAAGTGCCCATTCCGAACTCCAAATGGGGGATCACATGGAGCATCGCAGGTGCGCGGTAGGGGTCGCTGCCATTGTAGGTGGCGTATCGGTTAAACAGCTGCTGCAACTTGGGGTGGCCCGCTCGGGCATTCCATCCGCTAAGGGTACGGGTCAAAGGGAGTGCCCGCCGCCCGCGCCATGCAGCCCGCAGGTGCTGTGCCGTGCGCGCGAGCGTCCAACTGCTGGCTTCGTGCAGGCTTTGTTCCAAAAACAGCCCCCGCGTGGCCTCAAACCCCTCTGCGCTGCGCTGCAAATGGCGCATGGCCGCTTGCGCGTCGGTATCAAATGCGCGCTCGATTTCAGCAGCGAGCTTGGCCTGGTCGCTCCATGCGGTGAAGCGGGTATTGTCCGGCCAGAAATAGTGGCAAGAGCGGTCCAATTTCACAAAAGAGAAGGGCGCGGCAGCGCCTCCGGCTTGTTCGAGGGTGTCCATCAACAACTGAGGCCAGGTGAAGAGGCTCGGCCCGAGGTCAAATCGGTAGTCACCCAGTGACAGTTGCCGCAGCTTGCCACCGACCTCAGGAGCGGCTTCGAACAATTCTACTTGTCTTCCGCTTGTCGCGGCGCGGATGGCGGTGGCCAATCCGCCGATGCCTGCTCCTATGATGGCGACGCGGTTCACTTTCCGAGGTGGTCGGCTGCGCGTTCGAAGCAAATTTTAAACCAGGTGGTAAACAAGTGGGGTGCGGCGGCCATTTCTTCCCGAATGTCCGCGACCGCAGCATAGCGGAAATCGGCCACCTCTTCGGCGTTGGGGGTGGGCTTTACATCACTCATCCCAAAGAGCACGTGGTCGAATTCGTGCTCCACAAGGCCGTGGTCGAGTTCCGACCGGTAGATGAAGTCGAAGCCCTTGGAAAGTTGGCAGCGCATGCCCATTTCCTCCTGCAGTCTCCGGATCCCGGCGTCGAGCACGTCTTCGTCCTGACGGGGGTGGCTGCAGCAGGTGTTGGTCCACAAGCCCCCGCTGTGATACTTGTGCAGCGCACGCTGTTGGAGCAGCACTTCCCCTTTGCTGTTGAGGATGAACACGCTAAAGGCCCGGTGCAATTTGCCGGAGCGGTGCGCTTCCATTTTTTCCATGGTGCCCTGGTGCTGGTCCAGGGTATTGACCAATACAACGTGCTCCTCCATTATTCCGCGTCTGCTGTTTTGGCTTCAATTTTTACCGCGAGGTCGGCCATCCAGTCCAAAAACGCAGGGTTCTCGGACCAAAAGGAGGTCTTGGACACCCGCAAGGCCGCTTGTGCATCGGTTTTCCAGTCACCGTCGGCGCCCAAAAACTGGGGGGCGGTGCCCGAAACGCTGAGGCGCAAGGCGCACAAAATGTCATCCCCAGGATGGGCGCCCACGAGGCTGTCCAACTGGGCCATGCCCCCTTTAAATCGCTGGTAGCGTTCGGCTACATTCCAACCGAAATCCGCTGCACGGCAGTAGGACACCCAACGGTGGGCCTCGACATAGGGTCGGCAGGATTCGGATGTCACCTGCAGCGCGCCAATGGCTGCACGCTCACTGTCTTCAGCCTGTTCGAAGGTGCTGTGCTTCATGAACATGGAGCGGAGGTCTTCAAGTGCTGCGCACGGTTGTGCTGCAGCCCATTGGGAACAAGTGAAAAACGCCGCCAGCAAGGCAGAACGCAGGAAGCCGGCTTCCATCGGCATGGTCAGAGCAGGTTGAACTGGTGCTTGACGTATGAACCCAACAGCAAAGCGGCTTTTTGCCGGTTTGGAATGCGGATGCGGTCTTCCATGATCCGCGAGTGGTGCAAACGCTGGATTTTCTTGAAGAGCCGCATGTAGTAGATGTAGGCCATGTATACCCCGAGCCGCGAGGACTTGGGGAGTCGGATGATGCCCTCATAGGCATGCTTGAAATCCGCTTCGATTTCTGCTTCGATTTGCTGCTTGGCTGCGCTGTCAAAGGCGGCGAGATCCAAACCTGGAAAGTAGGTGCGTCCGAGGCCCGACCAATCGGCTTGAATATCCCTGAGGAAATTGATCTTCTGGAATGCGGCACCCAAGCTTCGCGCATGGGGCAACAACGCTTGGTAGCGGTCTTTGTCACCTTGGACAAATACCGAAAGGCACATCAGGCCCACCACCTCAGCACTGCCGACGATGTAGTCATCGTATCCATCGCGATCGTAGGCCGTTTGGTCCAGGTCACGCTCCATGGATGCGAGAAACTTTTCGACGTGGGCGATGTCCATGTCAAAACTGTGGAAGGCCCACTGGAAGCTGTTGAGGATGGGATTCAGGGAAATGCGCTCCTCGATGGCCCGGTAGGTGTCGGCTTTGAAACGTTCAAAAAGGACAGCTTTGTCGAAATCGTGAAAGGTGTCTACGATTTCGTCTGCGAACCGCACAAAACCGTAGACTGCGTGAATGGGGCCGCGCAACTCCGGTGCGAGCAAGCGGATGCCCGAACTGAATGACGTGCTGTAGGCCTTGGTGGTGAGGGCACTGCACTGCTGGGATACGTGATCAAACAAGGGTTTGCCCGTATCCAGCATTTGACTGTCCACGGCACGGCTCACCTCTGGCGTGGTTTCGGTCTCGACCTCTGGTACTGCTTCGAGTATGGGAAGGCGGGCATTCATAGCGGTGTGGAAGAATAAGCGCTTAATGCGGCAGGTTGTTCTATGGTTACGGATTCGGGCAAGCCGGAGCGCCCCATGGATTTGAGGATTTCTCCTGCTGCAACCTGACCACTGATGATGCTCGGTGGCACACCGGGGCCGGGCGTTGTGAGTTGCCCGGCAAACCACGTGCCGGGCAGCTTGGATTTGAGTTTGGGCTTGAGAAAAGCCGTTTGGTTCAGCGTGTTGGCCAGACCGTAGGCATTGCCCTTGAATGCGTTGTAGTCGGCAATGAACTCCCGGTGAGCGTATTGACGCTTGTAAACGATGTGCTGGCGCACGGGGATGTCCAATCGCGCTTCTAAACGGTCCATGATTTGGCCAAAGATGCGTTCGCATGCGGCATCGTCTTGGTCAATGCCCGGAGCGATGGGGACCAATAAGAACAGGTTTTCACATCCCTCCGGTGCCACGCTGGAATCGGTGACACTCGGCGCACAGACATAGAAGAGGGGATCTTCTGGCCAGTCCGGCCGGTCGTAGATCTCTTCGGCGTGGGCATCGAAGGGCGTATCGAAAAAGAGTGTGTGGTGCTTGAGCCCGGGCAGTTTGCGGTCCACGCCCATGTAAAAGAGGAGGGAGCTGGGCGACATCGCTCGCTTCTCCCAGTATTGCGCGTTGTATCGGCGATAGCGTTCGGGCAGCAACCGCTGTTCGGCGTGATGGTAATCACAGGCGGCGACCACGTGTCGCGCAGGGATGAAATGTCCACCGACGCGCAGGCCTGCGGTGCGCCCACCTTCTTCAACGATTTCGTCAACCGGTTGTCCGCAGTGAAAGGTGACCCCTTCGTCGCGGGCCACCTGGACCATGGCTTCTACTATGCCGTGCATGCCCCCCATGGGATACCAGGTGCCCAGCGCTGTGTCCGCATAGTTCATGAGGCTGTACAGGGCGGGCGTGGTCTGTGGCTTGGACCCCAAGAACAGGACGGGGAATTCCATAAGCTGCACAAGCCGTGGGTCTTTGAAGTGGCGGCGCACGTGGTCACTGAAACTGCGCAGCAGCTGCAAACGCGGGGCATCGCGCAGGATGTCCATCCGTGCAAACTCCATGATGGAGTGGGCGGGCTTGTTGACAAACCGGCCCATTCCAATGTCGTATTTGATTTTGGCTTCAGCCAAAAAGGACGTCAGCGCTTTTCCCGCCCCCGGCTCGATGGCCTCAAAAGCTGCAGCCAAGGCGGGTATCCCCGCAGGAACATCAAAAGGTCCGCTTTTGAATTCCACCCGATACGAAGGGTCCAGGCGAACAAGGTCATAGAACTCTTCGACTTTGCGCCCGAAATGGTCGAAGTAACGGTCGAAAACGTCGGGCATCCAATACCAGCTCGGCCCCATGTCAAACCGGAAACCGTCAGCATCAAACCTGCGCGCCCGGCCACCCGGCTGCTGGTGCTGTTCGTAGACCGCCACATTTAATCCTTCCTTGGCGAGGGTGGCAGCAGCGGCCAGACCGGCAAAGCCGGATCCGATAATGGCAACGTCGGTTTGTTGTTGGTCAATAGACATGAGCGAAGAAGAGAACAACCTGAAGGTCGTTTGTGTTCAACCCACATGAAGAGGGTATAGAAGGACCAATGTACGGTATAGGAACATCGCCGGGTTGTTCTGTTCGGGGACAAAAACCAAGGCGATTTGAACCACTTGGTAACCTTTTGACACCCTCCTTCGTTTCACATCCGGGATCAGCCACCTGCAAGGATGAGTTCCCTGCCGGATTAAAGGTTTTTTCCAATTGCCAGAAGCGCCCTGCTACAGCGGGGCGCTTCACTTTTTAGGGCTTTCGATGGCGATAGACGAACTTGCATGTCATTCTATTGTTGAATCCCTATGAAGAAGAGAATCATGACTTTAGTGCTCGCCTTGATTTTGGTGGGTGGCCTGATGGCATTCAACACATACAAAGGCGCCATCTTCGGAGGGGTCGATCACCTTTACACGCCCATGACACCTGCACAGGATTTTTACGCACTTTCGGCCAATACTTTGGAAGGGGGGTCATTCGATTTCAAGCAACTCAAGGGCAAGCGCGTGCTGATTGTCAATACGGCGAGCCGCTGCGGATACACACCGCAATACAAGAAGTTGCAGGAGTTGAACGAAGCGCATGGGGGAGGGGATTTTGTGATTCTCGGCTTTCCCTGCAACCAATTTGGTCGTCAGGAGCCTGGAACGGCCGGAGAAATCGGTGAATTCTGCAGCAAGAATTACGGGGTGACTTTTTCGATGATGGAAAAAGTGGCAGTCAAAGGAGATGACCAGCACCCCGTGTACCAGTGGCTTTGCAATGCGAGCGCCAATGGTGTCGGCGACCACAAAGTGGCGTGGAACTTCCACAAATTCTTGGTGGATGAGGAAGGCCGCCTGGTGGCTTCTCTCAAGTCAGGGGTGGACCCCCTCGGTGACGAAATCGCTGCTTTTGCTGCTGGTCGATAAGATCATCTGGGCGAACTTGGTCCCATGACGGAGTACGCCCCCTTGGACATCTTGGCGTTTGGCGCCCACCCCGACGATGTGGAACTGAGTGCCGGAGGCACTTTGGTCAAAGCTGCAGAGCAGGGCAAACGTACAGGCATTGTAGACCTCACGAGGGGAGAACTCGGAACACGCGGTTCTGCAGAGACCCGCGCCGTGGAAGCGGCCGCTGCAGCGGAGGCTTTGGGCCTGGTCGTCCGAGACAACTTGGGGTTGAAGGACGGCATGCCCGAGGACGAGGAGAAGGCCATCCTTGCTTTGATCACCGCGATTCGCAAGCACCGCCCCCGGACCGTGCTGGCCAATGCATTGTACGACCGCCACACGGATCACGGCCGCGCGGCTGAACTGGTGCACCGCGCTTGCTTTCTCGCAGGGCTGGCCCGAATTGAAACTTCCGAATCCGATGGCACCGCCCAAAATGCGCACCGTCCCCTGCACCTGTTGCATTACGTGCAAGACCGGTTCCGTGAGCCTTCCATCGTGGTGGACATCACCGGTGCTGAGGTGAAGAAGTATGCCGCTATAGCCTGCTATTCAACACAATTTCACGTGCCCGGAGCGGCAGAGGGCCGCATTGAAGTGCCCTCTGCCTCCGATCTGGCGACCCCCATTTCCACCCCCGATTTCATGGCGGTGGTACGCGGCCGCGACATCACGATGGGCCGGTATATCGGTGTGGCGTCTGGAGAGGGATTCGAGTCCCGCACTCCGTTGGGTTTGTCGGACCTCAGCGGTCTCATCTGAGGCCTGGTATCACACGCAAAACGCCCGGTCCGAGGGACCAGGCGTTTAGGTGGGGTGGCTAATCGGAATTGAACCGACGACCTCTTGAACCACAATCAAGCGCTCTAACCAACTGAGCTATAGCCACCGTATGGGCCGGCAAAGATAGCGCCATTGTCGATGTCGCCAAGTGCTATCAAAAAAGAGTCGGAAAGGACTTATTCGCTGCAGGGGAGCCCGTACAGGGTGAGGAAGAAAATCAGGTCGTAGGAGCCGATGAAACCGTTGTCGTCTTGGTCCAAACTGCAGGTGCCTAAGGTGCCAGAGCCAAAGGTGCAGGTGCCGTTGTCGCATGTCGCGACGGGGTTGTAGTTCTCTGCATCCGGGTAGGCACAGCCTGCGATGCCGGTGCAAAGGTGCTGGCATGAGCCGTCATCATCGGTGGCCGTGGGGTCGTAGTTGACCGCATTCATGTCGGTGCAGCCAAACACCTTGCAGGTGCCATCATCTTCTGTGGCTTCCTCATTGAAGTTGGATGCTGCGGGATCGGTGCAGCCTGAAATTTCATTTTCGTCGCAGGTGCCATCACCGTCTTCGTCCAAGAGGCAGGTACCGTCGCAGTCCAATCCAACGGCCGGGTATGTGCAGGACCCGTTGTCTGCTTCCGCGGCGTTGTCATAGTTGCAGGCCTCGGGATCGGTGCACCCGCCCACGGCGATGGGGAGGTTGAGGTACACCGTGCCATTCAGGTTGTCTCCTCCCAAGAAAATCTGCACATGTAGGTTTCCTGAAAGTGTGCCATCGGTGGTGATTTGGGCAATCAATATGCGCTGGTCGGCGCCGGCAATGCCGTTGACGAAACTGGGCAAGATGAACCAGCTGCCCCCTGTGGCATCGTTCAAACTGAATCCGCTGCCCAGCGCTCCACCCCCGGGTTCGAATGTACTGGTCCAGGGTGTTTGGCTCGATTCAAGAATGTTGATGGATCCTTCGCCCAATTCGGAATTGGCACTTTGATCGATGCCAATGGTGACGAAACTGTCGTAGGCATTGGACGGGAACAATTCCCAGAGGCCCGGAAGAACGCCTTCGGGTGTGACAGCACCCACAGGTTGGGATTGAAATATGCCTCCCGTGCAATTCAATTGTGAAGGCTCGTCAATGTTGCCGTATACCGCAGAAAGCTGGTCAGTGCTGTCTGTTGTGGTGACATAGAGCCTGTAGGTGCTAAACCCGGTCAGGTCCGCATCGCTCAGTACGCCGATGTCTTCTGCAATGGTGTCAATTTCAATACCAAAATCGGAGAACTCAAACAGGGTGTTTGAAGCCTCGTATCCCATGCTTGCTGGCCATTCATTCACGGCTTGTGCCAACGCACTTGCCGGAATGAGCAACATGAGAAATACCCAGATTGGTAGAAATTTGAGCACTAGAACTTTTGGTTTGGTACGCTATTATAAATATCACGCATACCAACGGTATTGTTTATACCGCTCACGAATTTGTAATGCTGATTGGGAACGGGCCATCTTGCATCCATGCGCGTGCTCCATTTTGCCAGTTGGCATCCCAACCGGGTGCACCCGCAACTGGGCAATTTTGTGGCCCGGCACATTGCTGCTGTGGCTCCGCAAGCGGCATCTACCGTTGTGCATGCCTGGCCCGACAGTGCGCGGTTGCTCCAGCGGAGGCAATTGGCCGATGAAGCGGGCAAGGAAGGCGTAGAGCGCATCTTGACGGCCTACGTGCCCAACCGTCCGCCGCGCCGTTGGCGGGTAGAACGGGCTTATGGCCGGCTGTGCGAACGCTTGGACCGCGAAGGGTATCGGCCCGACGTGGTGCACTTGCACATTGCGGCCGAAGCGGCCATTCCGGCGGTGCAGTGGGCTGAAAAATGGCGCGCGCCTCTCGTGGTGTCCGAGAATTGGACGGCGTATCACGCGGAGCACGGCCGGTTCTTTCGACAAAAGGAGGAGCGGGCGGTGAAACAAGCATTGCAGGCGGCCGCGTTGCATTTGCCGGTTTCGGAGCATTTGGCGCGGGCGATGGCGCGGTATGCACCGGATGTTCCGCAACGGGTGGTGCCCAATGTGGTCGAAGCGCACTTTGCTGTCCCTTCTCAACGCCGCGGGACCGCCGGGGCACTGCGGCTGCTGCATGTCAGTTCCATGCGCGACGAACACAAGAACATCAGTGGGATGTTGCGGGCGGTTGCGGCGGCTGTTTCGCACGGGGCCGACGTCGTCTTGGACTGCTATGGCGGTGCCGGTGAAGGTGGTGCCGAGTTGCCCAAATACATGGATTTGGCCGCTGGGCTGGGGCTGACTGATCGCGTGGCCTTTCACGGGCCTGCCGACCCGGTCGCAGTGGCGGAGGCGATGGGCCGGGCGGATGCCTTGGTATTGTTTAGCCGCTTCGAAAACCTGCCTTGCGTGTTGCTCGAAGCGTGGAGCACGGGCCTGCCTGTTTTGGCCACCGATGTCGGCGGGGTGGGGGAGCACCTGCGCGATCGGCCCGCACTCGGGGCATTGGTTGCGTCGGAGGATGAAGCCGGCCTGGTGGCTGCCATTCAGCAACGCGCAAGGATGAAGTCTGCCGGAGAAGGTGCCGATGAGGCGGCCATTGTCGCCTATGCCACCCAGCGTTTTACGCCAGGCGCCGTGGGCGCGGGGTTGATCGAAGCCTACCGATCAGTATTGCCCTGACCCTCAGGAAGGTTGACGCCATTGACAAAGTCGGGGAGGATGCGCAGGCTGTCTGCTGTGCGGGCACCGCTGAAGTCGGCATCCGTCAGGTCGGCGGTCTGGATGACCTTGTTGTAGGCCGCGAGCATGGGTTCGGCGATGGGCAGGTATGACCAATGCCAGCGTTCGAGTTCGTAGCCGGTGCGGCCGCTCGATTTGTCATCGTAGACCTGGTGGAATCCAAAATCGGCGGCGTTGGCTTGCAGCCAAGCATACACCGTAGCGCCTTCTCCGGCGGCGAACCAATCGTTTTCGAAGGCGTTGAGGTCAATGTCGGTGCCCCAATGGTGGCGGGAGGCGCCGGGCATGGCACTGTAGGCAAGGATGTCGCGGGCCTTGTCGACAGCTTGCCAACCCATGTACTGCGGGCGCTCCCATTTGCGTTCCCAGATGCCGCGCTGGTATGTGAAGTTGCGGGTGGCGCTGCGGATGAGCAGCGCAATGCCAGCGGCTTGCGCTGCAGCCCTCATGCGCCCATAGGCTTCAAGTGCTTCAGTCCGGAGGTACACCTCTTCTTTGTCGGTCCAGGCGGCCGGTATGCGCGTAAAATCAGGATGTTCCGATGGCTCGAATTGGCCCAGCAGTTCGTCTCGGTCAAAGGCGATGGCGTCCGCACCCGACGGTGGCGCAACGTTCGCTTCGGCACGGCCTTTTACCCCAACGGACGTTTCCTCTTGGGCAGCGGGCATCGCACAACTTCCCAAGGTGGCCAGAACGACCAGCGCGGGCGTCAACCGAATCAATGGAGGCCCTTTTGGGCGAGCCAGCGCTCGGCGTCGAGGGCTGCCATACAGCCCGTTCCGGCCGCGGTCACCGCTTGACGGTAGGTTTTGTCGCAGGCGTCACCGCTCCAGAATACGCCCTCCACGTTGGTGTAAGAGGATCCAGGTTTGGCGGCCACGATGTAGCCCTCTTCGTCCAGATCCACTTGGTTGGCGAAGATGTCGGTGTTGGGTTTGTGGCCAATGGCCAGAAAAAAGCCGGTGACATCCAATGTCTGCTCCTCCTTTGTGATGTTGTTGACCACCCGGACCCCCTCTACTTGCTCCGCGCCGAGGATGTCCACGGTTTCGGTATTGTAGTGGACTTGGATGTTGTCCATGCCATTGACACGGTGCTGCATCGCCTTGGATGCGCGCATTTCGTCGCGGCGGACGAGCATGTGCACCTTGGTACATAGTTTGGCCAGATAGCTCGCTTCCTCACAGGCGCTGTCTCCGGCGCCCACCACAGCCACTTCCTGGCCCCGGTAGAAAAACCCATCGCACACCGCGCAGGCCGAGACGCCACCACCATTGAGCCGCAGGCGTGTCTCGCTTTCCAACCCCAGCCATTTGGCCGAGGCGCCAGTAGAGATAATCACGCTGTCGGCACTGAGGACGTGTTTGCCCTCTTCGATTTCGACCAGCTTTTTGTCACCGCTGAAGTCCACCTTGGTGACCCAGCCGTTGCGCACATCGGTGTCGAAGCGCTTGGCTTGGTTTTCGAGGTCCACCATCATCGACGTTCCGTTGATGCCCTCGGGATATCCGGGGAAATTGTCGACATCGGTTGTTTCCGTGAGTTGTCCACCGGGTTGCATCCCCTGATAAAGGACGGGCTTCATGTCCGCGCGAGCGGCATAGACAGCGGCGGTGTATCCTGCGGGTCCCGATCCAATGATCAGGCACTTTACGTGTTCTTTGGCTTCCATTGAAGGGCAAATTTACTGACCCGGACGCGGGTCGTGTGTGCCTTGACGCACCTTTTCGTCCAGCTCGAGCATCCGGTCCCACAGGTTGTCCTCAGGCGGGGGGGCTATGATGCGGATTACCTCCCTGCGCGTAGGGTGGACAAACTCGATGCGCCGAGCGTGGAGGTGGATGGAGGCGTTGTCATTGGTGCGACGTGCGCCGTATTTGACGTCGCCTTTGATGGGACAACCCAAAGAGGATAGCGTCACGCGAATTTGATGGTGGCGGCCTGTTTTGGGGTGGACCTCTACGAATTGATAGTGGTCGCCCTTGCCCAAGAGGTAGTACTTGAGTTCGGACTCCTTGCGGCCGTCTCCAGGCCGGTCGTGGGCGTAGCTTTTGTTGCGTTCTTGGTTTTTCTTGAGCCAGTTGATGACGTGCCCCTCTTCTTCAGGCGGCGTGCCCTTGACCACCGCCCAATAGGTTTTGGCCACCTCGCGGTGCTTAAACGCCTTCATCATGCGGCTGAGGCACTTGGAAGTCTTCGCGTAGAGGATGACCCCGCTCACGGGGCGGTCGATGCGGTGGATGGTGCCGAGCCAGGCCTCGCCGGGTTTTTTGTACTTGACCCGCAGGTATTCGCGGATGACATTGTCCAACGTGCGGTCGTTGGTGATGTCGCCCTGTACAATGTCGCTGGAGCGCTTGTTGACCGCAATCAGGTGGTTGTCCTCGAAGAGGATTTCGAGGTTTTCGGGGGTGCTCATCACGATGGGCACCTTGGGTTTGTGGACGAACTCGCGGCCCTCCGCCATCAGTACTGCTCGCTTTCGTTGGGAAAGTCCTTTGCGCGGACATCGGTCACATATTGGCCGATGGCATCGTGCATCTGTTGCCCCATATCCAGGTAGCGGCGCAAAAAGCGTGGCGAAAAGTCTTGGGTGATGCCGAGCATGTCTGGTAGGACGAGCACCTGGCCATCGCATCCCCCTCCCGCACCGATGCCTATGGTGGGTACCTGCAGCATGGCGCTGACTTCGGTGGCCAGTTTGGCGGGCACCTTCTCCAGCACCAGGCTGAAGCAGCCGATTTCCTCGAGCAGCTTGGCATTGGCCTTCAACTCTTCGGCCTCGGCCTCCTCCTTGGCCCGGACGGTGTAGGTGCCAAACTTGTAGATGCTTTGCGGGGTCAGGCCGAGGTGGCCCATGACGGGAATGCCGGCGGTGAGGATGCGTTCGATGCTCTCGCGGACCTCGGCGCCGCCTTCGAGCTTGACGGCGTGGGCGCCGCTTTCCTTCATGATGCGGATCGCGCTGTTGAGCGCCTCCTTGGAGTTGCCCTGGTACGTGCCGAAGGGCAGGTCAACGACCACCAGTGCCTTCTTGGCGGCGCGCACCACACCGGCGGCGTGGTAGATCATTTGGTCCAGCGTGATCGGCAAGGTGGTCTCGTGGCCGGCCATCACGTTGGAGGCGCTGTCGCCTACCAGGATCACATCGACCCCGGCACCGTCGACGATGCGGGCCATGGAGTAATCGTAGGCGGTGAGCATGGCGATCTTCTCACCGTTGTGCTTCATTTCCTGCAGCACCTGCGTGGTGATGCGTTTGGCGGAGGCGTGGACGGACATGTCCGCAAGGTACGCCGCGCCCCCGGCCCGAACCACCCCGGAACCCATCCCGACTGCCGCCTCAGCGGAAGTGCCGGAAGGTGAGGTTCAACCGCGGTGCATTGACCCGGGCCCGCCTCGGCAAGGCGTGGTCATAATCGGCCTGGAGATGCTCCATCGCCAATACATCCCCATGACCGAGCGGCACCGTCCAGCCTTCCTTGGTGTCGCGGTGCCGCACCTTGAAATCGCGGTCCGCCCCGAAGCTGATCGAGGCGATGACGGCGGGGTCGATTTCGGGCTCGTTGTCCCGATGCCAGCCCATGGCGTCCTGCCCGTCGCGGTACAGGTTGCACAACACAGCGTCAAACACGCGGCACCCCAACAGCCTGGTCAAGTGGTCGTTGAGCGCCTGGAGTTCAACCGGGATCTGGGCGGCGGGCCAGTCGATGGAGCTGTATCGGTAGGCCGGACCGAACCATGCGGTGAGGCGCGGCTCATCGTAGGTCTTGCCGTAGACGGTGATGCGGTTTTGCTGCCACGGGATGCGTTGCACCCATTCGTCCAGAGACTCCGCCACAAGCAATCCCGGCCAATGTCGGCAGCGGGCGGCTCCGGCTGAGATGATGGTCAGAGGCCCGTCCACGTCAAGGCCGTGTAGGAGATGTAGGCGAGGAGGAACAGGGCACCTTGCCACCGACCGAGCTTGGGCTTTTTCATTCCGCCCAAGAGTGCGAGGGGAACCAAAGCGGCGGCGGTGCCCAGCACCCACCAGACATCCCAGGTCAGGACTTCGGCACCCATGGGCAGGGGCGTGATGGTCGCGGTGGTGCCCAAGACGAGCAGCAGGTTGAAGAGGTTGCTGCCCACCACATTGCCGACGGCGAGGTCGGCCTGTCCCCGCAGGGCGGCGATTCCTGAGGCCACCAACTCGGGTACGCTTGTTCCAAAGGCGACGATGGTCAAGCCCACCACGCGGTCGCTGACCCCGGCTTGCAAGGCCACCCGGCGGGCGCCGTCCACAAAGCACTCCGCCCCGAGGTACAGCCCTCCGACGCCCAGGGCGAAGGCGCCGAGCAGAAAGAGCGCAGAGCGCCCCGCCCATTTTCCGGCTTCCTTGAGGCTCTCCACCTCTTCTCCGTCTTGGGCGTCCTGGGCGCCCTGGCGCTGGGACCGCCAGTAGAGGTTGGCCAGGAAAGCCGCCATGAGGGCGAGTCCGACCATGCCTTCGGTCCGGCTGATGGCCAGGTCTGATGCGGCGAAGAGGAAGAGCACGCTGACCCCGAGCATGAGCGGGATGTCCAGGCGCAATGCCATGCGGTCGATCGCCAAGGGACATACCAGAGCGGTGAGGCCGAGGATGAGGGCGAGGTTGGCGACATTGGAGCCGAGGACGTTGCCGATGGCCAATCCTGGCGTGCCCGCCAGGGCCGCTTCGACAGAGGCGAACAGCTCCGGGGCGGAGGTGCCCATGCTCACCACGGTGAGGCCGATGATGAGCGGCGGAATGTCCGCTTTCAGCGCCAGCGCCGCCGCCCCGCGAACGAGCAGCTCACCGCCGCCCACGAGGAACACGAGGCCGACGACGAGCGCCAACAAGGCCGGGACTTCAGCGAGGAACTCCATTCAATCTTCGGGCTTGGCGTCAGCCGTGTCTTCCGCGATTGGCTCATCGCCATCCAAGTCCTCGCCAACCTCGCCTTCCGGAGGCACGCCATCGGCCGGGGTGCCGGTGGAGGTGCCCGAGGAAGAGCCGGTGGAGGTGCCCGAGGAAGAGCCGGTGGAGGAGCGCGGCGTGCCCGCCGGGGCCTTCATCGCGTCCTCGAAGCCCTTGGTGGCGGTGCCCACGGGATCGCGAAAGGCGGCCGTGCCTTTGCGCAGGTCGTCTGTTCCGCTGAGGATTTCACGCTGGATGTCCTGCTGGGCGTCGCGCACCTGGCGCATGAACTTGCCCATGGATTGCGCCATGGAAGGCAGTCCCTTCGTCCCGAAGAGGAGCAGGTAAATGAGAAGGATGAAGACGATTTCCGTCGTGCCCATTGCGCTTCAAAGGTAGCCGCGTCCAAGGGGACTCCACACGTGCGGTGAATGGACAATGATGCCGCAGCAAAAAGCCCCGCTCGGTGGCGGGGCTTTTCTTCAAAGTCTATGGCAGAATGCGCCTGGAGCGATCATTCCGTGCAAGTGCCGTTGGCCGGGTCGTTGAAGTTCGGGGCGGTGCGGTCGATGCAGTTGTCGCTGTCGTCGCAGATGCCATCCATGTCTGCATCGTAGACGCCGCAACCGCTGCAGCATTGTGTATAGGGCATGATCAGCGTGTAGTAGACGCTGGGCTGTCCGAAGGTGGACCCGCCTGGTGCGCTTGCTACGCCCAAGCATCCGTCAGCGTCGATCACCCGTGCCTCGTAAAGGCCGGTGGGAATGGTGCCCATCTCCGTAGGAATGGTGGCCGAGTAGTCCGCCGTTCCATTCAGTCCCGTCAATTGCAATGTGATGGGGGCACCACTGGTGATGTCCAGGGTCACGACTCCGTCGTTCTCGGTCAGGTTCGAAGCCGGTGTGCTCGCCAACAATCCCAGGAAGACCGGTGCCGTTCCGCAAGGCTGGCACACGCCGTTGGCGGGGTCATTGTAGTTGTTGGCGGTGAGGTCCGTGCAATTGTCCTGATCGTCGCAGATGCCATCTGCATCCACATCGGGGTGGGTGATGGTGACGTTGAAATTGACCTGATCGGTATTGCCTGCAAAGTCGGTGACGGTCAAGGTGACCACGTGGGTTGTTACGTCGTCACATCCTACGAAACTGCTCTTGCTCAAAGTCTGTGACTCTATGCCGGCATTGTCTGTGGAGGTGGACACCTGTAAGGCGGTCAGGATGACTTCCTGACTCGTGCTGGTCATCTCAAGGGTGATGTCATTGGCGCTGGCCACGGGAGGAATGATGTCCTCGACGGTGACAACAAAGCCATCCGTAGCGCTATTGCCTTGATCATCGGTCACCGTGAGTACGGCATTGTTCGTTCCGAGGTCGTCCACGTCAAAAGCGTTGGGTGTGACCGTTGAGGAAGCAACCGTGCATCCCCCACCTGACCCGTTGTCGACATCCAGGGGCACGATGCTGGCCACGCCGCTGGCATCGAGATAGACGGTGATGTCGTTGGCTGAGGCTGTGACCACCGTGCAGCTGCCGTCGTTTTGTGTGGCAGAAGGGTCGTAGTTGCACGCGGCGGGATTGGTGCAACCCGGTACCGGTGTCTCGGCGCTGTCGCATGTGCCGTTGTTGTTCAGGTCGAGACAGTTGCCGGCGCAGTCAAAGCCCGCGGCCGGATAGGTGCAAGAGCCGTCATCCACATTGGCTGTAGCGTCGTAGTTACAGGCGTTGCCGACCGTGCAACCTTCAAACTCGCAATTGCCGCTGTCGATGGTGGCAGTCGGGTCGTAATTGTCGGCTGTGTTGTCCGTACATCCGGCGCAACTCGTGTACTCGCACGCGGCGGCAATGGTGGCCGTTGCATCGTAGTTGCAAGCCCCTGAGGTCATGCAACCCGCGCAGCTGGAGAACTCGCACGAACCATCATCGGTATTGGGACCGGCCTCGCCCGCAGCGGCACAGGCCGCCGGGTCAGTACAACCATAGTTGCATGCGCTGATGTTGGTACAACCCAGATACTCGCAGGATCCATCATCAATGGTGGCGGTCACGTCATAGTTGTCCGCATTGGGTTCCATGCACCCGGCGCAGCTGGTGTATTCACAGGAGCCATCGTTGATGGAGGCCGTTGCATCGTAATTGCAGGCACCCGATGCAGTGCACCCCACACAGGAGGTGTACTCACAGGATCCGTCATTGTAGATGGCCGAAGCGTCATAGTTACAGGCCGAAACGATCGTACAGCCGAGGCAAGAGGTGTATTCACATTGGCTGTATCCTGCAGCCGCAGGATTGTAGTTGCATGCAAAACTGTCGGCGCAATCGACGCTCGAAGACGGCAACATGGGCGGATTGATGAAGCTGAAGTTGCAATACGTTCCTATGGGTTGGCCTTGCACCGTGACCGTTGGGTCGTAGTTGGTGGCTGAAGGAATCATGCAGCCTGGTGTTGAGGCCGTAAAGCAGGATCCGTCGTCGGTGTTGGCAGCGGCATTGTAGTTGTCCGCGCCAGGATCGGTGCAACCCAGTACTTCCAACTCATCGCATATGCCATCGCCGTTGGCGTCATTGATACAGTTCCCCTGACAATTCAGGTAAGGTTCACTCGGGAATACACAGGTATTCGTCACATCCGCCACCGTGGCGTCAGGATTGTAATTGCAGGCATCTGGCTGTATGCAACCCACCACATCGAAAAGACATGAGCCGTCCGGTACGGTCGCGTAAGCGTTGTAGTTGCTCGCATTGGTGTTCATGCAACCTTGGACGTCCACAGGATCACAGGTTCCGTTGTTGTCCAGATCGTAACCGTCGAGGCAGTTCCCGCTGCAGTCGAGGTAAAATGCCGCAGGGAAGGTGCAGGTGCCCGCTGGTCCGTCGAGGGTGGCGGAGGGGTCGTAGTTGCACGCACTTTCATCGCGGCAACCGGAGCAGCTCGAATACTCGCAGGACCCGTCGTCGGTGCCGGCCTCCGGATCGAAATTGCAGGCTTCACTGTTGGTGCAACCGAGGAATTCACAGCTCAGATTGTCCACCGTTGCAGTGGCATCGTAATTGTCTGCAGCGGCGTTGGTGCAGCCCAAGACGATGGGGGCAATCTGATCGGCACAAGCGAGGCTGCCAAAATTCACGAGGACGTCGTTTCCAGCCGTGGGGCTCGATACGAAGAGCGTGTCACCGTATCCCGTCAAGGTCAAGTCGGCCAGATTGTCGCCGTATTGTGCGACGTTATTTCCACCGCCTCCGTTCATGAAGTCATCGGCTGCGCCACCATAATCACCGGTGACGGTATTGTCGTCGTCTCCAAAAATGAGGCTGTCGGCTCCGCTACCGGAGAGGTAGGCGAGGCTTCCGTTGGGGTCGTCGATATCGCCGGGGTTGTTTCCGGGGATGTAGCCGAGGTCGGAGTACACCGTGCTGTTGCCCGGTACGGCTGCGTTCCCGGTAGCCGCCAGATCCCAGGTGATGTCCGCGGTGAGGTTGCGGGCATTGATGTCGGTATCGACGTCCTGGAAAC
>ENA-UOXV01000348-UOXV01000348.1-marine-metagenome-genome-assembly--contig:-NODE-348-length-65003-cov-9.863491_pt1 | contig 65003 bp, 60 predicted proteins | sample MGYA00238165_ERZ766961 | MGnify/ENA primary metagenome ERZ766961 (study PRJEB28924, sample SAMN03173240) | marine metagenome | biome: Marine; feature: Water; material: Subsurface seawater | place: North... | reverse complement strand
GCTGCCGGAGCAGGTGTGTTTTGTTATCCAAAACCACCTGGTTCGAAATTTTTCACTAGATAAGTCTCAATATGAATATTTTTAAAAATAAAGAACCGAACTGTTTCGAACCAGGTGCCCTTCGGGACACCTGCTCCGGCCGCAGTAATTTCTTCAGTTTGTCCAAAAACATCACAGCAATGTCCCTCCCCTGACAAGGGGAGGGATCTTACTGTGATATTTTTCTTACTTTTACTTCCGGTTCCGATATTAAAACCAGAATTTAGATTCGAGATCGTCCGGTTCGGAAGGTCGTCACATCTGGATCGACAACAATTTTAACATTCACTGGCATATCCCCTAAGTCGATAAAAGAAGCGCCTGGTTCAGATTGTTTGCGCTGAAAGTCCCGGCATTCTTGGGTCAAAAACTCCTCAAAACGGCTTCGAAGAGCTATCTCAAGGACCGCAAACTTAGTTCCAGCCGTTGCCTCCTCGACGCAGCTACCACTGACAAGACCTCCCTCAGGGATAGATTCTCCTTCGGGGGTTTATGTTACAAAAGGAAATTGTTCGATGAAGACTTTAAATTCTTCATCGCCTATTGATTCTGCATAGCGTTCTAAGATACCTCTTGTGTACATAGTGAAAAGTGTGTTATTTGTCTTTTTATACTCATACACCCTTATTTGTCAATCACTTGGTCAGCGCTCCTCCCTCTTGTTTTTATCCCCTCTTTTATCTATCTTAAACTACGTAATTAATTACGTTATTAACTACGTAGATAAATGGCCCGAAAACCTCTCGGCTCAGAGCATATCAGAAAAGTATCTAGGTCTGCCTCTGGTTCGTACTATATCACTATTCCGATTAATGTTATGCGAGAACTCAAATGGCGCGAACACCAAAAAGTCGTCGTGGAAAAGTGGGGGGATGGCGTGCGGGTGAAGGATTGGGAGGGATGAAAAAGGTGACTGACCCCATTTTTTCCCTTTTGCACACATTGACAAAATCTCATCTTCTGCTATAATGATACATCTTTGATCTATGAATTTATGTCAAAATTATCTCGAAAAGCAAAAGAAAGAAAGAGGACTCCAAAACTCAGCTCACAAACTGAAAAAGAACCAGAATCTTTAGTATCAAGACGCGCTTTCTTGGGAGGATGCTTCGCGGCTGTTACCGCCGCTTTTACTGGAGGTATTGTTTCAGATGCACTCGCCTCTAAAAAGGAAGAACCTTCCCTCTCTCCGGGCGATTTTTCGGATGAATCCATGCATCAAAGATTGAAAAATAAAGAAGCCAATCATGAATCTATATTGATTATTTTACAGTGTAAAATATATCAATTCTATGAAAAACAATATGATTTCTTAACCTCTCAAGAAGAGGCAACACAGGAAGATATTAATGAATTATTTCAGACAACGAAAAAAGAAATAGAAGCAGAGCTTGATATGAGAAATTTCACAATTAAAGCTGATGGAGTTCCGATTGCAAACGATATGAGTCCCTATTTTAGTTCGATGCTAAGTTCTGCACTAAAACACGAAGGGTATTTTTTTGATCTTTCCCTTAACCACTTCAATCTCGATAAAGAAAAATTTATTTTTAATACTCACCTAAATCGCATAGTATCTCAAGAAGATATTGATATGCGGTCTGTTTTTGATTTTGAGGGGCATAATATTTCTTTCACAGGATCTCCAGAAAAGGCATTCGTCGTTCCAACTTTACGAGTGGATCATGATGAATTTTCTATTTACGATTTTTATCAGTATGTAGAAGAAAGGGGTCTGAACTTCGAGAATAATGTCTATTCTCAATTACTCGGGAAAAAAGTAAGTAAATCTGCTATTGTGTTTACACATAATTTTGAAGAAGGAAGCGCCTTACAAACAGGTGCCACACAAATAAATGAAGCCTCCCATGTCTTGTTTGAACGTTTGTTTTCAATGCCACTAGAGGAACAAGCTCAACGGTCTTTTGAATACTTAGGAGCGCGCTACAGTGCTTTGCAATTAAATGAACTCTTTTCTGATGTTGGCTCTCTTAAGTACCTAATGCAACAAGATTCTTCGAAAGAGCTCCTGGTTGAGCGGATCGTCCGAAGGATAATGAAGAGACATGCTTCAGCGTTCGATGGTTATGATTTATCGTGTCAAGTGACCAGTCGGGCCCTTGGAGAGGCCTGTCCGCATCTAAGTAATAAAAGATTTGAAATTGAAACACTGACAGAAACTTTGATGGGAGAAGATGAAAAAACATTACAAAGTTTGGTGGAAAATATTGAACGACACTGTTTCAGCTGTATTAAAATCGTCTTTTCCTAAAGACTTTTTTACGACACTCCTACAAATAGAGCTATACTGTTTTTGTGAAAAATATCTTCCTCTCCCTCGGATCTTCTATCGGCGATGCTAAATCAATTTTTGTATTAGCAGAAAAAGAACTAGAAACGCGAGGCGTAAAAATTATTCAAAAATCTAAAAATTTAAAAAATGCCCCGTATGGCGGGGTAGCAGAAAATGATTTTACGAATGCGGTGTGGGAAGTAGCGACTGATTTAAAGCCCGAAGACCTGCTCAGGACGCTCCAGGAGGTAGAATCAGAGCAAGGTCGTGTGAGAGACGTAAAATGGGCGGATCGGACGTTAGACATTGATATTTTGATATATGGAGAGGTTGTTTGTGAGAGTGAAACATTAACATTGCCCCATCCAGAAATTGCCAAGCGCGTATTTGTGCTGGGGCCGTGGAGTGAGCTCGTTGACGAAAACTTCGAAATACCTACACTTGGGCGGCTTTCTGAGCTTTTAAACCATGTGTCAGACAACTGAAGACGCGATTAAGAAAATCCTCGTTCATATTGGGGAAGATCCCGAACGTGAAGGACTGCAGGAAACCCCTGCTCGGATTGTAAAATCCTACGAGGAGCTTTTTTCTGGATATAAAACAGATCCTGAAAGCCTGATCAAGACGTTTGAAAACGAAGGCTATGAAGAGATGATCCTGGTACGAAATATTGATTATGTTTCGATGTGTGAGCATCACATGATGCCGTTTTTGGGACAGGTTCACATTGCTTATATTCCCGATAAAAAAATTACAGGGCTTTCAAAATTGCCCCGACTCGTCGACTGCTTTGCAAAACGATTACAAAATCAAGAACGCATGACCGTGCAGATCGCCGAGACCCTCTTTAACGAACTCAAACCTAAAGGCGTCGCCGTGCAGATCACGGGAAAACATCTCTGCATGTGCGCGCGGGGCGTAAACAAAGTGAACAGCGATACCGTGACCTCTACTTTTTTGGGCGCGTTTCAAGACGATCCCAGCCAAAAATCATGCTTTTTGTCCTCAATACCAGCGTAGATTCGCACTTTTGTGCACTTTTTGATGAGGATAAAAATCTCATTGAAAAAATTTCATGGGAAGACCGGAAACAAGACGGCTCTCAGGTTTTTGAATTTTTAGAAAAACATCCTGAAAAACTAACTTTCATTGGCGGCGTCACCGGACCGGGAGGCTTTAGCTGTTTGCGCGCGGCATCCGGAATCCTCAATGCACTCGCGAAAAAATACGACCTGCCTATTCACCAGATCCGTGCGGATCAATGGATGCGAACGCATCTAAGTGCTGAACATGCGGCCACGCCGATTCTTCTGAACTCTTTTTCGAGTCGACTTTTTGTAGCGCAAGATGAAGAACTCATAGCTCTGCCCGTCGCTGAAGCCGCTGAAAAATTTCAAGGGCAACCCGTTTTTTCCGCGGCGCTACCGGCTGACAAACAGGAACTTTTTCAAATGCTGAATATCTCTCTCGAAAAGAGCGAACAAAGCCTTTTGGAAGCACTTCAAGCAAGCGCTCCCAAAGACTTTTTTGTGCCGGATTACGAATATCCGGCGGTGTAAGATGTAATTTTAGAAACTTATTCTAATCCTGGAATAGAAAAATCTTCTTCCTCTTCCAAAAAATCCGTAGAAATTCCGTTCTGACGCAAAACGCCTTCCAACTTTTCGTTTGATTCTTGAGCCGATTCTTCGAGATTTTTCGACGCTTCCTCGAAAGCCGCTGGATCTTGAGAAATATTTTGCATGGCGTTGAAATAGGCATCCATGTCCTCTTCCGAAGGCGTTATTAAAGCCTCTCTATCCCCTTCGTCCATCTCTGCCATCGCTTTTATCATCGCCTCTATTTCTTCTTCGGTCATGGAAGCCCCTCCCATGGTTTCTTGCGCAGCGTCTGGCGCTTCCATCTCTTTGGGTGCCATCTCTTCCATCGCTTTCATCATCTCCATAAGTTCTTCTTCTGTCATGGAAGTACCGCCCATCTTCACGGCGTCTTCCATCTCTGGTTCAAACGTTGCGCCCGCTGGCATCACCGCTCCGATCGGGAATCCTCCACCGCCGATCATCCCGCCTGATAATTCCGAAGCCTGCTCAAGAAAACTTTCGAGGGGTTCTACCCCTTCTGGTTTTGTAAGCGTAAAAGAATCGATAGGATCTGAATCCATGTTGAATTCGAATGACAATAATTCTTTTTCTGCTTCCAGCACTGAGGCTTGGAAAGAAAAAGACTCATCTTCTATTGAAAAATCTACCTGGTGAATCACAAGAGATGCAACATCTTCTTCTGCATGAATCACCCCTTTCCATCCTGATGCCTCATGCTCAGAAAGTTCGAATGTAAAAATCTTTTGAAGCTCTTCCTCAAAAGAGGATTTTGCCATAAATTCTCCTTGATAGGTATCGCCCTTCTTGGTCCAGGTGAGGTTTTGATCGGCTCCGCTGATACGGCCGCCTTTGGTATCAATATCTATCATAAACTGAATATCACCGGCTTCGCGCTGATCAACCTCAAAAAAGAAAGCGTCTTCACTTATTGAAAACTTAACCGGAAGGACTTCTTCCTCCCCCTCGACGCGAACCACTCCTTCAAAAGCTACCGCATGCGGTGCCTTTTGGCTCACCCGCAAGAGTCCTGCTATCTGTGGAAATTCTTCCCAGGGAACCTCTTCCACCGGAGGCATATCCTCGACCGTAAGATCTCCATACGAAAGTTTGTCGATCGAGGCTCGCACGACCTCGTACGAAGCTTTTACTTTTTCAACATCCGAAACGATAGTAAACTCATAGAATCCATTTTTAACCACAAAATCTTCTGAGGCCGACATAATGGAAAGCTCTGGTAATACCTTTTTCCATTCGGCTACCGTCGACTGATAGGCTAACAAGTTATTCCCAAGTAACATTTCTTGAGGGGATTTCATGGAAGGATCCAAGGCTTTCAGTGCTTCAAAGTTCATAGACTCTTCTACCGCAGCCCAGTCTATTTCAAACCAAGATCCAGACGTCTCCTCTGGCAATGCTATGTCCATTCCCATCATGGGAACCGAAAGATCAAAGGCTGGAAGATTGAAAACAATCAGGTCCTCATTTGCCAGTCCCTTGAGCTGTACATCAATATTTCCGGCCTCAACCCCCATCATGGTCGCCGCGGCCTTGAGTTTCACATCAAGATCAATCGCTCCTACAGCTTGTGAAGAATCATTTTTGGAAACCAGATCGAGGGCCACCTGAAGCCCTCCGATAGGAGCGCCTTCCGGGAGCATATCTCCATCAACGTCTACTTTGATCGAAGCTTTTGTCTGAATGGCTTCTTCCTGGTTCATCTCGGATAAAGCGTGAAAAACTTCCTCATGAAATTCTTCGTGGAGCGCGTTTAAGACCCCTTCGCCCGAAGCATAGGCCGTATGGCCCCCGTCCTGAGCATAGTACCAATATCCACCCCCACCTAACCCCGCCACAACAAGTCCTATGATGTATTTTTTCATATGTTAAAAATTATTAAAGAATAATCGATAAAATTGTAAGGGATTTTGATCTATAACTCTAATGTTTTTTCGGGGCTCTTATGTATATCCTTCCTCCCCTTGATCTTACTGTACAGTTGCATACGAGCTTTCCCTTCATTGTTTTTCTGTAACTGCAGCTCTATGGACTTTGGCGGATGATCAAACTTCTGAGAAAAAATGACGTTCTCCCCTTGTTCTACGATAAATTCAGCCCACTCGACATTGGCGGCATTCGGGAAAATAATATCGACGGTCACAGAATTTCTGTACGGAATCAATTTCTCGATTCTTGGATCCCCTCCTGACATCAGACGCTCTCTCTCGTATCGAATCGGAATACTTTTTTCGGTAACATTCCCATAGTAATCCCAAGCCTTGATCGTAAGGGAATGCTTTCCGATCTCCCCCTTGGCAATAAAGTTTTTTTGAAAAGGTCGTTTCTTTTCGAAGCCTAAACTTTGATCGTCGATAAAAAACTCTACGACATTCACGCCCGAGCTCCGGTCAATAACATCGGCCAATACATGAACTAATGATCCTTGCGATAATCCTTGATTACCGATCGGACCGAGAAAGGTAATCTCCGGTCCCACCTCGTCGGCGGCGATTTTTACCTCAATAATAGCTTCGCCGGTATTAAACAGTCGATCGATCGCTATCGCGCGAATCGTATGTTTAGATCCTACCGTGGCAGACTCGGGAATGGGCACGCGACCAATCCATGGGAAAGACGAAGCATCGGCGACCAGCTGGTCGTCAAAATAGAATTCCATCCCCTTGAGTTCATATTTAGCTTTGGCCGAAACCTGGACTTCCACAAACCCCGGTGCGACCGAACTATTGTTCCGAGGCGAAACGATCGAGAGCTGAGGAGGGTTTTGGGAGGTATATCGATTATGAACATCGTCCCCGCGTCGTCCCATTCGGGTTGAAACATTGGCCTCCCCCGAAGGATTCCGACTAAAGTACGTCGGCATCACCGCGATTTCGTCTTCCGGATCATCCATAACCGTTCCCAAGGTCGTGAGAAACTTCGGATGAGCGAGCAGCCATTCATCAACCGGTTCTTTCCAGTTGCTCATTTCGGGAAGAATGGCCTCTAGATTGAGTCGGTACTTCAGCGTTTTTGCATACGGCGGAGTAAATTCCGTAGCCGGCTGTCCTGATATTTTATCAATTTCGGTAATCTCTATCGAATTATCAATCTCCGTCGGCACCGAAAACGAAGCAAAGACTTCCTCTTTTACCAGTCTTTTTGGCGTATGATCGGTCACAAGATCCCCCGAAAACATATTTACTTTTCTCGTTTCAAGCAGCACCGGCTCGTTATAAAGTTTATCCGGATCGCCCTCTCGCTCCTCAATTAAAATTTTATGGGCCCCCGTCATAAAAGCCTTCCAGATAGGCGCCGCAACCGTAAGCCCCGTAGCTCCTGGCTTCATCGGCTCTCCTCGATTATTTCCCACCCATACGCCTGTAACCATATGCGGCGTAAATCCAATCGTCCAAGAATCTCCTGGAGCCGAGATAAGCTTTGGATTTTCTTCTTCATCCTCCGGTTCTTCTTCGTTGAATTCTGGATTTTCTATCTGTCGATTGGACGTTCCTGTTTTCGCCGCGTTATTCAGATCTCCCAACTGAAGCAACACATTCCAATCAAAATCATTGGTCGTCGGTCGTGTCGTCTCATCGGTCAAAATATGACGCACCAGCGCGGCCACTTCTGGATCCAGTCCTTTTTTTCTATATTTTTCTGGATCATAACGTTCCAATACTTTCCCTTCCGAATCCCGCACCTCAAGAATTGAAACCGGCTCAAAGTAATCCCCATCGCCGGCAAAAGCCTGGAACGAAGCGATATGCGATAAAGGCTCCACCTCCGCCACGCCGATTCCAATCGCCACTCCATGACGTTCGGCGTCGCCTTCAAATCCAATTCCCAACTTCCCGGCCAACTCAAGAATCCGCTTTGGAGAAGCTAAAAAAGCTACTTTGATCGCCGGAATATTCAAACTTCGGTTCAACGCTTCTCTCAGGGCAATCGGCCCAACAAATTGACCGTCAAAATTCTGCGGTTGATAGTTCCCTCCAAAATCGGTTTCGACATCAAACACGACCGTTGCCGGACTGTATCCTTTCTCAAAAGCGGACGCATACACCAACGGTTTAAAACTCGACCCGGGTTGTCGCCGTGAAGTCAGTACGTTCACCTGTCCATCATTATCCGTGTCAAAATAATCACGTCCTCCGACAAAGGCCAGGAGCTGTCCGGTATCCACATCAAAAGAGGCCAGCGCCGCATTCCCCGCACCATAGGTCTCTGCGTAGTGAGGAATCCGCGCTTCGATAGCTTCTTCGGCCACCGCCTGAATCTCTGGATCCAGCGTCGTAAAAATACGCAATCCTCCTTCTCTTAAAAATTCTTTGCCGTATTTTTCTTCCATTTTTTCCCGCACATAAAACACAAAATGCGGCGCATTAATATCCGATCGATACCGCCGAAACTCAATAGACTTCGAGACCTCAAAAGCTGTTTTGAACTGCTCAAAAGATATGTTTTTCAGATCAAGCATTCGCTGAAGCACGAGATCTTTACGCCCTTTTTTGTAGGTTTTGGTGCCCTCTACCTCATCGTATTCATAGTGCCCCAACAAAAGATCTTTGTTGGCTCCGTAGGGAGAAAATCGCGTGGGCGCCACCGGGAGACTGGCCAAAATAGCGGCTTCTGAGATCGTCAAGGCTCGGGCTGATTTTCCGAAAAAAGTTTTAGCCGCCGCTTCAATCCCGTAAGCATTCGACCCATAAGGAATATTATTGAGATAGAGTTCCAGAATTTCTTCTTTGGTGTAGTGCCATTCGACTTTCATCGAAAGCAGGACTTCTTTCACTTTTCGAGTGAGCGTTCGCTCTCGTGTCAAAAACGTATTTTTGACCAATTGCTGTGTAATAGTCGATCCTCCACGTTTGGCTCCCAGCCCAAAGAAATGATTCAGACCGGCCTTGGCAATACCTCCAATATCAAATCCAAAGTGTCGATAAAACCCATCATCTTCGATCGCGATCGTTGCCTGAATGACGTGTTCCGGGATTTCTTCGAAGGGAATATATTCACGGTTTTCGTCTCCATGAATGGTGTACAGAATATGCTCATTCGGGTCCTCTCCTTCTTTGAGCGCGAATCGATCATAAATAATCGTCGATTCAGAAAAAGCCAACTGAGACGCCTGATCCACCGGCGGCAAAAAGAAGACCGTGTAGATAAAAAGCAGTCCGCCCACCACAACGCCTGCCCCGAGACATTTTTTCCACCAGGGCATTTTATTTTTTTTCTGATGTTTTTTTCGTGATGGCAAAAACCACAGGATCCCTTTGCAGATCCCACTAAACCCCGTCTTTATAAAACGACGGAGGCGGCCATGACGACGTATTCTTCTTACACGCATAAGCGCTGGTTATGGTAGGGAATAAGGGGAAAAAGGCAATGCATGGCTTGACGCAACTTATTAAAACATTATAAGTGCCCATTTCTTGAACTCAGACCTTCTGTGGTTTCAAGACGCTTTAAGCTCTTTTCGGCTTCATAATTTCTCAAACCGTCTCACCCTTCCTAAAGGTGGGACACCTACACAAACCGCGCAACCATAAGGAGATTCATATGAATACTCTGCGCTTCGCCCTGCTGTTTTTCACCCTGGTCGCTCTCACGAGCTGCCAAGCGGCCCACAAGGAATTCTCGTTCAAAGTAGAAAAACAGGCCGTCTGGGAGCTCGATCACAAAGCGCTCCACCAGATCAACCTCCTCCCTGGGGGAAATTTGTCCATGGGGTTTTCCGTCAAGGGGCTCCAGGCGAAGGCCTATGCCCCGGGAATTTCCACTCAGACGAAGAACTGGACGTCAAAACTCCCGTTCATCGAATTCTCTGATGAGGAGAGCTCGAAAGCACTTGAGCTGGGATGCACCTACTTCAGTGGAGACGGGATCCCTGTCTACTACCGACAAAAAACACTTCGGGAGATCGTGGAGATCTATCTCGGGGAGCCCGACCAAACGCAACTCTATCAGACGTGGCGACTCGGATACTATCTGGTGGCGCAGCAGGGGGGAATCTCCGTGCTGTACATGAACCAGTTTTCCACTCCCGACCGCCAACAGACGGCGGATCCGTTCCTCATGTACAATTCCCAAAAGGTCCCTGAGAAAGAAGCCCGAAAATTGCTCGAGCAGCTGGAATAGGACCCCAGCTGTCCAGGCCAGGTTTCGTCACTGACGAGACCTGGCTGCTTCTTTGTCTGAATACATAAAATCAGTAAGATATATTTGATGTTTATTGCCCCTTCCATTCTCAACTCTGATTTTTCTCAGCTGCAGGCGGAGATTGATTCTTTATCCAAGGCGGATCGCATTCATCTGGATATCATGGATGGAAACTATGTGCCGTCTACGAGCTTTTGGGCGAAAGATTTAGAAGATATTCATTTTTCGATTCCAACAGAAACTCATCTGATGTGTGATAATCCTGAGCAATACTTTGATGATTTTCAAAAGCTTGGTGTGATGGGGATTACTTTTCACATTGAAAACACAGGAGAACTTGAAGCGATAAAACTTCTCAAAGACTTAAAAAATAGAGGATTAAAAGCCGGAATTTGTATTGATGGCTACACCGAACCTGATGCGCTGAGTGAATATATTCTCTTGCTCGCTGACCAGATATTAATCATGTCAGTGAAGGCGGGTAAAGGCGGACAGAGCTTTATGCCCGAAGCCTTAGAAAAATGTCAGACGCTTCGAGAGCGCAATTTTCAGGGCGAAATCGAGTTCGATGGTGGCGTCAATATCGACAATGCGCCGCTGATCATAGCCGCCGGTGGAGACGGTGCGGTTGTCGGGAGTTTTTTGACCAAAAAACCACTCACTGAGCGCCCGGCACTTATTGCATCTTTTCAGGCACTTTAGGCGCTTTTCCATTGACTTTGTATAGAATGCCAGTAGTCTCTCACACGTAGGTTACGGTTATCGCGAAGTTTTTTCTGCTCCTGGTTCGGTTCGTACTCAACTCACCATGATGAGAGATGTGAGAAGATTGGATGCGGTAATCCCCTGACGTACACATCTCTATCTCTTTTCATTTCCCTCCTCATGGAGAACAAATCTAAATTGTTTATCGGATCGCTCGCTTGGGGCGTTACTGACGATGACCTTCGTGCTGCTTTCGAAAAATCTGGTACGGTTGTTTCAGCGCAGGTTATTTCTGATAAATTTTCAGGTCGTTCAAAAGGATTCGGATTTGTAGAAATGGGCTCCGACGACGAAGCTCAAGCTGCAATTCAAATGTGGAACGAGCAGGAACTTCAAGGACGTGCGATCATTGTTAATGTCGCCCGACCAAAAGAAGACCGGCCGCCACGAGAATTCTAAAGAATACCTCAAACATATCTTTAAACAAAAAAGCCGGATGAGTACGACCGGCTTTTTTGCTATTTAAATTTTTGATACTCCCTCTACCGACGCCTTCCCCCCTTCTGATGAGAAGCGCCGTGCTCTCCGGCACGTCGAGCTGGATGCCGGCCCGAACGAGAACCAGAGGATCCGGTTCTTGATGAAAATCTTTGTGAGGGTTTTCGGTACGACCGATTTGGATTTGATCGAGGTCGTGAAGGAGATGGTTTCTTCGTCATTGGAAACGGATGATCCTCTTCCAATGGAATTTCTTTTCTGATGAGTCTATGGATCCCCCGGATATGCCCAAGCTCTTCTGAATCACAAAAGGAGAGAGCGATTCCACTATTCGCAGCTCGCCCCGTCCGACCAATCCGGTGAACATAAGTTTCGGGTTCGTTTGGAATTTCAAAGTTGATCACATGAGAGAGCTCATTGATATCAATCCCACGTGCGGCAATATCCGTTGCAACGAGAATTTGAGTCCGTCGGTCTTTGAAATTTCTCAGGGCCTTTTGTCGTGCCATCTGCGATTTGTTTCCATGAATCGCTTCGGCTCGTAATCCCGTGCCATTGATAAAAGTCGTGAGCTTGTCAGCTCCATGCTTGGTTCGGGTAAAAATCAACGCTGATTCTACACCTCCATCTGCTAACACATGCTTGAGCAATGATTTTTTATTTTCTCGATCTACGAGATAGATTTTTTGTTCGACCCTTTCTGCCGTAGAAGAAACCGGTGCGACATCAACGCGTTGTGGATGATGGAGCAATGAATTTGCAAGATCGGTAATACTGTTCGGCATCGTAGCCGAAAAGAAAAGAGACTGCCTTTTCGCGGGCAGTTTTTGAATGATCTTTTTGATATCCTGAATAAATCCCATATCGAGCATACGATCCGCTTCATCGAGCGTAAAAATTTTTAGCTCGCCGAGCTTCACCACGCCTTGATTCATAAGATCCTGGAGTCTTCCGGGGGTCGCAATTAAGACATCAACTCCCGCTCGAATTCGACGTACCTGACCAAACTGCTTCACGCCTCCAAAGACAACGGTATGACGAAGACCCAGTCCTCGTCCATATTCACGAAAACTCTCTTCAATCTGAGAAGCCAACTCTCTGGTCGGGGTCAAAACCAAAGCTTTGATCCCTCGAGACCAACGTCCAGCTTCACGTTCTTGGTGCAAAAGCTGAAGCATAGGAATAGCAAAGGCGGCTGTTTTTCCGGTTCCGGTTTGTGCACACCCTAATAAATCCTTCCCCTCAAGAATAATGGGGATGGCTTTTTGCTGAATAGGCGTCGGATTGACATAGCCTTTCTCTTTCACAGCTTTAAGAATAGGCGCAATAAGATGTAATTTTTCGAAGGTCATAAAAAAAGGGGCTTTGAGAAAGTCCCTCGTTTTGGAACTTTAAATAATTAATTATTTATAATATAATCAAATTTGTTCAAGTGTCAAGTGCATTCAAAAAAGAAGCCCCGCTCGAAAATATTTGAGAAACCTCTATCATGCCCCCATGGTCTGTATTATTTCTGAAGAACGGTTTTTGAGTCAGGGACGAAAATTTGAAGAGCAGTATGCTTTTTTGGCCGAGAAATTCCCCAAAGATGAAACGTTTAAGAAAATAAAACGGGTTCTCCGGATCTTTAAAAATCTGTATGCCAAAGACAAAGTCTACGCGGTTAAACAGCTTAATTATTTAGAAAAATATCAGATTTCTTTCTCGGAAGAACGCCGTGCACTGGTCGTACAGATGATCAACGTGCTTGAGAAGCTTATTTTGCAGAAGAAATTGAATCCGGTGTGGAAGTGAAGACTTCTTGTCTTAGAAAAATTTATCAATCAGCGTCACCAGACAAAATCCTCCCAGAAAGAGAAATATCAACACCATGACAACATTGCGCCAGGGTTTTGGTCGTACGGCTTTGTCTAATAATCTATTATTGAGCCAGAGCATGATCCCTGTGTAGAAAAACATACTAAACGCATTAATCATCGCCCCGAGCAGAATGAGAGTGAGCGGCTGATCAAACCCGGCGAGAAACACCGTAATTCCAAAGAGAACCTGGGTCCACAAAACGATATAATAAACCCGTGCCACATTCCCACTGGTTTTTTTCCGAAGGAGTAGGTAATTCTCCGTGATGATTCGACTGGTTGAATCCAAAACGGTTAGCTGTGTCGCACACAGCATGATCCCCGCTACGAGTAGGAATAACGTGCCGAACATCGGTAATGTTTGCGCGGCAATCGAAGAGGCCTCATTGATAACAAAACTAATGCCTTCTGCATTGTCTTGGCCAAAGGTCGTGATATACGCCAATAAAGACAACGTCAGCATCGTGAAAAGTCCCAGCGCCCAAAAAACTATAAAGTGCTCTTTATTGATCGTTCTCCACCAATCATTAAACCGACTTACGTTTTCATCGGTAATCGGAAATGTATTTCCCGATAAATTTATTTCACTACTTTCTTCTTTTCCCGTCATCAATCCTGTGATTTTTTGCGCGTATTTTCCCATACCATAGCCTTTGTCACGCACATAACAGGACTGCGTGAGATTTAAGTTTCCCCCGGCTCCCGCATAAGCCAACGCCCCCAAGAACGTTCCCATGGCAATCCCGACCGGCAGGAATAAATAAGGTTCTCCATTAAATTCACCCTGTCCGACCAATCCGAGCGCCAAGGCTCCAATGTCAGAAAAATCTGCTAAATAATACGTCAAAATCACAATAAATGGCACGCCGATAGCGATGATATATTTTTGTAGGTTTTCGACGGTCTCGTATAAAACTTTCCCAATAGAAAGAATCGCTCCAATACCTACGAAAATAATCACGCCCAAAAGCTTAATGTTCTCGATATGAAACACTTCTGAGAGGAGCGTCGCTCCATAAAGCCCTATTCCGGGCCATCCAAACCCAAGAAAAGTAGAAATAATAAACCAAGCGGGGAGCCACTTCAAAAGTCGGGCAAAACCCACAAAAACACTTTCCCCATTAATCAGGGCATAACGCTCTACTTCCATGTTAATAAAAAATTGCAGGGTGATTCCAATCAGCATTCCCCACACAATTCCCAAGCCATAATTACTCGCCATATACGGCCATAAAACAACCTCTCCACTTCCTAGGCCTAAACCAAGAATAATAAAGCTGGGTCCGATTATTTTCTTAAAAGGAAGTGCTTTTGGGAGATCTCGAATGCCAAGGGCCGGTGGAAAGCTTTTCATGAAGATATTTTAACAGATAACTTTTATTTTTTATATAAAAATTAAAAGAGACGGGATGAGGGATTACTTCGCGTCGATCCCTAGTATTCTTTTTCTCAAAGTGGCTCTTCCTGATCCTGATTTTAAATATTTTTCCAAAGACCTTGCCTGATTTTCTGTTTTAACACCAATATAAGACTCAATATCCCAGGGTCTATTGGGTTTCGTTGATATAACATCACCACCATTATGCTCTTTAATTCTTCTCTTTAAATCGTTGGTAGAGCCGACATAGAGTATCCAATTTTTTTGACTTTGAAGAATGTATACATACCACATAGTATATTTTTTATTTACAGGCCCGCCTACACTAAAGTTTCGGCGGACAGCCTTCGCTATCTTCTCGCTTTCTGGAAGATGTTGGCAAACTGACCTGCCTGCCAATATTGAATTTTGACGGTCTGGCCTGCCTGCCAATATTGAATTTTGACGGTCTGGCCTGCCTGCCAGAGCTCGAAGAGCGTCGGCTGGCTGGGGATGAGGGATTCGAACCCCCGATCACGGGATCAGAACCCGTTGCCTTACCACTTGGCTAATCCCCAAAATTAAAGTGATTCAACGAAGGCGATTGTAGTAAAAAAGAGAGGTTTCGCAAGTCGACTCACGAAAATAAATAGAGTATTGTGAACCCATGGAAAAAATAGGACGTTTTGAAAAAATTATTATAAGTGGCTTAGTTATTATCGCAGCACTGAGCTTTTGGCTTTTGCCCGAAAAAACACCCCCCGAAAAACCGCTCGCTGAAATGACACAGGAAGAACGGACTACCGAGCTTCAGCGTATTCTGAATAAAGCCGGGATCATATTACCCGATGATTGGGAACAAATGTCTCGCCAGGAACGAGGGAAATTTCTTCTTAGCAATGGCCTTTTGGATGCGATTGGTGAGGAATAAGACTTAGTCTACTTCGTCACGCTTCAGCAACGCGTCTACATCAAAAACCCTAACCGTAGCCCCTCGTTGGAAAAGATCAGCATTCTCCCTTTCAAGCGATTCTCGAAAACGTTCCTTCGGCATGTCCCCCTTTTTATAGGAGACATATTCCAGCGAGAAACGCATCATGCAAGACCGGAAAGCCCTTATTGCTTCTAATACTGTTGCACTCGCTTTTTGTCCTTCCACAGGCTTACTATGGACTCTCATAAATTCCGCTTCCCCCTCTTCCGTAACGGCTAGAGCTTCGAATTCCTTCCGTTCTTCCGGTGACACAAATCCCTTAATATCTCTTCTTATTTGAGGCCCTGTCTTTGTTTGAATCTCTGTTTCCCGATATCCACCGACCTCTACCAAAACCTTCTCCACAGGCGCTTGCTTCTCCGCTACCGACGGCTTTCGCTTAGGATGAATCACTTCTTCTGATTGAGCGATTATCGGTTTCAAGGTTTCTTTTTCTTCGCCCAGCAACGCCTCCACGTCAAAAACATCGATCGTGGCGCCTCGTCTTCGGAAGCTTCTATTATCACGTTCCACTGATTCTCGAAAACTCTCTTCTGACATTTTCCCAGATTTATACGCTTCCTTTTTCATCAATAAAGCATTTACACTCATCTTAAACAGCCTCTTTGCCGTATGTTTTTTGAAGGACGAATACTGCGCAGAACGCCCTTCTCTCTTTCCTTCAAAAGCTTTTAAGGCAGCTTCTTTCCCCCCTGTCGTAAACGCTTGTTTTTCAAAAGCTTGGCGTTCTTCATACGACAATCCACTTATTGATCCGCTAATACGTGTTGTCGTTTCTGTCTTTCCAGGCGTAGTCGTCGTCGTTTCCGTGTAATCATCAACATTTGTCTGAAGGTTTATCGGAATTGTTGCTTCTGGCTCGATAAGAACATCTTTTCGTGTTCCTCCCATAATACTCGGAAGCGTATCATCAAAAAGCATCTCTCGAGAGGCTTCTCTCAAATCATAATCGTCCCCAATCTCCAGTTCATCCATGATTTTATCCTGTTCCTCTTTGGGAACATCTCGCTCTCCGAGAATCTTCGGAAAAGAAGATTTTTGTGACTTAGATGCTTCTGATTTAGGAACTGATTTTTCTTCTCCCAGTAATGCCTCCACATCAAAAACATCAAACTTAGCCCCTTTCATGACTTTCAATACTGTGTTTTTCAGTTCCAACACTGATCTAAATTCATCTCTTGTTAATTTCCCCTGACGATAATTCTCCTGGTATGCCATGATAACTTTAAGCTCCATATTCAGGTCGTTCTGTGCATCAAGTCGCTCCTCTGGATCATCTTCAAAATCTATTGAAATTCTTAAACACTCAGCGGCGCCGCCCTCAACCAAAGCGACCTTCGAAAATGCCTCCAGTTCTTTTGAGCCAATCCCATCAAGAGACCCGCTCATCTTCGTTGTGAATCCCGTCTTACCGGGCGTCAAGGTATCGGTTTCATGATAATCATCCACCTTTACCGAAGGTTTTTGGTGAAAGCGTTGGGCATTTACCTCACGCTCTACCATCTGCCGTAACGTCTGTCTTGGGTTCTCTAATGACTGAAAGACTTCTTCTCCCAGTAACGCTTCCACGTCAAAGACATTGCCATCGGCGCCCTTTTCTTTCAGCGATTGATTATAGTGATCGAGTGAGATCTTAAAATCCTCAGCAGAGAGATCCCCTGCCTGATACGCTTGTTGTTTACTCGATAAGTCTTCTATTCGACCTTTGAATAGAGTTTCTGCCATAAGTTTTCTCATAGGAAGTGAACTCTTTGAGCGCTCGTCCCTTATCATACTGACTCGCATAAATTCTTCTTTTCCATATGGAGTGCAGGCTTGCTCTTCGAAATCTTGGCTTTTTTCTCGCATCTCGGCTCTGATGGCTCTTTTTGTTAGATTCTTTTTTTCCTGAGGACTATCCTCCATTACGGAATAAGCACCGTCCTTTGGAAGTATCGGATCCATAGGTTCCGACAGCATCCCCTTCAGTTTTTTTTGATTGGCATCTAATCGATCCCCAATCTCTTTCTGCCACGACCCTTCGGGTAAATTTGACTGTATTTTCGCCTGAAGAGCTTCTTTTTTTCCCTTGAGCGCCTGGCATCGACTTTGGACAAGCGCATTAAATGTCTCTTTGTAGGCTTCTGATTTTTCTCCCACCCAACTCTGAACAAATTCACTAGAAATATGACTCGTGATTTGGTCTCTATTTCCGTCAAATTTACGCACAATGTGATTAAACATGGATACGGCCTCCCCATCATCCGTGGGTTGCATGTCTTTTATCTCAAGCGGTTGTATGTTTTCAGGCATAAATCAAAAATTACAATTCTTCCAAGCCTTCTTCCAAGGCCTTTAAAAATCCAGAATTCTCTAAAGCGTCTTCCGCTTCTTGGTCTTTCAAACTTTGTTTTAATTCTTTTTCAAGTTCCTCTACCTCAACTTTGAGTTGAAAGTATTTTTTAAGATTATCGGCAATCGTCTGGTTGGATATATTCATGGCACTTCTCCTAATTGTACCATAAATAAGCTCTTTACGCAATAGGTCTGGGATAATTTTTCTTAGTGTCCCGCAGATTTGGCGCCCTGAATCTTCTCATTCAGATGCTTCTCTACCTCGCCTCGCTTTTCGGGAGGTGTGAGCTTCAAAATACTTGGCACGAGACTATCCACCGTCCCCTGAATACGGGTAACAAAGATCGAGTAGAACATTGCGACGACATCATTCGGCAACTGCGTTCCGAAAATCGCCTTCATATGCTCTCCGAATCCGTTTTCAGAAAGACTGAAAAGATTCATATTCGCCATATTTCCGATCGGTGTATTTTTCCCACCAGTAATAGAAGCCGTAAGTGGAATCAGCGCTTTTTCACTTTCCATAGCCTTAAATCCAAGATCGGCTCCCAAATAGTTGTCTGCAATAGAACTAAACAACCAAATCGAAGTATAGGCAATCATGTCCTGAAAAAGATCTTCGACTGATTTTTGCATTTTCTCGCTGATCTGGATCGGAGAAATTTTCATCATCTCTCCCACCGCTCCGTGAACCACCGATCCGACGCCTCCTAAAAATTCTTTCAAGAGCGGTCCCAAAAAAGGTGCGTGCAAGACTTGGAAAGGAAAAGCATTAAGAACTTCCGTAAGATTTGGTCCCAACGCTGCATGCGCCCGGTCGAAAGAAAAATTATTTTTCCAAACCACTCCATACGCCCCCATCAGGGCATCTTTGATCAAGCCATTCTCTCCCTGAAAAAGTTTTCCGATATCAACCCTCTGTGTGTTACTTAATGCTTCTAAATGAGACAAAGCCTGTCCCACCTGAAGAATTAAATCATGATATTTTTCATCCGCTTTCTCGGTCAATTGCTCCAGAACCTTATGCGCATCTGCAAATTTCCCTTCTTCTATCGATTCATAAAGAACCGTAAATATAGCCGCAATTCCGTGGACATTATGTCCTCCTACTTTGACGGAAATTTCTGTTTCATCAGCCACTTCTTCTTCCGTCGAAACAGGATCTGATTTCATGAGCAACCTTCGCATGGCGAGTTGTCGACCGATGGGATCAAGATGAGCGGCCATTCCCATATCAGAAATAACAGGAGCCCCCCTTTCCGCAGTCTCGGCCTTCCTTGCTCCTTCTGCGGCGGCCAAAAGTCCGGCTTCTTCTGCGGTCAATCCATCCTTTAATTCTTCCATAACCGTATGATGCTCAGCGGTTTCAATACGACCATGGGCATGAGGATCCGAAAGATGTTCCCCCGTGACAAGACTTGCAATGGCTCCCATTTTTTTAGTTGTAAAATCTACCAATTCAAGATGTCCACTGTCAGGGAAAAGTTCTGCATTAATCCCTTCTTCTCCCTTTATGGAACGTGATAACATCGTCACAAACGAAGGAATGGCCGTTCCTTTCCCAAGAATATTTGCATAGGTCTTTGCCGCTTGGCTCAGTGAAAAACTCAAAGTTTCTTTCATGTATCGTCCCACCTGTACATTGTAGCCCGATCCATCGGGGTCAATTTTTTGAAATAATTCTATACAAGATGTGCGCAGTGAATTCACGGCCAAGGGCAAAAGATTCTTAAATTGCCAAGCAATTGCGTCGGGTCCGAAGTTGAGCATCGCCGCAATAAAGGGAGGATCTCCTAAAAAGAGAAGTCCCGACATATTCGCAACATGAGCAATAAGCGTCGCACGAATTTCACTGGCTTCTTTTTCCACTTCTTGTTCTATACTTTCTAATTGCTGTTCCAAAACTTCTGCCGGAAGATCTTCTGGCAAGGCTGATATTTTGCGCTGACGAATGTTTTCCGCAATACGATCGAGTAGGTTATGCGCTTCTTCTCCGAGCATACCGGTCGATCCCAGGGTCGTAATTCCAGGACTCAATGTTGCGGCCAAACTCATGACCATCGCCACGTCTTCCTTCAATCCATCCATTTCAGTTCTGTTGATGACTTCGCCTTTAGCGGCTTCTTTCTCATCTCGTTTTGTTCGATAGTCCTCAAACGCCGATTGATAATCTGCCTTCATCGCATCGGCGCCCATCACCATCGCACTGATCGCGAGCGTCGCGATGGCCCCTGTTTTTAGTTCTTCCGTGATGTGATGTCTTTCATGATCATCTCCCGCTGCATATTTAATAATCATAAGCGCCAATGTCGTCGCATACTGCGTCTTACTGATTGGTTGTCCCTTGATCAAATTAGAAATTCCCCATCCAAAATTTCCCGCCGCGACAAAATTAATCGCTCGGTGCGTAGCTTCATAGCGTTCCATTTCTGGATTTGCTGCTTGAATTTTATGAACCTCCGCCTCAATTTTGCTGGATAAATGGTCCACCTGCTCGGCGACTTCTTCCTCACTGGGCATTTCTTGTCCCTCTACCGGAGGGATTTCTGCATCTGTCGGCGCTTCTTCCTCTACTTTTTCTTTTCCATTTAAAAGGCTGTCCGCGGCCAAAACCCCACTCACTCCCACTCCAAAAAGAGCCGCGAACTTCATAGAAGCTTTTAAAAATGAGCGTCTACTCTCATCATGGCCTGCATTTTCTAAATTTTCTGGTGAATGATCGGGCGAAGAGGACTCTGTCATTTTAAATTTTTTATATAAAACTCGATTTATATATCAGCTTATTTTCAAAAGTCAATGGATTTGGAAGAATTTTTAAGTACACTTCTCCTATATGAATATTCTCATTATCTCCGCGCATCCGGACAAAAAGAGTCTCTGTGAGGCGAATGCCCAGGTTCTTACAAAGGCCGCAAAGGCACAGGGTCATAAAATCTCTCATTTTCGAACGATTGATTTCCCGATGATCAAAACAAATCCGATCAAACATGGAACCCCTCGGATGTTTGATCAAGCGGCCGATACTATTTCAAAAGCTGACTTCATCGTCATTGTTTCACCGATGTGGAATTTTAGTGGACCGGCCAGTCTGAAAAATTTTATCGATGGCGCGTTGCAGAACAAAAAAGCATATGTTTTTGAGCCGAAAACATGGCTCACCTGGCTCAGTAATCTCCCGGGCATGAAACACATTGTCCCTGGTGCCAAGCCACGAGGACTCCTCAAGGCCAAGAAAGTTTTGTGCGTGTGGACGTCTGATGGCCCCATGTGGCATTATGCTCTACACCCAAATCAGAATTTACTCTATAAACTTATCAAACAAAATTTTGGTTTTGCTGGCGTAAAGAGATTTAAACAGATTCGCCTGGGAATGACATATAAACGCGATGAAAAACAAATAGAGTCTTGGCTCAAAAAATTAGAGAATTATAAATTTTAAACTATGTTTACCGGTATTGTTGAAGCCACGGGAAAGCTGATAGCACAAAAAGATAATAAATTTGTTTTTGAAAATAGTTTTCAAGAAGCTTTTAAAAAAGGCGAATCTGTGAGCTTATCAGGTATGTGTGCCACGGTGATTAACTCTAATGATCAGCAATTTGAAGTGGAAATCATGGGTGAGTCTCGCAGCAAAACTATTTTTGGAAATATAAATCTGGGGGAAGCCATTAATCTAGAGCGTGCGGCTGTGATCGGCCAACGGAACTCGGGTCATCATGTGACCGGTCATATTGATGAATTGGGCGAAATTATAGACCGAAGAACACAGGATGATTATGAAATTTTTCGGATAGGCTTTTCTGAAGACAATAAGAATCTTGTCGTCCCAAAGGGCTGTATTGCTATTGATGGCATATCACTGACGATTTCAGATTTCTCTGAATCTCGGGGCGCATTGCGATGCGCCCCTACACAATGCCGTTGGTTTGAAATCGCCATTATTTCTCATACGCTGGAAAACACCACGCTGGGAAACAAAAAACCCGGTGATAAAGTCCATTTAGAGTTCGATCTTTTCGGCAAATATGTGATATACTCTGCGCGATGAAAAAAATCTCTTTCGCACTCCTCTTTAGCGCGTTGCTTTTCTCTGCGACTACGGCCCAAGAAAATGACAGTGTCGCCGTCAATCTAGAAGCTGCACACTCTGCAGCACCACAACGAATCATCCCTCGCATCAAAGAGGTTGATTTTGTGAAAATGAAAAAAATCGCGACCTTCGATGCTTCGGATTCCGAGCTTATTGATCGTCAATTTGGACTGCCGACTTTTTATTGGGAATTCAGCGACGAATTTCATCGTTGGGGAAACAAAGTCACTCGAACGTTCCACACGCCTGGACGTTACTGGGTGCGCCTCGTCGTCAAACAGGGCTCTCGTGAAGAAAACCGTGTCTCTGCGCGCCGCGAATTCACGGTCTATAACCGACAGATTGCCTGGATTTCTGACGACATCGAAAAACATGAAAGTCTCAGTGAACAAGCTGGTAAAAACGGTATACGACTCCTGCCCATCCCTTTTGATTCTGAAAAAACAGGATTTGCTGCGGAAGAAGCGCTCATGCGCCGAACCCGGAAACACATGCCTTTCTTGCGGGAAGCGGATGCGCTTATCTTCCAAACTAAATCTGCACAAGCCCTTCAAAGCTTCGCGCAAATTTGGCAAAAAATATCTGAAGATATCTCTTCCGAAGATGCCCCAGGAGAGGTCCCCTTCGATCCACAGAATAAGCTCTGGGTTCAGCTCTCAGATGCCCCTCTCGATCAAATCGTAAAACTGGCACAACCCACCTTCTCGATTGTGCGTCCGAAATTTCTTTTACTCACTCGCTGGGAAGCGCTCGCTCCCGTTTTTGAAAACCTCAATGATTTTGAGGCTCTGGAAAAAGTTCTCCACCGGTATGGTATTGATTTTCGTATTGTGGACGAACGAACCGCCACCTCTCGTATGTTGATCTTTTCTCGACTGACGACCTATTTCGCCTCTCATGGAATCCCTCAAAATGATATCTATCTTCTTTTGGCCGTTCCCTTCCTCGCCTTTGTGATCGCCTTTTTTCGACAGTTTGTTGGGATTTCAACCTTTGGGGTCTATGCCCCACTGATGCTGGGATTGAGTTTTCTTGTTTTGGGACTTGCTTTCGGATTTCTCGTTTTCATGATGGTGCTTTTCATCAGTTATCTGATTCGTATTTTGTTTGAAAAAGTTGATCTCTTGTATATCCCGAAAGTCAGTCTACTTTTAAGCGCTTTGGCACTCTCTTTCTTTTTGGTCTTAGGCCTCGCGGTGTACTTCGAAACCTCCGTTAATCTCACCCTCGCTATTTTTCCGATGCTCGTCATGGCGACTATTTCTGAAAAATTTCTCTCCGCTCAATCGGAAGAAGGAATGAAAAACGCTCTTTTTGCCACCGCAGAAACCACTTTGGTCTCTCTTGTTGGCTACGCGCTTGTGACATGGATATGGCTCAAGTCCCTCATTTTATCGCTTCCTGAACTCGTGGTTCTCCCGATCCTTGGCAATATTTGGCTGGGACGATTCTCTGGCCTGAGACTTTCTGAATACTTCAAATTTCGTACGCTTTTCCGAGATGATGCTTCAGAAGAATAATTTTTATCTATGAGTTTTTTTCAAATACGCTCCGGTATTTTGGGCATGAATGCTCGAAACCTCCAGTATATTCGACGCTATAACTCTGCGGCGAGTAAGCAGTTTGCAGATGACAAACTTTTTACCAAACAGTTTCTTAACTCTCGTGGTATCGGCGCCGCGAAACTCTTTCATGTAGCCTCTCACTATAGCCAACTTACCCCTGAGTTTTTCCAAGCGCTGCCTGATTCTTTTGTGATTAAACCCAATCGTGGATTTGCGGGCGCGGGAATCGTCGTCGTCGCCGGAAAGAAAAAAAATGGCTGGGTCAGCGCCTCTGGAAAATCGCTCACACAAGAAATGTTGTACCGTACCTGTATTGAAATTTTGGAGGGAAAATACTCTATTTCAGGGGTGCATGATAAAGTTATTTTTGAAGAGAAACTCGATCCTCATCCAGCCTTTCGAAAACTCTCAGACATTGGTCTTCCTGATATTCGTGTCGTGGTCTTTAACCTTGTGCCCGTGATGGCCATGGCTCGAATCCCCACTCATGAATCAGAAGGGAAGGCGAACATGGAACTCGGCGCTTTGGCGTTGGGCATTGATATTGGAAGTGGCCAGACCACCGGCGGCGCCAAAAAAACAACGTTTGTCACCCGGATGCCCAATGGATACCCAACCAAGGGGTTTCAGATGCCTTTTTGGGAAGAAATTCTTGATACGGTTGCCACCATTCAACACGTCACAAAAATTGGATTTTTGGGCGTAGACCTCGTCGTCACAAAAGAAGGCGTGAAAGTTTTGGAAGTGAATGCGCGCCCAGGACTCAAGATTCAGGTGGCCAACAAGAGCCCTCTCAAAGCCCGACTCGATAAAATTAAAGACCTCAAGGTTATGTCCGCAGAGGAAGGGGTGGACATTGCCCTCAAGCTTTTTTCTGAGAAATCAACGCCTACCAATGATTTTGAAGAAAAACCTATCATTGGCGTCATTCAACCGGTTCTTCTTAACCAGCCTGAAGTGCAAAAACCCATTCCTCTCATCGCCAAGATTGATTCCTTGGCGGATAAGAACTACATCAATCCTGAGTTCTATACCGGAAACATCGCCCAGGTAATGATTGAGGGAAAACGACTCAAGCTTCCCATAGAAAAAAAAGAAATAGAAGGCGCTAACCTGCTACTCGCCGCTAAATTTCTACCGGATTTTTATATTGATCCACATAAAAAAACATCCACCACGACCCTTATCACCGATGATGTAGAGGAACGCATGATTCATAATCTGGATGAAAAAATTTGCGAAATCGATGAACAGATTAAACTTCTTTCCTATATCAATCCCCAAAATCTCGAAGAACAAAAAGAACTTTTCTTTTCTCACTCTGATTTTAACCCACGGTTTTCCTACCGAGAATGTGATTTGCCACTCGATCAAATGCAGCGTGACCTCAAACGTTTGCCAGAAGTAAACCATCTTCTCTACCCGATCTTTGAACGGAAAGCTGAAGAGCTCCACTCCAAGATTGAACTCATCCGTTCTGTGGGACATTCTGATTTCGTGGGACACTCGGAAGATGTTTTTGGCGACGTGAGCCATTATCAATACCAACAGGCGCTTAATTTTATTAAAAAGCACCAAGATGATAATCGTCCGGATGAAAGCCCCGAGCTTGATCTCAAAAAAGCGAAAGAATTATTAAAAGAATTCCTGGATCAATACCGACTTTCTCATTGGAATCTCAAGACCCTCGAAAGCTCTGTTTCTGATATTCAGGTGACCAAGCGCAATACGATTCTTTTGAAAAAAGGTGCGACCTTTCAGGCCAATCGTCTCAAGGCCTTACTCGTCCATGAAATCGGAACCCATGTCTTTCGATTTGAAAATGGAAAATTACAAAATTTTCGTATTTTCCAGCGAGGTACCGCCAACTATTTACACACAGAAGAGGGGCTCGCTATCTGGAACCAAAATCAACTAGGACTGGATCTTGGGCAGAAGTTTTTACAACCAGCCCAACAGGTCGTGGCTATCTATCTCGCCAAAAAAATGGGGTTCGCGGATTTATTTCACTTCTTGCACAAAACCTATGAACTCGAGGACCATATTGCCTGGAAACTCTGTATAAAGGCCAAGCGAGGACTTTCTGATAGTGGGAAGTCTGGATCCTTCACGAAAGACACGCTTTATTTCTTTGGAAACAAAGACATCGAACGATTCGTCGCCCGCAAAGGAAATATCGCGGACCTCTATACCGGAAAAATCTGCATCGAAGATCTCAAGACGGTCCAAAAACTAGAGGATTGGCAGCCTGCGAAATATCTCTTGCAGTAGGCCCCAAATTAATCACTCAAGTACTCGGCAACACCTTCTGCATCAGCTTTCATAGCCTTTTCTCCTTTGGACCAGTTTGCCGGGCAAACTTCTCCGTTCGCCTCAAAGTGCTGAAGCGCGTCCACCATACGAAGAACCTCATCCACACTTCTTCCGAGCGGAAGATTATTCACCAACTGATGCTGAATAGTTCCTTTTTTATCAATAAGAAAGAGTCCACGAAAAGCGATAATCTCCTCGGTAGCTATTAATTTTCCATCATCATTGTAATCGTATTCACCGGTCAAAACCCCGTAGTGATCAGCAATAGTTTTATTTGTGTCGGCCACAATCGGATATGTCACACCTTCAATTCCGCCTTTGTTTTTCGGTGTTTTGAGCCACGCCTGATGAGAAAATTCTGTGTCCGTAGAGCACCCGATAACCTGAACATTCCGTTTTTCAAATTCTGGTAACAATGCCTGAAATGCATGAAGTTCCGTCGGACAGACGAATGTAAAATCCTTCGGATAGAAAAAGAATACGACATATTTTTCACCTTCGTATTGATGAAGTGAGAAGTTTTCAACTATAGTTTGTCCGTCCACGACGGCCGTGGCTTCAAAATGAGGCGCGTGTTTAGTGACTAAAGATTGCATAAGATAAAGAGGATAAAAAAATTATGATGATTTAAGAGGCTTCGCTAATCTGTGCTTTAGTTGTTGATAAAGCTCCTGAATTTCTTTTTCGTAGGCAAGAAGCGTCTGTCGTTTCCAAGATTTTTTTCGTTGCAAATAGACCTGAATCTTATCGAGGCGCTTGAGCATTTGCTGATATTTTTTTTCCAAGGCTGGATGATGGGACAGTTCTTTCTTTTTCTCTTGAATAGAATGTACAAGCTTGTTCCGAAGATCTCCCAGCATCGTTCGCGTCGCACTTGTTTCTGACGTTTTGGAGTCTAAAGCTTTTTTACTGACCCGCTCAACCTTCCAAACCAATCCGAGTTTTTCCAGCGTTCGAATTAAAATCCCAGATCCATCGAACTGCCACCACTTAATTCCATGAAAAGCATTCTTGGGAAAGGCATGATGATTGTTATGCCAACCTTCTCCCATCGCCAAAAGACCGATCAACCAGTGATTACGACTTTCGTCCAACGACTCAAAATCCTTTCGTCCGAAGGTATGACAAATAGAGTTCACACTCCAAGTCACATGCGTGGAGAGAAAAATACGTACAAACCCTCCCCAGACTAATCCCGTCCATCCACCGATCGCAAAGGGCAACGCCAGGGAAAAGAGAAACCAAAACAAAAGGGTCTTATCGACAAAGCGAACGACCGGGTCCTTGAGTAGGTGTGGGGCGTAGGTTTTCGCTGATTCAAAATTTTTAAGCGAGAAAAGCCATCCGAAATGCCCGTGCCAAAATCCATCGAGGGGACTGTGAGGATCCCCTTCTTCATCCGAATGTGCATGATGGCGAATATGCGTCGCGGCCCACTCACTTGGTGCTCCTTCCCAGGCCATCGCGCCCCAGGCCAAAAAGAAAAGACGGATCGGCCAGAAAGTACGAAATCCCTGATGGGTCAACATCCGGTGATATCCGACCGTAATCCCAAGCACCGTCAGGACATAAAGAACCCCCATTAAAATAAGATCCGTTGCGAACAGATACTGGTTCCAGAGCAGAACCATAGCCGTGAGAACTCCCACAAAAGGAAGGCCTACTAACGTTAAAATTTTAAGTTTGTGCATGCAGCATTTATCTTCACGGATTTAGAAATGAATATCAAATAGATTCCACCTGCTTTCTGAAATCCTCCCCACGTGCTTTATAGTTTGAATATCTATCAAAGCTTTTGGCCGCTGGAGAGAGTAAGCAGACCGGTCCGGTTTTTGTTTTTTCAGCGGCTAATTTCACAGCTTCATGCATATTTTTTGCCAGAATAATCCTGTCAGAAGATAATATTTCTGAAAGTGGCGAGTCTATTAAGATAATATTTGTTTCTTCTGAAATTTGATCCAAAAATCCTGTGTAATCTGCGCCATCACTCACGCCGCCCAAGATCAAACTGCCTAAGTCTTCGCCAAAAAATTTGATGGCCGCCAGCGTTGAATCAGGATTAGTTGAAATCGAATCATTATAAAACTTCACACCATTTTTTTCGGCAATAAACTCTGTTCGGTGTGGCAGTGTCTGAAAATTCTGCGCTGTTTCCTGCACCGTTTTTTCATTTATTTTAAGAAGTTTTGCGAGCGCTAAGGCCGTCCCAAAGTTTTCTCTAAAATGCTGTGCACGACACACAGAGTCTTTCGCAAACCAGTCTTCCTTCATGGGCGGCACATCAGCTCCTGGCTGAATTAAAACATCCCCTTCTTTCTGCCAAAGCCATAGATTCTTCTTCGCCTCGAAATAACCCGCTCGTCCTCCGTGTCGATCCACATGATCATCGAAAAAATTAAGAAAAATTGCGATACCAGGCGATATTTTTAAATTTTCAAGCTGAAAACTCGAAAGCTCTAAGACGTAATATTCGGCTTTGTTTAAGCTGAGCACCGGCACGCCCATATTCCCACCCATAGCTACATCTTTTCCGGCGCGCTGCAACATTTCATAGATAAATTTCGTCGTCGTAGATTTGCCTTTCGTGCCACTAATTCCAATTACTTTTTTACGCTGAGCTTCTGAAAGATTTTTGAAAAATTCTTCGACTTGGCTGGTTATTTTTTCGGGCTTTATATTTTTTAATTTATCTCTAGAAATACCCGGGCTGACAAAAATCAGGTCAAAATTATTCAGATCTACTGGTGCCGAATATCCTGATTTATGCTCATCAAAAATAGTTACTACTGCCTGTGAATAGGCGTACTGCAAATATTTTTCAGTCGACTGGCCTTCGATGCCGTAGCCATAAATTAATATTTTCTTGATTTTAAGTCGCCCCAAAGCTTCGCACACCTCACTCGCTTCCCCCACACATTCAAACGGCTTGATGCCGGATTCGCCTTTCAGCTCTGAAAAAAGTTTTTCAAGCTTTTTATTTTGTAATAGATCATCACCAAATATTTCTACTAATTCTGAATAATCTACAAACGGCGCGAGTATTGCAAACACAAACGCACACTTCGGACATTCTCCACACCACAGGGGCGTCTCTGATTTTTTGCCCCAGTGCTTGAAATTTGTATTACACGATGTAAATAACTTCTTATATTTTCCCCAGCATTTATGGCCGAACTGCTCGGCAATCTCAAGTTCTGAATACGGCCGGAGAAAAGAATAATAATGCACTTCTGGCGAAATAAACTGCTGCACATAATCCTGAAATCGCTTTTCGAAGTCTAAACTTTTCGAGTACTGATGATTGATTTCCAGGCCTTTATATTTTGTATTTCCGAAGTTCGCTGAATTTTCATTGGAGAGTAATATTTCTTTTTTCTGTAATAAAAGCGCCGTCGCGACGCTCAAAAAGGCGAGTATGGCAGAAATTGGCACATGGCCATTATAAGCACCTTGTTTGTTAAGCTCTTGTAGTTGTGGATCTAAAAAGCGCTGCAGCTTCACGTGCGGCTTATTAATTTTTTCGACCATGGGCTCGAGAAATTTATAATCTCCCACCGTCCAGGTATTAAAATCCTCATCTTGTTCTTTCAGCGTCTCGATCGTCACAAGCGAGTCCTTGCCGCCGCCGAGAGCTACTAACTTTCCAGACAGATTTAATGTTTCGGATAAAAAAGGATCAGCGCTTGTCTGCACCGGAAATTTTATTTTTTCTGTGGGCTTATTAATCTTATTCTGATAGAAAAACTCTCCTAAGCCCTGTGTGTATACATGCGTGAAGAAGTCGGCCTGTTCTTGATTTAATCCCCCTTTTTTAAAAATAATTTTCTCGGGAAGATAGGTCTTAAAATAAGAGATCCCAGCCATAACCCAGGCGCCAAAAAGCGCTTTTTCAAAGCTTTTTGAGCACTCGCCAGAGGGAAAAATTATTTTCTCTTCAAAGTAAATCTTATCATCAAGACTATAGTTAAAATACGCCGTTGATGTGGGCGCATCAAAATGATAATCTTCAAAAATAAATTGCTGGTACATGAGTGCCGATTATCAATGATTCAAGCTTAATCGTCAATCTCTTGACAGAGACGCGTCTTTGACTAAACTTCTCTGGCTTTATAATTCATCTCATGGCTCGAAAGTGCGCCCTTACCGGAAAAAAGACATCCAGCGGAAATAATCGTCCGTTTTCTCTTAAGATAACAAAACGAACGTTCCGTCCGAATCTTTTCAAGAAAAGAATCTTCAATCCTCTTACTGGACGGGTTGAACGGGTTAAACTTTCTGCCAGTGCTCTTCGAACTTTGAAAAAATGGATACGTGAAGGAGCTCCTGAAGAAGAAGTAGTGGCAGCACCTGTTCCAGGCGCGATTTCTCACAACGAAGAAAAACATCGTGTAAAAAAAGACAAACTCACTCCCAAGCAGAAAAAAGAACTTGTGGCACAGCAAGAAGCGGCGGCCAAAGCGGCTACCGATGACAAAAATGCTGAAGTGATGACGGGTGAAACTTCTGAAAAAGCTAAGTAAGTCTTATGCGATCGATTATATTGGATAACATTCGATCCCTGCACAATGTAGGGTCTATTTTGCGTACCGCGGATGCGGCCGGCTGGGACAAAGTCTATTTCACCGGCTACACGGGATGTCCTCCGGATCGGAGAATAGAAAAAGTATCATTGGGCGCAGAAAACTTTGTCGCATGGGAACAACACGAAGACGTGCTAAAACTCTGCCAAGACCTTCAAAAATCAGGAAATAAGATATTCGCGCTGGAGCAAACAGAAAAATCTGAAGATATTTTCGAGTTTCAAACTTCTGATACAAACATAACGCTTATTCTCGGCAATGAAGTCGAAGGCGTCGCGCCAGAGCTTCTCTCTCTCGCTGATCAGCATCTAGAAATCCCGATGCATGGACAAAAAGCTTCCCTGAATGTATCCGTGGCGGCGGGGATTGCGCTGTATAGTCTGTAAGCTTTAGCCAAGATCTCTCGCCCGATACTGCACGGCCTCGGCAACATCTGATAAAATAATTTCTTCTCGCTGAGCCAGGTCCGCGATGGTGCGGGACAATTTGAGAATTCGATAATACGCACGACCACTAAGATTCATCTGTTGTACCGCAGACTTGAGAAGAGTTTGAGCATCTTCGGGAAGCGGACAGTATTTTTTTACGAGTGATGAAGGCATTTCTGCATTGGTCGTAATCTTGTCTTCCGCCAATCTTTTGCGCTGAACATCCCGTGTTTTTTGAACACGATCTCGAATATCCTTGGAGCTTTCTGCTTTTCGTACATCTGTTAATTTTTCAAAAGAAATACGAGGCACATTCAGATGCAGATCGATCCGATCGAGGAGTGGTCCCGAAATCCTATTCCGGTACCGATCAATGTTGAAAGGCGTACACGAACAGTCTTTTTCTTTATCTCCCGAAAACCCACATGGACAGGGATTCATCGCCGCGATCAACATCAACTGGGCCGGAAATGTACACGTCCCCGACGCTCTCGATATTGTGACAATACCGTCTTCAAGCGGTTGTCGTAGCACTTCAAGAGTTTTTTGGGGAAATTCGGGAAGCTCATCTAAAAATAAAACCCCTCGGTGAGAGAGTGAAATTTCTCCGGGTTTGGGAGGATTCCCTCCGCCCACAATCGCAATACCACTCGCCGTATGATGCACGGACCGAAAAGGTCTCCTGAGGGAAATCGGACCTTTTGCCGTCGTAAGTCCGGCAATGGAATGAATCTGGGTAATATCTAAAGCCTCCTCGACGGTCAGCGCGGGCAGTATCGTCGCAAATCCTTTGGCCAAAAGCGTCTTCCCCGATCCTGGAGGGCCACACATAAGAAGATTATGGCCACCTGCCGCTGCAATTTCGAGGGCTCGCTTGGCTTGTTCTTGGCCTTTGATGTGTTTCATGTCCGATTCATCCGCCGTCACGAAATTTTGTGATTCAAACTTTCGATGTGGCGCCGGTGTCATTTTTTTAATTCCTATAAGATGCTGATGAATCTGCTCTAGTGTTTTGACGCCAAAAACATCAATCCCTGATATCAATGTGGCCTCCGGAAGATTGTCTATCGGGACATAGATTTCTTTGTATCCCATTTCTAAGGCATTTGATACCGTTGGCAAAATGCCAGAAATAGGCCGCAACTCTCCAGTAAACCCGAGCTCTCCGACAAAGATACGCTGGTCATTGTCCTCCTCTAGTGGCATCTGCCCGGTAGCGTGTAGCAATCCCAGTGCAATCGGAAGATCAAATCGTGGACCGTGTTTTTTGAGATCTGCCGGCGCCAGATTGATCGCCACTCGGTTATTGGGAAAGGTAAAACCCGAATGCTTCATCGCCGATCGAACCCGCTCTTTGGCTTCCTGAACCGCCGTATCACCCAACCCCACAATCAAACAGGCCGCTTTCCCGAAATGGGTATCGGCCTCCACCTCCACCTCCTCGGCATTGAGTCCAAATAACGTCAGGCTTTTTATGCGTTGTAACATGCCCCTGATCTTAAGCAGGATTTAAAGAGCGCCTAATATTTAATCTGGATTTAATGTTGGGGACATTGTCTGAACAGATGATCAAGCAATCGCCAGACTTCGCACATAAGAGGATGTGCTTTTATAGCCCTTTTTTATGGCTTTTTCTTCGATGATATCCTGCTCTTCTTCGGTCACTCGTATCTGGATACGTCTATTTTTTACTTTTTTCTGCCGCCGTAATTCATCTGCGATGAAAAATTCAAAATCTTCTGAGGCTAAAAAGCGAGCTAAATCTTCCGCATCAAAAACATCATCAAATCCTACTTCCGAACAATGAAGCCGATAAAGATTTTGTTTCGAGCAAAATACAATGGCGAATTCTAATGCTTTACCGAGGACCGTAATCGTAAATTTGTTTTTCATAGTATTTTTAAACTTAGTTTCTTCACAAGATTTCGAGCTTTTTCCTTTTGATACTCCTTTATTTTTCCATTATGAGGCGAGAATATGAGGATATTTCTTTGATAACGAAATTTCACATAACTTCCTGTTTTCCCCGATATAAATTCAAACCTGAGCCAAAGAAGAATTTTCTTTATCTCCGCATAGGAAAGCGCCTTTGGATTTTGAAGGAACAGATCAAAAAGCTTCTGCTTTTTTGTCATTTTGTACTCTTATTATATATAAAAAGAGTACAAATATCAATATTTTTAAATACTCCCGATATTTAAAATACCGTTCTGCCTTTCTCTGCCTAACATTTAATCTGGATTTAATGTTGGGAATCCGGTATGAGTAGTTCATGGCCATCTTCTGTCTCCGCGACGTCAACATCTATGAAAACATCTCTGAAGAAGAGTTGATTCGAATTGCCAAAACCGCGATTGAGAGTCAGCTCCCTCGGGGCGCAATTTTGTTTTCACCCGAAAATCCAGCCCAACAAGTTTATGTCATCAAAAATGGCGAAGTAGAGCTCTATCACGAAAAAAATGGAAAACGCATCGTCTTCGAGACGTTGTTTCCCGGCGATGTTTTTGGAGACTTTGGCACTGGACCGACAGACTACTTTGCACAGACCACGCGTGCGAGCTTCCTCTGCCAAACGCCAACGCACGAATTCTTAGACATTGTACGGGCTCATCCCGAAATGTCGCTGAATCTCATGCAAACCATGGCGACCAAGATTCATGACTATGAACGCAAAATTGCTTCGCTCAACAAACCCGCTAAAGATCAGATTTTAGATGAAATCAAACGTCTTCAGGCTAAAAAACAAAAAAGCTTTCTGAATAAAATATTTCATGTTCCGTTGAGACTGTCCCATCAAAAACTCAGTGAAAAGACCGGCCTCAACCGCGTCACGGTCACAAAGCTTCTCGGGGATCTCCGCGAAGAAGGCACCTTAAGCATTGATGCCAAAACCGGGGAGATACGGCTGAACTGATTCTTACTCTGCCTTTTTGTACACACGAAACGATTCAAAAATCTTTCGAATTTCATCCATGTGTTCATGGGTTGTTCGTACATCATTTCGACTTTCAATCATATACACCCCTTCTGAAGAAGGATCTTCCACAAAGTATCGTGACACATAGATTTCATCTCCCAAAACATGGGTCACGAAACTTTCGCTCATCACCGGAACGGCCGAGTGATCATTAAAAATGATATCCGTTGTTCCTTTTTGGCGTACGAGCTGAGTCGTGTAAGAAATAAGATTTTTAAAATCTCGACGATTTTCGTCCCGACTCAAATTCGCTACACAAGCCGTTGTAAAAGCTTCTTCTCCACATCCAGATTCAATGTTTCTCACGAGAATCCGAAAGTCCGAACGCTTGTTTTCAAAGAAATGCCCGTATTCCCTTGTTCTCAAATCTAGATTTTTCGGAACTTGAATCGTAAATTCTTCATTTTCATAGGTCTGAAAAACCGTTCTTGTATTCTGAATACGTTTCAGTGAGATTTTTCCTTTTTTGAGAGACTGCTTCCATCCGGTATAAATATGACTCACCACACGAGCCGCTCGATCGGTCTTAAGACTGTTATATCGATCACGAAAAGCATTGCGAGTGTCTGCCAGCGAATACCGTTGATTTGGAATCAATTGCACATGCTGCTTGATTGCTGGACGCCTCTGTCCACTTTTGGAAGCCAGATTCTGATGTTTCTTTTCATAAGAATTCGCTAAACGACGACTACTGTGTCGACGATTAAATTTTGCATCTTCGTCACGCTCCATCACTCGATGGTACTTCATCGCTTGCTCACGGCCCAAGACATTCGCCGAAAGCATGCCTTGTGATGCATTAATCTCTACCAAAGAAGCATTGATCCATTGAGCAGGAACAAAAAAAGTGGCTCCAATCACCAAAATAAGAACGGTTAAGAGTACATATTTTTTATTTAATTTTTTAGGTAATTCTTGAGTCTGTGGCGCTTTTTGCTCAATTTCTAATCCTATCTGCTCAGCCGATTCCGTTCTCTCTTCATAAGTCATGGTGGAAGATCGTAAGTAAATACTTCTCCTTATTATACCACAAAGATGTCCCCATAACAAGCCCGACACGCATCACCTTGTTATCTCCGCGTCTTCCTTCTATAATTTCTCCGCATGATTGTACCCGTTGTATTTTCGGTATTTATCGTTCTGATGGTCGCTTGGGCGACGATCTTATGGTGGCGTCGTAAGTCTGATTTCGAACGATCTATTAATCTGACATTCCTCCAAGTATTGATTCCCAAAAAAGAGTCTAAAGAAGATCAAGAACGCGAACGAGACCAGACCAGCGAGATTCGTCGTGTTGTCGGTGTCGGAGAGCATTTCTTGGCAACATTACACGGAATCTATAGCTCAGATCTCCGGAAAATTTTTCAAAACCAAGATTTCTTATCTTTGGAATATGTAGCCACTGATGGAGAGATTAAGTTCTATCTCTCTTGTCCGCGCAGCCTCAAGAACGTCATAGAAAAACAAATTACGAGTTTTTATCCAGAAGCCGTGATCGAGGAAACGGAAGCCCCTCGTATTTTTCATGATAACACCCATCAAACAACAGCCTACCTCACGCTTGCGAAAAAGCATGTTTTCCCGCTCAAAACCTATACCCGGTTTGAATCTGCCGATCCGGTCAATAACCTTTTGAACGCCCTTTCCAATGCTTCGGATCAAAATGGAAACTCTGCGGCCGTGCAATTCATGATTCGTCCCGTAAAAAATTCTTGGCAAAAAGATGCGCAACACACGGCGAAAGAGCTTTCTTCGGGAAAAGAAAGTTTTTCCTGGTGGAATCCCCTGGCTCTATTGGGACATCTTTTTAGTTTGGCTGTTCGTGGAACCGAGGAAGATACGAGCTCTTCTGGAGACGATATCAAGGACAAAGCCTCTCAAGACACCACCAAATCTATCGAAGAAAAAGCGGAGAAAGTTGGGTTTGAAACACTCATCCGTTGCGTGACGTCTTCCCCAGAAAAAGAACAATCGAAACTCAGTATGAATGCGGTTATCAATGCCTTCGCCCAATACGGAGGACCGAATATCAACTCGTTTACACAGCATAAAATTCACTCCAAACGCCAACTTATTCGCACTTTTTTGTTTCGTGACTTTCGTCGATCGTGGAGACCTCAACACAAAATGATTTTTTCTACAGAAGAACTCGCGTCGGTCTTTCACTTCCCCCATATTAAATTTAATAATGTTCCGGGCCTGAAGTGGCAGAACTATAAAATTGTAAAAGCTCCGGCGAATATTCCGAAAGAAGGTCTCCTCTTGGGACACAATATTTATCGAGGAGAAAAAACCCCGATCTATATGAAACGAGAAGATCGATTTCGACACTTCTATGTGATCGGACAGACCGGAACAGGAAAATCCTCCATCTTCCAGCTCATGGTACGTCAAGATCTTCAAAATGGCGACGGACTCTGCGTTCTAGATCCTCATGGAAGCCTTGTCGAAGACCTTCTTCCCTTCGTCCCACGTGAACGTGTCGATGACGTGGTGATCTTTGACCCTTCGGATACCGAACGCCCTATGGGACTCAATCTCCTGGAAGCGAAGAACGAAGAAGAAAGTGACATGGTCGCCCTTGATGCGATGAACATCATGATCAAGATGTTTGATGAAGAAGTATTTGGACCTCGTATCCAGGACTATTTTCGAAATGGATGTCTCACGCTTATGGCCGATCCTATCGGAGGATGTATCACGGATGTGGTCCGACTCTTTACCGATGATGCGTTCCAACGATCCAAGGTCAAACACGTGAGTAATCCGGTCGTCAAAGCCTTTTGGACCAAACAAATGGCCCAAACCGGACAGAGAGAAAAGCAAGAAATGATTCCGTATTTTTCCGCGAAATTTGGAGCCTTTATTACAAACTCCATGATGCGAAATATTATTGGACAGACAAAATCAGCCTTTGATTTTTCGGAAGTCATGAATAAAAAGAAGATTCTCTTTATGAACCTTTCGAAAGGAAGCACGGGAGAAATCAACTCTAAGCTTTTGGGACTGATTATTGTTTCTAAGTTGCAGACCGCTGCGCTTCGTCGACAAAAGATGGCGAAAGAGGACCGGCAGGATTTCTTTCTCTATATCGATGAGTTCCAGAACTACGTCACCGAGTCGATTGAATCCATCCTCTCTGAGGCTCGTAAGTACCGTCTGAGTCTTAACATTGCCCATCAGTACGTCAGTCAGATCGATACCTCGGGCCAGAAGAAAGGCGTAAACCTCAAGGATGCCGTCTTTGGAAATGTGGGAACTATGATGTGTTACAAGATCGGTGCCCCGGATGCTGAAGCTATGACCAAAGAAATGGCCCCTGTTTTTTCCGACCAAGATCTTATCAATATCGATGCCTTCAAAGCCGCGATCAAGCTCTCTGTGGATGGACAGCCCTCTCGTCCATTTTCACTCGATGTACCGCGTCCTTGGCTCGAAAAAGGAGACCCGGATATCGGCAAAGCCCTCAAACAAATCTCTCGTCTGACCTACGGACGATCAAAAAAATTCGTAGAAAAAGAGATTTTCACGAGGCTTGATGTGTAGGATTATTTTCAAACAAATAGCATTAAAAAGCATATATACACCTTTTTGCAACATGTTTTCATGTAAAAAGATTGTCCCTCCTCGGCTCTTTCCTGTTATAATAAATTCAGTTGTTCAAATGTGGTGAAAAGGCAGATTGGGAGATATCCTCATCTGTCTTTTTTTTATCTATATTTTTTGCCCCTCTCCCCAGCCCTCTCCCGTAAAGGGCGAGGGAGAAGAAGTTAAATTTTTTGAATTGGGGCCACAGAGGCTACGATCTTTTTCACACCCTGACCGGAGAAAGCCACCGAAAGAACGTCTCCAGCGATCATAATAATTGTCCCTTCCCCCCACTGCATATGCGCCACGCGATCGCCGATCTTGTAGTCGGAGGTATTTTCGGCAAGCCCAAAGGTCGCCTCTCGTTTAGAACGGGGCGTAAATGGGTCCCGTATCTGTTCTGGAGCTTGGGGTCGAGAAGAAGCAGACGTAGAAGTAATTGCTTTCGGTTGTCGATAAGAAAAGGTGTTCTTTCGAAGTGTGTCCTCTCGAGAATCTCCCGTACGCTCTAAGCATTCTTCATCCAGCTCTGAAAGAAATTTGGAGGGACTGGAATAGTCTGTTTTTCCAAACATCATCCGCTGCTGCGCATGAAGAATCATGCATTTTGTTTTCGCACGAGTGATCGCCACATATCCGAGTCGTCGCTCTTCCTCAAGGTTTTCGGGGGAAAATTGAGCATTGGAACTCGGGAACATTCCGTCCTCCCATCCGGGTAAAAAGACCATGGGGAACTCCAGGCCCTTCGCCGCATGAATCGTCATGAGCGTCACCGTGTCACTTTTATCATTATGTTGATCAAGGTCAGAGATCAGTGCTACTCCCTCTAAGAAAGCCGCCAAAGGCTGCTCAGCCGTGTCATAACGCATCGCAACAGAGAATAACTCTTTTACATTCTGAATGCGCGATTCACCCTCTGCCGTACCATCATTGAGGAATTCATAGAGCTTAATCTTGTCCACCACTCTATCTAATACAATAGAGACGGGTTCTTTTTGCGCGATTTCTTGCAAATCTTTGATCAGGTCTCTGAAATTTTTCAAAACACATCGCTTTGCCTCTGGCAGTGATTCTACTTCATCAATGTGCTCTAAAATCTCAAACAGACTTAGCGTATAATGATTCGCATATTCTTTGACCTTTTCAATCGTTGAAGGGCCGATTTTTCTTGTGGGAAGATTAATAATCCTCAAAAAAGCTAAATCATCTTTGGGATTAAAAATAAGTCGCAGATACGCGATGACATCTTTGATCTCTCTTCGATCAAAGAAGCGCGTACCGCCTACGATCTGATAGGGAATCTGCGAACGCAGAAAGGCTTCTTCGATTGCGCGACTCTGGGCATTCATGCGGTAAAGAATCGCACAGTCGTTATAACCCAGTGCGCCCTCCCTCACGAGATCTCTGATCTGTGTGGCAATATGCTGCCCTTCTTCTTTTTCATTCCAGACCTCTACTATAGATAAAGGATCGCCCGCTTCATTTTCTGTCCAAAGATTTTTTTCGCGCCCCGTTTCATTAAACCCGATCAAATGGTTCGCATTATTGAGAATGTTTCCCGTCGATCGATAATTTTGCTCCAGCTTAATCACCGCCGCATTGGGGAAATCATTTTCAAAATTTAAAATATTGGTGTAGTCCGCCCCCCGAAAAGAATAAATCGACTGATGATCATCTCCGATCACACAGAGATTCTGATGTTCGTCGGATAACTGACGAACGAGTTTATACTGCGCAATGTTCGTATCCTGGTACTCATCCACCAATAAATGATGCCAGCGCTTTCTATATTTTTTTAATACCTCCTCACACTGATCAAACAACTGAACTGTTTTCTGCAACAGATCATCAAAATCTAGAGCGTTATGTTCGGCAAGTTTCCGCTGATAAGCTGGGAAAATCTGTTTCACTGCACGGGTAAATCGATTGTCTTCCGCATCCACCTGATAGGCTTCGGGCGACATAAGCTGATTCTTGGCCGCCGAAATATGCGATTTGATCGCTTTGTGCTTGATTTCTTTCGGATCAAATCCGAGTTCTTTCATAATCATCTTGATGAGCTTTTGGCTGTCATCCGTGTCAAAAATCACGAAACTTCGCGAAATACTACAGGCCAGCTGTTCTATGTCTTCTCTCAAAATCCGCACACAAATCGAATGAAAGGTCCCCATCATCGGCGATCGACCGCCTCCGAGAAGCTTTTCGACCCGGCCTTTCATCTCACTCGCGGCTTTGTTGGTAAAGGTCACCGCCAAAATCTGTGAAGGCTTCGCCCCATGCGCAATAAGATTCGCGATTCTATGCGTCAGACATTTGGTCTTTCCCGATCCCGCTCCTGCCAATATAAGGAGTGGACCCTCCAAAACCTCCACGGCTTCTCGCTGCTTCGCATTCAACCCCGATAAAATAGAATTTTGTTCTGTCATAAGTGAAGGCAGTGTAGCGAAGAGGCACTATTGATCAAAGAATAATTTTCTTTATTTTTCGTACTGTTAATCTCGTTTTAATATTCAGATCCCCTCGTTGATTGACATTTTTTCAAAAAAAGCTAAAAGACGTCTTATGAAAAATGCCCTCGACACTTTCGACCAAAATCTTGAGGTTTTCCATAACGGAGAACTCACCGAAGCGATTAATCGTATCAATGCCGCATTTGGATCCTTGCCCTATCGCCCTTTTTCCAAGTCGATTCGGGATACTATTACTGAAGGCCCGAAAACCACTGACTCCGCACAGTGTCCTTTTCACAAATACACCGAGGCGCTCTCTCCTACACCTCAAGATCCTATAAGTACGCACATTTTTCTCGGGGAAAGTCAGATTTATGAACAATTTCTGGATGGATTTTATGATCATTTTGATTTCACGACCGAGCTCGATCCCACAAATCCGAATCGAGTCGCGATTACGACAGACTGTGTCTATCCTCATGGGAAAAAAACACAATCAACCTGATACCGTGTCACTCCCGAAGGCTCAAAGGGCATCAATGATCATTTATTTCATTTCACAGATAAAATCATGAAGCCTCTTTGGGAAAAGTCGTTTAAGGCCTGGGGAGACCATCCAGACCTACTAGAGGCACATACCCAGATTCTCCGAAACGTTGAAACGAATACCCCTTCTTGTCACCATCTCACCAATCCCCGACGAGAGGTTTCTTTTCTAGACAGTTCTGTGGAAGTCTGTGTCATCGCGACCCAATCGGCGATGACCCTTGTTGAATCAACCCTGCGGTCTTTTCTCAAACTTCACGTTGCCCACAAAGGCGCCCTACCCACACCAGAAGAAGCTTCGTATTCCCTCACTCATGCACGAAAATCCCTCAAACCCTTTGCGCGTCTGAGTCGGAACCCACTCAGAACATTTGATGCCATCATGTGTCTTGATGCTCTGCCTTGGGTTTTAGAGCACAAAGAAGGCCGACCGATGCTCGCGCTAGATCGGAAACTGAAGCCCTTTATGATTTCGGTTAGCTAGGCAACGACCCCAGAAGCTATTGAAGCCCTTGGTCGAGAACTCTTTCCAGATAGCACCCACTTTTGTCCTGAGAAAAGAGAGTCTTTTGAATTCTTTGTTCAGGAAGACGAATCCGACGCAATTCCCCCTGATACCTACCCAACGACCGGATGCCCAACGCTTGCCCTGGGTCTCTTTGATCCTATTTATGATCAGATCCAAACCGCACTGACGCAGGTATATCAGGCCACACAAAACGCTGGTATCACGCATCTCCATGAATCAAACAATGATATTAACATAACGAAAAGCAGCTCCGCCACCCCCGCCCGTCCAGAAGATCCCCTCCAGGCACTACAAACCATCCATCGCCTTCTCGCCTCTGTTTTGGAAAACTAATTTTATTCTTTTCAGATTCGCCTGATTTATCCCGAAAAAAAAGGTTGACAGCGGGAACAAAGGAGCTACAATCTGCCGGCTTTCTTTGACTTTTTTGGAGTAATTTTGCATGGCCAGAGACGATAAAATTGAGGTCGAAGGCCGGATCAAAGAATCCCTTCCAGGTGGACAGTTCCTCGTAGGAATCATCTCAGAAGGGTTTGAAGGATTCTTTGTTCGAGCCCGTATGTCCGGAAAGATGCGTATGAATTACATTCGCGTCGTCCCCGGGGACCGTGTGCGCGTGCAATTACCCAACAATATTAATGTCCAAGAAACGACGATCACCGAAATCGGTATCATTGCTTATCGCTTTAAATAAATGAAAGTACGTTCATCGGTTAAAAAAATTTGCGAATGGTGTCGGGTTATCCGACGCAAAGGCGTTGTACGCGTTATCTGCAAAACTCCTAAACATAAACAGCGTCAAGGCTAACTCTTCTTTTCCATGCGTATTGCAAATGTAACTATTCCGACAGAGAAACGAGTGATCATATCGCTCCAATATGTTTATGGTATTGGCCCGACACGGTCAGCTCTTGTTTGCCAAAAGGCGAAGATAAAAGAGAGTCTTCGTGTAAAAGACCTTACCCCAGAACAAGAAGATAAAATCCGTGAGATCGCCGGTGAATTTTTGCTTGAGTCCGATCTTCGTCGTGAAGTAGGTCAATCTATTAAGCGTCTTCAAGATATCGGATCTTATAGAGGATTTCGACATCGTCGACGACTCCCTGTTCGTGGACAACGAACTAAGACGAATGCTCGCACACGAAAAGGAAAGAAGACCGGTCCTATTGCTAATAAGAAAAAAGTAACGAAATAATCCCATGGCCACAAGTTCTAAAAAACGAGTTCGAAAAACATTTGAAGAAGGCTGTGTCTACATCCGTTCGAATTACAACAACACTATTGTCACACTCACCGATCCAACCGGTAGTGTCCTAGGATGGTCGTCTCCCGGAGCCCACGGCTTCAAAGGAGCTCGACAGTCCACACCTTATGCGGCACAGGTTTCTGCTGAAAGCATTGCTGAAAAAGCACTGTCCTTTGGTATGAAGTCTGTCGGCGTTTTCTTTAAAGGTATGGGGCCAGGCCGAGACCAAGCCGTTCGAGGATTGATGAATGGTGGCATTGATATTACTTCTATTACCGATCGAACACGCGTTCCTCATGGAGGATGCCGTGCTCGTCGAACCCGTAAAGTTTAAACTCTCCCATGCGCTACACTGGACCTAAAGTTCGCCTCTGTCGTCGAGAAGGAAAAAACCTTTTTGGCTCTGAAAAATACCAAAAACTTCTTGGACGAAACCCAAACATTCCTGGAATGCACGGGGGGAAACGTCTTGGAAAAGTTTCTGAGTACGGACGACAACTTCGTGCAAAGCAATGTGCCAAAAGAATTTTTGGACTCTCTGAAAAACAATTTCGAAAATATTTCGCAAAAGCTGATGCGGCTAAAGGCGTGACAGGAGACGTGCTCTTGCAATCACTTGAAACACGTTTGGATAATGCCATTTATCGTGGAGGATTCGCTATCACGCGAGCTCAGGCACGACAGTTTGCTTCTCATGGAATCTTTTTGCTCAATGGTCGTCGTATTGATGTCCCTTCAGCACAGGTTAAACCCGGTGACGTTATCGAGGTTCGTCCGAGCCGAAAAACATCTCCTGTATTTACAAAGAATTTGGAAGAACTCGAAAGCTATCAGGTTCCGTCTTGGTTGAACGCGGATCCTAAAAAACTTTCTATAGAAGTTAGTTCTCTTCCAGAAGCTCAGCATTTTGAAATGCTCATTGAGCCCCAACCGATCGTTGAGTTCTACTCTCGATAACTCGTTTTCTGTCTTTTTTACCTCTCTTCTTCTCATGCATATTCTCCACGAACAAATCGGCGCTCCCCGCCTTCATATCGATGCGGAAGGAAAAACTTCGGCCACTCTTACGATGGGTCCGTTGCCTTCTGGATACGGTGTGACGCTCGGGAATGCATTGCGTCGAGTTCTTCTTTCAAGTCTCCCTGGTACCGCTGTAACTGGCGTGAAAATCGACGGTATTACACATGAATATGATACGGTTCCTGGATTGAAAGACTCTGTTCTGGATATCACGCTTAACCTGCGTGAACTAAGACTCAAAAAACACAGCAAAGGCGCTGAGTTCGTAGAACTTCCTTTTAAGAAATCTGGAAAAATTACAGCGGGTGACCTTAAAGTTTCCTCCGATATTGAAATTTTGGATCCTTCACAAATCATAACGACTTGTGACAAAGCGGATTCAAAACAAAAAATGACCATCCGTATTGATAAAGGTGTGGGTTACAAACTCATTACCAATTACGAAAATGCAGCCGAAGAAGATCCTGAATTGATTTTGGTTGATGCCAACTTTTCTCCGGTTACTTCTGTGAAATACGAAGTACTTCCGGCTCGTTTCGGAGAACTTACCAATTTGGATCAACTCAGCTTGAGTGTTTCAACGGACGGATCTTTGGACGCAGAAAAGGCACTTAAGTTGTCTGCCAACATTCTCCAGAGCTACTTCGAAATCTTCAATAACGAAGAAGCGTATGTAGACGAAGACTTCACAACGACCTTTGAACAAATCAAAGCGAAGAAAGAATCAGAACAACAAGAATCAAGTGCTGGTGTAGATACCGCTTTCACACCTATTGATATTCTTGGACTTTCACAACGAACACTGAACGCGCTGGTCAATGGTGGCATTACCACGGTTGAACAGCTGAAAAACACTCCTATGAGTCAACTTATGCAGTTACGAGGATTTGGCCAAAAAGCCAAAACTGAACTGGCACAAGTTTTGGGAGAGCGTGGCCTAGAAGACGGCAACGACGCTCCTGAGGCATCTTCTAACCCTGACGACACCGTCGTCGAAGAAAATGAGGCATCGTAAAAAATCGGCAATATTGAATCGTCCCGCAGATCAACGGAAAGCGTTGATTCGGAACCTTATAACTTCTCTTTTCCTGTACGGTAAAGTACAGACGACTGATGCAAAAGCGAAAGCTTTAGCTTCTGAAGCGGAGAAACTTATTACAAAAGTAAAACGTCAAAAAGAAACGTTTAATGCAGTTCGAGAACTGAAACGTGTTATTTTTACGGAAGAAGCTTCCAAAAAAGCTTTGGCTTATGTAACGAGTACTAAAAAAACTTCTGGTTTTACCCGACTCACAAAGATTCGACTTCGTCCGGGTGATCGAGCCCTGATTATTCAGGTCGATCTCATTGCCGAACCATCCTCCGCTAAAGCTTCGGAGGCCAAGAGCACTCCAAAGAAAGTCGCAGCTAAGAAAACAACAGCAAAAGCCGCTCCTAAAAAAGCAGCGGCACCGAAAAAAGAAACCCCCGCTAAAAAACCTGCTGCCAAGAAAGCAGCACCGAAAAAGGCTGCATCTAAAATAACTGAAAAATAATGAGTACCAAGACAACGCTTCGACAGAATGTTACGAACGCAGACCGAAAATGGTTTGTCGTAGATGCTGAGGGAAAAACCCTGGGTATTCTCTCCGTAGCTATTGCGAATGTCATCTCTGGACGATCTCGTACGGACTTTACCCCTCATGTTGATGGTGGCGACTATGTCGTGGTCCTCAATGCTGAGAAAATTTCCGTGATGGGAAAGAAAGAAGATCAAAAAAAATATTACCGACATTCTGGACATCTTGGAAACCTCAAAATAGCAACTCTTGCTGAGGTTCGAGCGAAGAATCCAGGACGAATATTGCGAGAATCCGTATCGGGAATGCTTCCAAAAACGAAGCTCCGTGATGCACAAATGAAACGACTCCTTCTCGTGATGGGAAAGGAAAACCCACACGAAGCACAAAAACCTGAAACCCTAACTGTTTAATCTTTATGGCAACTCAAAATCGAGCTTATTTCTATGGTGTTGGACGACGTAAAACCGCCCGAGCAACCGTTAAACTCTTCCCTGCAGGAAGTGGTGATATCAAAGTTGGCGAAAATTCTCTTCGAGAATGGGCCGATGATGATGTTATTTTCCATAACGTCAAAGCCCCTCTCGATGTTCTTGGGGTCAAAAAAGAATACGATGTTGAGATTCGTGTCTCTGGTGGTGGAAAAAAAGCACAATCAGAAAGTGCTCGACTGGGGATCGCTCGAGCTTTGGTAAAAAAAGACGGTGAATTCCGACTTCAGCTCAAAGAAGCGGGTTTCCTCACGCGAGACGCGCGTGTCAAAGAACGAAAGAAACCAGGACTCAAGCGTGCTCGAAAAGCTCCACAGTTCTCAAAACGTTAAAAAAAATATGTACAAAAAAAGCCGCCTTCCTGGGCGGCTTTTTTTTATGTATTTTTTTCAGTGCTCTTAAGAAAGCACTTCAACCAAGACCTGTATTACTTCCGCATCTTCGAGTGAGGCCGCTGCCGCTCGAATTTTATCTGCATCGCCGCCCGCAGAGGATAAATCCGGCCAAAGTTTCTCAATCTCCTGTTTGTTTCTTCCAAACTTTCCTTTTAACTTTCCCCCCAACCTCCCAATAATCTGTTTCGGAATCGGGCTTTGCGGCAGAGCGGGTTTTTCATTTTCTTTTTTTATGGCGTTCAAAAAATCTATAAAAGCATCAAAGTTTGCTGATTCTTTTTGGACCACATTCTTCCCACTCCTTCCCATAGAATCCAATACGGACAATCCATAGATATTTTTAAGCTCCGCATAGTCAGCGTCTCCCAGATTTTGTCGCTCGGTTCGGGTGGCGGCACAATATTTTTTTACCAATGACTTAAATTGATCGGGATCTTTTAACATGTGAAGCTCTATTCTCATTTTTTCTTGATCGGTGATAGCAAATCGCTCTGCCATCTCATCCGTTACCTGATCATGTCCAATGTTTTGAATAGAAATTCCCTGCTGAAATAAAGCTTTTCCGACATCCGCTCCTTCAGGAATCACTAGTTTGGATTCGATCTGAGTATTTCTTTCTTGGGTCCGTTTGTCTTTTTCAGCTTTTGCTTCGGGCGTTTTACTTTTCATCTTTCCCAGGACCTTTTTCGTATGATCTGCATCTACATAATCTGATTCATCCTCAGGATTTTCAATTTTATATCCCTTTGTTTCGTCTTTTCGAATATCATGCAATACAATAAATCGTCGCACCTCTTCCTCTGAAAGAGCTTTTACGACGGCTTCCCATTCGGGAGCATCTGAGTTCAAAGTGCCTGCTTGCAATGCCTCGTATTGATACAAAATCTGTGCCAAATGATAACGCAGCGTCGGCCCCTCTCCATGAAATTTTGGAGATTGTGGCGTATCAAAAGCGGCTTGATCTTCTGGAGCCACTGCCTCAATCCATTCTCCAATGCGCGCAATCTGTCCCTGCTCTTCTAAAAATTCAGCGGTTGTTTGTTCCACGACCTGATCGACCGATTCACTCGCATCGGCTTCGTCTACTTTATCAGCTCCTGCTAGGACGACCTCAAAAGGGAGTTCTCCATTGGTGATCGCGCCTGGTTGATTTAGATTAACATCATTCATTGTTAGGATTTCTTAAAGAAGTAAAATGCCAGACTTTCATTATAAACTATTTTTAAAAAAAGTCAACTACTCAGTCTTGAACTCCTGATCGAGGCCTCTAAGATAGCATCTGTGACGTTTTCACAAAAATGCTATCAGATGCTTAAAACCGTCCCCTGTGGACGAGTGACTACCTATGGAGACTTGGCCAAGGCTTTGGGGCGTTCCGGCGCCTCACGCGCTGTAGGGAGAGCTATGAATACTAATCCCAATGCTCCCACCGTCCCCTGTCATCGTGTCGTCATGAGTGATGGATGTTTAGGTGGGTTTGCTTTTGGAATAAATAAAAAAATAAAAATACTTCAACAAGAAGGGATTAAAATAGAAAATGAAAAAGTTGTTGATTTCGCCGTTCACTCTTAAACTTCTCTAAAAATTATGAAAAAACTTTCAATTCTGACTTCGATATTTGCACTCGCCTTTCTTTTTGCTTTCTCTCCTGTCCAGGCGCAAGAAGCCGAAGAGCTTGCCGCTCCCCACGGATGAGTCTGTCGAAACCGGTCTCGCTCTCGCTGAAGCCAAAGAAACCTACATGGCTGCAAAAAAAGCACACTACGGTGCCGGTGAATACGGAAAATCTAAACATCACGGAAAATACGGAAAATTTCATGGCGACAAAAAACCTTCCGCCAAATGTTCGATCTTCATGCTTCTCTTCTTGGGACTCGGATCTTTTGTCATTCGATACAGATGGCTCTTGGCTGAACGTGTCAGCAAAAAGAAGTAGCGTTGACAATGAGCGCAAAACCAATACACTACCTGAGCTCTTTGAGACGGATGATTTATCTTGGTTTTAAGAACAAAACCGGGCAAGTGGCGGAATTGGTAGACGCGCTAGCTTGAGGGGCTAGTGAGATTTTTTTCTCATGGAGGTTCAAGTCCTCTCTTGCCCACCATCCTTCGCTTTGCGACGAACATTTGTGAGTCGGAAATGGAAGGATGCCCCCCGAAGCTTTATGCGAAGGGTGGGCCAAAAACCAGCAAAGCTTCGGACGGCAGGCCATCAGGAGCAAATCAGACAACGCGGGGTAGAGCAGTGGCAGCTCGTCGGGCTCATAACCCGAAGGTCGGAGGTTCGAGTCCTCCCCCCGCAACCATTCTTCGCTTTAGCGGAGAATGCCCTTCGTAGCCTTGGCGAAGAAGGGCGCATGACATTACACGGACCTTGTTCATTCCTATCGCTATGAATGGCACAGCCTTTTACTTGCAAGGCTTTTTAAAATATGTTGTAAAAAAAGGTGGCTGACCCCATTTACTTTTCATAACCCGAAGGTCGGAGGTTCGAGTCCTCCCCCCGCAACCATCCTTCGCTAAAGCTATGGATGGCAGGCCAAAAAAATAGTTTTGTCCCCGTAGGGGGTAAAGCTATTTTTTTATAAAAAAGGGGCTGATCCCATTTCTCTAAAACGACGCCCTGGAGAAAGGGCGTCGTCCTGTAGAGGTTACGGTTTTTAGAAATGCTAGCCCTATGCTTCTGCTTTCTGATACCACTCTCTAATGCGGGTCTTAAAATTTTCTTTTGCGGCAGCGACTTTTGCTTGGTAGGCGGCCCAGATCTGTTCAGCTTGTTCACTCGCGGTTCCCTCTGCTGCTGTTTTTAATTCTTGGCAGAGAGCTTCTATTTCCTCGGCAGATGCTTCAGGAAAAATATCTGCGCCTATCTCTTCCAGAGTGTCCGTGACTTTGGGCGTAAGGAGCATTTCCTCGTCAGGGAAGCAAAAGGATACTTGAGGAGCGCCCACCTGAAAACCGCGGGTAACCTGGTCAACCTGATCCAGATCCGCTTCCTCAGAAGATCCTGAATGATAGACCTCCGATATATTATACACCCGGCGTCCAGCGCTTTCGAGGGTATTGAATTGAGATCGAGAATTGTAAAGAAGTTTCATTTTTAAAAGAGTTAAGAAAATCTTTTTGTTAACTATAGCAGAACTAAGAAACATGTCAAGTTTTATTGCATTGCAGCGTCAAGGTAACACTCGTAATGGGAAAAAATGGGGTCAGCCACCTTTTTAATCACAATAAAACAAAAAATAGTCCAACTCAAGAACCAGAAGAGAAAAAAACTACAATATTAAATCTATCTTAAATTTTTGACGAGCCACTTTGTTTTCTTTAGAAACAAAGAACCTTCCTTAGTATTTTTCTCCATACCATCATTTAACAAGAACCTTAGAATGGCACGGAGCTTGCGAACTGATATTGGGGGACAGATTTATCACGTCCTTAACAGAGCTAATGCAAAAGTGAAAATTTTTGATAATGAAAATGATTATCGACTCTTTGAAAAACTCCTAGAAGGAGCCACTACTAAATACGAAGTCAAAATTTACGCCTACTGTGTTATGCCCAATCACTGGCATATTTTGTTGAAGACAAAAAAAGACGGAGAACTTTCTAAATTCATGAGCTGGTTAACAAATACTCACACCAAGAAATGGCACAGCCTAAGAGAAACAACCGGAGAGGGACACCTTTACCAGGGAAGATACAAGTCGTTTATTTGCCAAGATAACGATTATTTTTTAACGCTTGTTCGCTATATCGAGAGAAATCCCAAAAAAGCGAATCTTGTACCCAACTCAGAAGATTGGAAATGGTCCAGTGTCTGGCGCAGAACAAAGGGGGATAGACAGAAAAAAAATCTTCTTTCTCCTTGGATACTAAAGGAACCTGAAAATTATCTTTTCTTTCTTAATGAACCACAAACAGAACAGGAACTCGCGAAGATCGAGCATGCCATTAAAAAAGGAAGCCCCTACGGAAACGATCATTGGACCATTCGCATAGCCAAGAAATTTAATCTACAATCAAAACTGAGAAATGTTGGCAGACCAAAAAAAGATGGTCTTTAAAAAGGTGGCTGACCCCATTTATCATTTATACATTTCATTTATCCTTTCAAACTCGATAAAAGCGTTTCCCAAAGTTTTTGATGCCAAAAATGATAGTATTTTTTCCACTGTGGATAAGGCAATCCTGGTTGAGAGTTGAGTTCGAAAATTTTGGGTCCTTCCGCGGTATGCCCAAAGTCAATCGAGTAAATACGCGGAAAATAACGCTCAAGTTTTTGGTCGACCTGAGAACAAATATCTAAAATATCTTCCGGCAATTCTTTTTTATCAATTTCTTTCAACGATCCGCCTTTTGAAACATTTGAAATTTCTTTGCCTTCGGAGGGCTCACGCACATAGATCTGAATAATCTCTCCATTCATTAATAAAACACGCAAATCATGAAGTGAGTCAACCACGCCTTCTATGCCTTCCGAGGTATCAAGAAATTCTTGCACAATAGAAGGTTCGACGACCTCAATCGCATCGACTTCATCGGATTCAAAAATTTGAATGCCTTTTCCCTCTTGGCCCTTTAACGGCTTCATAATAATTTTAGAAGAAGGCATTCTTTGCGCTGCTTGGACGAGTTGTTCATCATTTTCCACTTCAATACTTGCCGGTGAATATTCAGGAAATAAAAGCGCTGTCCGCATCTTGTCCTTACACAAACGATCTAACTTCGGATGATTCACAATGTTCGCTTCATCATCAGAGGCCACCAAAAAATCACCTTTATTGTAAATAATATCTGCATAAAAAGGCGCTTCTATCGATACAAATTTCTGTGCATCAAAATCAAATTTCTGTCCATAGGAAAAAGTACTATGACCGGCATAGCTTTGCCCTCGAACGATATAAAACTCCACATGGGGAGAAACCTTTCGTGCGGAATGAAAAAAATCAATATAAGATTTTCTATATCCAGGGATATTAAAGGGATAGCTTCCTAGTTCTTCGGAAGAAAAGTACACCGCTACATTCAAAGAGAGTTGATTTTCAAAAGGTTTTGATGAAGAAGTGCTCATGATACTCTCTCAACATAGCACATTCGCTTGAGGGAATACATAAATAATCTCACATCCGCACCTGTCCCTCTCCCACAATCACCCACTTATACGTGGTCATCGCTTCAAGCGCCATAGGGCCTCGAGCGTGAAGCTTTTGGGTAGAGATGCCTATTTCTGCCCCCAGACCCAGCTGTTCGCCATCAGAGAATCCGGTCTCGGTATTCCAAAACACACACGCCGAATCAATCTGATTCAAAAAATATTCAGCACTGGTCTGATCTTCGGTGATGATCGCGTCACTATGCCCAGAAGAATACTGATAAATATGATCACAGGCTTCTTCGAGGCTTTCTACCGTTTTTATGACGGCCTGGAATCCTAAAAATTCTGTCCCAAAATGTTCTGCTTTTGCCGGTGATAAAAGCTCTGATTTATAGTGTCCTGTGAGCGAGGCCAGCGCTTTCTCTTCCGCAAAAAGATGAACATTATAATTCTCTAATTCGTGTACTAATTCTGCTAGATCCGAAAGACGATCTTTGTGTATCAATAAACAGTCTAACGCATTGCATACACTGGGCCGTCGCGCTTTAGCCGAGAGAATAATTTTCTTGGCTTTTTCTGTGTCGCCCAAGGCATCAAAATAAGTATGGACGACGCCGGCCCCGGTTTCAATCACCGGTACTTTTGAATTCTCCCGCACAAATTTTATCAATCCCTGGCTTCCGCGAGGAATGATGACATCCACGTATTCATCCGCTTGGAGCAGCACTTTTACGGCTTCTCGATCGGCCGGCAGCAGATAGATACAAGATATTGGAAGATCATGCTGTTGCAATACTTCTTGTATAAGCTTCACCAAAACTTCATTCGAATCTTTCGCGTCCGATCCGCCTTTGAGGCAGACGACATTTTTTGTTTTAAATCCGATGCTGAAAGCATCAACCGTCACATTGGGACGGGCTTCGTAGATCATACCTAAAACGCCGATAGGAATTTTTGTCTTGTGAACAGAGAGTCCATTTTCAAGTGTCTTAGCATCAAAATTCTGTCCAAGAGGACTCTCTAAACAACTGACCTGCTCGATACTCACGGCGATAGATTCTATGCGTTCGGAGGTTAATTTTAGTCGATCGTATTTTGGATCTTGCTCGTCCATGCGATCCAGATCTTTTTGATTGGCCTCAAGAATCAGATCTTGATTGGAGAGCAAAGCCTGAGCGATATCTTTCAAAAGCTTGTTAATTATTTCAGGCGAAACTTGTCGCAATTTTCTTGCGGCTTCTTTGGCCTGTTTTAGATGCGTGCGTATTTCGTCCTGCATGGATTACGTATTAAGGTTTTTCATATGTTCTGCAGCCTCTTGTAGCGCCTTCTGAAAGATCTCCTGAAAGCCTTGTTGCTCAAGTGATTGGGTCAAACATTCTGTGACGCCGCCTTTGCTACTGACATTTTTCTGAAGTTCTTGTGGCGAATTATTTTCCAAGAGCTTGGTCGTGCCTTCAATTGTTTGCTTTACTATTGCTTGTGCCTCGGCCTCTTGAAACCCCAGATTTTTTGCCTGCGTGATCATGGCTTCATACCAGTAGGCCAAATACCCTGGACCACAGCCAGAAATAAGAGTCATCTTATCGACCTGCTCTTCTGATTTGAGTTCTAGCGCCAGACCACCAGAAGACATAAGATCTTGCAATTCTTGTCTTTCAGAGGCCTCACATCCCACCGAAGTCCATCCCAAAACGCCCTGTTGGTCTTTGACCGAGAGGTTCGGCATACACCGGATGATTTTAGACACCGCCAACTGTTCTTTGAGATCTTGCAGCGAAACACCCGCCATGACAGAGAGCATTATTTTTTCTTTTAGATTTGTTTGCTTCAGCTCAGAAGCCAAGTCTGAAAACACCTGCGGCTTTACGGCCAGGAGTATAACATCACTGCCTCGACACACGTCCTCCAGAGAGAGGTCTGAAGCAAGTCCCAACGCCTGGATCTTGTCTGGATGACGATCAAAGACGGCGACTGAATAATTATTTTTCATAAAAGACTGCGCCAAAGCGCCTCCCATATGACCGCAACCGATAATGCCTATTTTCATTGGTATACAAAAAATCGATCATAATGAATCAGAAAGGGTTTGTTTTGGAGCCCAGCATATTCCTGCGCTGTTTGGGCGTCATACTCCGCGATGCCCAACCCAATATGCGTTTCATCCGCGCCTAAAACTTCTACCAGATCGTCTTTATTGAAGTCCCCCTGTACGTCCAAAATCCCAACCGGCAACAAACTTCTCGCACGACTGTGGTCTTTAAAAAGCTTTGTCGCCGTTGCATCAATGATAATTTTTCCTTTCGCACGACTAAATTGATGCAACAGTCGTTTTTTAAAATTATTCAGACTTATGTCTTCTCGGGGTGGAAACCAGGTCCCACATTTTTCGCCGTTTACGATTTGAATCAGCACGTCTTGTGTCGCCAACGAAGTAATCAAACAAGCACAACCCATATGTGCCGCTTTGTTACAACTTCGTATTTTGGGCAGCATGCCGCCCCGTCCGAAATGTGATTTTTCATCCGTAATATATTGTTTCGCATCCTCTAGATTCTTCACTTCTGGTATGAGTTGCGCTGTAGGATCGTGTGGATTTTTGTCATACAGTCCCTTTACCTCGGTCAGCAAAACAAATTTATCTGCGGAAAACTGAAGCGCCAAGAGACTTGCCAGCTCATCATTGTCGGTGAACATAAGTTCGCGCACCGACGTGACATCATTCTCGTTCACGATCGGAAGAATATTGTTTTCTAGTAAACACTGGATGCAATTGTGAATATTCGTCGTCGTGTCATTTTCATCGAAATCATTTTTAGTAATGAGAACCTGTCCCATAGCAATGCCTAAATCAGCCAAAATTTTTCGATAAGTTTCCATCAAGTATGGCTGCCCCAAAGCCGCCCGCACCTGTTCTGCTGCCACCTCTCCTTGGGACGAAGTAATCTCTGACTTCAAGCCTTTTCCGGCGGTTACCGCTCCACTACTCACTAATATAACCTGAATGTTCTGATCCCGAAGACACTTGATCTGCTGACACAAATCTTCCAAAGCCTGAATATTCAAGCGCTTATCTTCTTTTAAAAGACTATTCGACCCAATCTTGATCACCCATAATTCAGCATTTGTTTTCATCAGAATGAGCCTACTTATTACGCATCGTTTTGTCTATGTCCGGTTGATCTAGTGGAAATTTTGATGTAGCGACCTGCGCCATTGTTTCAGTAGAACTCCCAAATTGACAACGCACAATCATATTATTGGGTTGTTTATTTTTCACCGCTTCTTCCAACGGAATCCCCGTAATAATAGCTCGAACAATACGATTCACACTTTCATGACCAATAATTACTATATTTTCCTCTCCCACAATCGAATGAATATCTAAAACATTTGATCGGATTCTTTCATAAACATCATGATACGACTCTCCCCCAGGAAATTTAACATGAAGTTTTCTTCCTACACGCTGCTCAAAAAATGGATGATTTTTTACGTCTTTTTGATATCTTCCTTGAAAACGACCGAAGTCCATCTCACGCAGTGCTGGCAAAACTTCAACACTTAAACCTAATGCCTCTGACACTTGTGCAGATGTCATCAGACATCGCCCCAAGGGACTACTAAAGATCGCTGAAATATTTTTATTTTTCAAAAACCGTCCCACAACTCCCGCTTGCCACTCGCCCTTGGGGGTCAATGGTGAATCCAAGAACCCTTGGTATCTCTTTATTTTATTCCATTCCGTCTCTCCATGACGAGCGATATAAACGTACCCCGATTCCGATGGTCTATCATTCATATTTTATGATTTACGAAGTGCCCCCCGCCAGGTATTAGCAATTCCTGACTGATTACAAAGATTGTGAATAAGCCGATAGTTCGTTTTTCCCATTAGAGCTCTTCCCATATAAGAAGCTAATATATTTACCATGTCTAAATTAATTAATTCTCGTCGAGAAAACCCTCTATAAACATCCTCATCCAACTCCTCATTTCCGTCATATATTTTTAAAAAATCAAGCGCCTCTGAGGGCGAAGCTCCTTCCAAAATAAGTCTGGAAATAAATTTTGTAACATCAAACTCAAAATCACCACGACTCAACAAGGGATCAATTGTAACGAGTTTTCGATCATTAAATACGACTAAATTTTCTGGTTTAAAATCTCCTAAAATAATATCTGTATCTTCATAACAATCACTCACAACATCTTGAACTTTCTCTTCATAATCTTGGATAATGGACATAACATATGCATGAAGTTCATTAAAAGATCTGTTCACCGAATTCGTTCCAATATCAACCTCTTCCGGTTTATTTAAAAAAACATTGGAAGCCATTGAATTACGATCGATAAAACGTGAAACAAAGTTCGCCACAGGATGAGCACTTTGCGAAGGGTTAATTCTTATAAGCTCTTCATCAAGATCCGTCACGCCCGAAATTTTTTCATGAAAATCATTAATCAGATTTGCAGCGGCCACCAAAAAACTTCGAAACATCCCCTCCGGTTCTCTCATTAATTCATAAAAAGGATCTCCCATATCAAGCGTTGCTAATTCATGTGTTTCCTTTAAATAAATAATTTCATCAGGAATCGCCATCCCAATGTCTGCCAATACTTTATATTGTCGGTACTCAAGTTTATTGTGATCGGGTTTTACAAAGTATTGCTTTCCCGTATCCACTGATTGAAATTTTCTCACAAATCGCGTAATCGTATGAACCCCCCCCACACGCGCAACGCTCTTCTGAAAATCTTGTGATGATTGTTCTGAAAGACTCATAATTCTAAATAAGGTTTAAGTGTCTCTATCAATACCTGCTCCTTCTGCAAAATTGAATTTTTTGTTTTATAGGCTATATGCGGAGTATAGTACGGCGCATATTTTTCACAGACTTCTTCTGAAGCGTCCACATCACTAATGAAATCAATATACGGAAGTTTTCCCGCCGCTATTGCTTCCACTAAAGGCTTGCTCGGCATCACGATATCTCGTGAAATATTTGCAATAACTAATGGAGACATTCTTTGTTGCAATATCCCTTCTGTCAGGAGTGTTTCTCTTGCATCTGCGGAAATTACCAATCCATCAACTTCTTGTACCAAATCTTCTAAATTTTTATACGATGCTGATATGTCTTTCCGTGTTCTTGAAAAATAAAATATTTCACAATCAAATGCCTTTTCTAATATCTCCGCCACTCTCGAACCAATCGATCCCCATCCAATAATTCCTATTTTTTTTCGAAATAACTCTTCTCGAATCGGTTGAACTCGATTAAAAAGTGTAAAAAGCATGTAAATCGTAAACTCTGCTACTGACTGACTATACACGCCTTTAAGATTTTTATACTGAATGCCTTTTTCTTGAAAGAAATTTTCTTTTGGAGACATTGATGTGGCCGAGGACCATTGAAAAAAAAGTTCTAATCGAGGAAATTTTTCTAAATAAGATTCTTTAAAAGTATAATTTCCATTCCAGACCAAAACACGACACCCTGAAAAATCTTCTTCCAGGTCTGTAATATCGGTTATTCCACTACGCTGTCTTGCTGTGGTTGTTAAATTACATTTATAATTCAATAATTCTCGAGACTTTTGCACATCATCTTTCATTATAGTACATAGATATACAAAAAGTTTAAATATGTCAAAATGAAGACGTGCAAAGTTAAGATAACTTACAAAAACGCCTCTTTATGAAAATCCTTGCCTTTGAAACCTCCTGTGATGACACCTGCGTAGCCGTCGTAGAAAACGGAACGCGTGTCCTGGCAAATATTCGACAGGCCCAGGGAGAACATAACCAATATCACGGTGTCGTGCCGGAGATCGCGGCCCGGCTGCACGCCGAGCACTGGCGGGGCGTACTGGATCAGGCGTTAAAAGAGGCAGATTTAAAAATAGAAGATATAGATGCGATCGCCGTGACCCAAGGTCCGGGACTGCAAACATCACTTCTCAATGGCACCACCGCCGCGAGTTTTTTGAGTCTGCTCTATCAAAAACCACTTATTCCCGTGCATCATATTCATGGGCATTTGTGTTCTGTGTTTTTAGAGCGCGAAATTTCTGAGATTCAATATCCGTGCCTGACCCTCACCGTCTCAGGCGGCCATACGAGTTTTTATCGCTGTGAATCGCCAACGCAGATCACGCAGATAGGTCAAACTCTGGACGATGCCGCCGGCGAAGCCTTTGATAAAACCGCCAAAATGCTCGGACTGGACTATCCCGGAGGACCGATTGTTAGTAAATTGGCCGAAGAAGGCGACGATCAAGCCTATAAACTCCCTTTGATTGTCATGGCCAAAGCCAGCTTGGACTTTTCTTTCTCCGGACTCAAGGCGGCTGTCTATCGCATTGTGCATGATGAAAATTTCAAAAAGACGCCCTCAGAAATAAAAAATCTTTGTGCGAGTTTTCAAAGCATCACCGCCAAAACTTTTCAAAAAAAATTACAGCGCGCGCTGGATCAGTATCCGGACACGGCCCAAGTGCATTTTGTGGGTGGAGTGTCAGCGAATACGCGTATTCGAGAGGCACTTGATGTTGTTGCTCGGGCGCATTGCGATGCGCCCCTACAAGTTCCCATCGACATGAGTTACTGCACCGACAACGCGGCCATGATCGCGAGTGCGGCTTATTTCAACTACCAAGAAAATCCCGCTTGTGCAAAGACTCAGTTTATCGATGCTGATTCAAGATTGAAAATATAAATATATATTTCCTCGTCATCACGATAATCTTTTCAATCCCATAAATCCGGGTTCAGACAAAAAAAACGACGCCCCACCGGGGCGTCGCTACAGGGAGAATAATATTCGCCCCTACAAATTTCAGATAATTACTTCACCAACTTCTCCTGTGCTGGATCTTCCGGTGGTTCCTCTTCTTTCAGGATGAGGGAGATAGAAGAAACAAAATCGCTCTTGGTCTTCATCAAGATCACGCCCTGAGTCGATCGACCAGAGGTTTTGATTCCCTCAAGTGACATACGGATCGTCTGACCATTTTTCGTCACAATCAAGAGATCTCCGTCTGCATCAGGACTGATCACTCGTGCACCCGCAATATTTCCTGTTTTCTTGGTCAGATTCGAAACCTTGATTCCTGATCCACCACGTGATTGGGTTCGGTACTGAGCGACTTTCGTCATTTTCCCAAGTCCATTCTCTGTGACGACGAGCAATTTAGCTTCTTCGGTTCGTAAAACATCCATTTCGATGACGCGATCATCGCCTTTGAGTTTGATTCCTCGGACTCCGGCAGCGCCTCGTCCCATGGCACGAACATCTTCTTCGTGGAACCGAATCGACTGTCCGTTTTTGGTGACGATAAAGACCTCGTCTTCCCCGGAAGTGATTCGCGTCCACTGTAAGATTTCGCCTTCTTTCAAACCACAGGCAATCAGACCGGACTTTCGAATATTCGCAAATTGATCGAGCGATGTCTTTTTGACCGTTCCTCCGGTGGTACACATGAAAATATATTTCCCATCAAACATACTTTTGTTGAGAATCGCGGTGACCTTTTCGTCTGGCTGAAGCTGTAAGAGGTTCACCACCGGTGTTCCTTTTGCCGTTCGGCTGCACTCTGGAATTTCGTACATCGGCAACTGGAAGACGCGTCCGAAGCTCGTAAAGAAGAGGAGCTCGTTATGATTCGTTCCCATCACAGACTTCAAAATTGTATCGTCATCCTTGGTTGCGCCTTTTACACCCGATCCTCCTCGACGTTGTGATCGGAAGGTTGTTGGGCTCAGCCGTTTAATATAATTTTCTTTGGTCAATACGACGATCATTTCTTCGTCAGGAATCGTGTCTTTCGCACAGAATTTCCCAAGACCATAGGGGTGAACGATGGTCCGTCGCTCATCTCCAAATTTCTTTTGAGCCGCTTCCAACTGTTCCTTAATAATCGCTGTCTGTTTCTTTTTGTCCTTGAGAATCGACTGCAAGTGCGCAATCAACTTTAAAATTTCAGCAAGCTCATCTTCAATTTTCTTCCGCTCAAGCCCTGCCAATGTTTGCAGTCTCATTTCAAGAATGGCTTTTGCTTGTCTTTCAGAAAGTCCGAATTTTTTCTGCAAATTTTCTGAGGCGACTTCTTTCGTTTCGGAAGCCTTAATAATCGTAATTACTTCATCAATATGATCGAGTGCAATCTTGAGCCCTTCTAATATATGTGCCCGGGCTTCGGCTACACGAAGCTCGTACTTCGTTCGCCGAACGATCACTTCGTATCGATGAGCGATGAAATAGCCCAAAACCTGCTTCAGGTTCAACAGTCGTGGATGGATTCCATCTACGAGCGCAATCATATTCATGTTAAAACTCTTTTGGAGGGGCGTATCACGAAAAAGCTGGTTGAGAACTTTTTTCGCAAAAGCGTCTTTTTTGAGCTCCACATAAATTCGAATCCCTTCTCGGTTGGATTCATCTCGAAGATCGGAAATACCGACGAGTTTTTTATCTCGAACAAGATCCGCGATCTTTACGATCAAGTCTGATTTATTCACCTGATACGGAATTTCCGTGATAATAATAGCCTGTTTTCCATTTTTCACTTCCTCAATAGATGCCTTCGCACGCATTACCACTCCTCCACGCCCCGTTTCGTACATCTGACGGAGAATTCCTCCATCGTAGATCTCTCCCGCCGTCGGGAAGTCTGGACCTTTCACATGCTCCATCAAATCCTGAATGGTCGCATCTGGATTTTCCATTAGGTGAATCGTCGCATCAATAAGCTCGTTGAGGTTATGAGGCGGAATATTCGTCGCCATTCCCACCGCGATACCCATCGTTCCGTTTAAAAGCAACTGAGGCACCACCGAAGGCATGACCGAAGGCTCTTGCGCCGTCGCATCATAGTTGGGACGAAAATCAACCGTATCCTTTTCAATGTCCTCGAGCATAAGCTCTGTGATTTTTGACATTTTCGCCTCGGTATAACGCATGGCCGCTGGGTTGTCCCCATCAATGGACCCGAAGTTTCCCTGTCCATCTACCAGCGGATAACGCAGTGAGAAGTCCTGGGCCATACGAACCATCGACATATAAACGGCACTATCTCCATGCGGATGATATTTTCCCAGCACCGCACCCACCACATTCGCTGACTTTCTGTATTTGGCACTCGGACGCAATCCGTTTTCATGCATCGCGTACAAAATACGTCGGTGCACAGGCTTGAGACCATCTCGTACATCGGGCAGGGCCCGAGCCACGATCACACTCATCGCATAAGACAGATAAGACTCCTCCATATCATGACAAATGTCTCGCATAGGAAATCCTGCTTCGTCTTTCGGGAGATCTGCTACCGCTGGAATACCTCCGTCAAAAGAAGATGCCATCGTCATTACTTTTGGCACGTCCTCCTGCGCTTCTTCCTCCTCTAAAGCTTCGGAAGACTCATCTGCTGAGACTTCAGCTTCTGATTCAGCTTCAGCTTTAGGCTCTTTTGGGTCCTCAATACTATGAGACTCAAAAGCCGGCGCTTCTTTAGGCGCTGAATCTTGGGCTTTTTCATCGTCCCCAAGGGGTAAAGCGTTCTGTTCGTTATCGTCGTTTTGGGTCATAGCAAAAAGGGTGATTTCTTCCCATAGATACTAGCGAAACTCATTTTAAATGCCAAGGGTGATTCTGAGGTATTTTTATAAAGTATTTGCTCGCCCATGCCTTATATGGTATAATTACCTGATAATCTCATTTCTTTTTATCTTATGAAACATTCTTTTTTCGGTTCCGGGGTCCATTCACACTTCTCTGACTTTCCAGAGACAGACAAACTTTATTTCTTTAAAAATCCTTTCAAACCGAACCGCGTTGAAAGCGAAAATGAAGACTTTAAAGATCGCGCTGACAAAGAGGGATATAAACAATTTAATGTCTTTAATAAACAAGGAGAAAAAGTAGGACAATTCGCGCGTCGAGAAAAACCAGAACGAAAACCGCTCAAACAACTTAACAACCATGCACGGAAAATTAATACTCCTGGGAAAATTGGTAATGGATTTCAACATCTCGCCACCACAAAAGAAATTAGTAAGGCTTTTGATTGGAAGACTGGAGAACTCGATCCGGAATCAGGCTACTCCCTGGTGGAGATAGTCGACCCAGCAGAAGTAGCAAAAACGGCCGAAATTGCCGCAGCAGAAGCCGAAATAAAGGCGGAAGAACAAGACTTGGCCACAGAGGTGAAAGCGACCGTCGCGAAAGATCCAAAGAAAAAGGGTTTCTTTGGACGTCTCTTTAAGAAAAAAAAACCAATAGCTTCTCCCCTTCAAGGGCCCGTTCCTGATCCTGTGAAGGCGCCCCCCGTCTCTGCTCCAAAAATTTCTAAAACAGAAACCCCGGAAGTAGTTATACCTAAAGCGACAGCTGCTCCTATCATAGAGTCAGCGCCTCCCGTCGGTTTTGATCACGTAAACGTGGAACCGGTAGCCGCTCCTCCTGAAACAGATGACGATACGCCCTCAATATTAGAGGATCTAGGACTCGAGGATAATCCTGAAGACCTGGACCAAACACCTGTCGAAGAAGGAACACGGAACGGAGGATTCTCTGTCCTGAGTGTCGCCACCCCGGATGGAAATCCTGACTCACCCTCTCCCGTAGAGGACATCGATGGAAAAGATGGCTCCGAGACGGCAGCTGCTGCTTTCAGCAAGCTCAAAGATGCTGCTACTGATGATAATACTGATGCGGAGGAAGATGTTGAAGCCGCACCGCCGGCACCGACGGTGGTCCCCCAAGAAAACATAGACGAAACAGTTGAAGAGCTTTTAGAAAAAGAACCAGAAAAAATTAAACAAGACCATGCTAAATTTTCAGCCAACATGAAGGTCGTTCAAGATGTTAGAGCAAAAGAAGAAGCCAAAACACAAGATCTCATTGCTAACTTCCTCGGAGGATTCTCGACGCCAGAGAATACTGAAACGGCAAAAGAGGCTGATGCGGAGGAAGATGTTGAAGCCGCACCGCCGGCACCGACGGTGGTCCCCCAAGAAAACATAGACGAAACAGTTGAAGAAACGCCTCCAACAGCTCTCGAGTCGGTCGATGAACTTACAAACGGAACACTCTTTCTTGAACAATTTCAGGATGATATCTCTGCGATTATAAACGCTGAGACGGACAATGGGGGAGCGTCTGATTCCGATCTTACGACTCTAGCAGAGAACCTCATTGAGAAAGCCCATAAACTAAAATTTGACCACTCTGATCCGAATCCTAATCCACAGAGGAATAAGCTGACAAAAAAATTGATAGCCCTTACGAAGGGATATCAACAAGCGATTGAAAAAGGAGAGACTCCCTTCCTCGAAGACTTCCTTACGGTAGACAATCTTCTCAAGAAGGCTCAAGACGAAGAAGTGAATGAATAAGAATTTATATTCAAAATAAACAAAGGGGCGTGGCAATAGATTCTGATTGCCATGCCCCTTTCTTGAGTATAAAATGTGATCGAACTGAGATGTTCGTGCGGCTCCTGATCTTTTTCTCCTAATCATTTCTTCGAGGGATACCTGAGGCTTCTCTTCCATTGGAAAGAAGCAAAGAAGGCACCCACTTAAACAATCGAGGAAAATTGATCCGAGAGCCCCCACGGCATTTTGGTGTAAAAAAAATAAGAGATTCTCTCTTATTTTTTTTAGTTTATTTTTTAAGGACGTCTTGGTATTCCAGTTCGTAAATATGCAGGAAAGCGAGGGTCATCATAAGGATGAGCGGACCAAAGATAAGCCCTTTGAAGCCAAAAGCTAATATACCTCCAAAGATCACCAGCATCACCCCAAACGGATGCAACGCTGCGCCCATGCCAATGAGGTAGGGTTTGACGATATTGTCGATATTTGCGACCAGCGCCAGGCACCAGAACAAAAAGAAAAGCGCTACAAAAACACTCTGCTGGAAAAAAAGCGTCACCACGATCGGAATCCACACTAAAGCGACTCCTACATAAGGAATCGGAGATAACAACGCGCCGATAGCTCCCCAAAAGGCCGCATTTTCTACACCCACGAGTGATAAACCAATGCCTAAAATCAATCCTTGGGCCACCGCGGCGCCAAAAATGCCATACACAATCGAACGCATCAGGTCATAAATTTTCGTCCAGAGCTGGTTTCTGTGCTCGGAGGAAAGCGGGAGGAGTGATTTGACGTAGTCCATCGTTCCTTCGCCATCCCGAAGCAAATAAAACAGCCCCAAAAGAAAAATAACCAGTTGAAGCACAAAAATAAAAAGACTGTTGAGAATTGTGGCTGTTTGTTGCACCAGGAAGTTACTGATGGTTTTTACAAAATCTCCGGCCACCCCAAAAACTTCTTGCACCGACCAAGCGGTATTACGAAGGGTTTCAGGAATAAACCGTTCGAGCCAGGGATAATTTTCAATGATCGTCGAAAGCTGATACTCCTCGGGAACGATCATCGTACTCAGAACGGAACGAATCCCGTAGTAGGCATCTGCGGCCTGTCCGACAATAGCCATGGACACGAGCGTAAGGGGGACGAGAAATACGACGATAATCAAAAGCAACGTCAAAAAAGCCGAAGCCGTTTTGCCCCAGTTTGTTTTCGCTTTGATCTTTTTATGAACCGGATAGACCGAAGCCACAATCACCGCCGCCATAAAAAGGGTGGCTGCAAAAGGCGCTATGAACGAAAAAAGCGTCACAATGAGAAGAATCAGCATCCCCAAAAGGAAGTACTTCTGAAGCCCTTCTATCGCGTGATCGGGACGAGAGTGTGTCATAGCCTCCGTATTGTAGCACAAAATAAGAAAATCTATGCTTTTCTTATTCGTGTTTGGTAGGGAGAGTTGCCCTTCATGGCTTGGGCGAGGTTATCCGATCGAAATCCGCTCAGAATACTACTTTCAACGTCCAACTGAGCGATCTTCAGTAATCGATCGACTTTAGCCGGCATACCGCCCGATACGTCTACTCCATGGGTACTTTCACTCATTCCTTCTGGCATCTGTGTTAAAACAGGATGTATTGCAGAATGATCCCCCTCATCAATGAAGACTCCGTCCATGCGTCCCTGAACAAAGACTCTTATTGATTGAAACTGTTCCTGGAAAGCCTCTATCTGATTATTCAGCAGTTCAAAAAATACCGATTCGCCAGAAAATACCCGACCATCGTCGAGTTGATCACCGTGGAGTAACGGTGTTTTACCTTCTGCCCACGCTTTTTTAATCGCGATGAGCATGGTCGCAAGGCCCTCGTCCCAGAAGTCATGCGGATGGAGCACTTCTAAAGAAAGCCCCATGTCCTGTGCCGTTGCCTGAAGTAGGTCACTCAGCTTTGCGACGGATGCCTGAACTTTTTCTACGGGCTCCCCATCGCGCACCATTTGGTGCCCAAAAGACCCCACACCATGTGCGAGGATAAATTTTGTATGAGGCGCCCCTTTTTGGGCGGACATTTGTTGACGGACCAGCTCTTGAGCTTGGACTTCGTTATAGGTCGGAACAAAAGCCTCTTTGACTGTCACAAGGCTGCCCCCCCATTTTACCCACTCCAAGTTTTCTTTATTATTCATACGTTGTCCTAACAAATATTCATAAACAAAAAAACGCGCAAGCGCGTTTTTTGTTTGAACCAATGGTTCTTTTTCATCTCGGACGCAACCAACTCCATCATTCGTTGCAGCAAGGCAAGCTGCTTTGCTTATTAGAGTAAGAATTCTCCACCAGAACTTCTCTCTAAAGAGCACAGCCTGCCGTGCTGCAACGCACAACATTGAGTTGAACCAGGAATATTTAACACGCTCAGAACACTTAACTGATTGTGATTCTCGTCTCGATTAAAAAAATTTGGTTGAGACATAATTCCTATATGAGCCTTCTGGAAAAGGCGATAATCCATCCGCACATTCCCGTACAGATACCTTGTTACGACTTAAGCCCAGTCATCGGTTTCACCTTAGGCCCCTCTAATTGAAGAGACTTCGGGTGCCCCCGACTCCCGTGCCTTGACGGGCGGTGAGTACAAGACCCAGGAACATATTCACCGTACCGTGACTGATATACGGTTACTAGCGATTCCAACTTCATGAGGTCGAGTTTCAGACCTCAATCCGAACTGAGACCGGTTTTGATCCGATTGGCTCCACATTACTGCTTCGCTTCGGTTTATACCGGCCATTGTATCACGGGTGTAGCCCCAGGCATAAGGGCCATGCTGATTTGACGTCATCCTCACCTTCCTCCCGCGCTTAACGGGCAGTATCGCATGAAAATACAACATACGACGAGGGTTGCGCTCGTT
>ENA-UOXV01000346-UOXV01000346.1-marine-metagenome-genome-assembly--contig:-NODE-346-length-65190-cov-14.731987_pt1 | contig 65190 bp, 66 predicted proteins | sample MGYA00238165_ERZ766961 | MGnify/ENA primary metagenome ERZ766961 (study PRJEB28924, sample SAMN03173240) | marine metagenome | biome: Marine; feature: Water; material: Subsurface seawater | place: North... | reverse complement strand
TGAAATGCGTTTCGGTTTTGAAGTAACAATGTACGTAATGAACAAGTAATTGTTTGTTTCAAACATTATTTAAAGGGAGCTAGTCTCCCTTTTTTAATTTAAATGTTTTTGGCAATAACACCCAGACTTTACCCTGTTGTTTCATCGAGCCAGCAAAGCGACCTGCCTTTTCACCTTGCCCCCAATAAAAATCAATTCGGACGCCACCACCTATAGCGCCCCCTGTATCTTGTGCCATCATCAACTGATTTAAGGCTTTATTTGAATTCGGCCATGTGGTGGATAAAAACACTGGCGCACCCAATGGAACATACTTTCGATCTACCGCGACCGATCTTTCTGCGGTAATTGGAATACCCAATGCACCTATAGGCCCAGGTAAACCCGGTTCTAGCTCACGAAAAAAAACCACGCTCGGGTTTGCATTTAAAAATTTTTGCAATTTTTTTGGGTTCTTTTTTGCCCATCTTTTAATGCTTTGCATGGAAACCTTATGCCTCGAAAGCTCACCTTCTTGAATAAGTGCCCTGCCCATGGAGCGATAAGGATGGCCATTTTGATTGGCATAACCTACCTGTATTCTCTCGCCGTCTTCAAATTCAATGACACCTGAGCCCTGTATTTCAAGAAAAAAAGCCTCCACAGGATCTTGCACCCAAAGCAATTCATTTCCTTGCAATGGATAACCTTGTTTAGCAATTTCTTCACGAGTTAGATAAGGAATTAATTTATCTCCTTCAACCTTACCGCGCAAGCGCATGTATTTAAGATCAGGGTAAACTTCGCTTAAATCAACAGTAATTAAATCATTTGGCGTTGTATAAAGTGGCACTTTAAATTTTTTTGTTTTGACACGGCTACCCCTCAAGACTGGTTGGTAATAACCGGTGACGAGTCCCTCGGAAGAGCCGTCCTTTTGTAGTGCCTGATACAGATCAAAGTAGTTATAAAAATACTCTTTTATCTCATCATCAGAAGGAGATACCATCACGGTAGCTTTTGAGCATACATCCTGCCAACTTTCTTTGTTCATCAATGCCTGGCAACCACGTAACCATGCAGTCCAAGATAAGCTAAGATAATCTTGATCCAGCATAGGATTAATTTCTGTCCACTCAACTTTTTGCAAAAGACTATAAGGAACAATATCCTTTTCAGCCACCTTCTGCTCTGGATATGCCTCACATTTTTCTGCTTCCTTTTCTGTCACTTGAAGAGGTTCTGTAACACAATCACAATCTGCCTCTTGTATATTAAGCTGCCCACAACTATTCAAAACAAATGCAAATATAAAGATTAAGACCCGATTCATCATCAATGCAGCACCCTGGGCATAATCAATTTAAATTTATTTATTACCGCATTAAAGCCTTTGGAGTTTTCATCAAGCATTTGATAAGAGCCATACATGAGGCCTGTCGGGGTATTTATTTCCGTTGCACTTGTATAGGTGTAAATATCACCTGGTTTAATTTTGGGCTTTTCACCCACGACCCCCGAGCCCTTAACTTCAAAGATTTCACCTAATGCGTTTTCAAAAATCCAATGGCGACTCAACAATTGCACGGTTTGTAAACTAGCATTTTTTATCGATACGGTATAAGTAAAAAAGAAACGATTATGTTCGATAACAGATCTTTCAGGAATAAATTGTGTTTCCACCATAATTTCAATATTACTTGAAACTATGTCTTTCACTTATTTATTAGCCCTGTTGTTGGTGAGCTTGGTGAAGCTGAATATAATTTTTTTGCCATCCTGCCAGCTAAAAAAGCTTCACGTCCGGCTTCGATCGATTTTTTCATGGCGGACGCCATTAAAATTGGGTCTTGTGCTGTTGCAATCGCAGTATTCATTAATACACCATCACACCCTAATTCCATCGCTACGGCCGCATCGGATGCTGTCCCTACCCCAGCATCAACAATGACCGGCACTTTTATTGTGTCAATAATAATTTCTAGATTCCAGGGATTTAAAATGCCCATACCTGAGCCAATCAATGATGCTAAAGGCATAATGGCGCAACATCCAACCTCTTCAAGCTGTTTTGCAATAATGGGGTCATCTGAGGTATATACCATGACGTCAAAACCTTCTTGGATAAGTATCTCTGCTGCCTTCACAGTTTCAATCACATTCGGGTAGAGGGTTTTGGGATCACCCAAAACTTCCAATTTGACTAAATTATGCCCATCTAATAATTCTCGCGCTAATCGCAGTGTTCTTATTGCGTCATCGGCGCTATAACAGCCTGCCGTATTGGGTAAATAAGTGTATTTATCGGGTGCTAAGACATCCAATAAGGATGGTTCATTTTTGTCTTGTCCAATATTCGTCCTTCGAATAGCTACCGTGACAATTTGTGCACCACTTTGATCAATAGCCATTTTTGTCTCATTAAAATCTTTGTACTTACCTGTTCCTACCAAGAGACGAGACTGAAAAGACCTTCCAGCTATTACCCAGTCATCAATTTTAAAATCCTTTTTATCCACCGCCTACTGCTCCTACTATCTCAAGTTGATCGCCGTCATTAATCATGAGTTCTTTAAATAAACTACGCGGCATGATTTCACCATTACACTCAATTGCAAACCGCTTTCCCTCTAATTTAAGCTGTATTACAAGATCTGCAGCCGTCATTGACTGTACATTAAATTCTTTAATAGTTCCATTGATGATAATTTTCATATTAGAATAGTAATTAATTAATAAATAAATATAACTCAATTTATTTATTTTTAAAAAATTGAATTTTTTTTCCATAATAAAATCTATTCAATTTTACGGGACACAATCCCATTTTTATATTCCCAAAAGGAAAAACATGAAAAATACTGCAGCTAAAGATGTTCGCCTGAAAAGCGAAAACAAAAAACAAGAAAAATTAGATCATCAAAAAAATGAGACTTCCAAAAATAGCCTAGAAAAAAACAAAGATTTTTTTAGATCTTTGGAGGCCTTTTCTGACTGTGTCTAATTAAAAAGCTTTCGAGCAAACATTCTTAACGATAATTGATAGCATAGTATTGCGGTTTCTGCATCATATCGCTCTCCTTCATCACGCATAAAAGCGTGTTGAGCATTAAATTCGTGCCAGCTAAACGTGATATTTGTTGCCAGTAATTTATTATGAATCTCCACTCGTTTATCGGTCGGAATATGTGAGTCTTGCTTACCCCAAATCATTAATAATTCACCTTTAATATCCGCCAGCCTTTCCATGCTGTGTTGCCCTGGTTTATTAGGAATGGTATCCGTGTGTAAATCTGTTGCATAAAAACATGCCGTGGCTTCAACTGCAGAATTTAATGCTGCACGGAATGCCAAATGGCCACCAATACAAAAGCCCATGGCACCAATATGCCCGTTAAACCAAGGTTGAGTTTTCACCCAATCCACCATCGCTTGATTATCCGAATCATAGCCATGAACATCTTTTGCAGCCTTGTCCGCATTGCCTTTTTCACGACCAGCATCATCGTATTCCAAGATGGTGCCAATAGGATTTAATTCATGAAACACTTCAGGCACCAACACAGCATAACCATGGCTGGCAATAATTTTGGCTGCTCTTTCAATGGGCCCTGTTTGTTGAAATATTTCTGAATAAAATAATATAACTGGAAATTGACCGTTACTGTTTGGCCGATGAATATAGGTGCGCATGACACCCGTCGGTGTATCAAGATCAATAAAATCAGACTGAATTAACATGTAAAAAAACCTCAAAAAGAAATAGTGACAATTCTACTAAAAAACGATGATAAAGATAGATTTAATGATCAATAATCTGCGCTTCGGCCAGTTGAATAATTGGAGGGAATATCATTCTGCCACTCACCGCAGTCTTCACACTGATGATCTTGCATCGTTGGGCAATAGTGCAAATGCTCACTTTGACAGAAACCACATTTTAAATCTTGGTTTTTTTTATGTAACTCAGTTGCAACTTTTGAACTGCCTAAACCATATTTGTTATCCATAATCACCTCAATGATTAAGTCATATGATTAAATTACATGAAGATAATAATGAAAACAACCCTAATCTAATATTTTTTGTTTACAATTTTCGTAGAGAATTTCTTCGCCATTTTTGACTATTGTATTTTCAAGATCGAGCATAAGAAGAGTCTCACCATTGGCAAATTGTGTTGTGTCTTTTTCGTCTTGATATAACCGTAGCTCTCTTTTAGGAAAAGCAATCCATAACGACTTACCTGCTTCAAGATATTTTATGTAAAACGTCTCCTTAGCCTTGCATTCAAATAGGATTGCATCATCTGGCAAATCACTGCCCTCAGAAATATTCCATGAAAAGGTATCTGCAACCTTTTCTGGGTCGAACACGACACCTGCACACGAAAGCATAAATAAAGTAATAACTAATAAAAAGTACCTGGCTTTTATCATTGTCCCTCAAAGAGATTTTCATCGAGCTGCATGACAATTTTTTTATATTCTTTTTGTTTTGTTATTTGATTATTTTTCTCTGCAATCTTATACAAATAATAAAAACATTGTGCATGCTTGTTATTCGATTTTGTCACATCTAAAAAAAATTGTTCTGCTTTATTTAAATCATTCATGTGATACAGGCTGATAGCTAAATGTACCTTTGCCTCCAATGATTCCGGCTCAGCCGCCATCCATGCCTGTGAGGCGGTATTAAGCTTTTGCCATTCCTCGTTCTTCAAAGGCCCTGCAACTTGCATAAAAAAAGGAAGCTGATTCTCAGGAGCATCCCAAAAAGGTAAATCAGCTTGCGTCGTCACTGATATTTCCTCGCCATTAGCTAGCATATCTTTAACAATTTCAACAGGCATGCTGTAATAAAAAGCAAATCTTCCTGCCGTTTTAAATGTAGTCACACCAATTAACTCACCTTCATTATTAAAAAGTCCACCGCCACTAGCACCCAATGAAAACCAAGCAGAGGACTGGATCACTTGATAGTTATCAAAAACATGCAATCCTTTAATACGACCGTAGGAGGTATGTGGTTTAATAGTGTTCCCCCCATAACTTTTTCCAAAAACTTCCATTTCATAAGCTAAGTTTTCCGAGCTCCCTAACTGTACAGCTCGCAATTCGAGAAATTTGAATTTAAGTATACAAATATCTTTTTTCCAATTAGCGATCAAGGCAACGGGGGAATAACTGTATCCATATTTAGTAACATGAACCCCTTGTGCATTTGCAATGACGTGGCAATTCGTTACCACATAATCTTTCGCCACCACCACACCTGAACCAACGCCATGATTTCCCTCCTTTGTTGCCACATGAACTTTCAAAATGGAGGGATTAATTGAAAAGAGTAATTCGCTCGAAGGTTGTGCTAATAAATTAAAGCTAATGAGTAAGAGAGAGAAGAGAAATCTTGACATAAATTTAAGTTGAAATATTAATCAGTGATAGATAGAAAACTATCACGATAGTTCACTTAAACTAACCACATTTACTTTCCCCACAGTTAAGACAAGTAAGACAGCCGTCCATCATAATTGCAGCTTTTGTGTGGCACTTAGCACATAACTGAGAATCTTTTGGGAAGCCATTTTCATCAAGTGAGTTTTGATTTTTTTTTAAATACTCATTCTTTTTTTCATCAATCAATTTTTTTTGATGCAAATCAGGCTCACTATTTTTTAACATACCAATATTTTGCAGATGTGTCTCAACCACATGGCCCAATTCCGCAACTAAACTAGGAATATATTTACCCCCTTTTTTGTAATATCCACCATTAGGGTCAAATACTGACTCGAGCTCTTCAACTAAAAACGTAATGTCACCACCCTTCCGAAAGACAGCTGACATTACCCGCGTCAAGGCAACAATCCACTGGAAATGCTCCATATTTTTTGAATTAACAAAAATTTCAAAGGGCCGGCGATGTTCTTGCGGGGTGCCCTCATTCATGATGACATCATTAATCGTGATATAAAAAGCATGGTCCGTCACTGGTGTTTTTACTTTATAAGTCGTTCCAGTAATTTTTTCAGGGCGATCTAATGGTTCGCCTAGCTGAAACACATTATTAGCCGCTTCTTCGACTGGTTCATTTTTGTCTGGCTCCGCAATACCATAGCCAACAATTTTCTTATTAATTTTTATTGCCATTATTTTCCCTTAGAATTTGCCGTAATAACCTTCTTTTAAGGCATCGTAAAGATTTGCTGCGGTATGAGTTTCACCATCATACTCAATTTGTTCATTGCCTTTAACTTCAATGATTGCGCCATCATCCAAAGTAAACTTATAGGTGGTATTTTCCAAATCTTTTTCAGTCACAAGAACACCTTGGAATGCTTCGGGATTAAACCTAAATGTTGTACAACCCTTCAGCCCTTTTTCATATGCATACAAATAAATATTTTTAAAATCTTCAAAATCATAATCGGTTGGTACATTGATGGTTTTTGATATTGAGCTATCAATCCATTTTTGTGCAGCAGCTTGAATATCGACATGAGCTTTCGCTTTAATAGTGGAAGAATCAATAAAATATTCAGGCAATTTTTCATCTTCTTTGTCAGAAAATGGCATGGCCTTGCTGTTTATTAAATGCCGATAGGCTAAAAGTTCATATGAAAAAACATCAACTTTTTCTTTACTTTTCTTTCCCTCACGAATCACATTACGATTATAGTGATGTGCAAAGGATGGCTCGATACCATTACTTGCATTATTTGCCAATGACAAAGAAATAGTTCCGGTTGGCGCAATCGAACTATGGTGACTAAAACGTACACCATTTTTCGCAATTTCCTCCCTTAGCTCTTTAGGAAATTGTTGCATATAACGACTGTAACGTCCCAGCAAAACTTTACCCGCAACTTTGTCCCCTACCTTAATACCATCTTTAGCCATTTCTGGACGCATAATCATCATCTCGGGTGTCACCTCAAAAAGCTCTTCCATGATAGGCGCAACACCTTTTTCTTTTGCTAAATCGATGCCTGTTTTCCACCCTTCTTCCGCAAGAATCTTAGTGACCTCCTCTGTAAACTCGATCGACTTCTCATCACCATAAACCATTTTCATCATAGCCAATGTCGAGCCAAGTCCTAAATAACCCATACCATGGCGTCTTTTTCGAGCAATTTCATCTCTTTGTTTTTCTAAAGGCAAACCATTTATTTCAACAACGTTATCAAGCATACGGGTAAAAATACTGACAACTTTTCTATACTCGTCCCAATCAAAATAGGCTTCATTGGTAAATGGGGCTTTTACAAATCGAGTTAAATTGATTGAACCCAAGAGGCAGGCACCGTATGGAGGTAGAGGTTGCTCCCCACAAGGATTGGTTGCGCGAATATTTTCACAAAACCAATTATTATTCATCTCATTAACCCGATCAACAAGAATAAATCCTGGTTCCGCGTAGTCGTAAGTTGATGCCATGATGACATCCCACAAACGTTGCGCTTTCATGGTTTTGTAAACCTTGCATGCCACTTTTCCTGCACGTGGACCTTTGTGTTCAAATAGATATTTATCTGGGCTCGGCCATTCTCGCCAAACTACTTGCGCATCATCATCTAAATCTAATTTTTCTTCATTAGCCTCTTTCTCTGTTACAGGAAAAGCAAGTTTCCAATCTGCGTCTGCAATAACAGCTTCCATAAATTCTTTTGTGATCAAACAGGAAAGGTTAAACTGACGCAAGCGTCCGTCTTCTCTTTTTGCTTTAATAAAATCTGTTACATCGGGATGCGAAATGTCAAACGTTGCCATCTGCGCACCTCGGCGACCGCCGGCACTCGATACGGTAAAACACATACGATCATAGATATCCATAAATGATAAAGGACCACTCGTATATGCTCCGGCGCCAGCAACAAACGCACCCTTGGGACGTAAGGTTGAATACTCATACCCAATGCCACATCCGGCTTTGAGTGTCAGTCCTGCCTCATGCACTTTGTCCAGAATTCCTGACATGCTATCTTCTATGATGCCTGAAACTGTGCAATTAATCGTGCTGGTTGCTGGTTTATGTTCTAACGCCCCAGCATTTGAAGTAATTCGTCCGGCAGGAATGGCGCCATGCTCTAACGCCCATAAAAACTTTTCATGCCACGCGTCACGAATGGAAACATCTTCAACTTCAGCCAAGGCGCGTGCGACACGACGATAGGTACCTGGAATGTCAGCATCAATAAATTTACCATTTTTAGCTTTGAGGCGATATTTTTTATCCCAGATATCAATCGACACCGATTGCACCGGTACACTCACTTCATCCGAAGCAGGTAAATTTGATTCTGATGAAACAGCTTTAAGCATTCAAGTCCCCTAATATATTGATATTACAAAGAAAAAAGGCATCAACAGGCGTTTTTAAGTAAACCACAACATGTTGTGTTCTTTCAAAAAATTCTAACATCTGATTGTGGTTGGTCAAGTATTATTTCAATAAAAAATAAACTTTTTTTAACTAAAATTTAAAAATAAAAAATTAATGCAATAAAAACAATATGTTCCAAAAATAAAAAAATATAAATTAAATTCTGAGTATGAGAAAATCTCTGTATGAGCTTATTTTTATATCGAATCTTTGTTGTAATTTTTCTGCCCCTTGCATTGTTAAGATTAATTTATCGAAGCTTGTTTAACAAAGCCTTACTTTGTCATTGGCAAGAACGTTTTGCTTGCTATAACAACAAAGCTGCACGTGGTTGGCAGAATAAAAAAGTTGTCTGGATTCATGCTGTCTCCGTGGGAGAAACAAACGCCGTTAAACCCTTGGTTGACAACATTATTAAAGAAAATGATGATGTGTATGTTTTAGTCACACACGGAACATTGACTGGCAGGCATACCTTTCTCAATGATTCTAAGAGAGTAATTCGAAAATTTTTGCCTTATGACGCTCCATGGGCAATGAAAAATTTCCTAAACACTTTTTCACCTAAGGTAGGCATGGTAGTAGAAACAGAAATATGGCCCTCCTTATTTATTGAATCAAAAAAAAGGAAACTGCCACTATTCTTAATCAATGGCCGGTTATCCAATAAGTCATTAAAAAAATATTTGCTGGTAAAGAGCTTTACCCAACAAGTGCTTGATTGCTTAGAAGGGCTTTATGTACAAACAGAAGAAAATAAAAATAATTTTTTACAACTGACAAACCAACCGATTCATGTCATTGGTAACACCAAGTTTGATTTTCCCATTCCAGCAGACCTTCCTCAAAGTACGTTGTCTTTAAAAACAACCTATGGTTTGACAAATAAATTTATTGTGCTGGCGGCCAGTACTCGTGATGGCGAAGAGGAAAAAATTCTTCAGTTTTATAAAAACCTCAAGCTAGCCAATACCGTACTTATTCTTGTGCCAAGGCATCCACAACGCTTTAATCAGGTTGCCTCGCTAATCAAAAAATTTAATTTTAGTTACGCACGAAAAAGTCTAAATAAAGATAAGGTAAAGAATCCTGCCGTGATTTTGGGTGACACAATGGGCGAAATGCATACTTACTACAACCTAGCTCATTTTATTATCCTCGGGGGGAGTATTAATAATTATGGCTCGCAAAATCCAATTGAAGGATTATCTTTAAATAAACCGCTTGCCATAGGGCGGTCCATATTTAACTTTAAATCCGTCATTGAGGAAGGTACGAAAGCTGGAATTTTTTATCGCTTTAGCAAATTGGATGACTTAACACCCATTATTAAAGAATTTCATGCAAAGCCAAACGACGATAAAAAAATTAAACAATTAAGAAAAAGATTTCTTGAAAAACATAGGGGAGCAACAAAAATACTAATTCAACTAGCTAATCGATATCTTTAATCAAAGGTGCTACTTTTTTAAAAGCTTCATGGTCCGCTGACCCTACCCATTCAAACACGACAGATTCCGTATTGGTAATAATGCAGCCAGCTTGACGAAGGCGACTAATTGCATTTTGTTTGTTCAAAATATTGCGCGATATGATGGCATCCTCAATAACAAACACATCCTTACCTTTGTCGATCAAGGACAGTGCCGTTTGTAAAATACATATATGTGCTTCCATGCCCATCAAATAAATTTGTGGGCGTGTTTTGACAAGACAGCGACTAAAAACAGGTTCGACCGTACAATCAAAAACCATTTTTTCAACAAACTTAGCGTCGGATAAAAAGGGCAGCATGACAGGTAAGGTTTTACCTAAACCTTTGGGGTATTGCTCCGTACATATATAAGGAATCCCAAGTTCTGATGCTGCAGTGACAATCAATTCGCAACGTTTAACCAACTTATTAACCACTTCTTTTGGCATTGCTGAAGCCAACTTTTCTTGAACATCGACAATCACCAATTGGCTTTTTTCATAATCTGCAATCATATTTCATTCACCGTCAAATATTGATTTATCTCTTGAATGTCATTTCTGGTCAACATCCCTGCTGATAGCTTTAAACTAATCAAGTAGATAAGGTAATTATAACGTGATTTCAATAAATCTCTTTTCGCATTAAATAAAACTTGTTGTGCCACTAAAACCTCGACACCATTTCTTAAGCCTTCCTGAAAGGCCAGTTGTGTTGACTCTAAACTCAATTCAGCAGATTTGAGTGCCTGATAGTAGGCTTCAATTTCTGCAAAATTTGCTTGCAGATTTAAAAAATTCTCACGAATTTTTAATTCAACCTCACGCTTAAGATATTCTGCATCCTCTTCCGTTTTAAATTTCAACAACTTTGCTTCGCGTACGCGTGAGCTCGTGTATCCACCAGAAAAAATTGGAATATTAATTTCAACTCCTAATACATCCGAATAGGATCGAATGCCTTTATTTTCCGTTGCCCCATAAGGGAACCCGCCTTTATCCCAATTACGACTTCGACTTGCAATGGCATCAACCGTAGGCAAATGATCTGCTTGACGAACACCGATTTCATAATCGGCAATAGTCACTTGGTCTTGCGCAATGCCCAGCTCTAAATTATTTTGTAGGCCAAGATTTACCCACTCATCAATGTCGGAACTGATTTGGACAAAGTTCATCCCCACATTTAAGCCTTTCAATATACCCGGCTCTTCACCTGTTATGGTTTTGATTTGTTGACGCTTAATTTTAAGTTTCTGCATCGCGGCAATTAATTGGGCTTCAATTAAGGCCATTTTGGTCTTAGCCTCATTAACATCTGTAATCGATAAAAGGCCAGCCTCAAATCGCGCTTCTGATTCCAATAATTGTTCATTAACGGCTTTTTTTTGTGCCTCTAATAGCTCAATCTCATCTCGTGCCATCAATGTTTCAAAATACACCAATGACACGCGGTAAATCAGATCCTGTTGGGATTGCAGTAACTGCTTGTCCGATAAGTTGGTTTGCGAAATAATCTGCTTGTATTGTTGGAATGCGCCATAATCAAATAAAGGCTGAGTAATGGTAATGCTGTAATCATAGCTATGAAAATCTGCTCCATTTCCCGAAAGTAAAGGGTTATCAAAATTCGGAGTCAAAATTTTTCTTTCATTGTCGTTTTCATCGTAACCGCCTGAGGCGGTGATTGATGGCAAAAATAAAGAACGGCCTTGATTGATAAGCTCTTTTGTTGCTTCATTTTGATATCGTGAGGCGGAAAGCAAAGCATCGTAATTAACGGCTTTTTCATAAATTTCAATCAAATCAGAATTGGCTGCAAAAACATTGGCAATGAAAATTGCCTGCAAAGTCAACGCCAAAAAAAAATTGAAAAAATGCTTAAAAATATTCACCATTAAAATTGAAATACTTGCGATTGGAGAGCGTAGCTTAATTTTGGCACCACACAATCAAACAAAAGATGTTCACCATATTGATTGTCAGAATAACGTTCAATAATTTTAGCTTGCATCATTGGCTCTTCGCCCACTATGAAAAATAATCGACCACCAACGTTTAATTTTTCTCTCAAACCAATCGGTTCCGTACTTGTAGATCCTGTTAAAACAATCACATCAAAAGAAACTGGTTCCACTTGCAGTAAACTAAATCCATTGCCTTGATGATGGTGCAAATTAGACAAACCATTGTCGCGATGCAGTAATTTGGCACGCTGAATAAAATTAAGATGAATATCAACGGTCGTCACATGCTTTGATAATTTGGCTAGCAAAGCGGCAAAAAATCCTGACCCTGTACCAATGTGATAAGCCGTTTCCGTTTTTTTAACTTTAAGTTCTTGTAAAATTCTTCCTTCTAATTTCGGTGACAACATAAATTCACCATGCTCAAGGGGGACTTCTATATCAGCAAATGCAAGTCCGCGATAATTTGAAGGAACATAATTCTCACGCTTAATGATATTAAATAAATCCAGCACTGCAACATCCAACACATCCCATGTTCGAATTTGTTGTTCCACCATATTAAATCGACTTTGTTCTGCCATATTGAGTTACTTTACTTGAATTGCCTATTATATCGAAGATATCCTGTCTTATTGATTATTTGCGCTAGAAAAAATTCAAAAAACCCGCGATATTACTTGCCTAATGAAAGAGAATAAAGTAATTTAAAACTCATAATGCTAGGGGTCTATTTAAAAAAATAGTGAGAGATACCCTTCGAACCTGATGTGGGTCATCCCACCGTAGGAAAGCAAAAATTTTTTGCTCCTACGAAAATTAATTTGGAGCAACCATGAATGCCACTGACAAACAATTAAAAAATAATATTGATGAATTTAAAGGTGATGAAGCCAAACTCGACCCGCTTGCACTAAAATCTTTTGCAAACTCAAAAAAAGTCTACATACAAGGTTCGTCATCCAATATTAATGTGCCGTTTCGGGAAATTACAATTTCTGATACGCCATCACAATTTGGTGCAGAAAAAAATGCACCCGTTCTTGTTTACGATACATCCGGCCCCTACACTGACCCAAATTACAGCATTGATATTCGTAATGGTTTGCCTGAGCTGCGCAAAAATTGGATTGATGCAAGAAATGACACATTAAACCTCGACGGCCCTACATCAGTTTTTGGACAAAAAAGGAAATTTGACCCTGAACTTGAAAAAATGCGCTTTAATCTGAAGCGAAATCCGAGGCGCGCCAAACCAGGACAAAATGTGACGCAAATGCATTATGCAAGACAAGGAATCATCACTCCCGAAATGGAATTTATTGCTATCCGCGAAAATCAACGCCGGGAAGGTATCACTGAATTTCTGCAAACTCAGCATCCGGGCGAAAATCATGGTGCAGCAATTCCAAAGTCAATTACTCCAGAGTTTGTTCGGGAAGAGGTGGCCCGAGGCAGAGCAATTATCCCTGTTAATATTAACCACCCAGAAAGTGAACCAATGATTATTGGTCGAAACTTCCTGGTCAAGATCAACGCCAATATAGGAAACTCTGCATTGGGTTCAAGCATCAGTGAGGAAGTAGAAAAAATGGTCTGGAGCACCCGGTGGGGAGGTGACACTGTGATGGATCTGTCGACCGGTAAAAATATCCATGAAACAAGAGAATGGATTATCCGCAATAGCCCCGTTCCGATCGGTACGGTACCGATTTATCAAGCGTTAGAAAAAGTAAATGGAAAAGCGGAAGATCTCACATGGGAAATATTTAAAGACACGTTAATTGAACAGGCGGAGCAGGGGGTAGATTACTTCACTATCCATGCGGGAGTTCGTTTAGCTTATATACCGATGACCGCAAAACGTATGACAGGCATTGTCAGCCGTGGTGGCTCCATCATGGCGAAATGGTGCTTAGCTCACCATGAAGAATCATTCCTCTATACCCATTTTGAAGAGATATGTGAAATCATGAAAGCTTACGATGTAAGTTTTAGCCTCGGAGATGGGCTGCGTCCAGGCTCTATATATGACGCCAATGATGAAGCGCAATTTGCTGAACTTAAAACGTTGGGCGAGTTAACCCAAATCGCATGGAAACATGATGTTCAAGTTATGATTGAAGGACCAGGCCATGTCCCCATGCATTTAATTAAAGAAAATATGGAAATGCAACTTAAACATTGTGATGAAGCCCCTTTCTATACCCTAGGTCCCCTGACAACAGATATTGCTCCAGGCTATGATCATATTACTTCCGGCATTGGGGCAGCCATGATCGGCTGGTTTGGTTGTGCCATGCTATGTTACGTTACGCCAAAAGAACATCTGGGTTTGCCGGATAAGGAAGATGTGCGTGAAGGAATCATTACTTACAAAATTGCAGCACATGCAGCCGACTTAGCCAAAGGCCATCCTGGCGCTCAAATTAGAGACAATGCTCTGTCAAAAGCACGTTTTGAATTTCGCTGGGACGATCAATTTAACCTTGGACTGGATCCAGAAAAAGCGAAAGAATTTCATGATGAGACCTTGCCGCAAGAAGGGGCAAAACAAGCGCACTTCTGTTCCATGTGTGGCCCACATTTTTGCTCAATGAAGATCTCACAAGACGTTAGAGACTATGCCGCTGAAAAGGGCATTTCTGAAGAGGCAGCACTTAAAAAGGGGATGGAAGAAAAATCCATTGAATTTGTCAAAAAAGGGTCCGAGGTCTATCACAAAGTTTAGGTAATAATCGTCATGGATCTTTATCTTATATGGGTGGCCTTTATTCTTGGCATCGTTGAGGGGGCAACAGAATTTTTACCTGTCAGCTCAACCGGCCATCTTATTATCGCTGCAGACCTATTAAACTTTTCTGGCGACGCCAGTCAAGTTTTTGAAATATTTATTCAATTAGGTGCCATTTTGGCCGTCATGATTGAGTATCGAAAAAAAATTGCCCACACTTTTAGTGGCCTGCATCACTCGACCATAGCGCAAAATTTTACTTTATTACTCATCATTGCATTTATTCCAGCAGCCCTGCTTGGATTTTTCTTTCATGAAGCAATTAAATTCTATTTATTCAACCCAATTGCTGTCGCAATTGCGTTGATTATAGGTGGGATCATCATTATATTGATTGAAAAATTCATACCTGCCCGACAAAGCATTACGGTTGATGAGATAAATAAAAAACAAGCATTGTATATTGGGCTCGCCCAATGCTTATCGTTAATTCCGGGAGTGTCGCGGGCAGGAGCAACAATTATGGGGGGATTAGTGGCGGGACTGGATCGTAAAACTGCAACTGAATTTTCATTTTTTTTAGCTATTCCCATTATTGTTGCAGCCTCATTATTTGATCTCAGTCAAAATTATCATTTGCTAAGCAGAGCCGACTTAATTATTTTTTTCACTGGATTTGTTACAGCTTTTATTAGCGCACTTTTAGTCATCAAACTCTTTATTCATTTTGTTGCACATCATGATTTTGTTATTTTTGGGTGGTACCGTATCCTGATCGGTTTTCTCACCCTATGGTACTTTTATTAAGATGAAAAATTACGCAGAACTCATCCCGGTTCTGAAAGAAATTGTGATACTCGCAAAAAAAAAAGACATCACCATTCGTGAAGTTTTACAAAAATTGGATCATTATGGATTCTCACTTATCGCACTGTTGTTGGTATTACCTTTCATGCAACCTTTTCCGGTTGGGCCCCTCAGCGTTTTAGGGGGGATGACTTTTGCTGCCCTTGGATGGCAAATCTTACAAAAGAAGCCAACTCCTTTGTTACCGAAAAAAATTTTAACCCTACGCTTGAGTGAAAAAAATTGGAGTCGTATCACGCGATTAAGTATTTTTATTATTACCTTAAGTCAAAAAATTACCAAACCAAGATTAAGGCATTTGGTAAATGGTTCGTCGGGCTTGAAATTTGAGGGAGGGATCATGGTTGCAGGTGGAATTTTAATGGCAATTCCTTTCGGAGTGCTGCCATTAAATAATTTTTTCCCCGGCTTAGCTATTCTTTTTGTAACACTGGCCCAATTTGAAGAAGATGGGTTATTTATTTTAATTGCGATTTTTTGGTTAATTTTCTCAGTATTTTATTTTTCTATTTTTTTCTTTGGCATCTATCTTTTAGGTCTTGAGCTCATACATTATCTCCCTAATTGGATGGCTAACCTAGTGTGAGCTCCTTTGCTAAAACACTTGTCAAATGGCACACAAACCATGGGCGAAAAAACTTGCCTTGGCAACATACCACAAACCCGTATTTTATTTGGTTATCAGAAATTATGTTGCAACAAACGCAGGTTGCAACAGTTATTCCATATTTTGAAAAATTTATCAAAACCTTTCCTGATATTGCATCGCTGGCTCGTGCTGAAGAAGCTCACGTCATGCAATTATGGAGCGGCTTAGGCTACTACAGTCGGGCGAGAAATCTCTATGATGCAGCTAATATAATTCTAACAAAGCATGAAGGAATCTTTCCCTGTAATTTTGAAGAAATTATTCAATTACCTGGCATTGGTCGCTCAACCGCAGGTGCCATTTGTGCTTTTTCATTCAAGCAAAACTACCCAATTCTGGATGGCAATGTCAAAAGAGTTTTCTGTCGTTTTTATGCGATAGAGGAATGGTCAGGAAAAACAAATGTCGAAAAAAAATTATGGCAAATCGCGCAAGAGAATTTACCCAAACATGATATTCAAATTTACACTCAAGCAATTATGGACCTTGGCGCAACAATTTGTATTAGATCTAAACCCCGCTGCACAGAATGCCCGTTAATAAAAAACTGTCAAAGCTTTCAAAAAAATTTAACGCAAATAATTCCAGCCAAGAAACCTGTAAAAAAATTACCCTTTAAAAAAACAAATATCCTAATACTAAAAAATGCAAAAAATATTTTTTTTATCAAGCGAAGAAAGCAGGCGGTATGGAGAGGATTATGGTCATTACCCGAATTTATCTCTAAAAAAGAATTGCAAATATGGATGAAAAAGAAACTTGATGGGCAATATAAGGTCGTAACAGGCGGCAAAAAACTAGCAACATTTTCTCATTACAAATTAGAGATGATCTATCATTTAGTAAACATAGATAATCCGAATATTTTAAATGATATTGAGAATGGATTATGGCTTGAACAAAATGAAATTGAAAATGCAGCCTTACCGAGTCCAATAAAAAAACTTGTTAAAGAAATTTGTTTATAAAAAAATTTTACGAATCAATAGTTGCGAAGAAATCAATAAAAAGGCATTATTCGAATAATTTATAAATTTAAAAATAAGGATTTGTTGTGGAAAAATATATTGGTCTGATTGCAAGAGTTTTTCTAGGTAGCTTATATTTTGTAAGCATTCTCTTCATTCTTCAATTTATCTTAAATGCCCCTCAAGGTTACGAAGCATATCAAGTCAACCTTATGTCTAAAGGATTGCCAGGTATATTTGCACCTATCAGTATTCTTGTTCAACTCGTGTTTGGTATTTTTCTTATCCTTGGCTTTAAAATAAAGTTAACCTCCTACGTGTTTGCCATTTATTCTTTAATCTGGGCGCTGACTTATTTTATGTTTATGGGAAATATACCTACTGAGGTTTCTCCCTCGGTATATCAGGACCTTTTATTAAAGGGGTTACAATATTTGTCTTTATTTGGTGGGTTCTTATATATGGCAGCCCATCCTCAGATGGCTTTAAGTCTTGATAATGTTTGTGCGAACCGTAAAAAGAAAAAATAAATTATCCTATTCCCACTCCATCATAGGGAAAACACGATTTATATTTCTTGCATTTTGAATATCGAACAACACCCAATTAGTTGATTCATCCTGAACTAACGTCTGCGTCGCTTCATCAAGTCCCATTCCACTATCAATCGCAAGCCTAATTTCATCGCGTAATTTTTTTAGGTATGCTTTTATTTTTGCAAAGGCCTGCTCAGGATTCTTTGAGGGTGTTCCATGGCCGGGGACAACCATATTATAATTTTCTTTTTCAAGTGCACTCAAAACATCAATAAAGCCATGAATGTCCCCATCAATCACGGGGGTTCGCTCCACAAATAATAAATCACCCGTCCATAATGTCTTGCTATTGATATCCAAAATAGTAATATCCGTATTCGTATGAGCCTCTGGAAAAGCTTTTATTTTAAGTGGGCGGTCTCCCAGATCTATTGTTATTTCCTCGTTGGTTTTAATGGTTTGCGAAGGCGGAATTTGGATGGACTCATTTGACTTAATACCCATAAAATCTAAATTTAATTTTTCATAAAATGCTTTTCTTAATTGCATTGCCTTGGGAAGGTTTTCATGGCCAAGGTAAGTTGCTCCCTCCTCTAAAAAGGCTGCATTGCCATAAATATGATCGAGATGAACATGAGTATTAATCACGTAATGAATCGGTAAATCGGAACGACGACGAATTTCAGATAGAAGATCTTGCCCAATCTTTAAATTACCACCTGTATCTATAACGGCTATTGATTGCTTGCCAATAATAAATCCAATATTGCATATATCGCCGTCATACCCTTCCTCAATATCTAAATGTTTACCCTGATGAACAAATAAACCCGGTTGCACCTCAACCATATTGAGCTGAGCCAACAACTCAAAGCATAAAAAAAATTGCAAGAAAATAAAAAGAATCTTGGTTTTCATCTTTCCATTTAAACATGAACACATTAAACTTGAAAAGTATTTTAATTAGGAATACTGATGGCAAAAGTAAAAAAGAATTACTCATTCTCAGACAAATCGCAACAATACAATAACGTTGCTATCCTCCTTCACTGGCTCATTGGTCTTGCAATTATATTTATGTTAATCCTTGGCATATTTATGACAGATATACCAAAAGAGGCTCCAAAACAAATCAGTTTTGATATTTTTAATCTTGGTATTTACAGCTGGGAGGTCACTGAAGCAGAGTCACCTCGCTCTTTTTATTTTAATTTTCACAAATCCATTGGGGTTACACTTTTTGTATTTGTGCTTTTTCGAATTTTCTGGCGTTTTACCCATAAACCGCCTGCGTTATTATCAAGTATGAAGCCATGGGAAAAACGTTTTGCTACCGCCGCACATCATGGATTGTATTTACTAATGATTCTAATTCCATTGACAGGTATTTTGATGTCCATTGGTAGTAAATATGGAGTTAAATGGTTTGGAATTAAAATTCTACCTGGTATAGATTCAACGCCCATGCGAGAACTCTTCTATGAATTTCATGAAATCTTTGGGCAACTGTTATTGCTAATTTTAATTTTTCATATCCTTGGTGCATTAAAACATTCTATAGTTGATAAAGATGGGACGCTAAGAAGAATGTGGTTCCATAAAAATTAACCGCTATGCTGCTCATCTTTAATGATCTGGATACCACTTTTCTGGATCATGCGAACTATTCGTTTAAATAACGTATCATAATTTATAAATTTTTTTTATTATGAAACTCATTGTCACAAATCACAGTCGCGATATTTTTAACAGTCGCTATGTATACCCCGTCGTATCAAGAAGAGCGGGCGGGTTATCATTAGGTATAAATTTAAACACCAATAATGCATGTAATTGGCAGTGCATATATTGTGAAGTACCTGATTTAAAAAGAGGTAAGCCTGAACCCATCAATTTAGATCAACTTAAATCTGAATTAAAACAGTGGCTAAAAAAAATAATTGAAGGTGATTTTATAGATAAGCATACAGATGCAAATACGGTATTTAAAGATATTGCGCTTTCAGGTAACGGAGAGCCGACAGCTTGCAAAGAATTTAGTAATGTTATTACAATAATTAAAGAAGAATTTGATTTTTATAAGCTTGCCAGTGATATAAAAATCAGGCTCATTACCAATGGTAGCTATTTATACAAAAAAGAAATAGCCGCTGCATGGCGAGGCCTATCTCTTGAAAAAGAAATCTGGTTTAAAATCGATTCCACCCAGAGTGATAAAATTAAAATCATTAATCAGGTTAACTTAACGACGAAGCAGATAAAAAAAAATCTTGAATCAGCCCTTGCTGTATCACCAACAATTATTCAAACCTGTCTAACTAAAATTAACAATCAGCTCCCAAGTGCAAATGAAATCCAGGACTATGTTAATTTTCTTAAGCCCTATGAAAATCAAATAAACAGTATTCATTTATATAGCCTTGCTCGGCCCACAGAGCAAAAAACAGCTTTCACTCTAGAAAGACTCACGAATCAAGAAATGACTCAGATTGCTGATAAAATGGATACTCTTTCCATACCTATTTTCACATTTAGCTAAATGAAAATTATTATTTTACTTATTACCATCACTTTCCTAATTGGCGGCTGTCAAAAACAGGATGTCGAGTGGGCAACCTATGGCAATGACCTAAATAATCAGCGTTATGCGAGATTAGATCAAATCAATGTTAATAACATTGGCCAACTAAAATTAGCTTGGCAATATCGAACTGGAATAAGAGGTACCTTTCAAGCAACACCGATCATGAAAGATGGCGTCATGTTTGTATCCTTACCTTTTAATCATGTTATTGCAATCAACGCAAAAACTGGAAAAGAATTGTGGCGTTATGAACATGATCGCAATAAAGAATGGGGCATGTGTTGCGGACCTGCAAATAGAGGTGTGGCAATTCATGATCAACAACTCTTTATGGGCACCGTTGATGCAAGACTAATATCATTAAATATTAAAACAGGACAAAAACTTTGGGATATCAATATTGCAGATAATCTTGGGGTAACCGAGTCTATTGATCAACTAGCTATCGACGATCCAAATCGGCAAAAAAAAATGAGCGGCGGCACTGGAGTTGGTATCAATATGGCGCCTATTGTTTATGAAAATAAAGTGATTATTGGTATCACTGGCGTAGGTTATGGATTACATATTGATAATACAGAAGACCAATCATTGAATGCAGTTGTTGGAATAAATAATGGATTTGGCAGATCCGGATTCCTAGCTGCCTATGATATTTATTCAGGTCAGCAAATATGGCAATTTAATACTATTGCTGAAATTGGCTGGGAAGGTGAGATGAGTAACTATACCAAGGATGGTGAGGTGCTGAATCGAGATCTAATGTATGAGAAAGAAAGTTTAGCGACTTATCCAGATGCTGCAAAATTTGGGGGTGGTTCTGCTTGGACAACCCCCGCCATAGATAAAGATACACATACTTTATTCTTTGGAACGGGTAATCCCTCGCCACAAATGAGCGGAGAAACAAGACCCGGTGACAACCTTTATACTGTTTCCTTGCTTGCTTTGGATGCCAATACTGGAAAATTAAAATGGCATTACCAGCAAGTCCCTCATGACTTGTGGGGTTATGATGTTGCTAGTCCGCCTGTTTTATTTCACACCATAGTAGATAATAAGATTGTGCCAGCTGTAGGTCAAGCTGGTAAAACAGGTTGGCTTTATATACACCATCGTAATACCGGTGAATTAATATTAAAATCTGACGCATTTGTTCCTCAAAAAAATATGTTTGCCGAGGCAACAGAGGCAGGAACTATCATCTACCCTGGTATTTTAGGTGGATCGAATTGGTCGCCCGTTAGTATCAATGTTGATCGGCATATCGCGTTTGTTTCTGCAATTCATGCGCCGATTAAATATACCCTGCATGAGAAATATATCGGCGAAAATACGCAAAGATACGTATCCTCGGAACCAGCCGACGAGGATCAATGGGGAATCTTGTCAGCTATAGATTTATCTACTGGAAAAATTTTATGGCAGCATGACACAGAAGATCCTTTGGTTGGAGGAACGCTTGCCACGCAAGGTAATTTAGTTTTTGTCGGTGAAGGAAATGGAAGCTTTAATGCTCTAAATGCACTAACCGGTGAATTATTATGGACACATAAAACTAATGCTGGAGTAAATGCCCCTGCCATTTCATACATGATTGATGGTAAACAATATATTGCAGTTGTTGCTGGGGGAAATAAAATCCTAGGCTACAAGCAAGGTGATTTTATTAATGTTTATGCCTTGGATGAAAAATGAGAGATAGTAAAGCCTATCAACAATTACTCATTGCTAGAAAAAAAATCATCTTCTTCTTATTGTCTATAACCATAATTGCCTATTTCTCCTTTATATCTGTTATTGCTTTTTACCCAAGTTTTTTTGGGCAATTAATAGGCAATAGTTTTTTTTCAATGGGCATAGTATTGGGTTTTATCCTAATTTTGCTTATTTTTGCTGTTACTTTAATTTACGTTTATCAAGCCAATAAAAAATTAGAGCCTCTGATAAAAAAAATTCAGCTTCAATTAAAATAATATGCAAATTGATTCCAACACAAATGTAACTGCCATCATCATGTTTACCGCTTTTGTGGCTGTCACGCTGATGATTACTTATTGGGCATCAAATAAATCAAAAACAGCCAGTGGTTTTTATACCGCGGGTGGAAATATTACTGGCTTACAAAATGGATTAGCAATTTCTGGTGATTTTATGTCAGCCGCATCTTTTTTAGGCATATCAGGCCTGGTCTTTTTAACTGGATTTGATGGGCTAATTTATTCCATTGGCTTTTTAGTAGGATGGCCTATTATTCTTCTATTAATTGCAGAGCCCCTGAGAAATTTAGGGAAGTATACTTTCGCAGATGTTGCCTCTTTTCGATTACAGCAAAAGCCTATTCGCACCCTCGCAGCTTTTGGTTCGCTGTTTACTGTAATTCTTTATCTTATCGCACAAATGGTAGGTGCTGGAAAATTAATAGAGCTACTTTTTGGTTTGCCCTATGCGACAGCAGTTACGATTGTAGGTGGATTAATGATTTTATATGTCACCTTTGGAGGAATGCTAGCAACCACCTGGGTACAAATTATTAAAGCGATCTTATTGCTCTCAGGAGCAACTGTCATTGCTTTCTTAGTGTTGGCACAATTTCATTTTAGCTTTAATGATTTCTTTGCCCAGGCAGTTGCCTCTCATCCAAAATTAGATGCTATTCTTGCGCCAGGTGGATTAATTTCTGACCCAATCTCCGCAATATCCTTAGGCCTTGCCCTGATGTTTGGTACCGCTGGATTGCCCCATATATTAATGCGATTTTTTACTGTTAAAAATGCTGTCGAGGCAAGAAAATCTGTTGTTTATGCAACCGGATTTATTGGTTATTTTTATATTTTAACGTTCATTATTGGTTTTGGTGCCATTGTTCTTGTGCTTAATGAGCCACAATACCTGCAATTAGATGGTAAAACTTTAATAGGAAATAATAATATGGCAGCCATCCATTTATCTCATGCAGTTGGTGGTGATCTTTTATTAGGTTTTATTTCTGCTGTTGCATTTGCCACGATTTTAGCGGTTGTTTCAGGCTTAACTTTAGCTGGAGCATCAGCCATTTCACATGATTTGTATTCTAATGCTTTGGGAAAAGCCGTCACCGAAGAGAAAGAAATGCGAATATCAAAGTATGCAACGGTTGCTTTAGGTGCGTTGGCAATTTTTCTCGGTATTATTTTTGAAAAACAAAATGTTGCCTTTATGGTGGGTTTAGCTTTTGCCATTGCCGCGAGTACTAACTTTCCAATCCTGTTACTTTCAATTTACTGGAAAAAATTATCAACCAGAGGTGCGGTTGTTGGTGGTTCTGCAGGATTAATTACGGCTATTATCTTAGTTATATTAGGTCCTGTGGTTTGGGTAGATATTTTAAAAAATAGCACAGCAATTTTTCCATATAAATATCCTGCATTATTTTCCATGCTTGTTACTTTTGTTGGAATTTGGCTATTCTCAATTACTGATAAATCAAAACAAGCAACCGCTGAAAGAATTTCATTTGATGATCAGTTCTTTAGATCGCAAACTGGCATAGGTATTGAAAAAGGATCGCCTCACTGATTAAGAGTATTTTAGTTTTATTGTTATTTATCGCAGGGCTAGTTATCAGTCCAAGTCTTTTTTTGTTCAGCCAAATGAGTAAAAAAAAGATTATCAGAAGTTGGTCGCAACTAGTTTTAAAAGCATTACGAATCACAATCATTACCAATTTAAATTTAGAAAAATTTACAAAAGAGAAAAATTATTTAATTGTTTCTAATCATGTCTCTTGGCTGGATATCGTTATTATAAATTCACTGTCTCCAGTTAGTTTTATTGCTACTAAAGAAATTAAACGCTGGCCTTTTATAAATTTTCTTACCTTTGCTGCTAATACAATATTTATTGACCGAGGGTCATTTAATCATTTAAAAAAAATTAATTATAAAATTAAACAAGCATTAGAAAAGACAAGTGTTTGTTTTTTTCCTGAAGGAAAAGCTGGTGATGGTTTTTCTGTCTTACCATTCAAAACAAATTTATTTGAATCAGTCGCATACAGCACGTATGAAGTTCTCCCCATCAGTATTCAATATTTTCAAGATAAAACTCCCACACTAGTATGCAGTTATTATGGCAATATAAATTTGTTTAAATCATTTTTTACAATTATAAAAAACAATAATTTATCTGCTCAGGTTACTATTCATGTTCCTATTAATAACTTAAAGGATCGAAAAAGTATCGCTCGCGATGCTTATTTAAGAATTAAACATATGACAAATACATAAATGCGATTAAACTTTTTACTTCTATTACTTTTACCCTATCTCGTTATGGCAACAGAAGAGCCAGAATTTTCTTTAATTAAAAAAGAGGGTGATTTTGAAATTAGAAGCTATGCACCAAAAATTATTGCAGAGGTAAAAGTCAAGGGTTCCTATGATGATGCAACAAGTGCTGGTTTTAAATTATTAGCTGATTTTATTTTTGGCAATAATACTTCAACTAACAATGAATCGAGCAAAATTGAAATGACAGCTCCCGTCATCAGTTCAATTGAGAATAAAAAAATTGCAATGACAGCTCCCGTTATTTCTGAGAAAAATGAGCATGCATGGTTAATCTCTTTTGTAATGCCATCAGAGTATTCATTAGATAATTTACCTCGGCCAAACAATACATCAATTAAAATCATTGCAAAGGATTCTGAAACCTATGCAGTCATTATATTCTCTGGCTTGGTAAGAGAATCAAGCTTTAATGAAAAAATTGATTTGTTAAATAAATACATTATTAAGAATAATTATGAGTTAGATGGCAACGTTCAAATTGCTCGCTATGACCCTCCATGGACTTTACCCTTCTTGCGCAGAAACGAATTGCTTATAAAAATTAAATAATTATTTATCGGTAAATCGTACTTTCTGTTGTAAAAATTTACAGGAGTGTTAATATTTTTTTACAAATTGAATAATTCAATTTGAAATTTTAAAAATTAAAGGAATCCGTATGTTTAGATTGTTTTTTATTTTTCTCGCAACAACTTTTCTTTTTGCTTGCGATAATTCTGCTACTTCAGCGGATACAGCTGCTGCTGCTGAATCATCGAGTGCTGCTGAAGCATCAGATTCAAAACCATTTCACTCAACAGATGCTTTATTGATTGGTGGAAACGGTGGGTTTAATCCATCAGCTGAAGACGGTGGTGCAGATTTAGAACTCAGCCCAGAAATTAAGTAGTATTTATTAAAGCTTCTCAGTATCCTGGGGAGCTTTTTTATTCGCAAATTCAATTTTTTAACGCTCTTTCAATGCGAACTAATGCTTCCTCCAAAATATTGCTTTGTGTCGCAAAATTCAGGCGAAAATGCTTATCTTCATTAAACATTGATCCTGGTTGAACTGCTACTCCATGGTCAACGAATAATTTTGAAAGGTCTTTGTATTGCGATTTTTCGTAAGATATCCATGCAAGATAGCTTGCCTCAATGGTATAAAGATTTAATCCTTTAATTGTTGTCATTTTTTCTTGAACTAATTTACGATTCTTCTTCAAATATTGTAATAAATTTTTTCTCCATGCCTCACCTTCATCAAGTGCCGCTAAAGTCGATGTGTAGCCAAAAATCTGCGTTTCAGGAATTATTGTCCCTACACCCTGCCTAATACTGTCTCTTAATTCTTTATTTTCTGAAATTGCCCATGCAGTTCCAACGCCGGGAAAATTAAATGTTTTATTCAACGACATTAATGTAATTGTTTTTTTAGATATCTCACTTGAGATGCTAGCAATTGGTATATGTTTCTTATCATCTAGCACCATACCAGCATGAATCTCATCGGAACAAATTAGAATATTATTTTTTATACAAAAGTTAGCTATCGCCTCAAGTTCTTTTTTACTGTAGACCGTACCTCCCGGATTATGTGGATTACAGAACATGAAAAGTCTAGTGTTTTTTTCTTTGCGATCTTGTAAAGTAGATTCATTTATATATATTCGATTATTTTCACAAATTAACTCTACCTCAGAAAAATCACGTTCTGCTTTTTGCGGTGCCCATCTCAAATGATGGTATACCGGGCGAGGCACTAAAATATGGTCGTCTTTTTTTGCATATTGACTAGCAGCAGAATATAAGCCTGATACCACACTAGGAATAAATACAATCCAATCTTCGCTGATCTTCCAATTAAATTGAAGGTAAACATAGTCCACTATTTTTTCTTTTAATTCTTTTGGCTCATGCGTGTAGCCAAAAATTCCATGCTCGACTCTTTTTCTTAAGGCTTCTATGACACAGGCGGGTGACCTAAAATCCATGTCAGCAACCCAGAGGGGAATAACGTCCTTGTCATAACGATCCCATCGAATTGAATCTGTATTTTGTCTGTCTATGGGCTGGTCAAACTCAATCATAGATAACCTTAGGGTGTAATCTTTTTTTCGTCCCACGCGATAAAACTGCCAGTATCATTTACAGAGCTTTTTTTAATGGCACTAAGTAATTTTATTGCAGCAACTTCTGGGCTAAATATTTTTTCTTGAGCAATACCTTTCTGAAACGGCTTTGATAGAGGCGAATCAACTGTTCCAGGGTGTAAACTTAAAATAATTGCTTGCTTATTTAAACGATTTGTTTCAATAGCTAGATTTTTTATAATCATATTTAAGGCAGACTTTGATGCGCGATAAGCATACCAGCCACCTAATTTATTGTCCGAGATGCTGCCAACTCGAGCTGATAAAACAGCAAAGACTGATCGCTCATCTTTGTTTAATTTTGGAACAAAATATTTTGCCATCATGGCGGGCAAAATTGTATTTACCTTAAATACCTTTTCAAAATTTGCAATTGAAAAATCTCGAATGGATTTCTCTGGCTTAGTCGATTCGTCGTGCAAGATTCCATTAGCGACAAATATTAAGTCAAGGGGCCCATGTTGTGATGAAAGATTTGCTGCCTTCTCAATGGAAAATTCATCGTCATAATTAATAGAAAAATATTTTATTTTTTCATTACTAACTGCTAATACTTTTCTTGATAATGCAAAAATGTTTGCATCTGGATAATCTGCGTGAATCTGATTAATAATCGCTTGTGCAATCGAACTGGAGGCACCAAGAATTGCAACATTCTTATACATATTTTTAAAAAAATAATTAATGGAAAGTTAAGTTTAGCAAATATAAAAAATTAAAAAGCTTTTAAATTAAAAATCCTGACAAAAATAATAATTTAACGTCTAAATTATTAAGACAAGGTAATTATTCCCCTAAGAATTCCTTTCTTCGCAGGGCTAGTGCGAAAACTAGCCACCTTTTTAGGAGAAATGATGAAAAAAGAACTAGCCTGTCAGGTGCAAGATATTCCAGAGATTATTCAACATGCTTTGCTTAGATACGGTGCCAGAAAAAAAATTAACCATCGTGGTTATTTGCGCTATTTCAAGCTTAGAACAATACAAGAGCTTAAAGATCATCTTAAACAAGAAGAGTTGCTATATTTGATTGATCACAGCAACTCATACCTAATACAATCTCACGATGGAAGAACAATTATTACTATGGGCAAATATCTAAATCATTAAAAAAATAAGATCATAGTCCAAGTGATAATAGCATTCATGATTGTGAGAAAAACAGCGGCACTTGCTATATCTTTTGCACGTTTAGCTAATTCATTTTTTTTAAGTGAAATACGATCAATGGCAGCTTCAATTCCTGAATTAATTAGTTCAACAATAAGTACTAAAAATATACTAGAAACCAACAATACTTTTTGCATAGGACTCTCACCAATCAAAGCACCTAATGGAATTAGAATTATTGCTAAAAAAATTTCTTGTCTAAATGCATGTTCATTTTTAAAAGCGGCATAAAATCCTGCCATTGAAAAAGCAATAGCATTAATAATCCTTGTTAATCCTTTTTTTCCTTTAAACGAATTTTGATTCATTTCAGCTATTCTTCTAAAAAATTTAGTTATGGAACTGGGTGCTGTAGGATCGAACAGTTTCAAGTAAGCACTGAACATTTTCGGGTGGAGTAAATTGCGTTATGCCATGGCCCAAGTTAAAAATATGTCTCTCGCCGTAGCCATAGTCATCAATAATTTGTTTGGCGGCAGCTTCAATCGCTTTGGGTGTTGATAATAATATTGAGGGATCCATATTGCCCTGTAAAGTTAATTGGTCCTTAACCATTTTTCTAGCAACACCTATATTCGTTTGCCAATCTATGCCCAAAGCATCTGCACCGCTGTTAGCTTGTTTTTCTAGCCACTGCCCGCCACCTTTAGTAAAAATTATTTTGGGTGTATCTTGGTAACCCATCAAATTAAGGTTATGAATAATAACTTTCATGTAATTTAAAGATAAAGGTTCGTATTCATTATCTGCCAATGCACCTCCCCATGAATCAAAAATCATCACAATATCAGCGCCAGCATCAATTTGAAGTGCTAAATACTTACTTACCGATTCTGTGGTAATTTTTAAAATATGATGAATTAGGTCGGGCCTTGAATAAGCCATTTTTTTGATAGTCAAAAAATCTGTGCCGCCTTGGCCTTCAACCATATAGGTAGCAAGTGTCCATGGACTTCCTGAAAAACCAATCAATGGGACGCGGCTATTTAAAGCCACTTTAATACTTCTTACCGCATTAAAAACATAAGATAGTGCATCTTCAATATCTGGGATATCTAATTTTTGTATCGATGATTCGTCCGTTAATGGGCGCTTGAATTTAGGCCCTTCTCCCTCAACAAAATAAAGTCCTAATCCCATCGCGTCAGGCACAGTTAATATATCTGAAAATAAAATTGAAGCGTCAAGAAGAGGGTATCGGTCAAGCGGTTGCAATGTAACTTCAGTAGCAAAATCAGTATTTTTGCAAAGCTCTAAAAAACTCCCTGCATTTTTTCTGGTAGCACGATATTCAGGTAAATATCTTCCTGCTTGTCGCATAATCCAAGAAGGGGTATAAGAAGTTTTTTCACCTCTTAACGTTTTTAAAATAGCATCGTTTTTTGGATCCGTCATAGAAAATGCTTTTTATTTTGTTTAAAGAAAAGCCTTGAAGACTAGATGGCTTAGCGTGGTAATGAGCTTTTGCCCATCAAGAATTCATCAACGGAACGTGCACATTGACGACCTTCTCTGATTGCCCATACAACTAATGATTGACCGCGGCGCATATCTCCGGCAGCAAATACTTTTTTACGAGAAGTAGCGTAACAATTTTCACCTTCGGTTGCAGCTTTTGCATTACCTCGTTGATCTTTATCTACTTTAAATTGGTCTAATAAATTTTGTTGTGGTCCGAGAAAGCCCATAGCTAAGAGAACAAGGTCTGCCTTCATTTTAAATTCGGAATTTGGCATTTCCTGCATCTTTCCATCTTTCCATTCAACCTTAGATGCAATTAATTCTCTAACTTTACCGTTCTCACCAACAAATGATTTTGTTGCCACTGACCAGTCACGTTCACAACCTTCCTCGTGTGAACTGGATGTTCTTAATTTTAATGGCCAATAAGGCCAAACAAGTTCTTTATTTTCCTGCTCCGGGGGTTGGGGCATCAATTCAAATTGCGTTACGGAAGCGGCACCATGACGATTAGAAGTGCCAACACAATCAGACCCTGTATCGCCGCCGCCAATTACAACGACATGTTTTCCAGTTGCTGTAATTTGTTCTTTAACTTTATCGCCTGCTACCACTTTGTTTTGTGAGGGCAAAAAGTCCATCGCAAAATGCACGCCATCCAACTCACGTCCAGGCACAGGGAGGTCTCGTGGCCATTCAGCTCCACCAGCTAAAATTACTGCATCATACTCATCTACCAATTGATCAGGAGAAATATTTCCACCCACATTCTGGTTGGGCTTAAAGCAAACCCCTTCAGCTTCCATTTGTTCCATACGACGGTCAATGTGTGTTTTTTCCATCTTAAAGTCAGGAATACCATAACGAAGCAAGCCGCCAATTCGATCATTTTTCTCTAGCACATCAACCGCATGACCTGCTCTTGCTAATTGTTGAGCTGCAGCTAAGCCTGCAGGGCCAGAACCAACAATTGCAATTTTTTTCCCTGTTTTATGTTTTGGCGGTTGTGGCACAACCCAATTATTTTCCCAGGCTTTATCAATAATTGCATGCTCAATGGATTTTATGCCCACCGCATCAGAATTAATATTTAATGTACATGCTGCCTCACAAGGTGCTGGACAAATTCGACCAGTAAATTCTGGGAAATTATTCGTCGAGTGTAAGACATCAATAGCTGCACGCCAATTTTGCTGGTATACCAAATCATTCCAGTCTGGAATAATATTATTTACTGGGCAGCCATTGTTACAAAATGGGATGCCACAATCCATGCAACGCGCACCTTGAATTTTGGCTTCTTCATCAGATAAATGAAGCACGAATTCTTTGTAATTTTTAATCCTTTCGGAAGGCGGAATATATCCTTCATCAAGTCGAGGATATTCCATAAAACCTGTTACTTTTCCCACTTAAGCTGCCTCCTTAGATGTTGCCTGATGTAACTCATTTAAAGCGCGTCGATATTCATGAGGCATAACTTTAACAAAATTGTTCAATTCATTTTCCCAATTTGCAAGAATTGAATTTGCTATCGGACTATTTGTATAATTGGCGTGATTTTCAATTAAGCCTTTTAAAATAACTTCATCTGCCAAATTTAAATGTCTAGCGATTTTTGGCTGCATAGAATCTTTTTCAATTTTTTCCAAACTCACCATTGCAGGGTTACAAAATTTTTCAAAACTATTAGTTGGATCATAAATATAAGCAACGCCGCCAGACATGCCAGCAGCAAAATTTTGTCCTGTTGATCCGAGGACAACGACCGTACCACCCGTCATATATTCACACCCATGGTTACCTAAACCTTCAACGACCGCACTTGCACCGGAATTTCTTACACAAAAACGTTCACCTGCAATCCCTCTAAAGTAGGTTTCACCGCTAGTAGCGCCATACATAACAGTATTCCCAACAATTATATTATTGCCCTCAATGCCTTTAAAGTTTGCTGGTGGCTGAATAATAATTGTTCCTCCACATAACCCTTTACCAACATAGTCGTTACCTTCGCCATGCAAATTAAACGTAATTCCTTTTGCTAAGAAAGCACCAAAACTTTGTCCGGCTGTTCCATTTAAATTGACTTTAATAGTACCTGGATTTAAACCTTCATTTCCATAGCGTTTCGCCACCTCATGAGAAAGTAATGTCCCCACCGTTCGATTAGTGTTAGTAATGGGAATAGCAAACTCAATTGGTTTTTTTGTCTCTACCGCTGACAAGGCTTGTCTAATAATCTCATGATCTAATGCTTTATCTAAGCCATGATCTTGATTCTCAACATGATAACGAGCAACCTCATGCTCAAGTATTGGTTGATAGAAAATACGACTAAAATCTAGGCCCTGGATTTTCCAATGCTCAATACCCTTTTGCATATCAAGTAAATCACTGCGGCCTATCAAATCATTAAATTTTTTAATGCCAAGTGAGGCCATGATTTCTCGCACTTCCTCTGCAATAAAGAAAAAGAAATTAACCACATGATCAGGTTTGCCTTTAAAACGTTTTCTTAGTTCGGGATCTTGCGTTGCAATACCTACAGGACATGTATTGAGATGGCATTTTCTCATCATAATGCAGCCCTCAACAACCAAGGGTGCCGTTGCAAAACCAAACTCATCAGCACCTAACATAGCGCCAATTGCAACATCGCGACCTGTTTTCATTTGTCCATCAACTTGCAGAATTACTCTGCCCCGAAGTTGATTAAGCACTAATGTTTGTTGTGTTTCAGCCAGACCAATTTCCCAGGGTGTACCAGCATGTTTAATCGATGATATAGGTGAAGCTCCCGTTCCACCATCATGCCCAGCGATAACTATGTGGTCAGATTTTGCTTTTGCAACACCCGCAGCAACCGTGCCCACACCAGTTTCTGACACTAGTTTCACTGAAATATCAGCATTTGGGTTAGCATTTTTTAAATCATGAATTAACTGAGCTAAATCTTCAATTGAATAAATATCATGATGTGGTGGTGGTGAGATAAGGCCAACTCCGGGCACTGAAAATCTTAATTTAGCAATGTAAGCACTGACTTTGTGTCCGGGTAATTGACCACCCTCTCCAGGTTTTGCTCCTTGTGCCATTTTTATTTGAATCTGATCCGCAGCGCATAAATAAGCCGCAGTTACACCAAAACGCCCAGAGGCAACCTGCTTAATTCTAGAACGCATTGAATCACCAGCTTTTAATTCATAATTGGACTCGATAATATCTTTACCCAGATGCTCTGCTATCGATGTATTTTTCAAAATTGGAATAAAACGTTTTGCATCCTCGCCGCCTTCACCTGTATTCGATTTACCTCCAATACGATTCATGGCAACAGCCAACGTCGAATGTGCTTCTGTTGAAATCGATCCTAGTGACATAGCTCCCGTAGCAAAACGTTTCACAATTTCTGTCGCTGGCTCGACTTCGTCAATTGAAATGGAGGTGGATGATTTAAATACAAATAAACCCCTTAACGTTTTATGGCGGTGTGATTGGTCATTAATTAATTGGGCATATTCTTTATAAGTATCGTATTGATTTGTTCTTGTAGAGTGTTGGAGTTTCGCAATTGACTCTGGGTTCCACATGTGTTCCTCTCCACGAATGCGAAATGCATATTCACCCCCAGCATCTAATGCGTTGGAAAGCACTGGATCGTCGCCAAATGCTGCGGCGTGCATACGATCAACCTCTTGCGCAATTGCATCAATACCAATTCCTTCAATATTTGTTGCCGTACCAGTGAAATATTGATCAATAAATTTTTGATTTAATCCCACTGCTTCAAAAATTTGGGCACCACAGTAGGACTGGTATGTTGAGATACCCATTTTTGACATAACTTTATACAGACCTTTGCCAATTGCCTTTATAAATTTCTCTTGAGCTTCGATAAAGTTATCCGTTAAAGAATTGATAGTTTCAATAGTTAGCCAAGGGCAAACTGCTTCTGCACCATATCCAGCTAAAAGTGCAAAATGGTGTACCTCTCTTGCTGAGCCAGTGTCTACGACTAAACCTGTATTGGTTCGATTGCCCGCCTTAACCAAATGTTGATGGGTTGCTGAGCAAGCTAACAATGCTGGGATTGCCTGTCTATTTCGTGATACGTTCCGATCAGAGAGGATGATAATGTTATAGCCAGCTTTCACTGCTGTATTTGCATCATCACAAAGGGCATCTAATTTGTTTTTCATTGCAGCAGGCGATGCTGATTGGCCTTCAACTTCAAAAGTGATATCAATAACAATAGACTTAAATTGATTCTGCGTGAGTGCGTCTATTTTTTTTAATTGTTCTAATTCTTCTAAACTTAATACCGGCTGACTTGCTTCTAAACGCATTGGTGCGGTTTTTTCATTAATACCTAATAAATTTGGACGGGGCCCAATGTAGGTAACCAACGACATAACAATTTCTTCACGTATGGGATCTATTGGTGGATTTGTTACTTGTGCAAATAACTGTTTAAAATAGTTATAGATGAGTTTAGGGCGATTTGAGAGAACAGGTAATGCAGCATCATTACCCATTGAGCCTGATGCTTCTTGCCCCGTTTCAATCATCGGTTTTAAAATAAAATTAATATCCTCTTGCGTAAATCCAAAATTTTGTTGGGTATCAAGTAAGGATTCATGCATTACTAATTCTGTATCGACAGCTTTTAAATCACCTAAAAAATATCGAGATTGTTTTATCCATTTGGCGTAAGGTTTTTCGTTGGATAACAATTTTTTAATTTCTTCATCGTCAATAACTCGACCTGCCTGCAAATCAATAAGGAGCATTTTTCCTGGCTCCAAACGCCACTTTTTAATAATTTTTTCTTCAGGAAATTTTAAAACACCCATTTCGGAAGCCATCATGACAACACCATCATCGGTCATTAAATAACGCGCTGGCCTTAATCCGTTTCGATCAAGAGTTGCGCCGATCATCTGGCCATCGGTAAAAGCAACGGCTGCTGGACCATCCCATGGCTCCATTAAGGCAGCATGGTATTCGTAAAAAGACTTTCTTTCCTCATTCATTAATGGGTTTCTTGACCAGGCCTCAGGAATTAACATCATCATTGCGTGTGGCAAGCTATACCCACCGGCAACCAGTAATTCCAAACAATTATCAAAGCTAGCAGAATCTGATTGCGTCTCATCAATTAATGGCCATAGTTTTTCTAAATCATCACCCAGTAAATCAGATTGCATTTTTTCATGGCGGGCATTAATCCAATTAATATTTCCCCTGACGGTATTAATTTCTCCATTATGAGCAATCATTCGATAGGGGTGAGCCAAATCCCAGGCAGGAAAAGTATTGGTAGAAAAGCGTTGGTGAACCAAGGCCAGCGCAGATATCATTGATTCTTGCAGCAGATCTTGATAGTAGTTTCCAACTTCACAAGCCAGCAGCATACCTTTGTAAACAATGGTACGAGATGACATGGAGTTAATATAAAATTTTACCGGATCTTTGAAATCCAATGCAGCGACTGCATTTTCTGCCCGCTTTCTAATCACAAAAAGCTTTCTTTCAAACGCATCTTGTGAATACACTTCAGCTGCTCGACCAATAAAGACTTGACGAGTAATTGGCTCAACATGTTTGGCAGCATCTGCGATATCTTTATTATTTACTGGAACATCACGCCAACCCAGTTCTTCTTGACCCTCTTCTTTAATAATTTGTGAAACGATTGTTTCGCATTGCTTTCTATTTTTTTCACTTTGAGGAAGAAATAACATACCGATGCCAAAATATCCCTCATCAGGTAAATTAATATTTAATTTTTTCGCCTCTGCACGAAAAAAACTGTCTGGTAATTGCAAAAGAATGCCTGCGCCATCGCCTAATTTCGGATCATAACCTGTGGCACCACGATGCGTTAGGTTAGTTAGGATCTCAAGCCCTTGTTGCACGATTTGATGGCTCTTCTTACCATGGATATTTGCAACAAAGCCAACACCACATGAATCATGCTCATTTTTTGGATTGTACAAACCCTGTTTAATAGGTTTTTTTATAAATGTCATTTGTAAACGTTTAAAATTTAACGGAACCTTGAATAATAAGGCTTTTTACTTATTTATTCAATGATTGCAAAGATAAAGTCGTAACATTTTATAATGCCTCAAAGGCAACTTGAGCTGCATTTAATGTTTGTTGAATATCATGTTCTGTGTGTGCTGCGGATACAAATCCAGCTTCAAATGCAGATGGCCCAAAATAGATTCCTTGTTCAAGCATTAAATGAAAGAATTTGTTAAAACTTTCTCTATCAGATGCCATTACTTCATCAAAGCTATTAGGCGCTGTTGCGGAAAAATAGAGGCCAAACATGCCACCTACATTTCTCGCCGTAAATTCTTTGCCTTGCTCCCTTGCTATCTGCGTAAGCCCTGTAACTAATTTATTAGTCATGTCAGCCAATTGCACATGAAAATTCTCTTGTTGAATTAATTCTAGTGTTTTTAAGCCTGCAGCAACAGCGACAGGGTTGCCGGATAATGTTCCAGCCTGGTAAACAGGACCTAATGGCGCTAGCTGACTCATTATTTCTTTTTTTCCGCCAAATGCACCAACGGGCAAACCGCCTCCAATAACTTTACCAAGGGTAGTCATATCTGGCAAAACGTTAAAAAGCTCTTGTGCGCCACCGAGTGCAACCCGAAAACCTGTCATGACTTCATCAAAAATCAACACGGCACCATGATGCGTGCAAAGCTGTCTAAGAGTCTCTAAAAATTCTTGCTCGGGCACAATAAGATTCATATTACCAACAACGGGCTCAATAATAACGCAGGCAATTTCATCACCTAGTCGATCAAACAAATCTTTCAGCGCCTGAGTGTTATTGTAGGGTAAGGTTAGCGTATCTTTGGCCACATCATGAGGTACGCCCGCTGAACTTGGCTGGCCAAAAGTAAGCGCACCAGAACCGGCTTTGACAAGAAGTGCGTCAGCATGGCCATGATAACAGCCCTCAAACTTAACAATTTTGTCACGCGATGTGTATCCCCGTGCTACCCGAATTGCACTCATGGTTGCTTCAGTGCCACTACTAACCAATCGTACTTGTTCAATGCTTGGCACCAAACGCACAATTGTCTCAGCCATAATGAGTTCACGTTCGGTTGGTGCGCCAAAAGATAAGCTGCTCTCGGCAACCTCTTGAACTACCTTAATTACCTCAGGATGAGCATGGCCAAGAATCATTGGCCCCCAAGAATTAATATAATCAATGTATTCTTTATCATTCTCATCCCATAGACGACTGCCTTTTGCCCGTTTAAAAAATATAGGCGTACCCCCTACCGAGCCAAATGCTCGCACCGGGGAGTTGACTCCACCAGGAATTATCAATTGAGATTGCTGAAATAATTGTTTATTTTTATCCATAAATTTACACAAATAATTTTGTAAAGTTTGTTGTCATATCAGTCATATTTTGTGTCCCAAAGAGCCCATTGATGACAGCTATTGCATCGACTTTATGTCGAATTAATATTGAAGCGTTATTAATAGTAATGCCACCAATTGCCACCACTGGCAGGGGGCACATGGTTTTAACCTGGCTCAAAAATTCGAGTGAAACTTGAGATGCATTCGGTTTCGTCTGTGTTGGGAAAAATGCTCCTAACGCAACATAGTCTATTTTTTTTTCTATGGCCAGTTTAACGCGCTCGATAGAATTGTAACAAGAAAGTCCAACAATTTTATCAGCACCTAATTTTTCACGTGCTGTTTCGATCGTGTCGTCATTTTCTCCTAAATGCACACCATCTGCATCTAAATTACAACAAATGTCGACATTGTCATTAATAATTAACGTCATATTTAAACGATTGCATAATTCTTTTACTTGTTCTGCTTGATCAATTAAAGCCGATAAGGCTAATTTTTTATTTCGATACTGTAATAATCGACAGCCTCCGCTATGAATTAATTCAATTTGATGAAGTAATTTTTCTGTATCAGTTTCATCGGGCGTAATTGCATATAAACCCTTAATGATGTGTGAACTTTCCATCGTCTTCTTCTTCATTGATCCAAAAAAATCGATCAGGAATAAATTGTCCCATTCCTGGTTTGAACGCATTTTTTAATGTTTGCCATGTAAAGTTTTGTGCTTCGTCAATTGCCTCTTCAAAATCTAATCCTCGTGCTATACAGCCAGCAATAGCAGAAGCAAGGGTACAGCCTGAACCGTGATAGGAGCCCGGCAAGCGCTCCCAATAATATGGAATTTTTTGACCCGTCGATGCGTAAAGAGTATTAATAACGGAATCGGATTGCTCATGAGTGCCTGTAATCAAAATATTTTTACAGCCTAATTTTTTTAAACGGCTAGCACATTCATCCAGGGTAAGATCCATAAATTCTTCTTCATCTCGAATAACCAGTCTTCGAGCTTCATAACTGTTTGGTGTTATTACTAAAGCATGTGGAAATAATAATTCCGCCATAGCCCGCATCATGGTTGCATCAACCAAATCGTCACCTCTTCCTGAAGCCAGAATAGGGTCTAATATCAATGGAATATCTGGATAATCGGCAACAATTTCTGCCACAATGGCAATATTCTCTGCACTCCCTAAAAGGCCGCATTTGAATGCTGCCACTTCAATATCCTCTAAAATAGAACGTGCTTGATCATTAATCCAATCCGAACCAAGAGGCATTAAACTATCCACCCCGATAGTATCTTGAACAGAAATCCCACTTGCCACTGATAGCGGATGACAACCTAAACTAGCTAACGTTAAAATATCTGCTTGCATTCCCGCTCCACCACTTGGGTCAGTTGCGGAAAATGTCATAACATTTGGTATTAAATTATTCATTCATTTTTGGAGCGGATGACGGGAATCGAACCCGCATATTGAGCTTGGGAAGCTCACGTTCTGCCATTGAACTACATCCGCTGTCTATTGTTAAATCAATCATTGTATACAAATGTATATTACAACTTTAAAAATCAATTGGATCAACATCAAGTGCATATTTAACACGTTTAGTTTCAGGTAACCCCTGCATATTACGTATCCATTTTTTTAAAAATTGATGCAGATCTTTTCGATCATTTGCCTGGAAAAAAATTTGCACCCTCTCAAAGCCTTTCAAGCGTTCCATGACCGGTCGAACGGGCCCAAAAAATTGTACTGAAGTTCTAATGTTGTTTATTTCTTTGATTCCTTGTTCAATAACTGCATCTATATAAGTTAGCTTTTTTGCTTGAACAGTAAAAATAGCCATATGGCTGAACGGAATAAAATTCATTTGTTTTCTTTCCTGTAGCAATAAATCGGCAAATCCAGAGAAATCATGTTTTTTAAGGTAATAAAATAGGGGGTGTTTTGGAAAATTTGTTTGGATCAATACCTCGCCCTGAATTAATGCTCGGCCTGATCTTCCGGCCACCTGGGTCAATTGTGAAAATATTCTCTCCGTTGCACGAAAATTTGTACTGTAAAGTGCTTGATCTATTTCCAATACGACAACTAAGGATAACTTTTTAAAGTCATGGCCCTTAGATAGCATCTGTGTTCCTACCAAGATATCCACCTCACCTTCATTGACTTGATGGTACAAATCATTAAGGGCCTGCTTTGAACGCATAGTATCTCTGTCTACTCTTAAAATTTTTGCCTTTGGGAATTGCTTTTCGATAATATCTTCAATACGTTGTGTGCCTTTGCCAACTGGAAACAAATCTAAATTACCACAATCAGGACATTGCGCAGGAGTAGATTTTTGGTAATCACAATGATGGCACTTAACTTTATTCTGTTGCCGATGATAGACTAGTTTGCTGGAGCATCTTTGACAATTTGGTGTCCATCCACAACTGGAACAGACCAATACTGGTGAATATCCACGACGATTTATAAAGATTAAAACTTGTTGGTTATTTTTAATTCGCTCATCGATAGCCTCTAATATCTCTTTTGACAAATTATTAGAGAAATCTTTTTCATAGGGAATGAGTTTAATGCTAGGTAAATGAGCCCCTGCTATCGCACGGGTACTTAAACTTAAGTAATTATATTTTTTTATGGCAGGCTTTGCATTTAACCATGATTCAAGCGATGGTGTTGCTGTGCCCATAACTACTGGGATATTTAACTCTTTTGCTCTCACAAGCGCGACATCCCGAGCGTGATATTTTAAACCCTCTTGTTGTTTAAATGACATGTCATGTTCTTCATCTATGATAATTAACCCCAGATTACGCATTGGCGTAAAAATTGCTAAACGAGTTCCAATCACTATATTTGCTTCACCTGACTTTGCCCATTGCCAATGCTTCAACCGTTCCCGGTCTGACATAAAACTATGGAGCACAACAATTTTTTGGTCATTAAACCTTCGTCGGAAACGACTCTCTAATTGAGGTGTTAAATTAATTTCCGGAACCAATACTAAAGCTTGTTGCTCGTTTTGAATTAATTTTTCTATTAGTTTTAGATAAATTTCAGTTTTACCACTACCCGTCACCCCATGAACTAACCATGCGTTAAAACCCCCTGCATTTAAAATTTTCTCAGTAATAATTTTTTGTTCAGACGTCAGCTGCGGTGGTAAATCTTTTTTAAATACCTCTTGCTCAAGCTGCCACTCCTTTGTTGAACATAATCCCGCAACTTCAAGTGTTTTAATTAAGGGCAGGGCATTAGTCATTAATTTGGCTAATGCTGTTTGGCGAATGGGGCCCTTTAATAAAATCTGTGCCAACTTTCTTAATCTTATTTGTCGTCCTGGTAAATCCTCTATCGAGACTTGGGTTAATATTTTTGTTGGCTCTATTAAGCGTTCAACCCTATTAATATGACTTTTGTCTTGTTTTATTCTTGCAGGCACAACCGACATTATTGTTTGGCCAATTGGAAACTGATAGTAATCAGAAACAAAAGAAAGTAATTTTAATAAATTCTTATCAAATAATATCTCTTGATCGACATGAATAATTTTTTTTAATTTATTTTTTTCAATCTTAGAAGAATTTGAAAAGCCATACACGACGCCAATCAAATTTCTTTTACCAAAAGGGACTTTAACGTATTGGCCAATTTGAATAGCTTCATTTTCTGCAACATAATCAAACAAATCATTAACAGGAACATTTAATGCCACTTTAATTATTTTTTCACTGGGTTTCATCTAATAAATGGATTCCTCAATTAAGAATTGCGTAGGATAGGTTAAAATATTATTTTTTATTATTTTAACCTTGTGAAAGCTAACCTAACTACTTTACTTTACCACGCGATTCAATCTCTAAATGTGGTAATTTCTGAAGAGCAAATCACTCTTGAACGGCCCAAGCTAATTGAGCATGGCGACTTCTCAACTAATATTGCTATGGTGCTCGCAAAACAAGTCAAAAAAAACCCTCGGGAAATTGCACAAAGCATTATTGATAATATTGAAAAAAATAATTTATTTAAAAAAATTGAAATTGCTGGTGCTGGTTTCATTAATTTTTTTCTAAAAAATGAAGCGTTGATTTCAGTCATTCAAGAAATTCTTCAACAAAAAAAAGCTTACGGCAGAAATACAAAAGGGGGCAATAAAAAAATACAAATTGAATTTGTTTCTGCTAACCCTACCGGTCCGCTGCATGTCGGTCATGGTCGTGGTGCAGCAATCGGCGATAGTCTAGCTCGCTTACTGGAATTTAGTGGTTGGCAAGTGACGCGTGAATTTTATTACAATGACGCAGGTGCCCAAATTGATAATTTAACAAAATCCGTAAAAGCACGATGTCTCAATATTGATGTTGATAATGATGATTTTCCTGCTGACGGATATCGCGGTGACTATATAAAAGAAATTGCTGATTCCTATATGATGGGCCTTTCAATCAATTGTGGTGAAGAGATAATAGAGTCTCATGGTGATATTGCAGATGATGATTGTATTAAAAAATTTAGTGTTGCCTATTTACGCAATGAACAAGATCAAGATCTAGCCAATTTCAAAATCAAATTTGATGTCTACAGCCTGGAATCATCATTTTATAAAAACAAAAAAGTTGATGAAGTTGTGTCGTTACTAAAAAGTAATGGCTTTACTTATGAAAAAGATGATGCGCTTTGGCTTAAATCAACACAATTTGGTGATGATAAAGATAGGGTCATGAAAAAAAGTGATGGTTCTTATACTTATTTTGTTCCTGATGTTGCCTATCATTTAGATAAATGGGAGCGTGGTTTCCATCGCGTTATTAATGAACAAGGGGCCGATCATCACAGTACTGTTAATCGAGTTAGAGCAGGACTGCAAGGCTTGAAGAAAAATATACCGCTCCATTGGCCTGAATATGTTCTCCATCAGATGATAACGGTCACCAAAGGCGGTGCTGAAGTTAAGATCTCTAAACGTGCTGGCAGTTATGTCACTTTAAGTGATTTAATTGAGGAAGTTGGCTGTGACGCAACCCGATTCTTTCTTGTTTCTCGACGCCCTGACTCGCAACTAATTTTTGATATTGATTTAGCAAAAACACAAAGCAATGATAACCCTGTTTATTACATTCAATATGCTCATGCCCGTATTGAGGGGGTATTAAAACAATGGGGGGGAAATATAAATTCTCTCAGCAATAACCATCCCTATAGTTATGATTCTCTCCTTGAAAAAAAACTGATTAAAAAAATAAGCGAATTTCCTGAATTAATCGAAACTGCTTCTAAAGATCTTGCGCCTCATCAAATTGCTAATTACTTAAAAGAATGTGCCGCAGAATTTCACAGCTATTATAATGATTCCAAGTTCTTAGTTAAGGACGAATCAATAATGCTAGGACGATTAAGTCTTATTTATGCCACACAACAAATTTTAAAAAATGGATTAAGTCTGTTAGGCATATCAGCACCGGATTCTATGTAGAGGATATTAAATGAGTGAAGATTATCGAACAATAAAAGAAAAAAAAGCTGAAGGCACCCCTTTTACAAATGGTTTGTTTGTTGGAATTTTATTAGGAATCTTAGTTTCTATTGCAGTCACATTGTTTATAACAAATGGCAAAAGCCCATTTGTCTCTAAAGAAACTATTGGCTCATGTATAGAGGTTAATTCTGCTATTGGTGAAGATGATGTTATTAATATCGATGAAGATACAACTTTTGATTTCTATAATACTCTTCCTGAGGACTCATCGAATTATGCTAATGAACCAATTCAAGAACCAAAACAGGAAAATCGATTGGTAGATTACTACATTCAAGTCGGTGCATTTTCGCGACAAGAGCCAGCTGATAATTTAAAAGCCAAGCTTGCTTTAATGGGTTTTGAATCTGTCATTATGTCAGCAAAAATAAGTGATAGTACTTTTCATCGAGTAAGTGTTGGGCCTTATGAAGAATACGAAACTGCCCGCGAGATGAGAGAAAAACTTATAAAAGAAGGTTTTAAGGCGAACTTAATTAAACTAACAAGGCCTAAAAATTAAATTACAAACAAGGATAAATAATGAAAAATTTCTTACTTGCCATTCTAATCTTTTTTACTTCAACGGCATTCACTGTTGAGCCAAAACCCGGTGTCAATTTTAAACAAACAAAAGAAATTATTGCAACTGATTCCCCCGGCAAAATTGAAGTTATTGAAATGTTTTGGTATGGATGTATTCATTGTTTTAACTTTGATCCATATTTAGATAAGTGGGCTGATAATCTACCAAAAGATATAGTATTTAAACGTGTGCCTGCGATTCCACGGAAAGATTGGGTGCCAATGGCAAAAGCTTTTTATGCTTTAGAAACACTTGAGCTAGAGCACAAATTACATGAAAAATTATTTGATGCTATCCATAAAGATAAGGTTGTCGACCCCGCCAGCGAAATGAGCGCCATCAGTTGGATTGCTGTGAATGGGAAAAAAGATCTTAATGAAGTAAAAGATGCTTTTAATAGTTTTTCCATGAAGTCAAAGCTATCAAACTCTTTTAAAATGTTTAAAGCTGCAGGCGCAACAGGTGTCCCAGCTATCATTATTGATGGTAGGTATCTAACATCAACAACCATGGCCGGTGGAGAAAAAAATACACTGCAATTAATGGACTATATTATTAAAAACGTTCGAGCTGACAAAGCAAAAAAATAATTTGAGCTTGAAGGTCATTATTAGTGGTGCGAGTTCCGGTATAGGCAAAGCGCTTGCAAAAGAGTACTCCAAAAACGGTGCCATTTTAGGACTAATTAGTCGGCGAAAAAATGTGTTGCAAGAGCTAAAAAAAGAATTGCCTAATTCTTGTTTTATTTATGCGCTTGATGTCAATGATATTAAGGCCTGCCAGAGCATGGCAAATGATTTCATCATGCATGTTGGGTTGCCAGATATTGTTATCGCAAATGCTGGTATAAGTCATGGTACTTTGACAGAATATTATGATGACTTAACAACTTTTCAACAAATTATAAAAACAAATTTGTTTGGAACAGTAAATTTATTCCAGCCTTTTGTTGGTTTATTCAAATCCAGAAAAAAAGGTTCTTTCGTAGGTATTTCTAGTGTTGCCGGCATTCGTGGCTTGCCAGGTGCTAGTGCATACAGTGCTTCAAAATCAGCATTAAGTAATTACCTTGAAGCTTTACGTATTGAATTAAGTGAATTTAATATTTCCGTAATCAATATTGCACCTGGTTACATCGAGTCAGCTATGACAGCAGCAAACCCCTATTCCATGCCCTTTATCATGAAAGTTGATGAAGCAGCGAAAAAAATAATCCATGCCATATATCTGAAGAAAAAATTTATCATCATTCCTTGGCAAATGGCTGTTATTGGAAAAATTATGCATATGCTGCCTGTTTCCATTTGGGATTGGCTAGCAAAACGCAGTCCAAGAAAACCACGAAAAATAGAAAACTAATAAATATCATTAAAATTAACTAATTTCCCCCTAATTCAATTGCCCCTCTTCACCTTCAAGAATAGAATTAAAGGGTAAATTTATTAATTTTATGAAGGATCCAATTATGTCTTTAAAAGGTAGTAAAACTGAACAAAACCTAAAAGATGCATTTGCTGGTGAATCACAAGCTAATCGTCGATATCTCTATTTTGCAGCTAAAGCTGATGTGGAGGGCTACAACGATGTTGCCGCATTATTTAGATCCACTGCTGAAGGTGAAACCGGACACGCCCATGGGCACTTAGAATTCCTTGAAGAATGTGGTGATCCAGCTACAGGGCTGCCTATCGGCCCAACAGCTGACAACCTTAAGGCTGCAGTCGCTGGCGAAACACATGAATATACTGACATGTACCCTGGCATGGCAAAAACTGCTCGCGATGAGGGGTTTGATGAAATTGCCGATTGGTTTGAAACGTTAGCTAAAGCTGAACGCTCTCATGCTAATCGCTATGAAAAAGCACTAAACGAGTTAGTATAATTTTTAAGACCGGGGATTTCCCCGGTTTTATTTTTATGTCCGCACCCAAAGAAGGAAGTTTACAGGCGCCCACGCGTCATCCAATTGACTGGCGAAATCCAGATTTTTATAACGAAAGTTCTTTAAATGAAGAATTAGAACGTGTTTATGATATCTGCCATGGTTGTCGTCGATGCGTAAGTTTGTGTCAATCATTTCCAACGCTTTTTGACTTAGTTGATGAATCTGAAACCATGGAAGTGGATGGGGTTGCCAAAACAGATTTTAAGAAAGTTGTGGATCAATGTTATCTATGTGATCTTTGCTACATGACGAAATGTCCGTATGTTCCTCCACACGAATGGAATGTTGATTTTCCGCATTTAATGTTGCGTGCCAAAGCTATTTATTACAAAAAAGGTGATGCAAAATTACGAGACAAAGTATTGACAAGCACAGACACCGTCGGAAAAATTGCGGGAATACCGGTTATTGCGCAAACCGTAAATGCTGTAAACAAGGTTGGTTTTGCAAGAAAAGCTTTAGAGGCAGTTGCAGGTATTCATGCTAAAGCTTGGTTACCAAAATTTGAAAGCAATACCCTTAGAAAAAGATTAAGAAATCATCAAACAACTATCATTCCAGAAACCGTCGGCGTGACAAAGGGTAAAGTAGCATTATTTGCCACATGTTTTATGAATCGGAATGAGCCTGGTCCAGGTGAAGATTTCTTTAAAGTTTTCGAGCATAATAATATTTTGGTCAAGCTTACTGAAAAAGAAACATGTTGTGCTATTCCAAAGCTTGAATTAGGAAATCTAGAAGCGGTAGAAAAAGCTAAAAATATTAATATTCCTGTTTTAGCTAAATTAGTTGATGAAGGCTGGGATTTAACTTCACTAATTCCATCATGTGTTTTAATGTTTAAGCAAGAATTGCCATTAATGTTTCCCGAAGACTCCGAAGTGATCAAGGTTAAAAATGCTTTCTTTGATCCGTTTGAGTACTTAATGCTTAGAAACAAAGAAGACAAATTTATGAAAGATTTTAAGCAGGGGCTTGGTAAAGTTTCTTATCATGCTGCATGCCATCAAAGGGTGCAAAATATTGGGCCAAAAACTAGAGATACCTTGGCCTTAATTCCCGAAACTGAAGTGCAAATTATTGAACGTTGTTCGGGACATGATGGAACCTATGCAGTTAAAAAAGAATGTCATGATTTTTCCGTCAAAATAGTGAAGCCTGTTGTAAATAAAATTAACCAAAATGAATCAGATCATTATGGCAGTGATTGTGCAATGGCGGGCCATCATATTGGTCATATAAAAAACGATGGGTCACAACCAGAGCATCCCATATCATTATTAAGAAAGGCTTATGGATTATAAATGGCACATTTAGAGAAAAAAGATTTATTCAGCTTAGAAAAATATGCTGCAATACGTGAAGAATTTAGAAAAAAAGTAATGGCACATAAAAAAAATAGGCGCTTGGTGCTCAACCCGCATGCGGCTATTTATTTTGAAGATAAATTAACAATGCAATATCAGGTTCAAGAAATGCTACGTATTGAAAAAATTTTTGAAGCGGATGGAATTCAAGAAGAGCTTGATGTCTATAATCCTCTTATCCCTGATGGGTCAAATTGGAAAGCAACATTCATGATTGAATATGAAAAAGTTGAAGAGAGAAAAAAAGCACTAGCAAAGCTTATTGGAATAGAAAAATCTATTTGGGTCAAAATTGAAGACAGTGAAAAGATATATGCCATAGCAAATGAAGATCTGAGTCGTGAAAACGATGACAAAACAGCGTCTGTACATTTTTTAAGGTTCGAACTTACAAAAAATATGCGTGCGGATGCAAAAGTTGGTTTACCTATTTTATTTGGCATAGACCATCCTCTTTTTAAGACGGAAGTTACTGTTGCTCCAGAAATTCAACAATCCTTAATTAAAGACTTGGCATAAATTCTTTTACTTATGAATGAAAATAATTATATTGATATACTGCGCGTAGATATAATTTAAATAAGGTAATTCATGAGCTATAAAAAATGCATAACACTAATTTTTTGTCTTTTCACAAATACTGGCTTTGCCTTACAAATTGGTGATCAAGCTCCAAATTTCGATGCTAAAACGACTTTAGGTAATTTAAATTTTTATGAATGGTCAAAAAATCATTGGGTAATTTTATTTTCTCATCCTGGTGATTTCACACCTGTTTGCACTACTGAACTTGCAAGCGCTGCATTATTTCAGCCTGAATTTAAAAAAAGAAATGTCAAAGTAATTGCTCTTAGCGCTGACTCAGTCGAAGATCATCTTGAATGGATACCAGACATCAACCGCTACAAAGATATGCTTAATAAAGAGACCACAATCCTAGATGCGATAGATATTTTTACTGACGATACTGATGTCAAATTCCCAATTATTGCCGACGAAAAACTACAAATAGCTAATCTGTATGAAATGTATCATCCTAATGCGTTTCCAAACTCAGGTTCACTAGGTAGTCCATTAAAAGAAACCGTGAGGTCAGTATTTATTATTGACCCTAATAATAAAATTCAAACTATTCTTATTTATCCTAAAAATATTGGAAGAAATTTTAAAGAAATATTAAGAATCGTGGACGCATTACAAGTATCTTCTAAATATGATGTTTCAACCCCTGCTGATTGGCTACCCGGTGACAAGGTTATAATATCAAATGAAATTCAAAATGAAGATATTAAAGATAAGTATCAAACTGACGATGTCGACACTTTTGAGAATTATTTAAAATTTATCAAGCAACCAGGATTTTTTAGCGGATCTGAAAAGGGTAAAAAAAGGAGTCGTGGTGAATTTAAATAATTTAATTTAATAACTTTCGAATTTCATTAACAACTTCAGTCGCAGTCAATCCAATTGGGCCTATCCCTTTTTCAACTAATCGGTCAGCTGATAGTGAATGAATTTGAACCCCTAACAGGCAAGCATTAAATAAATTAATTTTGTAATTTTTTGCTTGAGCAATTAAAGCGCCGATTGTGCCAGTCAAAATATCACCCATACCTGCGGAAGACATTCCGCTATTGCCCTCCCGACAGCGAAATATCGTTTTATCATCCTCGGCAACCAAAGTTTCTTGGCCTTTTAATACGATAATTGCCCTAGTTCTTTCAACTAACTCTAAGCAACTTAATTCACGATTTTTTTGAACATCCTGTGTTAGTTTTTTTAATAATTTTGCAGCTTCTCCAGGATGTGGCGTTAAAACTGTTCTACTTTTTCTTTTTTTTAACACTTCCATTAAATCATCATATTGAGCTAGCAGAGATAATGCGCCTGCATCAATAACAATGGGCAAATCTATTAATAAAGTCTGCAACATCATTTTATAATTTAACTCATTTGGCTCCAACCCTGGTCCTAAAATAATAGTATTGGGTGATATTTGTTGAATTTGTTCTGCCACTAAATGATGGGGCGCTCTAATCATAATTTCAGGAAGCGAAACATCAACATGGGCAGAATTAGAATCTAACATTAAAACATTAATCAGCCCGGCTCCAGAAAAAAGCGCAGCTTTCGCTGCCAATAAAATTGCTCCCGCCATACCTGGACTTCCACCAATGCAAAGCAAAGATCCATTTTTACCTTTATGCGATTCAGGTAATCTGATGAATAATTTTTTATATGCGAGGGCATCAATTGTTTGAATTTGATAACTCATAAATTATGGCAACTTTTGTTGAATACAATATTCATTGCCATCTTTCTGGTAAAAAGCTGTAACGTAATTAATAACCTGATCTGCATCATTCATTATTGATATTAAATGTAAATCATCTTTTTGAATCATTTGTTGCTTCAGCAACGCTGTCTCTATCCATTGCAATAATCCTGACCAAAAATCTGAACCAATTAAAATTATTGGAACTTGCTTAATCTTGTTGGTTTGAATCAATGTAAGGACTTGCAATAATTCATCTAAAGTACCAAATCCCCCAGGCAACACAACAAATGCAGAAGCATATTTAATAAACATAATTTTACGGGTAAAAAAATAATTGAATTCAATACTTAAATCTTGATAGTGATTTGGTGTCTGTTCATGCGGTAAAGAAATATTTAACCCTATACTTTTTGCTTTGCCATGAAATGCCCCTTTGTTTGATGCCTCCATAATTCCTGAGCCACCACCTGAGAATATATTAAAACCGTTATTTGACAAACCAAAAGCAATATTTTCTGCTAATTGATAATATTTATCATTTTTATTTATTCTCGCACTGCCAAACATCGTCACTGCCGGAACAACTTTTTCTAAACTATTAGATGCATCACGAAATTCGTTTTCAATTTTGCTTTGCACAATAGTTGTTTCGCTGTTCACGTTATGGCTATTTTTCTTCATGGCTTATTCTAGAATGAAAACCTAATAAAGAAAAATTATCATTTTGGTGGTATCACTACTTGATCATAAACTTTTGAAATAATATCTATCCTGTTATTAATAGTTGAATCTAATATTTCAACAAGAAGCAGTAAAGAAACTATTAATAAAATTATTTTAATAAAATGTGAGGCGCGCCACATGATTATGGCGCCTCAAACAAATTGATATCATCAGGCTCACGCAAAGCAAGTGTCTTTATAATTTCTTTTGCCTCATAAATCCCTTTTTCATTTGCCATTTGAAAAAAAGAGTCCGCAAGAACTAAATTCTTTGCCACGCCGCGGCCATCCCGATAAATGATTCCGAGATGAAAATCGGCTTCGCCAAATTTATGCTTGGAGGCTTTTTCAAAATAACTTTTAGCTTTCTGATCATTAACAGGTGTACCCAAACCGTAATGATAGATAAATCCTAAATTAACATATACTTCTGGAATATTTTTTTCCTCAATTTGGTGATAATAATTTTTCGCAGAAATATGATTTTGTATTGTTCCTCTACCATATTGCTGCATTAAAGCTAAATTAAAAATTGCCTCGTTTGATCCTTGATTTGCCGCTGCCTGGTACCATTTAAATGCTTTTTTGAAATTTTGAAAATAGCTTGGCCCGTAGTGGTAAAGTTGTGCTAAATTTAATTGCGCCTCAAGCAAGCCTTGCTTGGCCGCTAACCGATAATTTTCAATAGCGATATCAAAATGATAATCTGCTGCTTCTCCAGTGAGAATTAATTTTGCAAAATTAAATTGAGCTTCTTTTAAATTATTCTGCGCGGCTTTTTCATACCAGTTAAATGCTTTTTTAACATCTTTTTTTGTGCCAAAGCCATAGTGATACATTTGGGCTAAATTAAATTGTGCCTCTGGTACTGTTGATTTTGCTTCAAAACAGGCATCAACAGCCTTCATCTCTTCTGAAGCAGCTGAGCGGTAAAACCAATGGTAAGCTTCTGTTAAATTTTTCTCTATCCCTAATCCATAGCGATACATTAATGCTAAATTAAATTGAGCTTCATTATCATTTTGATTTGCCGCTAACTGATAATGATCAAATGCCTTAATTAAATCTTTTTCTTTTCCCTGACCATAATGATTCATGAGACCGAGTCTAAAATTTGCTTGGGTTAAATCTCCTTTGGAGGCTCTTAAAAATAAATCGTATGCACTTTTATAATTCTTAGCTATTCTGTCACCAAGATAGTAATTTTCAGCTAGTTCAACTTGAGCTTTCTGGATTTGTGTCTCTGATGGAGGTAGGCCAAACCCCTTAAAGCTTCCTTGATTAAACCAGATATCCCAAAAATTCTGCTGTAAGCATGTATCACCTGCGTTACTGGTTGTAATAAAAAATAAGGAGCTCAAAATACATGATATTTTTTTTATTTTCATAATCGCCTCATAAATGATTTCTTCAACCAAGCAGACGATTTTATATAAAAAAAGTAAGGCGCTTTAATGAATTAATTTTTTTTCTATTAAATAATCCATATTAAATTGTGCTTGAGAATTACCTAATGCAGCAGACTTTTTATACCACTCAAAGGCTTTCTCATAATTTTGATCAATTTGAATACCTTGTTCATACATTAGTGCAACATTGAATTGTGCATTGGCATTATTTTGCTTAGCTAATTGTAAACAATCACTAAAAATTAAATTACTTGGTGAACAATTACTGTTTTGAGTATCTATGACTTGGTCATAGTGCTGCAATTGTAACTTAGACCAAAAACCTATAAAGCCACCGGAAGAATCAAACCATTCACTCCAGAAGCCTTTTTTATCATTGGTAATAACATTAATAGTTGCATCAGCTGATTCGCTTATAATGGTAGTTTCTTGAAACTCTGTAAAATGAAGCAAGGTTTTTGTTGCATACACAATGCCGCTTCCTAAAACTAGTATGCCAATCCATTTTGAAAAATGGGTGACTATTGCGGAATTCTTATTTTTTGTGCCACATGCCTGATGAATATTAAAAAGCACCTTACTATCATCTATCTTAAATTGCTCCATTCGGCTTTTTTCTTTGCCAAGGGCAGTTCTAACTAATCTTGCCTGCAGGCGCCATTTATTATCCATGGCAGTAATTACATCTCCACGAATAATTTGAAGCCATGCGTCGTCTATATTAATTTTTTTCATTCAATAATATCTAAACAATGTTTAATAAAGGGTGCTAATTTAATTCTTACTTGACGCAGAAATTCTTTAGTTGCTGCAGGTGTTCTATCTATTCTCATTGCAATATCTTTTATTGCGTAGCCATCCATTTGCAGCAGGATGGCATAGCCACGATCAGGGTCTGCTGCATTAAACTTTTGAATGCCTAATGCAACACAATCATCTATAGATTGGTCAAATACAGTTTGTTGTATGTTTTTTGTCATTTCACTATCTTCAACATTTTCTATTTCATTAACAGTCATTGCGCTTCTATTTTTCTTAATTTCACGCAAATAATCATTTTTACTGTTTCGTAAAATTTGCCAACACCATGCCTCAAAGGAGGTCTCATTTTTTACTGCTTTAAAATTTTTAATAATTTTAATAAACGCCTCTTGAAGCACTTCCTCTGTTTGTTCTTTTGTAAATTTTTGATTAAACAAAAAGCCTTTAAAAGACTGGCTCATATTTTTATATAAAATATTGATACCTTTTGTCTGATCATTTTTGGACGGACTTTTCAAAAGCACAAAACATTCCTGCTGCCACATGATCTTCCTCCTTACAAAAGTAGACGCAATAATACAAAATTTGTCAGGCCTGACTAAAATTAAATGGGCCCGTCTACTTGGTTGTAATAGTTATTTCCTCCTGTTCAACTATTGCCGCTTTGCCCAAGCGATATTTGGGCTTTTTTTATTTGTAATGAAAATGATAATGATTCGCAATAACACATTGATTGTTTATATTAGTTATTATCTGTTCATGACTTATTTATTTAACGCTATTGTATCTTTAGTATTACTGCTAACTTATTGTTTTGTGTTAACACAAACAATATGAATTAGAGTTTACTTTTTCAAATCAAGGTCAATACCTCGTACGCCTTTCAAGAATTCTTTTGTGTATTTAATCTTCTTTGGTTTGTGTTTAGCTTTTATTTTTGTAGGCTTTTGGTTGGGTAAAACTAAAACATAAAGCATCGATATTATTACCACCGCTATTGAAGCAATCACGCTACCTATAATAAACTCATTTAGATTTTGTAAAATGTAGGAAATCGCTTGATTGTAAAATATATTAAGCTGTTTTATTAATTGATCTATGTCTTGCATAATTTTAATTATAGTGTGATAGAGTAATTTTGTAAGATTATTTTAATTGGAGGTAAAAATGCTAAAAAATATTATTTTAGTAATAGTCGTGGCAGGAGTTATTTATTATGGTTACGAATACCTGAATGGAGCTGCAGGTTCTTCAGCTGAAGATTTGCCCCCATTAATGGGAGAGGTTGAATAGAATCAGGCCGCAAGGCCTTTTTTTATAATATTTTTACTAAATCTTCCACCACATTCTTTGCATCACCAAACAACATCATGGTTTTTTCCATATAAAACAATTCATTATCAAGCCCCGCATAACCTGGTGCCATTGAGCGCTTGTTAACGATAATCATTTTTGCTTTTTGGGCCTCTAAAATTGGCATTCCATAAATTGGGCTGCCTGGAGTTTTTGCTGCTGGATTTACCACATCATTAGCACCAATAACCAGCACTACATCGGTTTGAGAAAAATCGCTGTTGATATCCTCCATTTCGACCACTTGATCATAAGGCACGTCTGCCTCAGCTAATAAAACATTCATGTGACCAGGCATTCGGCCTGCAACCGGGTGAATTGCATATTTAACATTGATCCCTTTTTCAATCAATTTTACAGTGAGCTCTTGAAGAGCATGTTGTGCTCTTGCTACAGCTAAACCATAACCTGGAACAATAATAACCGAATCTGCATTGTTCATTAAAAAGGCAACATCATCAACGGATCCTGTTTTATAGTTTTTTTCTTCCTGGTCTGTTAGATCGGTTGCAACGTCACTTCCAAAACCACCCAGCAATACGGATACTATTGAACGGTTCATGGCTCGGCACATTATGTATGAAAGTATTGCGCCAGATGAACCGACACATGCACCGGCAATAATTAAGACAGAATTATTCAATGTAAACCCTATGCCTGCTGCAGCCCAACCAGAGTAACTATTAAGCATTGAAACTACTACTGGCATGTCTGCTCCGCCTATCGGAACAATTAACATAACCCCCAAAACCAAAGCAAACATCAGCATAATAATAAACGCTACGACTGATTCATTCGTAAAATAAAGCATGCCAAAAAAAACCATAAGCAACGCTAAGGTTAAATTTAACCAATGTTGCCCTTTAAAAAGTAATGCTTTAGCACCAAATTTTCCTGATAGTTTTCCAAAAGCAATGATAGATGCAGTAAATGTGATTGCACCAATAAACGCCCCTAAAAATAATTCAATTCGTTGAACTTTAGAATGAAGCTCTATTGGATTAAGGACCGCTGCGACAGCAATAAGGACCGCCGCCAACCCAACAAACGAATGCATTAATGCAACTAACTCGGGCATTTTGGTCATTTGTACTTTTTTTGCAGCAACTATTCCTATTAAGCCACCAAGAACAATTGGCACTATAATTAAAAGTGGTATTAGGTTTTCTCCAACCCAAAAAGTCGTTACAACAGCAATTACCATACCAAGCATGCCAAAAATATTCCCTTGTCTTGCCGAGTTGGGTGAAGATAGCCCCCGCAACGCCAAAATAAACAAAATGGCTGCAATTAAATAACTAATAATTGATATAGCATGGATGGACATATTATTTTGTTACCTTTTTTTCTTTCTTTTTAAACATTTCAAGCATTCGTTGTGTTACTAAAAATCCACCAAAAATATTGATTGAGGCAAAAAAGATAGCAAAAGCACCTAAAATGCTACTAAATGTAATTATATTGTCGTTAATTTCAACAACTTGTAAAATTGCCCCAACAATAACAATGCCCGAAATTGCATTAGTAACAGACATGAGCGGCGTATGCAGTGCGGGGGTAACATTCCACACGACATGATAACCAACAAAAATTGCCAAAACGAAGATCGTAATATTCTGTAATGTAAGTATTTCAGCCATAATAAATTCCTATTTTTTTATCTGTCCATCAGTTGTTAGTAAACTGCCCGAAATAAGTTCATCTTCCAGGTTAATAGTAAAGGAATTATTTTCATCGAAGAGCAATTTAATAAATTCAAAAATATTTCGTGCATATAGCAGCGTGGCATCAGAGCTTAATTCGCTTGCCAAATTAGTATTTCCAATAATCGTCACACCATTTTCAACAATGGTTTCATTTGCTTTAGTTAACGGACAATTGCCGGATCCATTCTTGGCTTGGCCTGCTGCCATATCAACAATGACTGAGCCGGCTTTCATTTTCATTACCGTCTCTGCATTAATAAGAATTGGTGGCTCTCTGCCTGGTATGAGCGCAGAAGTAATAATAATGTCAGCTTGTTCAGCTTTTTCAGCTACTAATTTAGCTTGACGCGTCAGCCATGAAGCGGGCATTGCCTTTGCATAACCGCCTTCACCTAATGCGGCTTGTTGCTCTTCATCAGTCTCATATGGCACATCAATAAATTTTGCCCCCAATGATTCTATTTGTTCTTTCACCGACGGCCTAACATCAGACGCCTCAACCACCGCACCCAAACGTTTTGCTGTTGCAATGGCTTGCAGGCCGGCAACACCTGCACCTAAAATCATTACCCTGGCTGCTTTAACGGTTCCCGCAGCCGTCATTAGCATCGGCATAAATTTCTTATACGTATTTGCTGCCAACACGACAGCTTTGTAACCTGCAATATTTGCCTGTGAGGATAATACATCCATAATTTGTGCGCGTGTATTTCTAGGCAATGCTTCTAAAGCAAAAGCTGTGACTTTTTTATTGGCAAAATTTTGTGTTAATTCTTTATTAAACGGCTCTAACATACCCACTAAAACATGATTCGGTTTTAGGTACTGAAAATCTATTTCTGGCATAGCATTTACCATTAAGATTAGGGTTGCGTTAAAAACTTCCTTTCTATCAACGACTTTAACGCCAACACTGGCATAATCAGCATCATTAATAAAGGATGCTAAACCCGCTCCCTCTTCAATAATAAGCTCATGCTTGAGAGCAATTATCTTTTTCGCTGTATCCAAAGACAAAGCGGCTCGAGCTTCATTCTTTCTCGTTTCTTTTAATACACCAATAATCATATTAATTTTTAATATTCAACCTCAAAACTTTTTGTATTAATTTCCTTAATAGTTTTGGCAACAACAGAAACTGCTTCCTTTTTTGCCGAGCTTTTTCTAAATGCTAATGCAACTCTTCGAAATGGTGCTGGCCTCTCAAAAGGAATAATTTTGACAAGCTTATTTTCATGTTTTAAGGAACAAGCGCTTCTTGGTAACACTGAAATCCCTAAATTAGAAGCTACCATATTTCTAATTGTTTCTAAAGAGTTCCCTAGCTGAATTTCACTGCTTTTGCTCAAACCTGGGCAGGCTTCTTTGACCTGAGAGCTAAAACAATGTGTGTTATCTAAAAGGAGAACTTTTTCTTTAGATAATTGACTGGATTGGATTGCTTTTTTCTTTGTCCACACATGGTCAGCTGGCACAACTACAACAAACTCTTCATCGTATAAGTCGATTAATTCGGTCCCTGAAACTTCAAATGGTAAAGCAATGATGGCCGCATCAATGTTACCTTTTTTTAATTTATCTTCCAGGTTTTTGGTAATATTTTCTTCAATTTCAAAAGGCATACTGGGCGCATTTACTCTTAATTTTGGAATTATTAAAGGCAGTAAATATGGCGCGATGGAATATATTAAACCTAGTTTAAAGGGTTGGGTGAGTTGGCTGTCACCCAGTTTTGCCAATTCTTTTATTTTAGCGGCCTCATCTAATACAACCATTGCTTGATTTACAATCAATAGTCCGGCCGGCGTAACCGTTACTTCTGTTCGGCTCCTTTCAAATAAAATGATATTTAATTCATCTTCAAGTTTCTTGATAGCCAAACTTAAAGCAGGCTGGCTCACAAAACATTTTTCTGCGGCTTTTCTAAAATTTTTTTCATGGGCGACGGCGATGATAAATTTTAGCTCGCTAAGCGTCATATTAAATATCTAAATTATTTACACCAAGAGCATTTTTTTCAATGAAATTTCGTCTTGGTTCAACATTGTCGCCCATTAAATCCGTAAAGGTTTCCTCTAAAGCGATTGTGTCTTCAATGGTAACTTTCAATAAACGACGAACACTTGGGTCCATTGTTGTTTCCCATAATTGACTTGGGTTCATTTCACCTAAACCTTTATAACGCTGTATAGCTACACTGTTTTTTGCTTCTTGCATTAACCAGGTTAACACGTCATGAAAGTTGTTTATTGCTAAAGATTTATCGCCCCTTGAAATAATAGCGCCTGGACCAATTAAGTCTTTTGTTAAATTTGATGATTTTATAATTTGTTGATATTCGCCGCTCAGGAGAAATTCACTATCTAAAGTGCTTGTTTGTAAATTGCCATGTACATATTGGTTTACTTCTATTAAAAAAGTATTGTTATCTTGATTTTCTTTAACTTCAAAATTTATTGTTTCGATGGGCATTAAAATTTTCAGCTGCTCAACATAAGCTTGCGCCTCTTTCTCGTTTTGTAAAGAAATTGCGCCCATCTGATGAATGGCGCGAATTAATGTTTCATCATAGCGGGATGATAAGCGTCGAATTACCGCCTCTGTTAAAACCATTTCTCTGGCAATATTGCCTAAAGTGTCGCCCGAAAGCGTTTCTCCATTTTCTTTTGTTAGGAGTCGGGCATCATCTAGGGCTGAAGTAACTAAAAACTGATCTAACTCTTGTTCGTCTTTTAAATATTGTTCAGCTTTCCCTTGTCTAACCTTAAATAAAGGGGGCTGAGCAATATATATATGTCCGCGCTCAACAAGCTCCGTCATCTGTCTATAAAAGAATGTCAATAATAATGTTCGAATATGGGCACCATCAACATCAGCGTCTGTCATAATAATTATTCGGTGATATCTAAGCCTTTCAATATCAAACCCTTCATCTGAGTTTTCTTTTCGTTGACCAATTCCTGTGCCTAATGCCGTAATAAGGGTGGTAATTTCTTGTGAAGAGAGAATTTTGTCCAGTCTCGCTTTTTCTACATTTAATATTTTTCCTTTAAGAGGAAGAATGGCTTGATTTTTTCTGTCCCTGCCTTGTTTGGCTGAGCCGCCCGCTGAATCACCCTCCACTAAATAAATTTCGCACAGCGCCGGGTCTTTTTCTTGACAATCCGCAAGCTTTCCAGGCAAGCCCATTGAGTCCATTACGCCCTTTCTTCGGGTCATATCCCTTGCTTTTCTGGCAGCCTCTCTTGCTCTTGCCGCATCCACAATTTTGTTGCAAATAATTTTTGCGTCTTGTGGGTGTTCTAATAAGTATTCTGTTAATCGTTTACCCACTATATCTTGAACAACTGGCTGCACTTCACTTGATACTAATTTATCTTTGGTTTGTGAAGAAAATTTAGGTTCGGGCACTTTGACTGAGAGGACACAAGTTAATCCCTCACGCATATCGTCACCCGTAGTTTCTACTTTTGCTTTTTTTGATAATTCGTTTGATTCAATATAGGTATTGATGGTTCTCGTCATCGCCGCTCGTAATCCAGTCAAGTGCGTGCCGCCATCTCTTTGAGGAATATTGTTCGTAAAACATTGCACATTTTCCCCATAAGAATCATTCCATTGCATACTTACCTCAACTGTGATGCCATCTTTTTCTGAGGTTGCATGAAAGGGCACTGAATGAAGCGTTGTTTTCGAGCGATTCATGTATTCGACAAAACCTTTAATGCCTCCTGATAAAGCAAAATTTTCAGATTTTCCTGTTCGATGATCAATCAGATCAATTTTGACGCCATTATTTAAAAACGAAAGCTCTCTTATCCGCTTAGCCAAGAGATCAAAATGAAAATCTATTTTAAGAAAAGTTTCTAAGGATGGCATGAATGAAACTTCCGTGCCTGTTTTGCTAGTGTTACCAGTTTCTTTTAATGGGGCAACCCGTTCTCCCCTTTTAAATTCGACCTCATGAGCCTTGCCTTGACGATAAACCTTTAAGATTAACCAGTCTGATAAAGCGTTCACAACTGAAACCCCAACACCATGAAGGCCACCAGAAACTTTGTAAGAGTTTTGATCAAATTTGCCACCCGCATGAAGCTCTGTCATTACAATTTCTGCTGCAGATCTTTTTTCCTCATCATCTTCTTTAATTTCCGTTGGGATACCTCGGCCATTGTCTGTAACGGTGATAGAATTATCAGGATGAATAATTACTTTTATTTCATCACAGTGGCCCGCTAACGATTCATCAATAGCATTATCTAAAACCTCAAACACCATATGATGTAAACCACTTCCGTCTGACGTGTCGCCAATATACATTCCTGGGCGTTTTCTAACTGCATCAAGGCCTTTTAAAACTTTAATGCTGTCCGAGTTATACTCGTTATTGTTTTCTGTCATCTATATTCTCATTGGCATGACCACATATTTGTAATCATTGTTGTTTGGGATTGTAATCAGGCAACTGCTGGAAGAATCATGAAACGCAAGGGTTAATTTTTCAAACTGGATATTTGTTAAAACATCAATTAAGTAAGTAACATTAAATCCTATATCAATGCTTGGTCCGGAATATTTAATTTCTAATTCTTCTTCTGCTTTTTCTTGTTCGCTATTTGAGCTAATTAATTTTAAACTATTTGCCTCAATAACCATTCGAATGCCTCGGTATTTTTCGTTTGAGAGGATTGATGCTCTTTGCATGGATGATAAAAGCTCTAATCGGTTTACGTCAAAGTGGTTTTCGTGATTTTCCGGGATGACACGATGGTAATCTGGAAATTTACCATCTATAACCTTACTAATTAGTTCGATGTTATTAAACGAAAAAACAACCTGGTTGGTTGTTAGCCGGACAGTGACGTTATCGTCATTTTCTTCTAATAATTTAACTAACTCTAAAACAGTTTTTCTTGGAACTATCGTTTGAAATTTTTCGTTATTCTCTTTTAAGCTTGATGATGTAAAGCTTAATCGGTGCCCATCTGTTCCCACAATATTTATTTTTTTTCCATCCACCTCAAAAAGAAGCCCATTTAAATAATAACGGATATCTTGCTGCGCCATCGCAAATTCTACCTGTTTTAACAGGCCCCTTAATTGATTTTGTGATAATTTTATTTCTGATCCGTCGGCCTCATTTTTTTTCATTAATGGATAATCTTTGGGCGGCAAGGATTGAAGGTTAAATTTGCTTTTCGCAGCATTGACAAAAACTTTATTCTCCTCAATTTGCACGGTTATTATGCTTTGCTCAGGAAGCGCTCTTGTTATATCAAATAATTTTCGTGCTGCAACGGTGGTTGAGAAATTTTCACTAATATTTGCTTGTATATTAAGAGAGATTTGTACTTCCAAATCGGTAGCGGTAAATTTCAAGGAGTTGTTTTCTCCTTCAATGAGTAAATTTGAAAGAATTGGTAAAGCATGACGCTTTTCAACTATGCCAGAAACATTAGATAATGGTTTTAGTAACACGTCCCTTTCTATTTTAATATTCATAGTATTTATTTATTTAATTAATAGTAATAATAATGTAAGTATAAACTGTGCTTAACTAATATTTTTATATTTAAAACAATTATTTATTAAAGAACAGAAGCTATTAGTTATTTGTGTAATGGTTGTTGATAAATTGTGCATAATTTTCATTAAATTTTGTTTTATGGCTTTATCCACTTTTTATGAACAACTTATATACAGGTTATACACAGCTAACCCTTTAAAACCTGTGTTAAAAACCCCAAGTCTTGGCCAATATTATGGTCGTTTAGTCTTAATGATTCAATCTCGTCACAGGCATGCATAATTGTTGTATGGTGTCTACCACCAAAAGCCTCTGCGATTTCTGGAAAACTTAAATTGGTTAATTCTCTTGTAAGCGACATTGCAATTTGTCTGGGGCGAGAATAATTTCTTGAGCGTTTTTTACTATGCATATCAGCAATTTTAATTTTATAATAATCAGCGACAGTTTTTTGAATATTTTCAACACTAACCTGCCTTCCTCTTACTGCAATAAGGTCACGTAAAGACTCTTTTGTGAGGCTAATATCAATCGCTCGGCCAGAAAAATTAGACATTGCGACAATTCGATTTAAGGCCCCCTCCAATTCACGAACGTTTGAGCGAATTTGTTTAGCAACAAAAAAAGCGACGTCATCTGGAAGTGTAATATTAATTTCCTCGGCTTTTTTCTTTAAAATTGCTACTCGCATCTCTAATTCTGGGGGCTCAATAGCAACCGTGAGTCCCCAGCTGAAACGGGTCCGTAGCCTTTCGTCTACACCCACAATCTCTTTAGGGTAGCTATCACATGTAATGATAATCTGTTTTTTATTTTCAATTAGTGTGTTAAAGGCATAAAAGAATTCTTCTTGCGTGCGATTTTTTTTACCAATAAATTGAATGTCATCGATCAGCAATAAGTCAAGCGAGTGGTATTGTTTTTTAAAACTATCAAAGGATTTGTTTTCATAGGCCTTTACTACATCAGACACATAACGCTCCGCATGTAAGTATTTTATTTTTGCATCGGGGTGGGTTTGTCGAAGCTCATTTCCAATTGCTTGAATAAGGTGGGTTTTACCCAAACCCACACCACCATAAATAAATAATGGGTTATATGATTTTCCCGGGTTTTCAGCGATTTGTTTAGCGGCAGCCGTGGCAAGTTGATTTGCTTTCCCTGTAACAAAATTGCCAAAATTAAATGATTTATTTAACCCAGTGGATTTTGTTTTGGCTTGCTTCTCTATTTCTTTTGTTCCGCTTTGTATAGATGAAATTTGCCCTAGGGGCGCTTTTGTTTTTTTAATACTCTTAAATTCAACTTGAATCTCTTTATTTAAATTAATAAATTTGTTTCTGATTTCGTCATAAAACCGATCTTTGACCCATTGTAATATGAATTGATTGGGCGCTGACAAAAGCACCGTTTGCGTTTCGTTGTTGTAGGAATAATTTAAAGGTGTGACCCAGGTTGTGAATTGTTGTTTGGAAATTTTTTTCTTTATTTCCTCTACACAATCAATCCAAGCCGCATCTATATCCATCTATTTTTTTACTTTTTTATTTTTAAAAGAGGGGATTTATATTAGCTTATATTGTTCAAGTTATCCACAGACTATGTTAAATTTTTTATAAATAATAGAATTGACAATCAGGGTGTTTTGGAGTAACTTGTCGCGTTCAAAATTGACTATTGGATTATAAGATGAAACGCACATATCAACCATCAAAAATCAAACGCGCACGAACCCATGGTTTTCTGGTGCGAATGAAAACACGGGGTGGAAGAGCAGTCATTGCCTCAAGAAGAGCAAAAGGTAGAGCTCGATTAGGCCTATAATCTTTTATTGCTTAATAAAAAAAATAAACTAACAAATGCTGATGAATTTTCATCTGTATTCTCTACAAAAAATCGTTTAGCTTCACCCCATTTTTTTTTACATTTTAAAAGCAATGAAAAAAAAGAATTTCGCCTTGGCTGCATTGTGCCGAAAAAAGTTGAAAAGAAAGCTGTTTCAAGAAATTATATGAAGCGCGTTATAAATGAAATATTTAAAGCAGAGTTTCCTTTAGATTTATATGTAGATATCGTGCTACGGGTTAAACAAATATTCACGAAAGAGGATTTCACGCTTATCAAACTAGAGTTAAATAAGTTATTTTCTAAAATTCAGTTATGAAACACATACTTATTTTTTTTGTTAAAGTTTATCGGCTGGGCTTGAGCCCCTTCATTGGCAATCACTGTCGGTTTACTCCGACATGTTCCATGTATACAATTGAGGCCTTAAAAAAATTTGGGGCGTTTAAAGGGAGTTGGTTAGCAATTAAACGAATTGGCCGATGTCATCCCAAAAGTAAAGGTGGATATGATCCGCTTCCATTCAAGTAAATAAAGGGATTTAATGGATACGAAACGCTTAATTTTATTTGTAATTTTCTCTTTTTCATTATTGTTATTATGGGATTCTTGGCAGCGCAAACAAGCCGATCTTAATCCGCCCGCTGCAAATCAAGAGCAAGACAAAGAAATCCCTGTGCTAGATGAAAATTTAGACCCTAATTCACCTAATAAACCCATTAATTCTTACGAGTTAATTAACGATTCTAACGCTGTCATTCGAACAGACCTTTTTGAAATGGTTGTTTCAAGTGTTGGCGGAGATATACGCCAACTTAAATTGCTTCATTTTAAAGCAGACAACAAAGTTGATAATTACAATTTATTTAATGACACTAACGCCCCTGTTCTTTACATAGCACAATCGGGATTTTCAAATGACAATCTTCCGTCCCATAAAGAATCTTTCAAGCTGCAAAAGTCTTCTTATGAGATGAGTGGCAACAGTTTATCGGTGCCGTTAAGTTATGAATCAGATCTTGTTAAAGTGATTAAAACCTATACTTTTAATAAAGGCAGTTATCTTATTGAGGTAGATTATGAAATAACCAATAAAAGCCGAAGTGCAATAAGCCCCAAGGCTTATTATCAATTATTGCATGATGGAAAATCAAACCAAGGCTCCGTTATGATGCCTTCTTTTACTGGGACAGCCTATTATACCCTCGGCGATAAATTTACTAAATTAGCATTTACAGATGTTGATGACGAAACATTTTCTTTAAATACACAAGACGGTTGGATAGGTATGATACAGCGTTATTTTGCTTCGGCCTGGATTTTACCTGATGGCTCTGCGCGTAAGTTTTATTCTAAAAAAGTGGCTAATGACATTTATTCAGCGGGAGTAATTACTCAACTGGCTAATATTGCTCCAAATGAAACGTTAAATTTTTCAGCAAATCTTTATGCGGGCCCACAATCCAAAGACAGCTTGGTTGAAGCTGCCCCAGGGCTTGAATATACTGTTGATTATGGTTGGTTAACTTTCATAGCCGCACCTCTTTTTTCGGTGCTGTCAGGAATACATTCAATGGTTGGCAATTGGGGAGTAGCAATAATTTTGCTAACTTTTTTAATTAAATTACTCTTTTATCCTCTCTCGGCATCTAGTTATCGCTCCATGGCACAAATGCGCGAACTAGCTCCCAGATTACAAAGCATGAAAGAAAAATTTGGTGATGATAAACAAAAAATGCAACAAGCCATGATGGAATTATATAAAACAGAAAAAATAAATCCGCTAGGAGGCTGTTTGCCAATATTAATTCAAATTCCAGTTTTCATTGCGCTTTATTGGGTTTTGTTAGGGTCCGTCGAAATCAGACATGCGCCCTTTTTTGGATGGATTCAAGACTTGTCGGCCATTGACCCATATTTTGTATTACCAATCCTTATGGCGGCTTCAATGTTCTTACAAACTAAACTGAATCCTAAGCCGACAGACCCAATGCAAGCTCGTCTAATGATAATGATGCCTGTTATTTTTAGTATCTTCTTTTTCTTCTTTCCTGCGGGATTGGTGCTCTATTGGCTTGTTAATAATATCTTGTCAATCGCCCAACAATGGTATGTAAATAAAAAAATTCATGCTGAAGCACTTAAAAAGAAAGGTAATGCATAATTACACTGATACTATTTCAGCAATAGCAACTCCTCCTGGTGTCGGGGGTATTGGCATTGTAAGAATTTCTGGCCCCTCGGCATTATTAATTGCAAAAAAGATCTGTAGCAAACCCATTGAACCCAATAAATTTAGCTTTCACTGTTTTAACAATACAGAAAATGAAATAATTGATCAGGGGGTAGCATTGTTTTTTCAACAACCACACTCTTTTACAGGCGATGACGTTATTGAATTACATGCGCATGGCAGCCCGGTGGTGCTTCAATTGTTATTACAAGAGTGTTTGAAATTAGGGGCGCGACTTGCTGAGCCTGGTGAATTTACAAAAAGAGCTTACTTAAATAACAAGATTGATTTGTCTCAAGCAGAAGCGGTTATTGATCTTATTAATGCAACAACAGCTAAAGCGGCAAAAAGTGCTATACAATCTTTATCAGGTAAATTTTCAAATAAAATCAATGGCTTATTAAACAAATTAATAGAATTGAGAACTTTTGTTGAAGCCTCATTAGATTTTCCTGAGGAAGAAATAGATTTTATCAAAGATGGACAAATAAAAGAAAAAATTCAATTCTTACTAACATCGGTGCAGGATATTATTAAAACAGCGCAGTTTGGAAAATTGTTACGCGAAGGGGTACAGTTGGTTCTGATTGGTCAACCAAATGTCGGCAAATCAAGTTTATTAAACCAATTATTAGGTGAAGAAAAAGCCATTGTAACCGAATTACCAGGGACCACTCGAGACCCAGTTTCTAGCCAATTATCTATGAGCGGCATTCCTGTTAATGTGATTGATACGGCAGGTTTGAGAGAAACCAATGATATCGTGGAAAATATCGGCATTACAAAAACTTGGGCAAGTATACAAAATGCAGGAATTATTATTTTTCTTGTAGATGCCAGAGAAGGAATTACTATTTATGAAAAAAATATTTTAAAACAATTACCTAAAGATATAAATATTATTTGGGCTTTTAATAAAATTGATTTAGTAGCTGATGAATCAAATTTAACAATTGATAAAAACCTAACGCCAATAATGATATCAGCAAAATTTAACAAAGGCATTGATTTATTACAGGATCAAATTCTTAAACAATTGGGTGTCCGGCCTGATAATGAGGAGCAAATTTTTATTGCTCGCGAAAGGCACATTTTTGCACTTAACGAAGTAAATAAGTATTTAAATAATGCTATTAATAATCTAAAAACGCCAGATTTATGTGCTGAAGACCTTAATTTGGCGCAAAAATCGTTATCACAGGTTACGGGTGCTTTTTCATCGGAAGATTTGTTGGGGGAAATATTTAGTCAATTTTGTATAGGCAAATAATGTTTCACGTGGAACA
>ENA-UOXV01000342-UOXV01000342.1-marine-metagenome-genome-assembly--contig:-NODE-342-length-65384-cov-8.044559_pt1 | contig 65384 bp, 64 predicted proteins | sample MGYA00238165_ERZ766961 | MGnify/ENA primary metagenome ERZ766961 (study PRJEB28924, sample SAMN03173240) | marine metagenome | biome: Marine; feature: Water; material: Subsurface seawater | place: North... | reverse complement strand
GAACAGCTCGGCCCGGTCCGTGATTCGATATCAGAGCTTGGTGCGCGGCTGGAACGGCTCGAGCACAATCAGCGCAATGCGCCAAGCGAACCCAACTCGGAAACACAATCAGACGCATCACCTGCAGAAGCAGAAGAGCCTGTGCAAGACCCAGCGCCCGAGCACGGACCAGTGGATGAGCCGGACACGGCTGAGGCAGTTCATCACCCGATCGACCCGAAACCTGAAGATGTACCCGATGATGCATCCGAAGCACGTTCACGCGCCGCCGAAGCTGGCGCCAAGATCGACCCCGGCAACATCACGGAAGCAGATATTCACGCCGCGGACGCCGCGCTCAAGTCCGAGTTGACGGGATTGTTCGATGATGGAACCCATCGTCAGAACGCTGCCTTGCACACGCCCTCAAGGGACCCCTTCATGCCAAGGCGGCCACCCCGCCGATCCAGCAAAGCACCACTTGTGTTCGTTCTGGCCATTCTTCTGGCCGCGGTGGCCGGCGTCGCCGCTGTTGCATGGTTCGAGTTTTTATCACCAGAGATGCGCAAATCCCTGACCACGGGTGTCGAGTCAGCAGTCGATAGCGCGAAATCCCAGACCCCGGCCCAACCGACCCGACCGGAAGCAACGTCATCGCCAGAAGCACAGCTTGCTGCACCGGCGCCGGTGGATGCACAGCCTGCTGCACCAAAGCCACCCACGCCAGCATCAGCACCTTCAGTGGTGCCAACGCCGCCGATTCCAGCCCCCCGCCCGCTCAGACGTTAGCTCCAAAGGGCGACGAACCAAATCCGGAGCTGGACACCACCGGCGCGGCAGACGCCATTGCAAAGAATGCATCCGGCAATGCAGAGCTCGATGCCCTACGTGAGGACGCTTCCACCGGCGTCGCGACTGCACAAAATGAGCTTGGCGTACGCTATCTGGTTGGACGCGGCGTTGCGCAGGATTACGGCGAGGCTGCGTTCTGGCTGCGCAAGGCCGCCGCGCAGGACATGACCAACGCCCAATACAATCTCGGCGTCCTCTATGAATCCGGCCGCGGTGTCGAGCCTGACCCGACTGAGGCACTGATCTGGTTCCACAGTGCTGCTGAAAACGGGCATGGGCGCGCCCAAATGGCTGTTGCCGCAGCCTACGCCTCGGGTCGCGGCATCACACGCAATCCAGATGAAGCCCTGAAGTGGTTGCGCCTGGCGGCAGAATCAAATGTGGCCGAAGCACAGTTCTCTCTGGGCAACGTCCTCGCAACATCGCCTGCATCCCGTGAGAGTCTTGTTGACGCCTATTACTGGTACCAAATCGCCGATGCGAACGGGGTCGCCAAGGCTTCAGAGCGTTCCGAGAAAATTGCCGCGCAACTGACGCCCGAAGAACGTTCTGGCGTCAACGCTCGGGTCTCCCATTTTATTGGTCAGACGATTCCACGCGCCCCCAAATCGTCCACATCGACCCCCGCACCCATGCGCGTCACACCGACAACAACCAATTCTGAAGTCACACCCGCATCCGCGCCTTTCGTTTCGACGGCGGCCAATACGGAAACTGTCAGTCGGGATCAGATCAACGCCATGCAGACATTGCTAAACCAACTGGGTTTCGACACCGGTCGGCCGGACGGCGCAATCGGCAACAAGACCCGGGATGCGATTCGCAATTATCAGCGCGAGTTGGGCCTGCGGGTTGATGGTGAGCCAAGCCTGAACCTGCTGAACCACCTGCGTCAGATTGCTGGTGACCGCTAGACACCGACAGGGGTCATTCAGATAGCCGAGGCAGTTCTGGTGGGACACACCCACCATGCCTGATGCGCTTTGGAAATGACCGCGCCGGCACGCTGGCAGCTTTTGGCATTTGGAAAAATGCCAAAACAGGTCGCACCGCTTCCGCTCATTCGCGCAAGGGTGCAGCCCGGACTTTGCTCCAATGCGCGCAAAACCGATTCAACAACCGGACACAATTCCCGCGCGGCGACAGCAAGATCGTTGCGGCTGGCAGAAATGGTTTCCAGCAATGTCCCGGAGTCCTGCGCGCACACAGAATCAACGAGCCCATCGGTGACCCCGGTTCCACCCGCAAACGCCCCAAACACCTCGGCCGTGGCCAACGCCTCGTTCGGATTGACCAGCAACATGTGAAACGCCGGATCCTGTACAAGCGGGTCGACAACGTCTCCGATACCCGAAATGCAGGCAGCTGCGCCGTTCAGACAAACAGGCACGTCCGCCCCAAGATCTTCGGCAATGCCAATCACACGTGGATCGCGGACATCCAAACCCCATAGCCGGCATAAGCCACGCAGCACGGCGGCGGCATCTGAAGACCCCCCACCCACGCCCGACGCAACAGGAATATTCTTTATCAGGAAGATACGAGCAGTCGGCGCGCGTCCAAATGCCTTTGCCAATTTGGTCGCCGCACGCAAACACAGATCGTCTTCGGGATTATCGGGCAGGTCGCCCGCAAAGGGGCCGCTCCGTTCGAGGGTCAGCGCCGAAGACGGTGAAATGCTGACCTCGTCCCCGAATGCCGTGAACACAACCAGGCTTTCGAGATCGTGAAAGCCGTCATCGCGACGACCAGCAACATGCAGGAAAAGATTCACCTTTGCAGGGGCACGCTCATGCAAAGCAGATTCTTCAGGCCTGGTGTTCACGACGGCCCAAGACGCTAGATGTCACGATTTTTTCCGGGCGGCTGCGGCGTTGGTTCTTTTTTCCCCTCAAGCTTCAAACGAATCTCGGCTTCATCCTCTGCGCTCGGCTCCAGGGACAGGGCGCGTATCCACTGAAACCTTGCCTCGTTCTTACGCCCGACGATCCAGTAAGCATCGCCAAGGTGATCATTGATGACCGGATCACCCGGCTCCAGTTCTACAGCACGTTCGAGATGACCCACAGCGGCCGGATAGTCACCCAGCCGATAAAGCACCCAACCGAGTGAATCGGTGATGTAGCCATCCTCGGGCCGTTTGGCGACGGCGGTTTCAATCATGGTCTTGGCGCGTTCGAGCTGGATGCCCAGCTCCACCCAGCTATAACCAAGATAGTTCAGGACAAGAGGCTGATCGGGCTCCAGGTCGAGTGCTTTAAGAAAATCCTTCTCCGCACGGTCCCATATTTTAGCGCGCTCCAGCGCGATACCGCGTGTGTAATACAGCCGCCAGTCCGCATTGCCACCTTCACGCTCATAAGCAAGGTCGTAGGCATCAACAGATTCCGGATAACGCTCTTCGATCCGATATATGTCTGCAAGCGCCTGCACTGCATCGGAGCGATCTGTGCGTTCATCAACCATATCGCGCAGGATCGAAATGGCTTCATCACTCTGTTCCAGACCATGCAGTGCGTCCGCCACGCTTAACCGTGCGTACCAGCTATAGGGTGTCGCTGAATTTATCTGACGATAGATATCAATCGCCAGATCATCGCGGGAACGTCGCTCCAGCAACTGACCGAGAGAGAACAATGCTGTCGGATTGTGCGGCTCCAGCCCAAGGGAAAGTCGAATAAACATCAAAGCTTCCGTCCGCAGCCGCTCGCGATTAAGAAGCCCCGAAATATTGCGAAAGACTTCGGCACCACCTTGCTGAACATCCGCAATGACACGCGTGGGCTCCTGTTGACCCGCAACAATTTTTTGCGCCGGTTCGATAAGCAGAGTCGCCGTATTCTGTTCCGAGAACTTCTTTACAAGAGCCTGCGCCTCCTCGGTGTTTTCCTGCCGCACAAGAAAACGCGCAAAGGAATCCACAAGCTGAATCGAAGGGCGGTCGCCCGACTTCTCAAGCGCCAGGCGGAACGCAGCGTCGGCGCGTCCGATATCGCCACCGATGTCTGCGATCAACGCCTGATGAAGCCCGGCAATCGCACCCAACCCCTGCTCACCGGCCAAACTGTCTAATTCGAGCAGCGCGTCGTCAGTCCGGTCCTGACCCGCGCGCGCCCATGCCTTGAGCAAAGGCACCAATATCCCATTGACGCCTGCCACCGTGACGCTGGCCGCACGTTCGTAAGCCTCCTCAAAACGCGCCGCACGCATCGCATCGACATACAGCGTGTAGGTCGCGAGCGGATCTCCGGGGTTTGATTCCAGAACGCCCTGCGCCAGATCGGCCGCTTTGTCATAACGCCCGGCACTGATCATCAACAGCTGCGCCCGACGACGAACACTCGCGGAGTCGGGGACTTCCGAAATGATTTGTGAGGTCAGATCCGCAGCGACCAAAAGGTCACCCGTAATCTCTGCATGGCGGGCGGCGAGATAACGCCCGGCTGTTGTCTCACCGAGCGTAAGAGTCAGCCCTGCAAGATCGGCCTGTCGCCCCGGCACGCCTTCGAGGTCTGACGGTGCAGCATGTGCCGGAAGCGACAATCCCCAGGCAAGTGTCGAACCCGATAACACTGCGGCACATAAAACTGTCGTCAGGCTGGTCATGGCACTCATTCGTTCGTTTCCGCGTTCAGGCTCTTCAATCTAGCGATCCAGGCCCGGCACGGCCATCACACGTTGTTGTGACGTTCGAGCGATCCCTGCACCGTCTACATATTGGGATAATTCGGCCCACCGCCACCCTCAGGTGCGACCCAGACGATATTCTGTGTGGGGTCCTTGATATCGCAGGTTTTGCAATGGACGCAGTTCTGCGCATTGATCTGCAGGCGGGGATTCGATCCGTCGTCATCCCGGATAATCTCATAAACCTGTGCCGGGCAGTAGCGTTGCTCGGGCGCATCGTAGTTCTCGAGATTCACCGTGATCGGCACGCTCGCATCCTTGAGCGTCAGGTGCGGCGGCTGATTCTCTTCATGGTTCGTGTTCGAGATGTACACCGATGACAAGCGGTCGAATGTCACCTCACCATCAGGCTTGGGATAATCGATGGGCGCGTGCTTGTCCTTTGTGTCCAGAGCTTCGTGATCGGAATGACCATGTTTGAGTGTCCAAGGCGCCCGCCCCCGCAACAACACCTGATCCAGGCCCGACAGCAGCGTCCCCAACATCAGGCCATATTTGAAGGCCGGTCGAAAATTACGTGCGCGCCAAAGTTCCTGATAAGCCCACGACTCGCGAAACGCCCCAACAAAACCATCCAGCAAAGAAACAGGAGTTTCCCCCTCTGGGCTATTCATGATGGCTGCCGCCGCCGATTCCGCGGCCAACATGCCGGACTTCATTGCCGTATGCGTGCCTTTGATTTTCGGCACATTAAGCGTCCCCGCCTCGCAGCCAATCAAAACACCCCCCGGGAAAGCCAGCTTCGGCAAAGACTGCACGCCACCCTCGTTCAGCGCCCGCGCACCATAGGAAATACGCTTGCCCCCTTCAAAAGTGGGCCGGATTGCAGGGTGGGTCTTAAATCGTTGAAACTCTTCAAACGGCGAGAGATAGGGATTCTTGTAGTCGAGACCGATCACGTAGCCGACAGCCACCTGATTGTCCTCCAGATGGTAGAGGAACGAACCACCATATGTGTCAGAACTGAGCGGCCAACCCGCGCTGTGGACAACCAGACCCTGCTGATGATGATCGGGTGCGACCTGCCAGAGCTCCTTGATTCCGATCCCGTAAGTTTGATCTTCGCTTTCCGTGCGTAAATCAAAATGGTCCATCAGCTGACGCCCCAGTTGGCCCCGGCATCCTTCAGCAAAAAACGTGTATGTCGCATGCAGTTCGATACCCGGTGTGTGATTGGCAGTCGGTTCTCCGTCGGCATCAATTCCCATATCTCCGGTGGCGACACCGCGCACCCGTCCGTCAGAGTCAAACAGCACTTCAGAAGCCGCGAATCCGGGATAAATTTCCACCCCCAGAGCCTCGGCCTGCTCTCCGAGCCAACGGCACAGATTTCCGAGAGAAATGATGTAGTTGCCGTGGTTCTTCAGCGACGGTGGGAGGATCGACGTCGGCACAGAGGTTGCCGTGGATTCGCGGAGAAACAGGAACTTCTCATCACTGACCGCGGTCGTCACGGGCGCATCCATCTCGCGCCAGTCCGGAATCAATTCATCGAGCGCGCGAGTTTCCAGCACGGCGCCGGAAAGAATATGAGCACCGACCTCGGAACCTTTCTCGAGGACACACACGCCGATTTCGCGCTCATTTTCCGCTGCAATCTGCTTCAGGCGAATTGCCGCCGCGAGCCCCGAAGGCCCGGCACCGACTATCACAACATCATACGACATTGACTCGCGTTCGACGGCTTCTTCGCTCATGCTATGAACCTCCTGAGACCGGTAGCATTTCAGTTCAAAAAACCATGCCCAACGCCGAAGCACAACCAGCAGCCGCCAGACCCCATCACTATTTGGGATGCGATGCCGTGCCAGGAAAGTGGAACTGAGATGAACGGGACAGCCGAACGCACAGAAATGATTGCGGCATTGCGCTGGCAGATCGATGCCGGCGCCGATGAAGCAATCCTCAACGAGGCCGTCGACAGATTCGCCGAAGTCGCAAAAACCAAAGCGGATGCAGCTAAAAAGTCTGCCACAGCTGCACAGGAATCGGCGCCGCCCCCGAATCAGGCTGGCGCACCCCCACCAACTCCCGCTGCGACAGCCGCCCGGCCGGTGGCACCGCTGGCAGCGGCCGACACCGTGACCGAAGACGCACGTATTCAAGCCGCCGCGTGCAATGACCTTGCGGCATTACGCACCGCCCTCGAAACCTTTGACGGTTGCCCCCTGAAGACCACCGCCACCAATCTTGTTTTTGGGAAGGGCGCGGTAACACCCGATCTGATGCTGATCGGCGAAGCCCCCGGCCGCGACGAGGACAGACAAGGCGAACCCTTTGTCGGCGAGAGCGGTCGGTTGCTTGAGGGAATGCTCGGATTCGTGAACCTTGATCGCGCTACCAATGTCTACATCACAAACATTCTTCCCTGGCGCCCACCGGGCAACAGACAGCCAACGGCTGCTGAAACAGCGGCATGCCTTCCGTTTCTGGAGCGGCATATTGCACTGGTCGCCCCACGCGCGCTGATGTTCCTGGGTGGCACCTCTGCCAAAATCTTGCTGAATCGCAATGAAGGCATCACCCGTTTGCGCGGCAAATGGAACGATTACACGTCTCCTGCGCTCGAAGCCGCCGGTCTTGCTTCAATCCCGGCCATGGCCACGCTTCACCCCGCCTACCTCCTGCGCCAACCGGCGCAGAAACGCGCAGCCTGGCTCGACCTTCTCTCGGTCCGCGAAAAACTCGATGCGATGGGACCGAAACAGGACCGGTAACGATTTGTGAAGTGCCTGCGGTGCAACTTGCCCGACCAACCGAGGCAGATGTATGAATGCGCGGCTTTCTGGACGGATATATGAATAACGTGATCTTTCGAACCCTCGTTTCAATTGCGACCATCGCGATCGTCTCCGGGTCCATGACAGCTCAGGCACAGCAGCCTAAGCCACGACCGCTGGAAACAGCCCTCGTCGGCCCGGGAACGATTGCGATTCCAGGCATCGGGACGGTCGAAGGCGTTCTGTCTGCCGCCGATGCCGCACGCTACAAGCGAATTTTTGAACACCAGGAAGCAGGACAGTGGCGGGCCGCCGAGGCGATCATCAAGCGCATTCAGGACAAACGCCTGATGGGTCATGCTCTGGCCCTGAAATACCTGCACCCAACCGCCTACAGATCCCGGTTTACCGAACTGCGTGACTGGCTCAAGAGCCATGCCGATCACCCGCAGGCGCGGCGTATTCATCGACTGGCCGTGCTTCGCCAGCCCAAGGGTGCCAGCGCACCGGTGGCCCCAATTGTTTATCGCGCCCCGGCAAAAGGCGCCGCAGTGCGCAAATCCTCCGAAGGCCGCCCTCTTTATGATCGCGCGGCAAGTCGCGCGGGTCGGAGCGCTCACAGTGAAATCCTGCGCCGCGTGGCGCGCGGATGGCCGACCGGCGCACGCGAAATCATCAAATCCACACGCGCTGTTCAAAACATGGGCCCGGTTCAGATGGCCCAGGCCTGGCGCGCCATCACGCAGGCCTATTTCCGGGCAGGCAAAGACACTGAAGCACTCGAGGCCGCGATGGCCTCTCACGCAGCTTCCCCCGGCGATGCCCCTCTCGCCTATTGGTGGGGCGGGCTTGCCGCATGGCGACTTGGCCAGATGGATGATGCCGAAACCCTGTTTGGCGAGTTGTCCCGCGCCGAACGCGCTTCAGATTCACTCGGTGCAGCCGGCTCTTTTTGGGCCGCACGCGCTGCTCTGGCCAACAACAACCCGGAAAGTGTGACGTCGTATCTGGAAACCGGTGCTCAGCACACGCGCACCTTCTACGGCCAGTTGTCGCGACGCGCGATCGGCAATTCGGAGTCTTTTGGGTGGCGCAAACCCGCACTCGGTTTGTCAGCATTTCGTGATATCGCGGGCACCAAAATCGGTGCACGGGCCATTGCTTTGCTGCAGATCGGGCGGGACCATGATGCGGAACGGGAATTGTTGAGCCTGTCGGCTGCGCATCCAGCCCTGCAAAACGATGTGCTCGCACTTGCCAGCCATGCCGGACTGCCATCCGTGGCATACCGGTTGTCCGGCTTTGCCCCCCCAGAAACCCGTCTCGCTGCAGCCTATCCTGTCCCGTCATGGGAACCCGAAAGTGGATATAGCGTCGACCGCGCGCTGGTTCTTTCATTCGTAAGACAGGAATCAGCCTTCAACCGGCGCGCCGAAAGCCGGGCGGGCGCACGCGGCTTGATGCAATTGATGCCGCGCACTGCCAGTTATGTGGGGCGTGAAAGCTATTTGCACGGACGGGGGAAATACCGCCTCTATGAACCGGATCTGAACCTTGAATTGGGCCAGCGCTATATCCAGCACCTGCTTGGCCAGAAAAGCGTATCGGGCGATCTTTTCCGGCTTGCTGCCGCCTACAATGCCGGCCCGGGAAACTTGCGCAGCTGGGAGCGCGCCGTCGAACATGGTGACGACCCACTCTTGTTCATCGAAAGCCTCCCCTCACGGGAAACCCGAAAGTTTGTTGAGCAGATCATGACCAATCTCTGGATCTATCGCAGCCAGCTGGGGCAGGAGGCCCCCTCACTCGACGACGTGGTGGCTGGCCGCTGGCCGCAATATCATCATCAGGATTCCCATGTCGGCCGGTAGCAAAGACATGGCGTTTCGCCCGGTTCGCATCGCCGTTCTGACGGTGTCGGATTCCCGCACTCTGGCCGACGACAAATCCGGCGACACCCTTGTGGAACGTATTTTGGAAGCCGGCCACGAACTTGCCGACCGAAAAATCATCAAGGACGACCGGGCTGTGATTGCTGACCAGTTCGTCCGCTGGGCACATGACGAAAATATCGAGGTCGTAATTTCGACCGGCGGGACCGGAGTGACAGGGCGCGATGTCACCCCTGAAGCTCTTGCCGATGTCGCCGAAAAACGGATCGACGGGTTCGGAGAACTGTTTCGCTGGATCAGCTTTCAGAAAATCGGCACATCGACCGTCCAGTCACGCGCCGACGCCGGCGTCCTGCATGGCACCTATATTTTCCTGTTGCCCGGTTCGCCGAGTGCGTGTCGCGACGGATGGGATGATATCCTGAAAGACCAACTCGATATTCGCCACAAGCCGTGCAACTTTGCAGAACTGTTGCCGCGCCTGCGGGAACACGAAACCAACTCCTAGCGCGGTATTTGTGACCAATACCCCTGATCCCGAACAGATCGCGGGGCTCCTGCACAGCACCGGGATCGCCGACGGGGTCATCGCTGATGACATCTCGGTCTTGTCGACAAAAGGTATCTCTCACGATCATTGGCGCATTGGCGAAACAGGTCTGGTTTTGCGCATTCCCCGGATGAACCAGTGGGGCATGGAGCCACAGGAAGCACTCAACTACCAAAAAACCGCTTTTCAACGAGCGGCAGCGAGCGGACATGCTCCTGACTGCGTCGAAACCCTGCCCCCTACACTCGCCTTGCCGCGCGGTGCGCTCATCGTCGAAGAGATCATTGGTCGCGCACCCCGGCTACCTGACGAACTGGGTGCCATTGCGGACACCCTCGCAGCCCTCCACGGCATGCCGATGCCAGCAGAACAAACTTTTGCGCCACTTCAGATTCATCGAAACCCCGTCTCTTCCACCCTTCAAGTGATCGAGGAGCAAGCGATTTATCTGGCCCGCGCGCAGCTCGACAGACAGTCCGATTCTGATATCCGCACAGAGCTGGAATGGGCCCGGGATTTCGCAAGCAATGGTGAACCCAGGTTCTCACTGTGTTTTGTTGGCACCGACACCCATCCGGGGAACTTTCTTGTCGATGACAACGGAAAATCCTGGTTTGTGGATTTGGAAAAGTCAGTCTACGGGGCCGCGCCCATTGATCTCGCGCATGCAACTCTAGCCACATCCACTGGCTGGGACCCGGATTGCAGCGCGCAACTCTCACCGGAGGACGTGGCGAAATTCTATCGGCGATATCTCCGGTCTGTGGGACCCGATCGCGCCGACGAACTGGAACCCTGGCTGCTGCCTCTGCGCCGCCTGACCTGGTTGCGTACGATCACATGGTTCGCCCGCTGGCGCGCCCAATGGTCCAAAGAAAACCACGCGGCTGCGCGTGACGCCACGATGACAGAACACGTTCGCGCACATATCGAGCGTTCGTTCCGGCCCGATTCGATTTCTGCCATTCGACAGGAATGGCTCGTCCCACACGCCTTAGGATTCTAAGGAAGACCGTAATATTCCGGGTCCTGGAACCAATAGTTCTTGTTTTGTTCTCATTCCCGAGACATACTTGGGACATGCAAAAACAACCACCATCAGACCCGGGACAGCCCATCCCTGATGAGCCACGCATCGGGCGTGGTGCGATCTCCAACCGGGCTGGCCGGTTCGAGAGATTGAGCAGTACCGCCATTGACGATGGCTGGCGCAACGACCTGCAGAACGACCCCTTGCCGCGGCTCGACACGACCGTGACCTTCGACCAGAGCAAGACTGTGATCGCGCGAAACGACTCACCCGATTTGGGCTTCGACCGGTCGATTAACCCCTATCGAGGTTGCGAGCATGGCTGCGTCTATTGCTTCGCGCGCCCAACCCATGCCTGGCTCGGTCTGTCACCGGGTCTGGACTTCGAAACCAAACTTTTTGCCAAACCCGATGCTGCCGGTTTGCTCGAACGTGAACTGGCCAAACCAGGTTATCAGGTGCGCCCTATCGCGATGGGGACAAACACCGACCCGTACCAGCAGGTTGAACGGCGCTTGAAGGTCACCCGTTCCATTCTGGAGGTCCTGGCCAAACACAATCATCCGGTTTCGATCACCACCAAAAGTACACTGGTCACCCGCGACCTGGATCTGCTGGCGCCGATGGCGGCAAAGGGCCTGGCCAGCGTGGGAGTCTCGGTCACGACACTTGATTCGGATCTGGCGACCGCCATGGAACCCCGCGCGGCGCGACCTGAACGTCGTTTGGAAACCATTCGCATGCTATCGGCTGCGGGCGTCCCGGTAACGGTCATGGCTGCGCCCATCATTCCCGCGTTGAATGACCATGAGCTCGAAGCCATCCTGATACGCGGACGCCAGGCCGGTGCGGTGCATGCCAGCTACATTCTGCTGCGGCTGCCGCTTGAGCTGAAAGACCTGTTCGGTGAATGGCTTGCAAATCACTACCCTGATCGCAAGCGGCGCATTCTCAGTCGTATCCGCGAAATGCGGGGCGGTGAATTGTATGAAAGCCGGTTTGGTTCACGTATGCGCGGGCGCGGCAATGACGCAAAGCTGCTTAAAGAACGCTTTCGTCTGACCTGTCGACAACAGGGATATACCGAGGACCGCACCTTGCTCGACGCGTCACACTTCCAGAAACCAAATCTGCAGGAAGTGCGCGACGGGCAACTCAATTTATTTGGTGCCGACGAAAGCTGATCACACCCAATCAGCAGGCATTGTGATAACTTCCCCAGGCAATGCTTTCGAATCATGAACTCCTGCCTCTGGCCATCGTTGTCCTGGTTGCACTCTCCTGCGGCATCCTGCTCACACGTCTGAAACAGCCAGCCGTTGTCGGTTATATTTTTGCCGGGTTTGTTCTGGGACCATCCGTGTTTGGTCTGGTCGAAAACGAAGAAAGCATCGGGCTGCTCGCCGAACTCGGCATGCTGCTCTTGCTCTATGTCATTGGCATGGAGCTCAGCCTTCGCGCCTTCCGGCGTATTTGGAAAATCGCTGTTACAACGGTTCTCCTCCAGACATTCGGGGCCATGCTGATGGTCTGGCTCATCAGCGTGCAGCTCAATTGGCCCGTGACCGCAGTCATGCTGATGGCGTTTGTTCTGGCGCTCTCGAGCACAGCCGTTGCGGTCAAAATGCTCGAAGACATCGGCGAACTGCGAACCCGCACGGGCCGGATTACCGTTGGCATTCTGATCGCGCAGGATCTGGCCGTTGTCCCGATGATCCTGCTCGTTGATGTCGCCGCCATCGGCGCATTCGATGCCGTCGCGATCGGCCGGATCATACTCTCGGTTGGTTTGCTGCTGGCGTTGATCCTGTTTCTCAGTCGGCGGCAGCGCCTCAACATTCCGATTCTCAGCGCCACACAGGGCCACAAAGATCTCACGCCTCTGTTGGGCCTTGTCTGCTGTTTCGGCGCGGCCACGATTTCCGCTCTACTTGGTCTGTCGCCGGCCTATGGCGCGTTCCTGGCCGGGCTGACCATCGGCAACAGCAATCTTCGTGTCGGCATGCTGGAGATGGTCATGCCGATCCAGAGCGTCCTGATGATGGTGTTTTTCCTGTCCATCGGACTGCTGATCGATATGGCCCTGATCTGGGACAATATCGGCATTATCCTGCTGATGTTGTTGATCGTGACGGTCGGCAAAACAGCGATCAATCTGGCGATCTTCGCAGCCTTGCGTATGCCCTGGGCACAAGCACTGCTGACAGCTCTGATCCTTGCGCAGGTGGGAGAGTTCTCGTTCCTGCTCGGCAATGTGGGCCTGCAGCGCGGCATAATATCCAGTGACGAGTTCCGAATTATTCTGTCCGTGACCGCGCTCTCGCTCATTATCTCTCCGCTCTACATGAGCGCGATCCGTCGCCTGCATCGGGCCGCATCCTTCCAGCGCGCCTCCATCAGGTACGTTCTGCGCCTTGCGTTCGGGCGCGAAGCTGCGGGCCTTCAAAGGGCCTTCCGCGCAACGGTCAACCTGAAGCCAGGCATCCCAAGACGGCTCAGGCGCAAAAAGACGATCGAAGCAGAATCAGAAAAACTGGCGGGTGACTGAACACGGTGCGTTCTCTTTTTGATGACCACGACCTTGTCGATGTCGCCGGCGTTGACGAAGCCGGGCGCGGCCCCTGGGCCGGACCGGTCATGGCCGCTGCGGCGATCCTCACACCATCCTCCGCTGAAGTTCTGCGCGTTGCCGGCGTAGATGATTCCAAAGCCCTGACACGCAAGGCCCGCGAACGCTGTTTTGAAGTGATCCTCGATCAGCAGGCACAGGGAAACCTCTGGCTAGCCATCGAACCGGCGGACGTCGAAGAGATCGATACACACAACATTCTCCAGGCCACCATGCGCGCCATGGGTCGGGCGGTGGCGTCCTTGCCCAAAACACCTGCGCGCGCGCTGATCGACGGAAACCGAATTCCGGTTCTCGATTGCCCCGCCGAGGCCATCGTCGGTGGTGATGCAAAAATTCTCTCCATCGCGACAGCTTCGATCGCGGCAAAAGTCAGCCGGGATCGTCTCATGGCGGAGCTGGCGGAAGCCCATCCCGGCTATGGCTGGGAACGCAATGCCGGATACGGCACAGCCGAACACCGTCGCGGGCTCGAATCCCTCGGCGTTACCGAACATCACCGACGCAGCTTCGCACCCATACACAAATTGCTCGATGCAGCCACAACATGTCGTTAACTGGCTGACTCCAAACACAAAATCGGCAATTCTGAAATTTTCTGATTGACCCCGACTCCCTGATTCTTCATCGTCCCGCGCCATGCGAACCCCTGGCCGAGTTCGCGAGGCCGCTAACGCGCCCGAGCGAAATGTAATTATGAATGGTGACTGCATTGAGCAGCTTGCCGCGCTGCCTGATGGCTGCGTGGACGTTGTCTTTGCCGACCCTCCCTATAACCTCCAGCTTGCCGGAGAACTGACGCGCCCGAACAATTCGCGCGTCGACGGCGTGGATGACGACTGGGACAAGTTTGACGACTTGCACTCCTATGACGAATTCACCCGCGCATGGCTGACAGAGGCGCATCGCGCCATGTCGGACAACGGCACGATCTGGGTGATCGGCAGTTATCACAACATCTTCCGTGTTGGCACGATTCTGCAGGACCTTGGGTTCTGGATCCTGAACGACGTGGTGTGGCGCAAATCAAACCCGATGCCGAATTTTCGGGGCCGCCGGTTCACCAACGCCCACGAAACGATGATCTGGGCGTCCAAGAGCCAGTCCTCGAAATACACCTTCAACTATGAAGCCATGAAGGCCCTGAACGACGATCTGCAAATGCGCAGTGACTGGCTTATTCCCATTTGTAACGGCAATGAGCGCATCAAGAATGATGAGGGCAAAAAAGCACACCCGACCCAGAAGCCTGAAGCGCTCCTGCACCGCGTCGTGCTGGCGTCCACAAAAGTTGGTGACGTTATTCTCGATCCGTTCTTCGGCAGCGGCACCACCGGTGCGGTCGCCAAACAACTCGGTCGTGATTTCATCGGCATCGAGCGTGACCCTGAATACATCGCCGTCGCCGAAAAGCGGATCGCGAACACCCGTCGGATTTCAGAAACGGCCCTGCTCGAAACCCCATCCAAACGTGAGCAACCACGCATTCCGTTTGGATGGCTCGTTGAGCGTGGTCTGCTGCGTCCCGGTGAGAAACTCTACGGCCCAAAACGCCGGCATGCGGCCAAGGTCCGTGCCGACGGCACGATCGTGACATCCGAAAACAAAGGTTCCATCCACAAGATGGGGGCCGAAGTTCAGGGTGCACCAGCATGCAACGGCTGGACGTTCTGGCATGTGGATATCGAGGGCACACTCGTGCCGATTGATGTTCTGCGCCAGAAGCTGCGGGCAGAGCTCAACTAGGCTTCACGCCCTTTCCAATATGGGAAAGCGTATGCCGCGCGACCTTGCGGGTCAGAGTGGGCAATGCGTGTGCGCCGAAATCCTCGATCTGCACCCAGACACCGCCAGCTTTCGTGCGGCCATCAACGGTCGCAACCTTCACCTTCAGTTCCAGCCGCAAATGGGTGAAGCCATGTTCCACGATGCCCGGCAACTCAACCCAATCTGCCTTCACAGGCGCCGCGTCACGAAATTCCTCTATTTCCTCCCAGGGACCTGACGGCACTTCCATCATTCCACCGAGCAGGCCGGTTTCGGGTCGCCGGCGCAGCAACACGGCGCCATCCCGGCGCACCATCCAGTAGGCGACAGCACGTCGGACAGGCCGCTCGGGCTTGTGGGTACGGCGTGGCAAGACATCCGTGAGTCCCTCCACCAAGGCCTGGCAGCTCTCGTGCCACGGGCAGATCGTGCATTTCGGGGAACGCGGCGTGCAGATCGTCGCGCCCAAATCCATCACCGCCTGGACATAATCACCCGGCCGCGATCCCGGTGTCATCCGGGCAGCATGCTCCCTGAGGACAGGCTTGGCTGCGGGCATCGGCGTTCCCACAGCAAAAAGTCGCGCCATCACGCGCTCGATATTGCCATCCACCGGTGAGGCATGCCGATCAAAGGCAATCGAAGCAATGGCGGCGGCGGTATAGGGGCCGACCCCCGGCAACTCGCGCAAACCCGCCTCGGTATCGGGGAAAACCCCGTTGTGAATTTCAACGACCATACGGGCGCATTTATGCAGATTTCGCGCGCGCGCGTAGTAGCCCAGCCCGGCCCAGGCGGTCAGAACTTCATCGAGATCAGCGGCCGCCAAATCCGATACACGGGGCCACTGGTTCAGGAACTTTTCAAAGTACGGCCCGACGGCAGCAACCGTTGTTTGCTGCAGCATCACCTCGCTGAGCCACACATGGTAAGGGTCAGCCCGCTCCCCCTTGCGCGACCTTGCTGGTGGCACACGCCATGGCAAGCGCCGGGCATGCCGGTCGTACCAATCCAGAATTGTCGTGGGGTCAGGAGTATTCATGGCGCAGACGTTGTCGATCCTCTACCCGCCTTCTAACATGCGAACACGCCTGCAACAGCCACAGGCAAAAAGGGAATGAGCCGGGCTATGACAAAGAAGCGAGCCGGTGGCCTCCGCGCCATCGGTGCCGAAAGCAGCAAAGCCACAAGCCCGATCCGCCGCAAACGCGGTTTTTTCGAGGCGAGCGTCTTCTCGGACTGGACGGCAATTGTCGGACCTGATCTGGGGGATCAATGTGTTCCGCTGCGCCTGTCACGCGGTCCGGAGGGTGAAGGTGGCACGCTCCATGTGCGTGTGACCGGGCCTCTGGCTCTCGAGCTCCAGCATCTCGAACCCCAGGTGATCGAACGTATCAACGGATTTTACGGGTTTCGGGCGATTGCGCGCTTGCGCATGCATCAGGGCCCGATTGCCACGCCCATCAAGAAACGGACACCCCTGCCCCCAAAAGCCACCGATGAAGATATGGCAACCCTTGAGCAACAGCTGGATTCCGTGACGGACCCTGAACTACGCCGCGCCCTCAAGGGGCTGGGTGAATCGATTATGGCGCGGAAAACGCGCCCCCGTTCGGACAGCTAGATAGCCCCCAGGCATCTCCTTTCCGTCACATTCTGCTGGCAGACTGTGTGTGAATACCAACAAGCATCTGGTTTCAAAGCCTTTTTCTGCGCTTGTGCCACATGTTTGGAGGTTTCATAATTGGCTACATATTGTGTTTGGAGACTGTTGTGCACCTATATAGACGAATCGGAGCCGCTCTGGCCGGCCTGACGGCGTTTGTCGTGATCGCTGGTTCGGCGATCGCTCAGGATACCGGCGACACTGCCGCGATGCTGTCGCCGCGGGTAATTGGCAATGCCGATGCTCCGGTCACGATCGTGGAGTATTTCTCACTCACCTGCCCGCATTGCGCCAGTTTCCACAATGACGTGTATGACGATCTCAAGAAGAAGTATGTCGACACCGGCAAGGTGAAATTTATCTACAGCGACTTCCCGCTGGATGGCGTGGGGCTGCGGGCTGCCATGATGGCGCGATGCGTCGATGAGCGCCGCTATCCCGGCGTGATTCAGGTTCTGTTCAAGACCCAGAACAACTGGGCCCGCGCCGCCGATCCGATTGCAGAGCTCAAAAAAATCGGACAGCTTGCGGGACTCGGTGAAGAAGCGTTTGAGTCCTGCATACAGTCCGAAGCACTCGCAAACGGCATTCTGGCCGAACGCCAGAAAGCGGGTGCGTCGGGCGTGCAGAGCACACCAACCTTTCGAATCGAAGGTCAGCTTTATCCCGGATCGCGTTCGATCGAGGAGTTCTCCGAAATCCTCGATCCGCTCGTTGCGAAGAACTAGTTCCGGTTTCCAGGGGGGTTACGTACCAGTGCAGTTCAACAAGTTGAGATTGAAGGGCTTCAAGTCCTTTGTTGATGGGACCGATCTTGAGATCGCGCCTGGTCTGACCGGCATTGTCGGCCCGAACGGCTGTGGCAAATCCAACCTCGTCGAAGCGTTACGCTGGGTCATGGGGGAAACCTCGGCCAAGCAGATGCGTGGTGGCGGCATGGATGACGTCATCTTTGGCGGCACCTCTGAACGCCCGGCGCGCAACGCGGCCGAAGTTGTCCTGAGTCTCGACAACGCTGATCGGACAGCCCCAAGCCAGTTCAATGACACCGACGATCTGGAAATTACCCGGCGTATCGAGCGTGAGAAGGGCTCCAATTACAAGGTCAACGGCACCGATGTGCGCGCCCGCGATGTCCATATCCTGTTTGCCGATCAGGCGACGGGGCCGCGCTCCACCGCGCTTGTTAGTCAGGGCCGGGTCGGCGCGCTGATCAACGCCAAACCGGGTGACCGCCGCCTTTTGCTTGAGGAAGCCGCCGGGATCACCGGTCTGCATTCACGCCGACACGAAGCCGAGCTGCGTTTGCGCGCGGCCGAGGGGAATCTCGAACGTCTCGACGATGTACTTGTTACGCTGGACGCCCAGTTGCAGGGTCTGAAGAAACAGGTCCGTCAGGCACGTCGTTACAAAAACATCTCGCACGATATTCGCAAGACCGAAGCCGCCGTCCTGCATCATCGCTGGGTCGAGGCACGCCAGGCTGTCGCCGATTGCGAGGAAAAGCTGCGTGCCAGCGACATGGTGGTCGCTGAACAGTCACGCGTTGTGTCGCAAACCACGCGAACCCGGGAAGAGGCCGCCGCTGCGCTGGTCCCCTTGCGGGAAGCCGAAGCTGCGGCTGCGGCTGAACTGCAGCGCCTGAACATCGCACGTGAAGAACTCGACGCCGAGGAACAACGTGCACGGTCGGCAACCGAACAGTGGCAGACGCGACTGACACAGATTGAGGCTGATCTGGGCCGCGAACGCGGGCTGGCTGGTGAAGCGAAATCCGCCCTGGACCGGCTCGGCACCGAGAAAGGCGAGATCGAACGCGCCTGTGCCGGAGAGGACGATCTGATTGCCGAGACCAAGACTGCGCGCGAAACCCGCAGCGAACGGGTACAAGCTCTCGAAAATCAACTTACCGAACTGACCGAACGTCTCGCCAATGGCGAAGCGCAGATCTCAGCGCTTGAGCGTGAGCTTGGCGAACTGGATGCGCGGCGCCGCCGTCTTGACAATCAGGCAAGCGAAGCACGCGTTGAAAAAGAAGCCATCGAAGAACAGGGGCTGACCTCAGACGAACTGGTGGCAGCCGAAGCGGAAACGATCGCAGCGGAAGAATCCCTGAAGGCGGCTCGTGTGGCGCTCGAAGGAGCCGATAACGCGCGTGAATCCGCCGAAAGCCGACGCGACAAAGTCCGCGACATTCGCTCACAATCGGCCGAAGCATTGTCTCGCCTCCGGGCCGAAGCTGGCGCGCTCGAAGATGTGCTGGCCCACGACGCAGAAACCGAAGCCGCCGACTGGACACCGATGATCGATGAGATCGAGGTGACTCAAGGCTATGAAGGCGCACTTGGTGCTGCTTTGGGCGAAGACCTTGATGCGCCAATGGACTCCCGGGCGCCGCGCCACTGGAACTTGTCCACAGCAGCTCACGATGATCCGGCATTGCCCAACGGCGCAACGCCGCTCAGCAACTATGTCTCGAAGTCCGGTGCGCTTGGCCGTCGCCTTGCGCAAATTGGAATTGTCGAAGACGCCGAAACCGGAAACCGCCTTGCCTCTGCACTCAAGCCAGGCCAGCGGCTTGTTGATCGCGAAGGGCGCCTGTGGCGTTGGGATGGTTACGTTGCCAGTGGCGATGCACGTTCCTCAGCATCCACGCGGCTTCGTCAACGCAATCGCCTTGTTGAGCTCGGCGACCGCATTGCCGCTGCCGAAACCGCTTTCGAACGCATTGAGGCGGACTTCAATGCCGCCAGAGAAAATGCCGAGACTGCGATTGAAGCAACCCGGACAGCGCGCTCGCAGATGGACACGGCCGACGATGCCGCTGCGCAGGCGCGCCGCAATCACGCCAAGCTATCGAGTGAGTTTGCCGCACGGATTGCACGCCACGAAAGCCTGACAGAAACTCTGGCGCGGATCGCTGGCGAAATCACGGAAGTTGAGACAGCTCTTTCGGATGCTCGCGCGCGTCGTCAGGAAATTGGCGATCTCGACACAATTCGCTCCAGCACTGAAGCCATGCGCGGCCAGCTCGCAGAAGCCCGCAGCGCCCTTGCTTCCGCCCAGAGTGAGCATGACCGACTGGTCCGGGAAGCCGAGGAACGCCATCGTCGAATCTCCGCGCTTGCAGCCGAGGAAACCTCCTGGCAGGCCCGCCACAATGGCGCGGGAGAACGCATCGGCGAACTCGAAACCCGCGAAGCACAGGCGCGCGGCGAACTGGAAACGCTTTCGGCCAAGCCTGCTGAAATCGAAGCCCAACGCTCGGGCCTGATGGATCAACTCAATGCCGCGGAAGCCAAGCGCAACGCGGCGGGTGACGCTGTGGCACGCGCCGATGAAAGCCTGTCCGTGGCGGAGCGCGAGATGCGTGACGCAGAAGCCAAACAGGCCGAAATGCGCGAAGACAAGGTGCGCACCGAATCAGCCGTCGCACAGGCGAACCAAATTCTGCAGACCATCATCGAACGCATTGCCGAACGTCTGGAATGTAAACCCGAGGACGTTCTGCCGCTGGCCGAAGTCCCCGAAGGCAAGGAACTTCCCGACGTCGAGTCCTCTGACAAGCGACTCGAGCGTCTGCTGCGCGAACGCGACAATATGGGTCCGGTGAACCTGCGCGCCGAACAGGAATCCGAAGAGCTCGAAGAAAAGATCGAGACCATCGTGACCGAGCGCGAAGACCTCGTTGCGGCGATTGATCGCCTTCGTCGCGGAATCGCAAGCCTGAACCGTGAAGCACGCCAACGTCTGCTGGCCTCATTTCAGGAAGTCGACAAACATTTCCAGGATTTGTTCACACGCCTCTTCGGTGGTGGTCGTGCCTACCTGGAACTGACAGACGCCGAAGACCCGCTGCAGGCCGGTATTGAAATCTATGCCAGCCCGCCAGGAAAGAAGCTGCAGATCCTCTCCCTGCTCTCGGGCGGCGAGCAGGCACTGACAGCCACGGCCCTTCTATTTGCGGTCTTCTTGACCAATCCGGCACCCATTTGCGTCCTCGATGAGGTCGATGCACCGCTGGATGACGCCAATGTGGACCGTTTCTGCAACCTTCTCGATCACATTTCGCAGATTGGATCGACCCGTTTTCTTATTGTCACCCATCACCGAATGACCATGGCGCGAATGGATCGATTGTACGGTGTGACGATGCCCGAGCGCGGGGTGAGCCAACTGGTGTCCGTTGACCTGCGCGGTGCTGAGGAAATTCGCGCAATCGCCTAGTTTTTTTACCGGTTTTCCGGGGTTTATCGTCCATTTCGCATGTGCGGAATGTCACCTTGACTTGCCCAATGTCGCTGAGTACCTTGCGCGCGCCTTCACACGCGGGGCAGGCGTCATTTCGGATTTCCGCACAACCCTTTCCTGGGTGCTAATATGAGCGAACCGAACGGCCATGAACCGCTGGACGACCTGAACAAGCGTTTGAAGGATGCGCGTAACCGCCGGACGGCGGAGTACCGTAACGAGAACAAACGCACCCCCATGTCGGACTTCGGACCGGCAATTAAGGTGGGAACCGATCTTGTTGCAGGTATTGTCGTCGGAGTGGTGATCGGGTGGGTTTTGGATTGGTGGCTGGGAACGACGCCGTGGCTGTTGCTCGTTTTCTTCCTCTTAGGATCAGCCGCAGGTCTTACAAACGTCATGCGAACCGCGCAGCGTATTGAGGCAGAGGCCAAAGCCGCCCGAGATGAAAAACGGGATGGCAGCGGCAAAAACGAGGCAAAGACAGCCTCTCGAAATGAATAACCGGGGTCGAAGACGTGGCAAGCCCGCTCGAACAGTTTGAAATCAAGACAATCATCCCGATCGAGATCGGTGGAGTCGATATTTCCTTCACCAATTCCTCGCTGATGATGGCGATTACCGTTCTCATCGGCGGCGGCGTAGTCGCGCTCGCAGCCAGTCGTGGCGCGATTGTTCCAGGGCGCTTCCAGTCGATCGCGGAGATGCTCTACGAGTTCATCGCAGGGCTTATACGTGAAACCATCGGTGCAGAAGGCCGACGGTACTTCCCGATTATCTTTACGCTGTTCATGTTTATTCTGATTGGGAACATGCTCGGCATGATCCCCTACAGCTTCACCTTCACGAGCCACATCATTGTGACCTTTGTGATGGCGTTTACGGTCTTCATTGGCGTGACAGTTCTTGGTTTTGCGCGCCACGGGCTGCATTTCTTCTCGTTCTTCATCCCGCCCGGAGCGCCGCTCTACATGTGGCCGCTCCTGATCCCCATCGAGATCATTTCCTATCTGTCTCGTCCGATCAGTCTTTCGGTTCGTCTCTTTGCGAATATGCTCGCTGGTCACACCATGTTGAAGGTAATCGCCGGCTTCGTGTTTGCACTGGGCGCACTTGCTGGCTGGCTGCCGCTGTTGCTGATCACAGCGCTGACCGGGCTGGAAATTCTCATCGCATTCTTGCAGGCCTATGTTTTTGCGATCCTGACCTGCTTGTACATCAAGGACGCGCTGGAACTGCACTAAGCAGAACCGGCTCGGACATAATCTAAACCAACCTAATCTAAGTATTCCAAACGGAGGCATTTACTCATGGAAGTCGAAGCAGCAAAGCTTATCGGCGCGGGCCTGGCGGTCGTCGGCGTTATCGGTTCCGGTATCGGCATCGGCAGCATCTTCTCATCGTTCATTCTGGCAGTGGGTCGCAACCCGGCCGCACGTGGTGAAGTGTTCACCATGACGATGCTTGGTTTCGCACTCGTCGAAGCCATCGCGCTTTTCGCGCTCGTCATCGCACTTCTCATTCTCTTCGCGTTCTAGGCGCGTAGAGGGGATTTCCGATGCCGCAACTTGACCCGGCGACATATGCTTCGCAGGTCTTCTGGCTCGTCGTTTCGTTCGTCGTGCTTGCGCTTATTCTATGGCGCATCGCGCTGCCACGAATTTCGAACACACTCGAAAATCGTCAGCAGCGTATCGACAGCGATATCGCACGTGCCGAGGAGATCGCGGCGGAGGCAGACGGTGTTCTTTCCGCGTATGAAGAGGAATTGGCAAAAGCCCGTTCCAATGCGCAGGAAGAACTCCATAAAGCTGCCGAAGCCGTCATGGCAGAGGCCGAACAGCATTACGCTTCGCTGACAGAGAAACTCGCAGCCGATTCGGATGCCGCGCACCAGCGTATCGATGGTGCACGAACCGAAGCGATTGCTGGTATCTCGGGCATGGTCGAGGATATCGCGCGACAGGCTGTTGAACGCCTTGTCGACACGAGCCCCGAACCAGCAAGTGTCAGTTCGGCTGTAAATGCGGCTTTGGAGGGGAGGACCTGATGTTCCGACATACCCTCACCTCTTCATCGGTCTTTCTGCTGACCACGGGTTACGCGCTTGCTGCAGGAGTCGTGGAAGAAGTCGAAGCTGCCGAGGGGCATAGCGGGTCCTTTCTTGAGGACGCGACAACCTGGGTTGCCGTCTCATTCGTGCTGTTTGTCGCCGCGATCGCCCGCCCTTTAGGTCGTATTGTGATCGCTGCACTCGACAACCGCGCAGATGCGATCAAGACCGAACTGGACGAAGCACAGCGCCTGCGTGAAGAAGCACAGCACACACTGGCCGAGTATCAGCGCAAACAGCGTGATGCTCTGAATGAGGCGGAAGGCATCATTGCCGAAGCCCATGAAGAGGCCAAGCGTATGCAACGCACGACGCAGGAGCGGACCGAGCAGACGCTCGCACGCCGCGAACAGCAGGCACTCGACATGATTGCCGCCGCTGAGGCACGGGCGCTCGCAGACGTACGCGCCCTGACTGCGGATGTTGCAATTGAGGCCACACGGCGCATTCTCACCGAAGTGGTTGAGGGCCAGAAAGGCGACGACCTGATCAACAGTGCAATTCAGGAAGTTCCGGCCAAGCTCAACTAGACGCGCATGCCTAGAGCTAAAAAAAAGGCCCCGGTTTTCCGGGGCCTTTTCTTTTGAGTCGTCCCGGTCTGCAAACCAGCGCGTTACTCGGCAGCTTCGGCTGCCTGAACCTCCGGCGTCCAGCGCAGGATCGGCTGACGGGCCGCGGCCGTTTCATCAAGACGCCGTCGCGGCGTGAGAACCGGCGCGGCTGCAAAGGCATCACTGTTGCCTTGTTGGGCCTGCTCCACGAGCGCGCGCATCACAGCAATGAAATCATCCAGGCTGCGCTTGGATTCCGTCTCGGTCGGCTCGATCAGCATCGCTCCGTGCACAACCAGCGGGAAATACATGGTCATCGGGTGATAACCCTCATCCAGCATCGCCTTGGCGAAATCGAGCGTGCTGACACCAGTATCCTTGAGAAACCGATCATCAAACAAACACTCATGCATGCAAGGCCCATCGAAAGCAGGGGTCATGACATCCGACAGACGGCTCATCACATAATTGGCGTTGAGAACGGCATCATTTGCGACCTGGCGCAGCCCGTCCCGACCGTGACTGAGCATGTAGGCATAAGCACGCACAAACATGCCCATCTGTCCGTGAAAGCCCTTCAGGCGGCCGAACGGCTTGGCGTCCCCGGCATCATCGGCATGCTCCACAAGTGAAAACCCATCTGCGCCATGCACGACCCAGGGAACCGGTGCAAAGGGTGCCAGGGCATCCGAGAGCACCACAGGGCCCGCACCGGGCCCACCGCCACCATGAGGTGTCGAGAAAGTCTTGTGCAGGTTGATATGCATGCAGTCGATGCCCAGATCACCCGGCCGCACCCGCCCAACGATCGCATTGAAGTTCGCACCATCGCAGTAGAAGTACCCACCGGCATCATGAATGAGCTCGGCGATTTCGATCATGTCCGGCTCGAACAATCCGCACGTGTTCGGATTGGTGATCATGATGCCGGCAACATCATCGTCAAGCTTTTCGGCAAAGGCCTTTACATCAACCCGCCCTCGGCTGTCCGAAGGAATGGCATCTACGCTGAAGCCGCAAACGGCCGCCGTCGCCGGGTTGGTGCCATGGGCAGAATCCGGCACCAGAATACGACGCCGCGTTGTCGGGCCGCCCTCACGATCATCCAGCGCAGCGCGGATCGCCATCACACCGCAAAGTTCACCATGCGCTCCCGCCCCGGGAGACATGGCGATAGCGGGCATCCCTGTCAGCTCCTTGAGCCAGTGGGCGACGCCATCAATCAGTTCAAAGGCCCCCTGAACCGTGGATTCCGGCTGTAGTGGATGTGCATTGGCAAAACCGGGAAGCCGGGCCATTTTCTCGTTCAGACGCGGGTTGTGCTTCATGGTGCACGAACCCAGTGGGTAGATGCCCATGTCGATCGCGTAGTTCTTCTGCGACAAACGCGTGAAGTGTCGCACCACCTCGGGTTCACTGACGCTGGGAAGGCCGATCTCCCGCTGTCTCTCGAGCCCCCCCAGACGCATCTTGAATGCTCCCGGCTCCGGCAGATCAACACCCACGGCACCAGGATTGTCGATCTCGAACAGCAACGGCTCTTCCAGCTGCAAGCCCTGATGGCCGTGAACCGTTTCAACGACCCCGTTCGTATTTCCCGCACTGGCGCGGCTCAAATCGCGTGAATGGCTCATGCCAGCACCTCCGAAAGTCCAGAAACAAGCGCATCCATGTCTTCGGTCGTTGTCAGTTCGCTGGTTGCCACCAAAAGGATGTCATCCAGGCCTTTTCCCGCACCAAACAACCGCGCGGCGGGTACACCGGCCAGCACGTTGTGATCGGCAAGCTGGTTCACAACATCATCTGCGGGTTTCGATAGCCGCAACGCGACCTCATTGAAGAACGCCTCAGACAGAACCTCTACACCGTCAATTGTTCCCAGTCGGTCAACCAACCGGGAAGCATGTGCGTGGTTGAGCATCGCAAGATCACGAAATCCATCTTCGCCCAGCAGCGAAAGATGAATGGTGAAGGCCAGCGCGCACAACCCGGCATTGGTGCAGATGTTGCTCGTCGCCTTCTCCCGGCGAATATGCTGCTCGCGGGTCGACAGGGTCAGGACCCAGCCCCGTTTGCCATCAGCATCGACGGTTTCACCACACAATCGACCCGGCATTTGCCGAACATACTTGTCGCGGGTGGCAAACAGGCCCACATGCGGCCCGCCGAACCCCTGCGGGTTGCCAATACTCTGGCCCTCAGCCACGACAATATCGGCACCCATCTCACCAGGCGACTGCAGCGCACCAAGGGAGACCGCCTCTGTCACAACAACAATAAGAAGAGCGCCCTTTTCGTGGCAGATCGCAGCCAAGGGACTCAGATCACGGACATGGCCAAACACGTCGGGGTTCTGGACCACCACACAGGCCGTCTCGTCATCAACCTTGCTCGTCAGGTCTTCGGTACCACCAAGGTCAGGCGGGCAGACCTCGATGTCGATATCGACATATTTGGCCTGGGTCTCGGAGACCGAACTGTAATGCGGATGCACGTTACCCGAGATCAGGGCCCGGTTCCGGCGCGTGATGCGCCGGGCCATCAGCACGGCTTCGGCGCATGACGTCGCACCGTCATACATCGAGGCATTGGCGACATCCATGCCGGTGATCAGCGCGACCATCGTCTGGAATTCATAAACAGCCTGAAGTGTGCCTTGTGTAATTTCCGGCTGATAGGGCGTGTAGGACGTCAGAAACTCGCCGCGCTGGATAAGGTGGTCCACAGACGCCGGAATGTGGTGGCGGTAGACACCTGCCCCCAAGAAACTCGGCACATCTCCCGTGGTTGTATTGCGCCCCGCCATCCGCGCCATCCGTCCCTCAACTGCGAATTCGGCCATGTGGTCGGGCAAGTCAAAAGTGCCATCGAAACGGGCCGCCAGGGGCACATCAACGAACAAATCATCGACAGATGAAACACCGATCTCGGACAACATGGCCGACCGGTCGGTATCGGTCAGGGGGAGATAGCGCATATCAGCTCAGGCCCGCGAGGAAGGTTTTGTAGGCCCCTTCATCCATCAGGTCCTCAAGTTCGGTCGGGTCTGTCAGTTTCAACTTGGCAAACCACCCCTCCCCAAAGGCATCGGTGTTCACCAGTGAAGGATCATTGTTGAGCTCTTCATTGACCTCAATGACTTCGCCGCTGACCGGCGTATAGACCTCAGCCGCGGCCTTCACCGATTCAACCACCGCAGCTTCATCACGCTGATCGAGAACTTTCCCGACAGACGGCAATTCCACAAACACGACATCGCCGAGTTGTTCCTGCGCATAGTCGGAAATGCCGATCACACCATTCTCACCATCAACTTCAACCCATTCATGATCTTCGGTGTATTTCCGGTCTGCCATGGGAGGTTCTCCTTCTTTTCTAGGAACGCTTGTAGTTGGGTTTCACGAACGGCATGGCGACCACTTCGGCAGCCACGCTCCGTCCACGCAATTCAATCTGTACCGATGTCCCGGGGGCCGCGTGATCTGTCGTGACATATCCCATTGCAATCGGCTTCTCGAGGCCGGGGGCAAATCCGCCACTGGTGACTGAGCCGATGGAGTGACCATCGCCGTCCTGAACAGGTGCCCCTTCCCGGACCGGCGCACGCCCTTCGGGTAGCAACCCAACCCGCTTGCGTGACGCACCATCAGCTATTTGCCCGAGGATCGTATCTGCACCGGGAAAATCAGCGCTCTCCCGGCGGCGATTGCCAACGACCCAGGTCAAACCCGCCTCAACGGGCGTGGTCGCCTCATCGATGTCATGGCCATATAGACAAAGTCCGGCTTCCAGGCGAAGGGAATCCCGGGCCCCCAGCCCAATCGGCGCAACAGCCTCATGGGACAGCAGTTTTTCGGCAAATGCGGAGGCCGCATCGGCGGTCAGTGAAATTTCAAAGCCGTCTTCGCCTGTGTAGCCGGAACGGGTGACAAAGGCCGGAGCACCGTCGATGTTCATATCGCGACCTTCGAGAAACACCAGGTCACAGCAGTCCGGGACCAACGCCGCAAGGACCGCCTCGGCTTGCGGCCCCTGAAGCGCCAGAAGCGCGCGGTCCTCTAGAATCTCTAGCTCGGCCTCACCCGCCAGCGACGTGGCAATATGGGCGAAGTCTGCGCCCTTGCAGGCGGCGTTGACGACAAGAAACAGCGCAAAACGGCCGTCCTCATCGATACGCGTGGCCATCAGATCATCACGGATACCGCCCGCCTCGTTCAAAAGCAGCGTGTAACGCATCTGGCCGATATTGAGCCCCGCGATATCACCGGGCACCAGTTTTTCAAAGCTGGCGGCGACATCGGCCCCACGCAGTATTGCCTGCCCCATATGGGAGACATCGAACAAACCTGCCGCACTGCGCGTGTGCTTGTGCTCGGTGATGATGCCGCTGGGGTACTGCACCGGCATCGCATAGCCCGCAAACGGCACCATGCGTGCGCCATGGGCGACGTGCAGGTCATGGAGAGGGGTCTTGAGAAGGTCCGTATCAGGCTTGGCAGTCGCCATTCCACACTCCAGATCCGACCGAGGGCCGTGCCGCACCCGCTGTGCGCCACCTGCCCCACTCTGTCGTCAGACCTGAGAGATTCACCCGACAAGACATCGGGCTTTCGCCTTCGGTGAGGTAAGGTGCATTCACACCAAACCTGCTTTCCAGAGTGTCATCCCCCTTGCGGTCCTGGGTGCCTGAGAGTTTCCGGGGCGGTTGCTCCTTCGGCGTCGTCCATCACGATGCGGACAATCTCTCCCGCTGGGGTCGTATGACATGTACTTCGACTTCAACATCGCGCAACGACTCGGTCCGTAGCGCCCTATGACACTAGGCGAGCGCCACAGAGAGTCAACCGCGACTCTTGTGGATTAACGACCGAGCTTGTTGCGATTGTATTTGAGCTGTTCGTCGTTCAACTGGAAGCCGATGAAAATTTTGAAGTCATCCCCAAGCTTGCCTGCCTTGAGCGGAATTTTTTGCTTCAACTCCTCGACATAAGCGATGCGGTTTCGGTTTCCTTCGAATTCGACTTCGGACTCAAACGTCTCCCGGGCGAGAATATTCTCGTTCCGGTCTGCGATGGCGATGAAATAGGACACCTTCGCGGTGCGCGATATGCTAGCAGGCCCACGGGTCGCCTGGAACAGGACTTCCAGATCAACCTTAACCTCACCTGTTCCCTCATCCTCATCAATGTCGGTATTGCAGAAGCCGCCGAACTCCGCGACTTTTGCTTCGAGGGTCACATCGATCAGGTCGCGGCCCGGGCCCGGCGTAAAGAGCGTCAACTCGGCCGTATCCTCAACAATCGCAATCACCGGACATGCCGGTGGCGGCTTCTCCGGCCCACGCTGGCAGGCCGCCAGCACAAGCAGAGCAATCAGGGCAAAACCTGCGCCGGTTCTTCCGGGTGTTCGAAACATCATCGGTATGTCACACGCCCCTAGAGGGTGTTGTGGGTGCCGTCACAAAACGGCTTGTCATCGGTCTGCTTGCAGCAACAGAAATAGATCGTCTGCGCCGTCTCGGATTCAAACATGACCGGCTGGAAATCGGTCCCCTTGTGGGCACTGTCACAGAATGGCTGTTTCTGGCTCTTGCCACACACGCACCACCAGTATTTGCGGCCCGGAATGACGTCCACTGCAATCGGTTCTTTCTGGGCGATCACCGGGTCGGTCATCATTTCTCTCCGTGACTGTTCACTATGTTCGGCCCGGCTTTCCTTGCGCCGGGCAGCGGCGCTACGATATTACGTGCATGCGGCACACAACCGCTGGAAAACCTTACGAGAGCGGCAGGCCGAGAACAAGGCCGGTTGCAACTTTCGACCAGTTTGCGGACCCTCAACGTCATGACAAAGCCCGAACTCACTATTCTGCTCGCACAACCACGCGGCTTCTGCGCCGGCGTTGATCGCGCCATCCAGATCGTGGAACAGGCGCTTGAGCGTTTCGGCAAGCCGATCTATGTGCGCCACGAGATCGTGCACAATCGATTCGTGGTCGAGAGTCTTGAACGCAAGGGCGCTGTCTTTGTCGATGAACTGGACGAAGTTCCCGAAGGCGCCAAAGTGATCTTCTCGGCACATGGGGTTCCGAAATCGGTCCCCGCCGAAGCAAAACGCCGGGAATTGTTCTATCTCGACGCGACCTGCCCACTGGTCAGCAAGGTCCACAATCAGGCCCAGCACCAGCAACGCAGCGGCCACCACATCCTGCTGATCGGCCATGAAGGTCATCCGGAGGTCATCGGCACTATGGGGCAGCTACCCGACGGCGCGATGACGCTCGTTGAAACCGAGGAAGACGTCGCAAAACTGGATATCGCACCAGGAACCTTGCTCTCCTACGTAACGCAAACGACCCTGTCGGTCGACGACACGGCCGCCATCGTTGCGGCCCTGCGCGTAAGATTCCCTGACATCGCGGAACCCGGATCGGAAGACATCTGCTACGCAACGACCAATCGTCAGGAAGCCGTCAAAGTGATCGCAGAACGGTGCGATGCCGTCATCGTCATTGGCGCACCCAATTCGTCGAATTCAAACCGGCTGGTCGAGGTCGCGTTGCGGGCGGGCAGCAAGGACGCGGCCCTTGTCGAGCGTGCGAGCATGATGGACTGGAACCGCTTTTCCGAGTGCCGGACATTGGGCCTCACCGCGGGCGCCTCGGCACCTGAAACCCTCGTCGAAGAGTTCATCGCTGCCTGCAGTGATCGCTTTGATGTGACCATTGAGCCGGTCACGCTGCGTGAAGAGAATATCCAGTTCAAACTGCCCCGTGCCCTGACGGATTGAACGATTATGGCGGTCTACACAGAAGTTTCTGATGATGAGTTGCGCAGTTTTCTGCTCGACTATGACATTGGTGAAGTCGTTTCTTTCAAAGGGATCGCCGAGGGTGTCGAGAATTCGAACTACCTGCTGCAGACGGTGACCAGCGCCGAAGCAGAGCCCAAAAACTACATCCTCACACTCTACGAAAAGCGCGTACGCCCCGATGAGCTGCCGTACTTTCTTGGGTTGATGGACCATCTGGCAGAAAACGGCTTGTCCTGCCCCACACCAATCCACGGTCGTGATGGCGCCGCGCTGCGTGAACTCAGTGGTCGGCCAGCCGCGATTGTTTCATTTCTTTCGGGCATGTGGCCGCGCAAGGCCACCCCGCTGCATTGCGCAGAACTTGGCGCCGCCATGGCACATCTGCACCTGACCGGTGCCAGTTTCGAAGGCCATCGGGACAACAACATGTCGGTGAGCGGCTGGGAAAAACTGGTCGCAGCGACCCGTGATCGTGCCGATGAGGTCACACCAGGACTATCCGACATGATCGTGGGTGAACTGGACCATATCAGCGCCAACTGGCCCCTGGACCTTCCCCAGGGCGTGATCCATGCTGACCTGTTCCCCGATAACGTGTTTTTCCTCGGGGATCGCCTGTCTGGCCTGATCGACTTCTACTTCGCCTGCAACGATGCGCTGGCCTACGACATTGCGATTTGCATCAACGCGTGGTGCTTCGAAGCTGACGCGAGCCTGAACATCACCAAAGCGCGCGCACTTCTGCGTGGCTACGCCGCGGTGCGACCCTTGTCGCGCGCCGAATATGACGCTTTGCCGCAGTTGGCGCGGGGTGCTGCCCTTCGTTTCCTGCTGACGCGGCTCTACGACTGGCTCAACCACGATGAAGCCGCTTTTGTGCGCCCCAAAGACCCGCGCCAGTTCCTTGATCGCCTGCGGTTTCACCAGCAGGTCGACGGCCCGGGTGCCTACGGAATTTCCTACGAAGACCTCAACGGATAGACGATATGACTCATGTAGAGATTTTTACCGACGGGGCCTGCTCAGGCAATCCGGGACCGGGCGGCTGGGGAGCCCTCCTCCGGTCCGGCGCGCATGAGAAAGAATTGTCCGGCGGAGAATTCGAGACCACGAACAACCGTATGGAGTTGATGGCTGCAATTTCAGCCCTCGAAGAGCTGAAAGCACCTTCAAAGGTCGACCTGCATACCGACTCAACCTATGTGAAAGACGGAATCACCAAGTGGATTTTCAACTGGGAGCGCAATGGCTGGAAAACAGCGGCCAAAAAGCCCGTCAAAAATGTGGATTTGTGGAAACGTCTTCAAGCCGCCCTCTCCCGCCACGACGTAACCTGGCACTGGGTTAAGGGCCATGCAGGACATCCGGAGAACGAACGCGCAGACGAGCTTGCCCGAATGGGCATCACCTCACTGGGATAAAAAAACGGGGGCCGAAGCCCCCGTTTCCAATTCTGATACAGCACAAAGCCTAGAGGTGCTCGAGCACGCTTTCGGCTGAGCTCTTCTCGAAGGCGCCGGCTTCATCGAGCAGGACTTCCTTGACCGTGCCATCCTGAACGATCATCGCGAAACGCTGACTGCGCACGCCGAGGCCACGATCCACAAGATCAAGTTCCATACCGAGCTGCTTGGTGAAGGCCGCAGAGCCATCCGCCAGCATCATGACATTGTCGCCAACATTCTGGTCCTTGCCCCAGGCCTCCATGACGAAGGGATCATTGACGGCCATGCAGGCAATCGTATCCACGCCCTTTGCCTTGAGATCCCCGGCCTTCTGGACGAAACCAGGAAGATGCTGGGCCGAACAGGTCGGTGTGAAGGCACCCGGGACAGAGAACAAAACAACGGTCTTGCCGCCGAACAGATCGTCTGTTGAAACCTGATCAATGCCGTCAGCTGTCTTGTGTGCCAGTGCGCCTGACGGAATCTTGTCACCTGAATTGATAGCCATGTTGCCCTCCTTGGTCGGGTGAATGTCGTGTTGGTTCAGTCATGGAACATAGACGGAATCGGAAAAGATTCCAGTCCGTCATGACAGATAAACGATTAGCGGCCAGCGACCGCCCGGGTCATTCCGGCTGCGGCCAGTCCTTCATACACAGAGTCATCCGACAGAAGCTCGGGCAGCACCACACCTTGGGGCGATTTGGGTCCATAAATCACATTGAACGGGATCCCGAAGCGACTGAAGGAAGCCAGATAATTGGCGATTTCGTTACTCGGCTTGGTCCAATCCGCACGCATGCGTATCACATCGCCCTGTTCGAAGGCCGCAATGATATCTGCGGTGTCGAGGACGCGTTTTTTGTTCACCTGACAGGTGATGCACCAATCCGCAGTCACATCCACAAAGACAACCTTGCCTTCCGCGACCAGGCCGGGAATTGCGGCTTGATCAAACGGCACCCAAACCGTATCAGCCGCCGCAACCTGCGACCGGTCCTGCACACCAATACCGATCGCTGGCAGCACCGCTGGCACGGCAAAGGCCAGCACAGACGCCACGACTATCGCAGCCGTGGCCTTGGGGCTGGATTCGTTCAGGTCCCCCCGCGCACGAATGGCGAAGATGACGAAGATCGCGGCCATCAAAAGCCCCACCACAACGGCACCCTCAAGCGAAACCTGGACCGCCATCACCGACAGCAACCAGACAGCCGTTGCGATCAGAGCAAGCGCCAAAACCTTCTTCAGGTTGTTCATCCACGGCCCGGGGCGCGGCAACTTGGTGGCCAGCGCCGGGAATAGCGAAACAAGAATGAACGGCAGAGCCATACCGACGCCCAGCGCCGCGAAAATCGCATAAATCTCCAGCGGGCCCCGGCTCAGGGCAAACCCGATCGACGTCCCCAGAAACGGAGCCGTGCAAGGTGTCGCCAGCACTGTCGCAAAGGCACCCTGAAAGAACTGACCGCCCAAAGAATGACTGTTGCCCGCCGACACAGCGGCATCCGATACCCGCCCGGGAAGACGGACTTCAAACAGACCCCACATGTTTGCCGCAAACAGCGTCAGGATAATAACCAGCGCAATCACGAAAAGCGGCTGCTGAAACTGAATCCCCCAGCCAACCGCGAGGCCTGCAGACTTCACGCCGACGGCCAGGCTGGCCAACGCGAGGAAGGACACGATGATGCCCGCTGTCGTCGCAAGAAAACCGAGGCGCACTTCACGCGGGTCACCACCCGCATGGCTGACCACCGATAGCAGCTTGATCGAGATCACCGGCAAGACGCAGGGCATCAGGTTCAGGATCAGACCGCCGATAAGCGCCAAACCCATAATCGAGAGCAGAGTTGACCCCGCCAAACTGCCCACATCGACATTGGCCAGCCCGTCAAGCGTCGGCACAGCGTGGGATTCGATGCTGCGGGGGCCATCAATCAGGGTGAAAACAACTGGATCACTTTTCAGATCAACCGGTGCGCCTTCACCAAAAATGTCTTCGGCAGCAACCGAGGCAAGCACCAGATGCCCGCCATCGTGAAACTCAAAACTCGGTTTCGAGAACACAGCGTCTTCATGACCTTCAACGAGCAGATCCGGCTTCTGGAAAGGTGTCTCGGCCCGGAAAGCGGCCCGGATAAGAGGTTTTGCAGCCGGTCCGGAAACGTCAGCACCCTCAAAAGCAAGTCCTGCGCGGCTCCCATCACCAGGAACCTGATTCTGAAACTGGTTGATCAGATTGACATACGCGCTCGGGCTTGCGGGTCCGGCAGGCAAATCGAGCGCAGCATTGAAGCTATGGGGAATACAAACGTCATCACAAATCAGCAGATCAATGCGCGCGCGCAGGTTTACCGCTTCGCCGGTGTTGGCGACCTGCGCCTCAACCGGGAAGACAACCGTCTTCTCGTAACCGAAGGTCTCAAGATCGTAGTAGTTGAAACGCACCGGGGCAGGCCACTGGAAGTTGGCAACCGAGAGATTGGTGCTCCCGTCCCATTCCACAAATGGCGGGATTCCGGCGTCACCGGGGGAACGCCAGTAGGTCTTCCAACCGTCATCGAGGCGCACTTCAATGCCCAACGGGATCTTGTCGAGGTCACCAACAGCCGTTGTTGCAGAAATAAGCCGCACATCGGCCTTGGGGCCGTCAATCCAGTCCGTCGCGGCATCGCCAGAGGCCATCACCGGCCATAAAATGGCCTGAAACGCGATTACAATCGCAGCAAGACGTTTGAAACCAAGGATTTGCGCTATCATTGCTATGAGGCTCCGACCACCACCCGGCAGTCCAACGAATATAAGTGAATGCTTGATATATAGGAAAACTTTGTCCCGAATATACTGCCCCACCGCTCAAGTGGCCTCACAATCGCGTGTCGTAGAATTGTTCAGAACGGCCCACAAATGAGGGAATTAGATGACCACCGCGGATAACACTGAAGAGAGCAGCTTTGTCGGCCAGGTCTTGCTCGCCATGCCCGCAATGAGTGACCCGCGTTTTGAACGCTCGGTCATCTATGTGTGTGCCCACAATGCTGAAGGCGCAATGGGGATCGTTATCAATAAGACGCTGGATTCCATCGATTTTCACGAACTTCTGGACGAACTGGATATTCCGACGGACGAGAAATCACAGGATATCGCCGTACATTTCGGTGGACCCGTCGAAAACCAGCGCGGCTTTGTTCTGCATTCGAGCGACTACCAGCACTCCGAAACCCTGTTTGTGGACGAGAAGGTCGGTTTGACGGCAACCGTCAAGGTCCTGCGCGACCTCGCCAGTGGAGACGGACCTGCGCAATCCATTTTGGCTCTTGGTTATGCCGGATGGGGACCGGGACAGCTCGAATCAGAATTTCAGGAAAATGCCTGGCTATCCGTTCCCGCCAGTGACGCACTGCTGTTCGAAATTGCCAATGACGACAAATGGGAACGCGCGTTCAACAGTATCGGTGTTGATCTCTCTGTCCTGTCAGGCAGCTCCGGACGCGCCTGACTTTCCGTTCGCGCGTTTGCGCGCAACGGCGGCATAAATCGCAAACCCGGCACTGAACGCCAAAAACGCGTACCCCGTGACGTAGAAAGCGTAGCCGACACTCGTCTCCGTCGCGATCGGCACGCTGTAAAACGGCGAGGCAAACTGTCCCAAAAAGAACAGGGTCGTCAGGGCGCCAAGCGCGCGACCACGCACGGCCATGGATGCGCGCGAGATAATCGCCATATTCGCATTCGGGATGAAGGCCCCCACGGAGAACCCGCCCGCCGCCATGGCAATCAAAGTTCCGGTGAAGGTCGTTGCCTGAGATGTCATGACAAACCCGACGCCACCAAAGGCAAAGATCAATGCAAAGATCGCCTCCGGGCTCATACGTGCACGGATACGACTATAGGCGAGTGAGGCAAACCCGGCGGTGAGGTTAAACATGCCGATCGCGATGCCAGCACGGGTCGGATCGTCAACGCCGATCTCCACCAGGAAAAACTGCGTCTGGGACGGGATCATGAAAAAACCAATCATCCCGAGAAACGTCAGAACACAAACCCACCCAATGACACCGATCTGGCCCAGCGTCAGTGGTGGTTCGGCTGTCTTTCCCGCTGTGTTTTTGGCGACAGGCTCATAGAGGCTCAGATACATCAACGGGATCATGAGGAAGGCATACACAAACAGCGTGAACCCCATCCGCCAGTGGATTTCAGCCAGCATGCCGGCGATCACAACAAACAAAAGAGTGCCGAAGGACATGAACGCGCCCTGCAGACCTGCGATCCGGTTCCGCTCATCGCCCTCGAAATAGTCGCCGATCAGCGCCGTGGCACTCGTCAGAATTCCGGCCAGAAACACGCCAAGAAAGGCACGACTGATCAGAATGGCCGTCAGGGAATCCAAGAACAGCGCCGATACGCCAGACACGCCGTAGAGGAACGAGCAGAGGATCAACACATCCCGTCGTCCGAACCGGTCCACGGCATAACCCACAAAAGGTCCCGACAGCGCGATGAACAGCATCGGCATGGTGAGAACCAGCCGAGAGAGCAACTCGGCGTTCTCCAAATGCGCAAAATCGGCCTGCAGAGCCGGCAGACCGGGCGATATGGCTGAGGGTGCCAGAAACGCCAGGCCGCTGGTCAGCAAAATCGTAAGAACGCGCATGCGCTTTCGCGCCGCAACTTTTGTCGGAATTCCTGATTCGTTCATTTACCCAATTTCAGCGTTGGATTGTGTCGCGATTGACGGCGTGATCTTCCGACAACAGAGAGAACAGCAGGTGATCCTGCCAGGTTCCCCGGATTTTCAAATACTTGCGCGCGTAGCCATCCTCAGAAAAACCACGCCCCAAAAGGAGCTTGCGACTGGGTTCATTGTGCGGGAGACATGCCGCTTCAACGCGGTGCAAGCCCAACTCACCAAAACAGAATTCCAGCAACAGAGTCAGCCCTTCGCGCATATAGCCCTGCCCGGCATAGGCTTCGCCCATCCAGTAACCCAGCGTGCCGCACTGGGCGACGCCGCGCCGGACATTGGAAAGGCTAATGCCACCAACAAGCGCTGAGCTCTTTCGGTCAAACAGGAACATGCTGTATCCCGAATCGTCCCGCCAATCACCCGCATAGCGATTAAGACGGCGATAGAAAGCATCCCGGCTCAGCGCGTCGGTCGGCCAGGTTGGCTCCCAGGGCTCCAGAAACGCACGACTGGCAGCGCGAAGTTCTGCGTAGTCGCGCCAATCGCGCTCCACGGGCGCACGCACCAGCGTTTGCTCCCCTTCTAGTCGCACACTGGATGCATTGGTTGAAAGCGAACGGAATAGTCTCATCGTCCCAACCTGCCCCAACTACGCCGCCAGACGGCTTCGAATGGAATCGAAGGTCGCAATATCGGCCGCCGGTCCGACCGTTGCCAGGCTTGGCACCGTTGCAAAAGTCCTGCGCGCCACATCACCGAGCATCTCGGGCGTCACGCGATCGATCTTCTCAACTAGCTCGGCCACGGACACGACGCGATCGTAGAGCAGCATCTGCTGGCCCGCTCGTTCACTGCGGGCACCCGTGGATTCCATGCCCATCAGAAGACTGGATTTGAGCTGAGTCCGCGCGCGCGCGATTTCATCGGCACCAAGGCTGTCGGCAAGCCGGGTAATCTCTCCGCACAAAGCGGGTACAAATTCCTCGATCAGATCAGGGCCGGTTCCGGCATAGATCCCGAACACACCCCCGTCAGAATAGGCAGAGAGGAACGTATCAATGGAGTAGACCAGTCCCCGGCGTTCGCGGATTTCCTGAAACAGACGAGACGACATACCCCCGCCGAACAAGTTCGAAAGCACCGAGAGTGCGTAATAGTCGTCCGTTCCGACCGGTACGCCCTCGAACCCCATGACAAAATGGATCTGCTCAAGATCACGGGCTTCGCTGCGCTCACCGCCGCCATAACTGGACGTCTCGAAGCTTTCCGGTGCGCCGGCTGGCACATCTGAAAAATGCGCTTCGCCAAGTGCCACCAGCGCCTCATGGGAAATATTTCCCGCCGCGGCCAAGACCAATGCCCCGCCGCGATAGTGTTTTCCGTGAAACCCCGCAATCACGTCGCGCGGCATCTTGCCGACAACATCGGCAAGCCCCAGAACCGGCCTTCCCAATGGCTGATCGGGAAAGGCGACCGACTGAAAATGGTCAAAAACCACATCGTCGGGCGTGTCATGGGCCTGTCCGATCTCCTGCAGCACCACCGAGCGTTCGCGGGTCAGTTCCCCATCGTCGAACAGCGAGTTTTGTAAGATATCGGCAATGACATCGACGGCAAGTGCCGCATCGTCCTTCAGGACCTTCGCGTAGTAAGCCGTAACCTCACGCGCGGTGTAAGCGTTGATATGGCCGCCGACATTTTCGATCGATTCAGCGATCTGGGGTGCGGTACGACGGGCCGTACCCTTGAACATCATATGCTCAAGCAAATGCGCAACACCGTTTGTCTCTATCGGCTCAAACCGCGCCCCGGCACGCACCCAGACGCCCACAGAAACAGATTCCACCGTTGGCATCGGGTCCGTCACAACACGAACACCGTTGGGCAATGTGGTTATTTGAACAGATTCCATATGGTTCTCAGCTCGTGGTTCGCGCGGAGGCATGCGCACAAACATAGTCACGCACGGTCCCGAAGTCGTTGTCGAGTGTTTCCGCACGCTCCGGTCGCACCAGGAGGTCCGCAAGATGGGAAGGCAAGTCCGGGCGAACACCTGTCGCCTTTTCAACGGCGTCCGGGAATTTTGCCGGATGTGCTGTGGCAAGCACAATGCGACGGGTCCCATCACTCGGTGTCTTGCGGGCTGCACCAACAGCCACAGCCGTATGCGGATCGATCAACATGCCGGTGTCTTCATGGACAGAGCGAATAACACCGAGCGTTTCATCATCATCAAGACGCTGGGCGAGGAACAGGCTGCGTGCATCAGCGCTTAGCCTTGCTGCGTCAGGTAATGAACCCTCCGCGCGAAACGCCTGCATCGCAGCCGTAACGGCAGCACCATCGCGGCCCATGAGATCAAACATCAACCGTTCAAAATTGCTCGAGACCTGAATATCCATGCTCGGCGAGAGCGAAGGCTCGACATTCGTAATCGACATATCGCCCTGATCGAAAAATCGATAAAGGATGTCGTTTCGATTGGAGGCGACAATGAATTTCTCAATCGGAAGGCCCATCTGGCGCGCGACATAACCCGCATAGACATTTCCAAAATTCCCGGTCGGCACGACGAATGAGAGCCGCGCATCGGGTGCCCCCATTTTGGCCGCCGCCGCAAAGTAATAGGCCGTCTGCCCCATAACCCGCGCCCAGTTGATCGAGTTCACCGCTGACAGATTAAGCGAATCTCGCAAGGCATGATCGGCAAACATCGCTTTGACAAGATCCTGACAGTCATCAAACGTCCCGCGCATAGCGACATTGAAGACATTTGCGGACTGCACCGTGGTCATTTGTCGCCGCTGGACTTCTGACACACGACCTTCGGGGTACAACATGAAGATGTCGAGGTTTTCCCGATCACGGCAGGCCTCGATCGCCGCTGAACCCGTATCCCCGGACGTCGCGCCAACAATCGTAAGACGCTCGCCGCGCATGCCAAGCACGTGGTCGAACAGCCCCCCGAGGAGCTGGAGTGCGAAGTCCTTGAACGCCAGTGTCGGGCCATGAAACAGCTCGAGCACCCAAGTGTCTTCATCAAGCTGCTGGAGCGGTGCAATTTCGGAATGCCGGAAGCCGGAATAGGCCTGCTCAACGATTCGTGTGAGATCGCTATCGCTCACAAGCTCCACTTCGATAAACGGTCGGACAATGCGCGTCACGATCTCCGTATAGCGAAGCGGCGCAAGTGCGCGGATGTCATCGGGTGTCACATTCGGCCAGGCTTCAGGCACGAACAGGCCGCCGTCACGGGCAAGGCCGCTCAGCAGCACATCTTCAAATGACTGCTCCGCAATGGAACCTCTGGTACTGACATACTTCACGGACATGTCCTTCGCTGAAAAGCGCGCTAACCTATCCAAGCCGCCGGAGCGACACAAGGCAACGCAGCTCACGCATCCCCAAGATATCGACGTTGCAGATGATCAAGGAATACCCTCGGGTTCAAGGCTTCGCCTGTTGCAGCGCTCAGAAGGTCCGACGCGGTCAGGCTCGCACCTTTCCCGTGCACGTTTTCACGCAGCCAGCCGATCAAAGGCGCGAGATTCCCTGCCGCAATATCGTCCTCCAAACCCGGCAAGGCACCCTGCGCCGCCGCATAGAGCTGAGCAGCGGCCATCGCTCCAAGCGTGTATGTGGGGAAATACCCAAAAGCACCTGAGGGCCAATGCACATCCTGCAGACAGCCCTGGCGGTCGTCCGGCGGCACAATACCCAGCAGGTCCCGCATCCCGTCATTCCAGGCCCCCGGAAGATCAGCCAGCGGCAGATCTCCCGACAGCAACGCGCGTTCAAGCCTGTAACGCAGCACGACATGAAGCGGGTAGGTCACTTCGTCGGCATCCACGCGAATAGAACCGCGCTCGACCCGCGTATAGAGACGATAGAAGTTTTCAACATCCCAGGCAGCACCCTGACCGTCAAACGCAGCCTGCATGCGTGGCAGCGCAAATTCCAGGAATGGGCGTGATCGGCTGACCTGCATTTCAACAAGCAGAGACTGGCTTTCATGAATCGCCATCCCCAGAGCCTGACCCACAGGCTGGTAACGCCAATGCTCGGGCAAACCGGCCTCGTAGAGTGCGTGGCCCGTCTCGTGCAGCACGCCCATCAGAGACTCGGTAAAATTCTCTTCGTTATACCGCGTGGTAATACGCACATCGCCCGCAGCCCCGCCGCAGAAGGGATGATGGCTGATGTCGAGGCGGCCGGCTTCAAAATCAAATCCCAGAACGCCCATCAGTTCGACGGCAAGTTCTCGCTGGGTCGAAACCGGAAATGGCCCTGACGGGAGAACAGGCGAAGGGCGAGATGCCTGACGCTCCAGAACCTCTTCCACAAACCCCGGAAGATCACGCGCCAATTCCCCAAACAGTGGCTCCAGCTGCGCGACACGCGTCCCGGCCTCAAACTCGTCAAGCAAGGCATCATAAGGGTCCAGCGACAGCGCATCCGCACGCGCCGAAGCTGTTTCCCCAACCAGATCAATCACAGCCTGCAAGGACGGTACGAGGCTGGCAAAATCATTCTCCGCGCGGGCACTGCGCCACTGGATTTCACAGACGGCATTGGCGCGCGCTGTCGCTTCCACCAGATCGCCCGGGACTGCCGCTGCATAGAGATAGGCCCGCTCCATTTCCCGCAGGTTCCCGGCGGCCCAGCTGTCACCCGCTTGAGAACCCCGCAGATCACGCACGGCATCAAGGTTCTCGCGCACACGCGGATCGACAAGGAGTTCGTGGCGCATCACACTCAATGCGGCGATCTGTTCCGCGCGCCCCTCAGCACTGCCTTCCGGCATGATCGTGGCCTGATCCCAGCTCAGAATCCCCAGCGCATCGTCAATCAAAGCGGCACGACGAAACTGAGCCCCCAACGCAGCATGAGCCGGGCCGAGGTCCTTGAATATTTGTTCACTCATGATGGTTTCCGACGCCAATGAAACACGATGAAGATCACAAGCAAAACCCCGGCAAAGCTGTACCAGGTGCCCGCATATTGCAGATGGGAATTGCGCAGGTTCACATCCGGAACAGCGCCCGCCGGAAAGGTTTCCGTTGCCCCGCCGGCTGGCCCGGCCTCAACATAGAAGCCAACCCCATCGGACAACCCCGACGCGGTCAGCATTTCAGCCTCGTTCATATGGAACCAGTTGTTCGTATCAGGTTCATTCTCCGGCAGGAATGCACCAGGCGCCGTATACGCGCGCACAAAACCGTCCAGGACGACCGGCGTCGCCGGCGCCGGGACGATACTGTCCACAGATCCGCGCGGTATCCAGCCACGATCCACCATGATCGATCCTTGCCCGTCATCCAGCACCATCGGAACGACCAGATGTGAACCCTGGGTGCCGTTGTAAAGTCGGTTCAGGAGGCGGAACTGGTGTTGGTTTTGAAAAGTTCCCGAAAGTCGTATCGGGCGGTATTCAATGGCCTCGGGTGCTGGCGCTGCCCTTGCGTCACCAATTTCGAGTATTGGCGCAGAGATGCGCGCAGAACGTGTCTCTATCAGATTGTTTTTCCAACCCAGTCGCTGGACCTGCCAGGTCCCCAGACCAAGCAACAGCACGAAAACCGGCAGGAAGAACACCGTTGCCCAGAATGTTGGCCGAAATCGCATATCAGCGTGGCTGCCTTGTCACTAACGGGTGAAATCCGCATCGTCGACATTGTGCTTGAACTGCTGTGCCAGCAGCCAGGCCTTGAATGGCCGCATCAGCAGGATCGCGCCGAACACAATAATCGGCAGCCAAATGACCAGGTGCACCCAGATCGGGGGATCCAGAGCAAACTGAAACCACGCAGCCAGCGGCAGGATAATCGCGCTGTAGAGAACAATGATGAAGAATGCCGCACCATCATCAGCGTTCAGACGGCCGAAATCAAAGTCACAGACCGTGCATTTCTCACGAATGGTCAGAATGCCGGTGAACAGCTTGCCCTGCCCGCAACGCGGGCAGGCGCAGCGCAAGCCGGTCTTTATGCTTGATTGCTGAGGGTAGTAGTCGACCACATCTCCTCCGCCGATCAGGCGAAGGTGCCCCACACATAGACGAAGCAGAACAGGAACAGCCAGACCACATCGACGAAATGCCAGTACCAGGCTGCCGCTTCAAAGCCGAAGTGATGATCAGCGGTAAAGTGCCCTTTAACCGTTCGCCACCAGCATACGGCAAGGAAGATCGTCCCGATGATCACATGAGCGCCATGGAAACCGGTCGCCATATAGAAGGTCGAGGAATAAATCCCGTCACCAAAGCCGAACGGCGCATGGCTGTACTCAAACGCCTGCAGCAAGCTGAAGATAAAGCCGAGCAGAACCGTAAACCCGATCATCTTGGCCGCGTGCTTCATCTTGCCAGCGCGAATATCATGATGCGCCCAGGTGATTGTGAAGCCCGAGGTGAGAAGGATCAGCGTGTTCAGCAAAGGCAGATCAAAAGGATTGAAAACCTCAACACCCTCAGGTGGCCAGATGCTGCCAATCGCTTCCTTGGGGAACAGGCTGGCATCAAAGAACGCCCAGAACCATGCCGCAAAGAACATCACCTCTGAAATGATGAACAACATCATCCCATAGCGCAGACTAATCTGGACGACGCCGGTGTGCATCTTCTGAACCGTGGCTTCGTCGATAACATCGCGCCACCACCCCATCATGGTGATCATCGCAATGATCAGACCCGGAGCGATGGTCCAGAGCCCGATTGTCTCAAAGAAAGTCTGCGGTCCCGGACCAAACATGGTCGGGTGCATGTAAATCACCAGTCCAAGGGCCAGCGTAAAGCCACCGATGGAGCCAACAATGGGCCACGGGCTTGGTTCCACCATATGATAGGGGTGGTTGCCCTTACCGTGATCTTGTGCGTGATCGCTCATGCTCGTTCTCTTTCAGCGGTGTCTTGTTAGTTCACTTGGGTCAAATCGCGGGTTTCGATCGCAGCGGCTTTTTGCTCGGCCTCAGCGTCTTGATCGCGAAAAAATGTGTAGCTCAGGGTGATCGTGGTGACATCATCGAGGTTTTTGTCCTCGGCAATGGCAGGATCCACGAAAAATGTCACCGGCATATCCACGCTTTCACCAGACGAAAGTGTCTGCTCAGTGAAGCAGAAGCACTCAATCTTTACAAAATAGGGGGCAGCCTTGAGGGGGGTAACATTGAAGGTTGCCGTTCCGGTTATCGGATGACTGGCAAGATTCACAGCTTCGTAAAACGCAAGTCCGGTGTCACCAACCTGCAGATTAACGCTGCGCTGAACGGGCTTAAAGCGCCAGTCGAGCGCTGGGTCTATATCGCTATTGAATCGAACAGTGATCTTGCGATCGGATAGAACTTCACCATTTGCAGGCGCTTCTTCTGCGACCAGTGGCGTACCAGCAAAACCGAATTGCTGACAGAAAGCACGATAAGCCGGAACGGTGGCATAGGCAAAACCGTTCATCGCAAGCACGAGCGCGGCAAGCCCCGCAAAAACATAACGGTTCCGACGACGTGTCTTCTGGGTCATCGGTGTGCTCATCCCAGGAGCCCCGCACGAGCAATAAAGACCAGATAGAAAACCCCGATCAGACCGAGGATCACAGCAGCCATCGCATAGTTCTTGCCGCGTTGTTCGCGGTGTCGATCACTGAGTTCGCGCTTCGCCATAATGTTCAGCTCCCCAGACCCATCAACACATCTGCAAGCAGAAGAGCAAATATCAGAAACAGATAAAGGATCGAAAACCCGAACATGGCCCTGGCGGCCTTGTCTTCGGCATCGTCGGGCTCACGGAGCACACGGACAGCACTGGCGATAAACGCCAGCCCCAGAACCGTTGCACCCACGGCATAGACCAGACCGGCACCACCGAGAAAATACGGTGTCAGGCTGACCGGCACGAGGAGGATGGTGTAGGCCAGCATCTGCCGTTTGGTCGAACTACGTCCTGCCACAACCGGCATCATCGGCACGCCCGCGCGCGCATAGTCACCGCTGCGATAAAGCGCCAGCGCCCAGAAATGCGGTGGGGTCCACAGGAAAATAATCGCAAACAGCGCGGCCGAAACCAGACTGACATCGCCGGTGACGGCGGCCCAACCGATCATCGGCGGAAAGGCACCCGCAGCACCACCAATAACAATGTTTTGCGGCGTGCGGCGCTTAAGCCAGATTGTGTAGACGAAAACATAGAAAAGAATGGCCGCAGCCAGAAGCCCTGCGGCAACCCAGTTGGTCGCCAATCCCATCAATCCGACTGAGAACACCGCCAGTATCACGGCAAACCCAAGCGCATCTCCCGCAGCCACGCGACCTGCAGGGATCGGGCGATTGGCTGTCCGCGACATAAGCGCATCAATATCGCGCTCGTACCACATGTTGATGGCACCCGCGGCGCCCGAACCGACCGCAATACAAAGAATTGCAACGATCGCCAGCAGAGGGTGCAGCGCCCCCGGTGCAACAAACAGACCGACCGCTCCGGAAAAAACCACAAGTGACATCACCCGCGGCTTGAGCAGCGCGATGAAATCCGACACACGAGAAACCGGCGCTTCAACAAGCGCCGTTTCCGGTGTCTGGTTCAAATATGCTGCGTCGGCCAAATTTCGGCTCCGTCAGTTCGCTTGCCTAGTGAGCAGGCGTCGGTTTGATTTCCGGAAGTTCCTCATGGGTGTGATGCGGTGCCGGCGACGGAACAGTCCATTCCAGTGTCGTGGCACCCTCGCCCCAGTAATTGCCCTCAACGCGTCGGCCCGAGGTAAAGGCCTGGAACAATACAACCAGGAAGATCAACAGACCCGCGAATGAGATATAGGAGCCGTAGGATGAAATCTCGTTCCACCCCGCATAGGCATCCGGGTAATCCGGATAGCGGCGCGGCATGCCGGCAAGGCCCAGGAAATGCTGCGGGAAGAAGGTGATGTTCACACCGATGAACGTGACCCAGAAATGCAGCTTGCCCAATGTCTCATTGTACTGGCGCCCGAACATCTTGGCGAACCAGTAGTAGAAACCGGCAAAGATCGAGAACACGGCACCAAGGCTCAGCACGTAGTGGAAATGGGCCACCACGTAATAGGTGTCATGCAACGCCAGATCGAGCCCGGCATTGGCCAGGACAACACCCGTGACACCACCGACGGTGAACAGGAAGATGAACCCGACTGACCAGAGCATGGGTGTATCCATGCGCACGGACCCACCCCACATGGTCGCGATCCATGAGAAGATCTTGATGCCCGTGGGCACGGCGATCACCATCGTTGCAACCGTGAAGTAGACACGCGTGTCCACATCCAGTCCCACCGTATACATGTGATGGGCCCAGACGATGAAGCCGACGAAGCCAATCCCGACCATGGCGTAGGCCATGCCCAGATAGCCAAAGACTGGTTTCTTGGAGAAGGTCGAAACAATCTGACTGATGATGCCAAAGCCCGGCAAGATCATGATGTAGACCTCGGGATGTCCGAAGAACCAGAACAGATGCTGGAACAGGATCGGATCACCGCCGCCCGCAGCATCAAAGAACGTCGTCCCGAAGTTACGGTCGGTCAGCAGCATCGTGATCGCACCGGCGAGAACGGGCACGGCCAGAACCAGCAGGAATGCTGTGACCAGTTCAGACCAGATGAACAGCGGCATACGGTGCAGGGTCATGCCCGGCGCACGCATATTGAAAATCGTGGTGATAAAGTTGATGGCACCCAGAATCGAAGATGCACCGGCCAGATGGAGCGCGAAGATCGCCATATCCACAGAGGCCCCGGGATGCCCCAGAACCCCGGATAACGGGGGATAAATGGTCCAGCCAGTTCCGGCACCGCCTTCGACAAACGCACTTCCAAGCAGCAGCAGGAACGCCGGCGGCAGCAGCCAGAACGAAATATTATTCATCCGCGGGAACGCCATATCCGGCGCGCCGACCATCAGCGGAATGAACCAATTGCCAAAGCCACCAATCATGGCCGGCATCACGACAAAGAACACCATGATCAGGCCATGGGCGGTGATCACCACATTCCAGAAATGCCCGTCTGCCGAACCATCAGCATTCAGGAACCACTGCATCCCGGGGTCCTGGAGTTCCAGGCGCATCAGGATCGAGAACATGCCGCCAATCAGGCCTGCGATGATCGAGAACGTAAGGTACATCGTTCCGATGTCCTTATGGTTCGTCGAAAAGAACCAGCGCTTCAAACCCTTGGGCGCGTGATGATCATCGTGAGCGTGGTCGTCTGTATGAGCGTGTGCATCAGCCATCGTAAATTCCTCTCGTCGCGCTATTGCGCAACTGCGGTTGTATTACCCGCTTCGTTTCTCACCACCTGAATTGGACGCGTGGACAAATCGTCCTCACTCGGATTGAACCGAGCCTGCGCCTTGGTCACCCAGGCGTTAAATTCTGCTTCCGACACGGCGCGAATGGCCAGCGGCATAAACGCATGACCGGCACCGCAAAGTTCCGAGCACTGACCATAATACATGCCCGGCTCATTGATCTGGAACCAGGTCTCGTTGGTCCGGCCCGGCACGGCATCAACCTTGGACCCAAGTGACGGCATCGCAAAGGCATGCAACACATCCGAAGATGTCACAAGCACGCGGACTTTCTTGCCGACCGGGAGGACGAGGTCCTCATCGGTTGCCAGAAGGCGCGGCTGGCCCGGCTTGAGTTCGTCCTCAGGCACCATGAAGGCATCAAAGGTGAAATCACCGTTATCGGGGTACTCGTAGCTCCAGTACCACTGACGTCCGATCACCTTCACCGTGATATCGGCATCAGCTGTATCGTCGGTCGCGTAGAGAAGTGGCAATGAATAGAAACCAATGACGAACAGGATCACGACAGGAACCACGGTCCAAAGGACCTCAATCGTCGTGTTGTGCGTGACCTGTGACGGGTTCGGGTTCTTCTTCTCCCGGAAACGGACGATCACATATAGCAGCAGGACAAGCACAAAGATCGAGATCGCAAAAATGATCCAGAGCAGGAAATTATGAAAAGCTGTCATCTGCTCCATGATCGGCGAATGCGCCTCCTGGAAGCCGAGCTGCCAGGGCGTTGGTTGCTGCGCCATTGCCGGTGCAGCGAAAAGGCCAATCATCGTCACAAGGCCAAACAGGCCGAGACCGCGTTTCAGTTGATTTTGTATTTTCGTCATACGCTCGCTTCCATCTGGCCCACATCAACGCGAAATTACGCCACGTGTCAGCCTGCCCCTTAACCATCGAACCGGCGAAAAATAGCCCAGCGCACGACGCCCAACAAGTCACAGCCCGCGCCTTCAAAGACCTTGAGACACCATGTCGCAGCGTCGCAAAACCCCATTCCAGCGTGGAAATCCGGGACACAGAGGCTGACAATCACACCCAATCCACCCATATTGTGAACAATGGCTGCACGCGTAGCCTCTTTTATCCAGCAAATGGCCGAGCGAAATGACCGATATTTCACGTACAGATGACCTGTTTTTCAGCCGAACCGGCATGGAGCCAGAGCGGGTGAGCCGTCAGGTTGGCGAAGCGCTCGACGGATCTGACGATGGCGAGTTGTTCCTGGAGTACAGCCAGAGCGAAAGCATCACATTTGATGACGGCCGTGTGCGAAATGCCAGCTTCGACACAACGCAAGGTTTTGGTCTGCGGGCTGTCGCGGGCGAGGCCACAGGCTATGCCCATTCGACCGAGCTCAGTGAAGCCGCAATTTCCCGCGCCAGTGAAACGGTTCGCGCCGTCCGCACCGGCAAAGGCGGCACCGTTGCCGAGCCTCCCGCCAACACAAATCGTGACCTTTACACCGACGTCAATCCTCTCGGTGAAATGGAGTTCGAAGCAAAGGTAAAACTGCTCGCCGAAATCGACGCCTATGCGCGCGATTCGGACCCACGCGTTCGGCAGGTCACCGCCTCAATCGCAGGCACATGGCAGGCCGTCCAGATTTTGCGGGGCGATGGCGAACGCCGCGGCGATATCCGCCCCCTCGTGCGCCTCAACGTCTCCCTCATGGTTGGTCAGGGTGATCGCCAGGAAACCGGCTCACAGGGCGTGGGAGGCCGGGCGCTTTATGACCAGTGGATTTCGCCGGACAAATGGCAATCACAGGTCGACGAGGCGCTTCGACAGGCGCTGGTCAATCTTGAATCCGTACCCGCGCCCGCAGGGGAAATGCCCATTGTTCTGGGACCGGGCTGGCCCGGCGTGCTGTTGCACGAAGCCATCGGCCATGGACTGGAAGGTGACTTCAACCGCAAGAAAACCTCTGCCTTTGCAAACCTGCTCGGTGAACGCGTGGCCGCACCGGGGGTGACGGTCGTCGATGACGGCACCCTGCGCGACCGACGTGGCTCAATTACCATCGATGATGAAGGCACGCCCAGCGGCGCGAACGTGCTGATCGAAGACGGCATCCTGAAAGGCTATATGCAGGACCGGCTCAACGCCCGCCTCATGGGCGTCGCCCCGACCGGCAATGGTCGGCGTCAGTCCTATGCCCATCACCCCATGCCCCGGATGACCAACACACACATGCTGAGCGGCACCGCTGACCCCGAGGAATGCATCAAGGCGGCCAAGACCGGCATCTATGCGGTCAATTTCGGCGGCGGCCAGGTCGACATCACAAACGGAAAATTCGTATTCAGCTGCACCGAGGCCTATCTGATCGAAGACGGCAAGCTTGGTGCGCCGGTGAAGGGCGCAACTCTGATCGGTAACGGTCCCGATGCCCTGACCCGAGTGAAGCTGATTGGCAATGATTCCAAGCTTGATGATGGCGTGGGCACCTGCGGCAAGGACGGACAATCCGTTCCGGTGGGTGTGGGCCAGCCAACAATGATGCTCGAATCCCTCACCGTCGGCGGCACGGCTGTCTAGCTTTTCCCCGGGGCACTTATGCGTTCTCATCAGATGAGCATCGCGGTTTAATTGTCACGCGCCGCATCTCAATGGCAGATAATGCCATTGAGATGATATTGATGTCGGCGCACATGCCGACAATGGGGAGTGGCGATGCCCGACGAGGGCCATATTCAGGAGTCTGTGTCACAGGCTGACGCAGCACCAGCAACCCGGCGCAAACGCCGGACTGGGGCGATGATCAGAAACATCGTTATCGCAGTAATCGTGATAGCCGCGGTTGGGGCGTCAGGACGATGGGCGCTCTGGCAATGGAGCCATGTCAGCGAAACCGACGCGCGGGTATCTGCCGACACCGTTGCAATTTCAAGCCGCGTCGCAGGCTGGATCGTCGCCTTGCCTGTCACCGATGGTGAAAAGGTCTCGCGCGGCAAACTGCTGATCGAAATCGATTCACGGGAATCAAAACTCAAACTGACCGAATACGGCGCGCGCATTGGTGCGCTCACGGCAGAGCGCGCGCAGATTGCTTCAGAAATTGAATTGATCGACAAGACCTCGGCAAGCCGGGTCGAAGCTGTTCGCTCCCATGCCGATGCCGCGCGCGTGGCCGTCAAGTCGAGCCTTGAGCAATTCGAACTTGCACGCACAGACTTCGAGCGCACGCGTTCGCTGCTCAAAGACCAGATCGTTTCACGACGTCGGCTTGATCAGGCGCAAAACGAAATGAGTCAGGCTCAGGAAAGACATCAGAAGGCACAAGCAGACTTCGCTGCTGCGCTGGCTGATATCAGTGAAGCTGAAGCCGAGCGCGGTCAGATGACAGTGCTTTCGCGCCGGATCGACGCGCTGCGCCATGAGGAGGCAGAGATCGCGGCCCAACGCGACCAGCAGGCGCTTGATGTTGCTGACCGAACAATCAAGAGCCCGATTGACGGTGTCGTCTCGGAGACTTTTGTTGATGCCGGTGAATTTGTCAGCCCGGGCCAACGTCTCATGCTGGTGCACAACCCTGCGGCGGTCTGGGTCGAAGCAAATATCAAGGAAACCGATATTCGCCATCTGTCACCGGGCATGACGGTCGATGTCGCAATCGATGCCTATCCGGACCAGACCTTCAGCGGAACCGTTGAACGGATTGGCGAAGCGGCCACGAGTGAATTCGCCTTGCTGCCCAACCCAAACCCGAGTGGCAATTTCACCAAAGTGACACAACGTCTGCCCGTCCGCATTGCATTGAAGCCAAGTGCGATTCCTCTTCGCCCCGGCATGATGGCCGTGGTGAACATTGAAATTCCTGGCCGGTGATCACGGCTGAATTGACATGACCGCGCCGGCGCTGCCTGACACATCAGGCGCTTCGACGTCATCAGAAATCATACATCGCTGGCTGGTGGTCACCGTCAGCCTGTCCTCATCGCTGGCGCTGTCCCTGTCGGGCACCATCACAAATGTCGCCGTGCCCGACATTATGGGTTCCTTTGGTGTCGGCCAGGACCAGGCACAATGGATGGCCACGGCTTTCTTTGCGGCGATGACGGCAGCGATGCTGCTGAGCGACTGGCTCACACGGGCCTTCGGCATGCGTTCGGTTTTCATCATCATGATGGTGCTGTTCTTTGCCGGCTCCGTGGCCGGGGGCACAGCTCAGACTTACGGCATTGTTGTTCTCGGGCGTGCTGTTCAGGGTTTTGCGGCAGGTGTCATCCTGCCCCTGACCATGATGGCGATGTTCGGGGTCTTCCCGCCCCAGCGCCGCGCCATGGTTGCCGGCCTGTTCGGGATCAGCTTCATCATGGGTCCAGGGCTGGGACCCTGGTTCGGCGGCATGGCCATCGATGCGTTCGACTGGCGCTTCACATTCTATGTCGCGCTTCCCGTTGCCTTTGTTTCGATCATGCTGGCCTCGGCCGTGTTTCCCGGTCGCGATCGCAATGCGACAAAATCCCGCCTCGACTGGTTCGGCTTCCTGCTCGTGGCCCTCTTCCTCACAGCAATGCTGACAGGCTTGTCAAACGGTCAGCTCAAAGGCTGGAGCTCCGACTTCGTGGTCGGTGCACTTTGTCTCGGTCTGGGGAGCTTCATCGGATTTATCTTCTGGGAGCTCATCGTCGCAGATCCAATTTTTGACATCCGGTTGTTGCGAAACCCCAAGTTCGCGTTCGCCTGTCTGGCCTCATTCCTGGTTGGGGCCACGATGTTCGGATCTTTCTACCTGCAGCCCGTCTTCGTTCAGATCGTCCAGAACTACACACCGCTGCGAGCCGGCCTGGTTTTGGTGCCGGGCGGGCTGGCAATGGGATTGATGCTGCCCCTTGGCGGGCGGCTGGCTGACCGTTATCCGCCCTCTCTGGTTCTGGCCAGCGGATTTCTTCTTTTTGCCGTTTCGACCTGGATCATGGGTTTCACTGACGCCAACACCGCGTTCTGGACGTTCGCCCTGCTCGTGCTGGTCGGTCGGCTCGGACAAGGCTTGCTGTTCCCGCCCGTCACCAAAGCGGGTCTGGCGGCAGCCCCTCCTGAGAAAATGGGCACCGCCAATGGCATGCTCAATTTTACACGCCAGATGGGGGGCGCTTTCGGGATCAACCTTCTGGCGATCTATATTGAACGCCGCACCGCATATTTCAGCGAGCTGCTTGCCACCACCCAGACCGAAGCCAATTCTGCAACTCAGGGATTGCTCGCCACAGTGCGTGGCATGCTCGGCACAGCAGGACTGCCAAATGTGACAGAAGGGCTTGTCGCCAAACTCTATCTTGGGCGGATCATTGCCGGGCAAGCAACGGCGCTTGCCTTTCGCGACACATTTATTGCCTTTGCTTTGGTCAGCTTTTTCGCGGTGCTGGTATCCCTGGCATTGTGGTCCCCCAGCCGGGATCGATAGGCCCGAGGGAAGACGCGGAGAACTAACCCTCGCGCACGACCATCGGATATTGCTCGCTGACCACCTTGCGTATGACCCGCGCGATTGCTTGATAAGCCGGGGCACGGCCCGCACCTTTTCGCCAGACAAGGCCGATCGAGCGCGAAACCTGACGATTGCGAAGTGTCTTGGTCACGACATCCCCATCTCCCCGGATTTCTGAGTGCGCGTAAAGAGCCGGCAAGAAGGTCGCGCCGATATTCATCGCGACCATCTGGCGGAGGGCATCCAAACTCGTCCCCTCATAGTCGCGCACCAGCTCCGCACCAAATTCCTCACAAAGGGCGTGAACCTGATCGTGCAGATGGTAGTCCGGCGTGAGATAGAGGATCGGCAAACCCTGTAGATCTTCGCTCCCGATATCATCCCGCGCGGCAAGCGGATGCTCGGCTGCCAGGGCCAGATAGACCGGTTCACGGAACAACCTTTCCACTGCCAGTTCCGACGAGACGACTGGCAGTTGTGCCAAAATCAAATCATGGGTCCCATGGGTTAATTCCCTCTCAAGTTCGTGCGGGGCGCCCTCGCGAATATAAAGTTTGAGTTCAGGATTCTGCCGATGCAGCGTCTCCACCACGCGCGGCAGCAGATAAGGACCCAAAGTTGGCTTCACGCCAAGACGGATCGTACCCACAAGGTTTTGCGCAGATGATGTGGACACATCGAGGATCCCCTGCACATCGAGCAGCACACGCCGTGCCCGCGCCACCACTTCACGACCAACCGGTGTGAGCACCACACCGGAGCGATGGCGTTCCACAAGCCGGGCGCTGAGGACATCTTCCAGATTCTGGATTTGCACGCTGAGAGAAGGCTGCGCGATGCCGCAGTCTTCGGCCGCAATTCTGAAGTGCCGCGCATCAGCCAGCGCGACGAGGTAGCGCAACTGCTTCAAAGTAATAGATGTATCCCGCATTCGCGCACCCTGAAAACTGTCCCGCTGAATAGAGCCCCATCAATAGGATAATTCTATCAAACTATCTACTTTCATTGTCTTTATTGAATTCAGATGATGGCCTATCTCTTGTGTGAACGAAGAGTTGTGAGCTTGAGGAAGAACAATGTACGTCCGACGTTCTGTTTTGAGGGACCGCCTTGCCGCCCTGACCCGGCTGCACAGTGAACTCGATACCGATATCCACGCCGACCAGACTCAGCCGCATGCTGACACAGGCGAACTCCAGACACTCAAGCGCATGCGGCTTCGTGTGCAACAACAAATCGAATTAATTTCTAACCAGCTGGAGTCCCTTGAAGACACAGCTGCGCGCGCCGCAGCCTGACAAGGAGAGACATGTTGTTCGACTTTTCTTCATTGTTTGGATCGGCCACCAGTTTCCTTGGTGAGGTAAACCCCGCTGAGCTTATGGAAAACATAGATCCGGAGGCCGTGCTCTCCGAGGCCGGCCTTGATGCATCCGCGCTCACAAACGGATCTGCAATGGAGACTCTGACAAGCCTATTCGAACAGAACCGGCCCTAGGCAGGCCGGTGCTGCGCAGCCTGCTCCTCCCATAGTTCGGGCTGCGAAGACAGACTTCTATGACGGGATGCTTGCCCCATGCCGACACCAGACGGCCTCAAGCACCTCTCCCCATACCCCTGAGAGCCCCGTCACTACAAATATCCGTATGCGAGCCGGATATATGTTGACATGAAGTCGAATTCTCGCCGCCCTCTCCGGAAACGGGGAGGGCGTTTTTTTACCAGGCGTACTCTTCGAAGGCCCGTTCGACATTGCGATCCCAACGACCTTCAAACGCTGCAAGCTTGTTCTCGGCAGGCGTCAGTCCGCTATCTGCGATTTGTTCGAGCGTAGACAGGAAATGGCTTTCATCCTGGCCCCAGAAATCGGTCAAGGCACGGTTCTTGAGGCCCATCCGGGAAATTTCGAGCGCCTCACGCGCCAGTTCCAGCATCGTGCGATTGCGAAATGGCGCAGCAAGACCATGTTTGGGAACAGCATTGCGCAAGTCGATCACCTCATCGGCAGACCAATCCGCAATCATCTGGCTGGCTGCCTCCAATGCGGTCGAGTCATACAAGAGCCCGACCCAGAAGGCCGGCAACGCGCATACCCGACGCCACGGGCCTCCATCGGCACCGCGCATTTCCAGAAACTTTTTCAACCGGACCTCGGGGAAAAGCGTCGTCGTGTGGTCCGTCCAGTCGCCCATGGTTGCGCGTTCACCGGGGAGGGCCTGCAGGTTTCCTTCCATGAAATCCCGGAAGGATTGCCCAGAGGCATCGATGTAACCGCCATCGCGGTAGACAAAGTACATCGGCGTATCGAGGACATAGTCGACATAGCGCTCATATCCGAAGTCGTCATCAAAGACGAATGGCAGAATTCCCGAGCGGTCATTGTCAACATCAGTCCAGACATGACTGCGCAAACTCACATAGTCCGTCGGTTGTCCTTCCCGAAAAGGTGAGTTCGCGAAGAGCGCTGTCGCGACGGGCTGCAACGCCATGCCGACACGCATCTTACGGACCATATCCGCCTCGTCAGAGAAATCGAGGTTCACCTGAACGGTACAGGTGCGCAGCATCATGTCATGCCCCATGGTGCCGACTTTGGTCATGTAATCGCGCATGATCTTGTATCGGCCCTTGGGCATCCAGGGTGCATCTTCACGTGTCAGGGTCGGGTGAAAACCCATCCCGATCATGGCCACGCCGAGTTCGCTGTTCACCTCACGAAGCTGTCGCAGATGCTCATGCACCTCATCGCAGGTCTGATGCAGCGTCTCGAGAGGCGCACCGGACAGCTCGAACTGCCCACCCGGCTCCAGCGAAATATTCGCACCACTCTCGCCGGTCAGCGCAATAACGTTGTCACCCTCGTAGACCGGTTCCCAGCCGAAACGCTGCAAGCCCTCGAGCAAATCACGAATGCCCGGCTTTCCGTCATAGGAAAGTGTCTTGTGGTCTGATTGCCGGAACGCAAATTTCTCGTGCTCGGTGCCAATCCGCCAATCCTCTTTCGGCTTCTCGCCTTCGGCGATCCAGTCGATGAGTTGCTGTTTGGTTTCGATGACCGGGCCGCCGCCAGAGGATGGAGCTGCCATATGAAAGTTCCCCGAATTACAGCGAAATCTATGACCGCGTGGACGTCCAGTCCCCGGCGATCGCCTGAACAACGGACAATGCAGCCAGTGCAGCCGTATCGGCCCGCAACACGCGCGGACCAAGCCCGATAGATGTAACAAAGGGAAGTTCACCGAGTTGGTCAAGCTCATCAGGTGCAAAGCCGCCCTCCGGTCCGGTCATGACAGCCAGAGAACCAGGCGTTTGAGCGAGCTGCCGGGCGATCTCTGCGACAGGCCGACCCGTCCCGGTTTCATCCCCGACCAACAACCGACGATCAACCGGCCAGTCACGCAGGAACTTCTGAAACTTCAACGGCTCGGCGATTTCAGGCACGCTCAACCGCTCGGATTGCTCCGCGGCTTCTATGGCATTGGCGCGCAAACGTTTGGTGTTGACCCGTTCGGAGTTGGTCCGCGCGGTGAGAACCGGGATCAATTTCGAGACCCCAAGCTCGGTCGCTTTCGCCGTCAGAAACGCCAGTGCCGCACGTTTGATCGGCGCAAAGGCCAGCCAGAGGTCGGGCTCGGGGGTTTGTGGCCGCAACTGTTCGGCTGCTTCCACTATGACCGCTCCGCGTTTTGCCGCCACAATCTGCGCCCAGTATTCTCCATCGCGGCCATTGAACAACGCGACCCGGTCGCCCTCGCCACGCCGCATGACATTCTGCAGATAGTGGCTCTGGTCCCGGCTGAGAGGCAACGCCATGCCGGTGGTCAGATCATCATCTACATAAAGACGCAAACGGGTGAAACTCGCTTTGGTGTCCGACATCTGAATTTCCGGATTGGGGCGCGCGGCCTGTTGGGTTAAGCATTGGTCATGAATGACACACCCCATCATAACGCGAGCGACATACCGCGCGGCAACTGGCTCGATCGATTTGTTCCAGCTTGGGCACGACCCTATGCACGTCTCATGCGGCTGGACCGGCCGATCGGAACCTGGCTCTTGCTGCTGCCGGGATGGTGGGCGCTTGCCATGGCCATGCCACCTGGCAACTGGCCCAACCCTCTCTGGGTCGCATTGTTTGGAATCGGCGCCATCCTGATGCGCGGTGCGGGTTGTGTGATCAATGATCTGTTTGATCGTGATTTCGATTCAAAAGTCGCACGTACCGCCGACCGCCCGCTGGCCTCGGGTGCCATCCGGGTTCGCGCCGCCCTCGCTTTTCTGGCTGCCTTGCTGCTCATCAGCTTTGGCATTCTCGTCCAATTCAACTTGTTCGCCATGGCCGTCGGAGCCCTCAGCCTGGCACTTATTGTGCCGTACCCGCTGATGAAGCGGATCACCTGGTGGCCTCAGGCCTGGCTCGGACTGACGTTTAACTGGGGGGTGTTATTGGGTTGGGCCGTTGTCCGTGGAGAGATCGAACCGTCCGCAATGGTGCTCTATGCTGCAGGCTTTTTCTGGACGCTGGGATACGACACGATCTACGCCCATCAGGACAAGGAAGACGACGCGCTTGTCGGGATCAAATCGACAGCGCGCCTGCTCGGCGCTAACACTCGCCCCTGGATCGCAGGGTTCTATATTGTCTGTGTGGCGCTGCTATCCCTGTCGGCATGGATAGCCGGTATCGGCTGGCTCTTTTGGATCGGGCTGGCGGCCGGCGTCGCACATCTCACCTGGCAGACCGCGACCATCGACTTTGATGACCCCAAGGACTGTCTGACAAAATTCCGTGCCAACCGCGATTTTGGTCTGATCATTTTTCTCGCGGCCATTGCCGGGAGGGTCGTTGTCTGATCAGTGAAACGTGGCCGGGGTCATCACATTGATGGCACCACCCTGAGGGTCGAAGAAACCGCCAATACGCCCGACGCCAGGAATGTCAAAAGCTTCGTAGATCTGTGTTCCGCCCGCCATCACTGCGGTTGCCAATGTCGCGTCCACATCCTTGACCGAAATATAGGATCGCCAATGAGAGGGCGTTCCCTCAGGCATATTGTCCGTATGCTCCATCAGCCCGGCTGCAGGTGCGCCATCGACCTTCGCGATGTAATACGTGCCGCCATCCGCCATCGTCATCGATTCGAACTCCCAGCCAATTGCTTTCTCATAGAAAGCCTTGGCACCCTCCAGATCGGTCGTCGTCAGTTCGTTCCAGTGAAAGGTTCCAGGTGCAGGCATCAGTCTTTCCTTATATTTAACTCGTTGGTTAATTTTTATCGCACAAAAAGTGGCACACAAATCAAAGTGCAGGCTTACATTTCCACAACCTCGTGAGCAGCATGCGCAACCGGCAGGGCAAAACGTTCCAGCTCTGCGACCCGGGCATCGCGCAGCGCCGAATCTGTAATATGTGCGCGCACGAAACGCGCCAAATCATCGTCTGGTGCGATCCGGTCCCGCATCAGCGAGAGAGCTTCGCGTTGACCGAGTTCGGGGAACTGCCGATTTTCAGACGCGACCTCCTTCAAGGAAAACGGTCGACCAGCGTCCCCCACATGGCCACGAAAACTGAGATAGGCATAGGCCCTTTCCAGAACTTCACCCCCATCGAGTTGCAGTTCCAGGTTGTTCAAATGGGCAAAGTCATAACTGTCGACTTCTGTAGGATGCATGATTTCAAGTTCCGCATCACTCAGCCAATTCACGGCAACAGCGACGCGGGTTCCCGGAACGTGCCGCAACGCGGCCGGCAAGGAGCCATAGCTCGAAAAATGCGCGGAATAGACGACATCATGATCTGACAACCAGGCCCGTTGCACCGGGATGGGTTCATGGTCGGTTCCGTATTTCTGACGCAGGCGTAACGGAGACTGGTTCGAGCCATAGCCGATCACCGGGCGGCGGCCTTCGCGCAATGCGGAATCAAACGGCGCCTCCGCCCCACGCACAAAGGTGAAGGAATGCGCTGTGATGTCGTATGGGTAGCCTGCGGCACGGACCAGCACGGGATCAGTCTCAAAAGGATCTTGGTTCATGGGCACATATTCGACCCCGCGATGATGCATCGCAAGTCGATCCCTGTCTTGACGTGTGGACAGGCGAACGCTCTAAGTCAGTCCCATGCCATATGCCAGCCTTCGCGAATTTATCACCAGACTTGAAGACAGCGGTCGCCTGATCCGCGTCTCCCATCCCGTGTCGACAAAACTCGAGATGACAGAAATTCAGACCCGCCTGCTGGCCGAAGGTGGCCCCGCCGTCCTGTTTGAGAATGTTATCGGTGACGATGGCCAGCCGAACCCGATCCCCGTTCTGGTCAATCTGTTCGGGACTGTCGAGCGCGTCGCCTGGGGCATGGACCGTGAACCCGAGCAGCTTCGCGAAGTCGGCGAAACCCTGGCTTTCCTGCGCCAGCCCGAGCCGCCAGGCGGCTTGCGCGATGCCTGGGACAAACTGCCCCTGCTGCGCACCGTCATGGCGATGCGTCCCAAAAAAGTGTCCTCAGGACCCGTTCACGAAGTGGTTCTGACCGGTGATGATATCGACCTTTCAAAACTGCCGATCCAGACCTGCTGGCCCGGCGAGCCAGCTCCGCTGATCACATGGCCACTGGTCGTCACACAGGGTCCAAACCCGGACGGCAAGCGCGAGGATGCGTTCAACCTCGGCATCTACCGTATGCAGGTGACCGGCTCGAAAACGACTTATATGCGCTGGCTGAAGCATCGTGGTGGCGCGCAGCATCATGCACGCTGGAAATCCGAACGTCCCGACCCGCTGCCCGCCGCCGTTGTGATCGGGGCCGACCCAGGCACAATCATTGCGGCCGTCACGCCGGTGCCTGACACATTGTCGGAATATCAATTCGCCGGCCTGCTCCGCGGCAAGCGGCTGGAACTTGTCGACTGCAAGACAGTCCCGCTGAAAGTTCCGGCATCCGCCGAGATTGTCATCGAGGGACATGTTTCGCTCGATGAGTATGGTGACGAAGGTCCTTATGGCGATCACACCGGCTACTACAACTCCGTCGAGCAGTTCCCGGTCTTTCATGTCAGCGCGATCACCATGCGCCGGGACCCGATCTATCTCTCGACCTTCACCGGCCGACCGCCTGACGAGCCTTCAGTTCTGGGCGAAGCGCTCAACGACGTTTTTGTGCCGCTCCTTCAGCAGGCATTTCCGGAGATCACTGATTTCTGGCTGCCGCCCGAGGGCTGTTCCTATCGGATTGCGGTTGTCTCCATGAAGAAGGCCTATCCGGGTCATGCCAAGCGCGTGATGATGGGCGTGTGGTCTTATCTGCGACAATTCATGTACACCAAATGGGTCATCGTCGTGGATGATGACATCGACATCCGGGACTGGAAGGACGTCATGTGGGCCGTTTCAACCCGCATGGACCCGGCCCGTGACATCACACTGATCGAAGACACCCCCATCGATTATCTTGACTTCGCCTCGCCTGTTTCCAGTTTGGGAAGCAAGGCTGGTCTGGATGCGACCAACAAGATCGCGCCCGAGACGACCCGCGAATGGGGCAAGGAAATAGACATGGATCAAGACGTAGTCGAAAAAGTTTCGGCAATGTGGGACGATCTGGGCCTGCCGGGTTCAGGCAAGCCGATTTGGAAATAGGGATCACGGGAATTGTGATCCTGAAACACAAAGGGGGAAATCATGGAATTAGATGTCGCCGTCGCGCCGATCATTACGCTCTTCGTCTCATCCTTGCTGGTGCTGATGAAACTTGTTCTTGGCCTGCGGGTCAGCATGTATCGCAACAAGATCAACATGCCCTGGGGCGACAATGGGGATGATCAGCTCCAGCGCCGCATCCGTGCACATGCCAATCATTCAGAATGGGTCCCGGCCACCGTTATCATTCTGGCACTGGTTGAAATGGTCGGGGTCTCCCCCCTTATTGTGGGAGTGCTCGGCGCGATTGTGATCATCGGGCGAAGCCTCCATGCCATTGGCCTCATGGGCAATGCCGAAATGTTCAACCGGGCAACTGGTATCGTGATGAACTGGGTCGTCCTGTTCCTGGCATCAATCATCGGGATTGTGGAATTCTTCGCGCCCGGTTCGTTCTAACCCAAGAAGCAAGGCGCGCGGCGGCGCGAATACGATTATGTCAGACTCAAAGTCCGCGGATGACCGCGACCGCCTCGCCTCCCTTGTTGCGCAGGCCAAGACCCGTGGCGCGGATTCGGCAGACGCTGTGCTCATTCGCTCGATCTCCCTGTCTCACGCCCAGCGTCTGGGTGAGATTGAAAAACTCGAACGGCAGGAGAGTTTTGATCTCGGCCTTCGTGTCTTCCGCGGAAAAAAACAGGCGATCGTTTCCTCGACGGACTTCTCCGATGAAGCCCTTTCCGAACTCGTCGGGCGCGCCGTCGATATGGCAGGCATGGTGCCCGACGACCCGTGGACAGGCCTTGCCGACCCCGACCAGCTCGCCACAGACATCCCCGACCTCGACATGGTCGACCCGGACGAGCCCGCCAGCGCAGAACTGATCGAAATGGCACGTGCCTGTGAGGATGCGGCACGCTCGATAGAAGGCATCACCAACTCCGACGGCGCGGAAGCCAGCTGGGGACACAGCAGCGTCACGCTTGCCGCAACCAACGGGTTTGCCGGTCACTACGCACGCACCGATTGCGGTGTGGGTGTTTCGGTCATTGCCGGTGAGGGTACGGATATGGAGGGCGAATACGATTTCGCCCATGCAGTTTACCGCGCTGATCTGGAAGACGCGGGCGCCGTCGGCATTCGTGCCGGTGAACGCGCCGTGGCACGGCTTGGTGCGCGCCGTATGTCGACGTCACAAATCCCCGTTGTATTTGATCCGCGCGTTGCCGGAGGTCTGCTCGGACACTTGTCCGGGGCGATCGCTGGGCCCTCGATTACGCGCGGCACCAGTTTTCTCAAGGACAGCATGGGCAAGCAGATTTTTGCACCGGGCATCCGCATCATCGATGATCCGCACCGCCCACGCGGCCAACGCTCCAAACCATTCGATGCCGAAGGTGTTGCCAACAAGAAGCGCGCCCTGATCGAGGATGGGCATCTGACAACCTGGCTGCTTGATCTGTCTTCGGCCCGCCAACTCGACCTTGAAACCACCGGGCACGCGGGGCGCGGCACATCAGGACCACCTTCGCCGGGGCCCACCAATCTCTATCTCGAAGCGGGTGAGGTTTCGCCGGAAGACCTGATCAGCGACATTGAGGCGGGCTTCTACATCACCTCCCTCATGGGAATGGGCGTGAACGGTGTCACCGGCGACTACAGCCGTGGCGCGTCCGGGTTCTGGATCGAGAACGGGGAGATCACCTTCCCCGTCACCGAAATGACCATTGCCGGCAATCTCAAGGATATGTACCGGTCGCTGGCACCGGCCAGTGACCTGGAATTCCGCTATGGCACCAACAGTCCGACGGTTCGCATTGACGGCATGACCGTCGCGGGCGGCGGCTGAGCCCAGTCAGACTGGTCGCATCACCGGAATACCGATTTCACGCACCTCAAGTTCAACCGGCAAGATGGTCATAACATCGCCATCCCCCTGAACTGGCTCCCGGGCAGAACAAAGTTCGCCAGCCGTGATTTGCAGATATCTTGCTGTGATAATGTCAAAATCCGGAAAGCGCGTCAGTCGCCCGCTGACGAGTCCCCACATATAGCGCATTGCATTCCAGCGACCGGTCCGCCGAAAAAGGCAAACTTGGAACTGGTCGTCATCTAATGATGCCCGGGATGCTATGATATATGGTCCACCATAAAGACGGCCATTGGCCACAACGACCGATGATGCAATTTCCGTACGTCCGCCGATTTCAACCCGATATGTTCGCGCGCGATACCGCACGAGCTCGATCAATGAAGCAACAACATAAGCAAACTTGCCGATCACGCGTTTGACCCTTGTGTTCACATTGGCCACCACATGAGCATCGAAACCGACCCCGGCCATCATGGAAAACCCGCGCCCGTTCGCCAGACCCAGTGAGGCCATTCGCGGTGTCTGGGCCATAATCGCATTCACGATCGCTTCGGGAGAACGGCTATCAATGCCCAGCTCACGGGCCAGCACATTGGCGGTCCCCAGCGGCACAACCCCCAGATTGCAGCCATCGTCCCGCGCGTGAATTCCGTTCACGACCTCGTTGATAGTCCCGTCACCACCGGCCGCCACGATCACATGATATCCGCGTGCCTCCCGGGCGATCCGTTCGCCGTCGCGGGGCGCGAATGTTTCACAGACCGTGACCTCAACCCCACGCGCACGCAGCAACCCGAGCACGTCACGCAAACGCCGCAGGCGCCGCGGACCTGCTGTCGGATTGAAGATGACAAGACAGTTTTTCATGACCACTCCGGAAACAACCCACAAACACCCAACGCGTTACGGGCGCATGACATTTTCATGACCCATATATTACATAAGTTATTGTTTTTACTACAATATTTTGTTTCTAATCAGCATTGCATTCGTCTATGTAGGGGTCAGGACATCAACACTCAGGTCTGTCATGAGCGGCGAAACCTTGGCTCACCATTATCGTGCAATCTGGATTTCCGACATCCATCTGGGCACACGCGGGTGCAAAGCCGAGCACCTCCTGGACTTTCTCCGGCACACCGAATCCGACAGTCTTTACCTGGTCGGTGACATTGTCGATGGCTGGCGCTTGCGAAAATCCTGGTACTGCCCGCAATCCCACAATGACGTTGTTCAAAAGCTGCTGCGCAAGGCACGCAAGGGGACGCGTGTCGTTTACATCCCGGGCAATCACGACGAGATGCTGCGTGACTATACCGGCATGGTATTCGGGGGCGTGACCCTGAAACCCGAGGCCTATCACACGACCGCGGATGGCCGTCGACTCTGGATCACTCATGGCGACCAGTTCGATGCTGTCATGCGCTATGCCCGCTGGCTCGCCCTGCTGGGCGACTGGGCATACAACACCGTCCAGTCGATCAATTACTGGTTCAATTCGGTACGGCGCCTGCTCGGTTTCCGCTACTGGTCGCTCTCCGCCTTTCTCAAATACCGCGTCAAGAACGCGGTGCAATATGTCAGCAAATATGAGGAGATTGTCGCGGACGAAGCCCGCAAACGCGGCGTTGACGGTGTTGTCTGCGGGCATATTCACCACGCCGAAATGCGCGATTTTGACGGTGTGCTCTATTGCAATGACGGCGACTGGGTCGAGAGTTGCACCGCGCTGGTCGAGCACCGCAATGGTGAGCTCGAGATCGTGAACTGGGCCGATATCCGCCAGCTTTCACTGGCATTGCGGTAGCGGCATGAAAGTCGTGCTTGTCACCGATGCCTGGTTCCCCCAAGTCAACGGTGTCGTGCGGACGCTCAGCACCGTCGTCAATCACATGCGCGCAGGCGGGCACGACGTGCTCACGGTGACCCCCGATCTGTTCCGCACGATTCCCTGCCCAACCTACCCGGAAATCCGGCTCGCCCTGCGCCCCAAACCACGCATGCACGCGCTGATCAGCGAATTCGCACCCGATGCGATACACATCGCGACGGAAGGACCGCTGGGACAAGCTGCACAAAGCATCTGCCGCGCCCAAAACTGGCCGCTGACGACGTCCTTTCACACGAAGTTTCCCGAGTACATACAAGCCCGTGCCCGCATCCCCGTGGCCTGGACCTATGCCTGGATTGCGGCGCTTTCATGGCCGCGCGGAACGGGTAATGGTCGCCACCCGAACCATTGATCGCGAACTGCGTGGCTGGGGCTTCGATAATACCGTCGAATGGACACGCGGGGTGGACACCGAGCTGTTCCGCCCGCGGCCCCATGACGAATGGCCGGATTCCTTCGACTCATTGCCGCGCCCGATTCAGCTCTACACCGGGCGGGTGGCCGTCGAGAAGAACATCTCGGCCTTTCTGGAACTTGAGACTCCGGGCACCAAGATGGTTGTGGGCGATGGTCCCCAGCGGCGTGAGCTGGAAGCGAGGTTTCCCGATGTGATCTTTGCCGGCGAGCAACATGGCGAAACCCTCGCCCGGCATTTCGCCGCAGCCGATGTCTTCGTCTTTCCCAGCCGGACCGATACCTTTGGCCTGGTGCTGCTCGAGGCTCTGGCCAGCGGCATTCCCGTGGCCGCCTATCCAGTCCCCGGGCCGCTGGATGTTGTGGGTCACGCCGGGCCGGGATGCCTGAGCGAAGATCTGGGATATGCCGTGGAGATGGCTCTCGAAAAAGCCAATCCGGGAAAATGCCGGGAGCACGCGCTTGGCTTTTCCTGGGCGCGCTGCGCCGAATTGTTCGTGTCGTATCTGGCCCCGATCATGCCGGGCGACGGCGGAGCCGCCTGAAATCCGATCAGCCTAGCAAGGGAACCGGTTCGTCCGCAGGTGGCACCACATCGAATGCATTGGCTGTGCAGCAGGTCATCATGAACTGCCCCGTCGCGACGACGAGGGCAACAAGATCGGTTTCCCCCATCACGTCCCTTGCTGCGGCATAGGACTCGTCGCTGAGCCGCTGTGACGTCAAAAGTTCGTGCGCGACCGCATGACAGGTCTGTTCACGTGGATCAGTCAGAGCAGGTCTCTCGCGCGCATTGATGGCATCGATGATGCTCCGGTCGAGCCCGATCTTCAGGCCATTGCGGGCCTGCGCAAACCAGGGATAACGGGCGTTCCAGTGCCGGGCGACCATGAGATACACGATCTGGCGCTCGCGCTCGCTCAGCGGTGCGTGCCCCAGTGCGGTGCGCATATCCTGTGCATTTTCGTAGAGCTCGGGAATCCGGATATAGGCCGTGAAGGGTCCAGCAACGGGATTGCCGGCCGCCTTCGCGGCATCGTGGACGCGGGCTTGCGCCTCGTTCATGTCCTCACGGGAAATCGGTTCGATGCGTGCCATGATCTGTCCTCCATGGATGGGATCGGTTTGGGTCGTCAGTCCTTGCGGGCGACCAACCACATATTGTCGCTCAGGA